>Ga0209002_10004563_pt1 | contig 10863 bp, 9 predicted proteins | sample Rifsed16ft2_FD_184010 | JGI IMG/M metagenome (GOLD analysis project Ga0209002, IMG submission 184010) | Soil microbial communities from Rifle, Colorado, USA - sediment 16ft 2 (version 2) | ecosystem: Environmental > Terrestrial > Deep subsurface > Rock core/Sediment | place: Rifle, Colorado...
TGTTCCCAATTTTTAAAGTTCCTTCATGAGTTACATTTTTCATTTCATACCCCCACCGCTCTTTGTAATGTTAAACCAAATAAATCTTCTTTTTTCCTGTTGTTTTGACGATAACAGAATTCATCTATATACTTAGGAAGGTATCGAAGACTTACTTTATGATATTGGCCGACAATCCCCCTTTTCAGCAAAGCCCAAAAAGATTCAATGGTGTTAGTATGGGCATTACCATTAACATACCATTCAGTATGATTAACAACCTCATGGGGCATGAAATATTTGATGCCCATATAACCCTTATATTCATCCGTAATAAGAATGGCATTTTTTATATCAATATTTTCACGAACCAAAGCGCTCAGGGATTTTACATTAAGTTTTTCTTTCTTAACTGCCTTAGCCCTTATCTTACCATCTCTCTCAGCCATACCGACCACTGGCGTTTTCTTTGTGCCCCTGCCTCTTTTATTGGATTCACCATTGCCACCACCTTTACGCGGTTTCCCCCCGATATAGGTTTCATCCATTTCAACAATACCCGTCAATAATTCTCTTTGCGTTTGTTGTGTCATGGCTTGCCTAACCCTCATGCCTATACGCCATGCAGTATCTTTATTAACTTCAAGATCACGTGCAAGTTGACGGGCAGCCATTCCTTTTTTCGCATTGAGAATGAGGGCAACTGCCAAGAACCATTTCTGAAGGGGTAAGTGGGTATGATGAAATATTGTGCCTACGGTTACGCTAAAAGTCGTATTGCAGTTATTACAATGATAGCGGTTTTCTTTGGGCATGGGAGTTGTATTAGATGATTGACAATATACGCATTGCGGGTTACCATGCCATCGGACTTTTTCTAAATGAGATATGCAATCGGCTTCGGTAGGAAAGATTTTGTATATGCTGACTATGTTCATGGCTTCTACCTCCTTGTGGGACACTATATACCACGGGCATTTCAGCTTTGTCAAGCTTTTTCTTCTACCTTAAAATGGGACATTCCGTAAAGTTTTGTCCGTGGAATGGATTTTAAAGCATATCAGGGCAGTGCTGTTACGCAGAGAGCAGTAGAAAGAGATTTTGAGATTATTGGTGAAGCCCTCAACAGAATCAAGACAATAGATGAAGATGTGCTGCAAAATATCACAGAACATCACCGTATCATTGGTTTTCGTAACATCTTAATTCACGGTTACGATATTGCACGGTTACGATATTGTTGATGAACCGATTGTCTGGAAAGCGGTTACAGATCACCTGCCGATTTTAGTCAAAGAAATCAACGAAATATTAGGCGCCGCCTAACGAATCACTCCAGCGGACGCGGTGAGACTGCGCCGCTGATTTCGGCCGTTCAGCCTAATGCACAGCACTACGCAATACTCATGACGATTTTTTACTTGACAAGATTTTGGAAGATGCCGTATGAACACTCATTAGACTTGAAATTAAGCGCGAAGGGATTAAAAACTATTAAGGAGGTTGATTATGGAAAAGGTTAAGATTCTTGGGGTATGTGGGAGTGCGCGTCATGCAAGCACTGAATGGGGTGTTAAGTTGGCTTTGGAGACGGCGAAGAAGTACAGTTATGTTGAGACGGACTTCGTCAATCTCGGAGATTATAAACTTATACCTTGTACGGGATGCATGAAGTGTTTTGGCTGGCAGCAGCCTGCTGATGCTGAGCGGCCTAAGTGTTACGAATTTGAAGACGATGCTGAGATTCTGTTGACAAAGATGATGGAAAGCGACGGCTTGATACTCGGCACGCCAATCTATACCCTGGGGGTAACGGCAATTTCAAGGATTTTCATGGAAAAGGCGCATATGTTTGGGCCCATGTCTTTCGACAAATTTTCTGGAAGGATGAGGAACAAGCCTATTGGGGTGATAACGGTAGGCGGTGTGGATATCGCCGGGCAAGAGGTCGGCGGTCAAGACATATGGATGTGGGCTCAGGGTTTGGGGATGCTGCCGGTAGGGTCGTGGCCTACGGTGGATGATCCGAATCCACAGGCATCTGTTCATGGGGCTTTTGTATCAACGTGCGATGCCAAGACCATTTATGGAAAGGAGGCCTTGTCCAAGGCGGCGTGCAGGACTATTCCTCCCACCCAGGGTTGGAGGAACGAGAAGTCGCTCAGAAACGTTGGGAGGCATGTGGCTGTTGCGGCAATGACATTGAAGTTGGGTAAGAAAGCATTTGAGACGGGGAAATATGAGGCCCCCGAGATACTTCCCTTTACCCGTTATGCCGTGAAGCCGAAGAAAGGCTCCTGGGTCCAGAAACTGATTGATGACGGGAAAGTAGTATACGTAAATAAAGGCAAAAACGAATAAGCAGAGAAAATGACATAATTTGGTAAGGAGTTAAGAGTATGGAGGCGCGCAGAGAGTTTTCGGTATTGGGAAAGCCGTTGCCGCGTGTTGATTCCTATGACAAGGTGGCGGGCAAGGCGGCATATGTGGACGACATGGCGTTACCCAATATGCTCTATGGGAAAATATTGAGAAGTCCGCACGCTCATGCCAGAATCAAAAGGATTGATACGAGTGACGCGAAAAGGTTGCCCGGCGTAAAGGCGGTTATTACGGGAATGGATCTTCCGGAAAAAAAGTATGGTACGGATCCCCGGTACGCTGATGAGTACGCCTTGTGCAGAGATAAGGTGCGTTATATTGGCGATGACGTGGCCGCCGTGGCTGCCGTGGATGAGGAGACGGCGGAGGCGGCCCTTGATTTGATACAGGTGGAATATGAAATCCTGGAAGGGCTGTTCGACGTGCATACTGCGAGAGAGCAGGGCAAGCCCCAAATCCATGAAGGCAAGGAAAATAATATCAGCAACGAGATCCATCTGAACGCCGGCGATGTTGAAAAGGCCTTTAACGAAGCGGAATATGTGCGGGAAGATACCTTCAGGTCTCAGCCCACAGCTCACGCGCCTTTGGAACCCCATGCGGTTTTAGCCCGATGGGATGAAAATGGAAAGTTGACGGTATGGGCAAACAAACAGATCCCCTTTTATGTCAGGAGGCTCTTAGCCCATACCTTAGCCATTCCTGAAAGTCATGTACGGGTCATAAAGCCCTATATCGGGGGAGGGTTTGGCGGCAAGGGAGAGATGTTTGCTCTGGATGTCTGTGCGAGCTTCCTGTCCAAAATGACGGGCAGGCCGGTCAAAATCGTTTATACCAGAGAGGAATCCCTTATTTGCACGCGCCGACGTCATGAAATGACCATTACCCTGAAAACGGCAATGAAAAAAGACGGCGTCATACTGGGGGTAACGGGGCAGTTATTGTCGGAGTCAGGCGCTTATAATTCGACAGGCCCCCTGGCGACGTATCTGGCAACCACTTTTTTAAATTTGCCCTATAAGATTCCCGCCGTAAAGATGGATAGCTATCTGATCTATACCAATCTGCCTCCCGCGGGCCCGCAGAGGGGACACGGGGTGCTCCAGATGAGGTACGCGGCGGACTGCCATCTGGACCTTATCTCAACGGATCTGCAAATCGATCCGCTGGAAATCCGGTTAAAAAATACTGTCCACAAGGGATATCGGACGGCAAACAATATGAATGTCAAAAGCTGCGGTGTTACAGAGTGCCTGAAGCAGGCGGCTGAAAAGATACATTGGAAAGAAAAAAAAGGGAAAATGCCTCCTTACTGCGGCATCGGCGTGGCTGCAATGGGCTACCTGTCAGGCTGCAACCTGGTTCCCCATACCGGGGCTTCCGCCATAGTCCACGTCCATGAGGATGGCGGGGTCAGTCTTCTTACCGGCGCAGCAGAGATAGGACAGGGATCGGATACCTATCTGTCTCAAATAGTGGCTGAGGAGATGGGCGTATTTTTGGAAGATGTAAGTGTCATCTCCGGGGATACGGTCGTTACGCCTTACGACCCCGGGACGTTTGGAAGCAGGGTGGCCACCATGTCCGGCAATGCCGCAAAAGGCGCGGGCTGTGACGCAATGAAGCAACTTATGGAGGTTGTGGCAGATGAAATGGAGTGCAATGTGGAAGATCTTAGGGCCGCAGAGAGGAAAATCTTTGTGAAGGGGTCGCCCCAAAAGAGCATGACGTTCAGAAAGGCGCTTCGGGCATACATGTATCGGGACCTCCCTATGCCTATCGTCGGAAGGGGTTTTTACCAGGCGCCGATAGAAGTTCCTAATTGGAATACGGCAGAAAATGATCCTGCTGCCACCTATAGCTTCGGCGCTCAGATTGCGGTGGTGAAAGTTGATCCTGAGACAGGCAAGGTTTATTTGCAGGAGATGGTGAATGCCCATGACGTGGGGATCGTGATCAATCCTCTGGCCGTTGAGGGACAACTGCAGGGCTCTATCCATATGGGTACGGGACATGTATTGACGGAAGAGGTGATTATGAAAGATGGCTTAGTCATGAATCCTAACCTCCTGGAGTATAAAATTCCTTCTCCCTTTGAGATGCCGATTGTGCATGGGATTGTCGTTGAATCGGAATCTGACGGGGTGGGCCCCTATGGGGCTAAAGAGTGCGGGGAAGGCACAGAGGTGAGCACATTGCCGGCCATCGTCAATGCCATATATGATGCAACGGGGATTATGTTCAAAGATCTGCCTGTTACGCCGGAGAAGGTTTTGAGGGCTTTGAAAAATAAAGAGAAAGGAGACGCCTCATTATGACTATGCACCGATTTACGCATTTGACGCCATCTACTTTGGATGAAGCCCTGAACCTCCTGAGAGAAAAGGGCGAAAAAGCGAAAATTATCGCGGGCGGCTCCGAGCTGCTGATCCATCTGAAACAGAAAACCGTGGTTCCGGAGTTTGTTATCAATATAAAGGCATTGAAAGGGTTGAATGGCATTGCCTTGGATCGCGACAAGATGACACTCGGCCCGCTCACGACGCTTGATGCCATTTCCCAGTCCGAAACAGTGAGAGAGCATTTCCCGATACTTGCTCAGGCGGCCGGAAGGGTGGCGTCAAACCAGATCAGAAATGTGGCAACGATAGGAGGCAATATCTGTTTGAACGCCCGATGCTGGTATTACAACCAATCGGCCCAGTGGAGGAAGTCTATCCCCCGTTGTTATAAGATGGGGGGAAACCAATGTCTCGTGATCAAGAACAGTGACCGGTGCAATTGCGTATTCCTGGCAGACACTGTGCCTGCTTTAATGGCTCTCGATGCCGGTCTTAAGATCGTGAAGAAAGGCGGCGAGAGGACGATCCCTATACATGAATTCTACTCTGGATCAGGCGATCCTCCGAACCTCCTGGCCTCTGACGAGATCCTGGCCGAAATAGGGATACCAAAGGTGCCTTCCCAGTCTTTCAGTGTATTTTTCAAGGATGCTCCACGGGCAGTCGTTGATTTTGCGCTGGTTAACCTGGCCATGCGCATTACGTTTGCGGACAAGAGCGGTGTCTGTGAAGATGCAAGAATCGCCGTAGGCGGCGTAACATCTCATCCCGTCAGATCGATCAGGGGGGAGGATGCGCTGAAGGGCCAAAAAATAAATGAAGCGTTGATGAATGAGGCGGCTGAACTTACAGTCAAAGATTCATCGCCCATTTCTCCCATCTGGGTGTCTCCCAATCATAGGCGAGCGATTGTAAAACACTTTGTCAAGAAGGGGCTGCAAACAGCTCTGGCCTATCGGCAGGGGAATAATCCGGATTAGAGAAGGCACAGGAGGAGCCAATGAAGAAGATCATACAACTGGATGTCAATGGCGAGCCGAGGGATGTTATTTTGGAGGATCATTACACCCTCCTTCAGGTCCTGAGGAATGGGCTTGGTTTGACGGGAACGAAACGGGGGTGTGATCATGGGGAGTGCGGATCATGCACCGTATTGGTGGACGGCAAAGCTGTTCTATCCTGCTGTCAGCTTGCCATAGAGATGCAGGGCAAGAAAATCGAGACCATAGAGAGCCTTACTGCAAGCGGGGAAATGCATCCGCTGCAGAAGTCTTTTGTGGAGAATGGGGCGGTCCAGTGCGGTTTCTGCACCCCGGGAATGATCATGACAGCCAAAGCGCTGCTCGATTCAAACCCCAGGGCGACGGAAGAAGAGATAAAGAGGCACATCGGAGGGAATTATTGTCGTTGTACCGGTTACAATCAGATAGTTGAATCCATAAAAAAGGTGTCGGTTTAATATCTTATTACACTGATTCGGCTAACCAAGGACGAATGATATAGTGACAAAGCGCAAGATATTACAGAAGATACTTGCCGGATCGAAAAATATCCGATTCTCTGATATGATAGAGCTGGTGGAAGGCTTCGGGTTCCGACTTTCGCGGACTGATGGCAGCCACCACATTTTCGTGCATCCTGACATTCCGGAGCTTGTCAATCTCCAAGACTGGAGGAGGACAAATGAGAGATTACCATATTAACATTTTTTACTCTGAAGATGACGAGGGTTACATTGCCGATATACCCGATTTGGATGCCTGTTCTGCTTTTGGCCAGACCCCTGACGAGGCGCTTCAAGAGGTTCAAAAAGCCAAAGAGCTTTGGTTGCAGGCTGCCCGGGCTGAGAAAAAACCGATTCCTCCTCCGAAGTACCGGCCGGTTATCTATCAAGCCGCATGCGCCTGAGAAGGGTCCAGACGCTCAACACCTTTGCCGAACTAGGCAATCCAGCGGATCAGCCCAAAAGCGGGCCTCCCGCTGATTTCGTCAATAAGCAGGAGAGGAAATGAGAGTCATAGAGGAAAACTACGAGCGTATCACGGATGACAGGCGTTCATTCGATATTCACTTTTGGCAATCCCAAGGTGATCGTGCCATTTTTGAGGCAGTATCAGAAATGCTGCGTGACTACTTCTTGATTCGAGGTAAAGATGCTGACGAATTCCGACTTCAGAGAACTGTTGAATCTTTTCGAAAAGCATAAGATTCGCTATCTTATTGTGGGCGCCTATGCAGTCATGAAATACAGCGAGCCACGATTCACGAAGGATCTGGATCTATGGATAGCGACTGACCCGGAGAATGCAAATTCGGTATATGTGGCGTTGAAGGAATTTGGTGCTCCACTGGCAAATCTTACAACAGATGACTTCACCCGCCAGGATTACTTCTATCAGATGGGAATACCGCCTTTGCGGGTTGATATTATGATGTCGATTCCGGGAGTCGAATTTGAAGAGGCATGGAAGAACCGTAAGATCGTTGAATTAGATAACCTTAAGATCCCGTTCATTTCGAGATTTGACCTGATCCGGGCAAAGGAAGCGAGCGGAAGGCCGCAAGACAAGATTGATATCGATAGACTCAAGGAAGCCGAATGAAGGAGGGTCCGGGATGGCAAAGGAAGTAAAAAAGGCAGTATGTTACTGGTGTCATTGTCATTGCAAGGTGGATGTTCATATTGAGAAAGGGAAGCTGGTGAAGGTAGCAGGGGTGACAGGCGAGCCCCGCAGTGAAAGAGTGCAGAGGGTGGTGAATGCCTGCCCCAGGGCGAAAGCTGTTACTGAGTATTTTTATCATCCCGACAGACTATGCTTCCCCTTGAAGAGAATAGGCGAAAGGGGGGAGGGAAAGTGGGAGCAGGTTTCCTGGGAGCAAGCCCTTGATGAGGTTGCGGAGAAGCTGGACGGGTTGAGGAAGAAATACGGTCCCGAGACCCTTACCTGCACCAGCGGCACTTACAGGACAGCGGATGAGTATCGGTCTCGTTTTCTGAATCTGTTCGGGACGCCAAACAACATCGGGCAGGGTCCTATGTGTTACGGTCCAGGCATTATGGGGGTAGCGCTCCTCGGTTGGTGGATTGACTTCGGAGGATTTGGAAAGAGCACCGAGTGTGTAATCATTTGGGGGTCCAATCCGAAAGAGGCTTACAGGAATGTCTGGTTTGCCACGCAGGATCATCTGAAAAGAAAAGGGAAACTCATAGTCATTGACCCGCGCAGGACTGATGACGCGGAAAAGGCTGATATCTGGCTTCAGCCCAGGCCCGGGACGGATGCAGCCCTGGCCTTGGGTATGGTCAATGTAGTTATAGAGGAAGGCCTGTATGATAAGGAGTTTGTGAACAAATGGTGCCATGGTTTCGATGAACTGGCACAGCGGGCCGCGGGGTATCCGTTGAGCAGGGTGGAAGAAATCACCTGGGTGCCGAAAGAGAAGATAAGAGATGCAGCGGTAATGTATGCCACAACAAAGCCTTCTTTTATCTTCCACTCAATGGGTCTTGAACAGTTGGCTAACAGCATGGAGGCATACCACGCAAGGACTGGTTTGGCGGCGATAACCGGCAACTTCGATGTGAGAGGCGGAGAAGAGCTTCGTGAAGGCCATCCCCAAGTTGTTTCGGAGTATGAGATCGAGCTGAATAATATTATTTCCCCGGAACAGAAGAAAAAGCAGATTGAGGGCGACCGTTTTAAGTTGGAATCATTTGTAGGGTATGACCTGGTCATGGGAAAATATGCCAAGTCTCCCGTTGGAAAGGCGCATGTTGCTTTTGCCCATCCACCGAGCGTTTATCGGACGATGATAACCGGCGAACCCTATCCGATAAAGGCCATGTTTACGGTTTCCAGCAACCCCCTGGTGACCCAGGCCAACGCCAAACTGGTGTACAGGGCTATCAAGAACCTTGACCTTTTCGTGGTAACGGAAATGTGGAAAACGCCCACGGCCGAGCTGGCCGACTATATCTTCCCGATTGCATGCTGGCTGGAAAGGCCGCAGTTGCACACATGGTCTGATACCTTCGGGTTTATTGATTGCGGGGTAGCGGCCATGCCGGGTCAGGTGGAAGGCAAGTATGACAGGCGCGCCGATTACGACTTTTGGAGGGGGCTTGGCATACGCCTGGGCCAGGAGGAATATTGGCCCTGGAAGACTCTCGAGGAGGCATTTGACTATCGATTGACAAAGATGGGGTTGACCTTCCGGGAGTTCATTGAAAAGAAGGGAGGGTTTACGACTTGGCCCAAGGAAGAGAAAAAGTACGAGAAAAACGGTTTCGGCACGCCTTCCAAAAAGGTAGAACTCTATTCCAATATCCTGAAGGAATTGGGCTACGATCCTTTGCCGCAGTTTTATGAACCCGCTGAAAGTCCTTACAGCCGCCCGGATCTTGCCGAGAAATATCCCCTGATATTGATCACCGGTGGCAGGCATATGCCCTTTTATCACTCAGAGCATCGCCAAATTTCCTCTCTAAGAAGGCAGCATCCCCATCCTATAGTCCAGATACATCCGGAGGCCGCGGCCGGGCTCGGGATCGAAGACGGCGACTGGGTCTGGATCGAGACAGCAAGGGGAAGAGTAAGACAGAAGTGCAAGTATTTTGATGGGATAGACCCGAGAGTGATCCATGGCCAACATGGATGGTGGTTTCCTGAAATGCCCGGAGAAGAGCCGTGGCTGCACGGGGTTTGGGAGTCAAATATAAATGTGGTAGTAGATGATCATCCCGACCATTGCAACAGGATCAATGGCGCATGGCCTCTCCGGACGGCACTGTGCAAAATTTACCAGGCAATCGGATACTGAGTAAAGATTTAAGGAGGGGATAGTATGGAACCATTTTTGATGACCCAAGGGAAGAGACAAAGGTATTCAGAGAAAAAACTATGGGGACTCCCTACGCTTCCTGAAGTCTTTGAAGAAAAGGCGAAAGAACATCCTGACAAAGAGGCCTTTGCAGATTCCATGACAAGGTTAACCTACGCTGAGGCAGAGCAGTGCATAGACAGGCTTGCCTTAGGTTTTGCAAGATTAGGTTTTAAAAAAGATGATGTGGTCGTTGTTCAGTTGCCGAATGTCGTAGAGGCGGCGCTTATGCGGCTTGCCCTCCCCAAGGCAGGCATAATGGCATTGATGGTAATGCCCGCCTTTGGATCAGAAGAAGTCAGGCATATCTTAGATTTTACCAAGGCCAAAGGAATAGTAATACCCTGGAGATTCAGAAACAGGGATTATTTTCAGATGGTAAAAGAGTTTTACGATGGACTGGAAGTGAAACCTAAGATATTCATGACAGGCGACAGTACCCCTGCCGAGGCCATATCGGTCAATGAAATGATGAAAGGCCCTACGGAGGAGAAAATCCCGCCTTCCGTCCTGCGAGAAAGGATGATAACAACCTGGGAAGTGCAGGAGCTGAGCACCACTACCGGCAGTACGGGGATGCCGAAGATTTCAGAATCTTACGGGTGGAACCAGTTGATGGGTCATGTCCATTTGGAAAGATGGGCTCTGACGGGTGAAGACAATTTGGGACTGCTTGTTCCCTTTCCCGGAGGCATTGCCAACAATTTTTGGGCCGGCGGCATTATCGGCGGGTGCAAGATGGCCTTTCTTGAGCAGTTTGAAGCAACAGATGCCTTCAAGTTCGTTGAAAGAGAAAGGATAAGCATTCTCTGCGGAGTTCCCACCGTGGCCGACAACATGGTAAAGGCACAAAATTTAGGAGATTTTGACTTGAGCTCATTAAGGATCTTCTTTTTGGCCGGCGCTTTGACCCCTCCGGCCCTTGCGGAAGAGATAGAGCAGAAACTGGATTGCAAAGTTATCATCCTCCTTGGCTCCATGGACTTCGGCCCCATTAGCGAGACTTCGGTGGAGGACAGGCCGGAAGTCAGGTACAGGTCGGTGGGGAGGCCTCTCTATGGGACGGAAGTGAAAGTAGTAGATGAAAAAGGGGAAGAAATGACCGCAGGGGAACAGGGCGAGCTAATATGCCGAGGTCCTTATTCCTTTACCGGCTATTATAAGAGACCCGAGTTCACCCTCGAGGCGTACGGAGGAGATAAGGACGGATGGTTCAGGACCGGCGATCAGGTCAGGATTGATGAGGAAGGCAACCTTTATGTGACCGGGCGTCTCAAGG
>Ga0209002_10004577_pt1 | contig 10837 bp, 13 predicted proteins | sample Rifsed16ft2_FD_184010 | JGI IMG/M metagenome (GOLD analysis project Ga0209002, IMG submission 184010) | Soil microbial communities from Rifle, Colorado, USA - sediment 16ft 2 (version 2) | ecosystem: Environmental > Terrestrial > Deep subsurface > Rock core/Sediment | place: Rifle, Colorado...
AACGCAGTCGAAGCGCGCACGCCACAAGTTCCTTCCGCTGTGGCAATACTCGCAATGACATAAATAATTAATGAAAACAGGCAGACGCTTTGCGCATCTGCCTGTCTAGTTTACCTGATAAACCCATCTCTGACAAAGTTCCCGGGGGTAAGCCCCGTAGGGAAAAAACCTACTCGCCTGTTTCGGGTTCAGCGGCTTTTTCGGCTTTGCGAGACTTGAGCACTTCTGGAATTTCAAAGCCCAGGGCGCGCAGTTTCTTCTTGGCCGCAGTCAATGAAGATTGGCCAAAGCCAGCGATCCCCAACAAAGAGGCATCCCCTTCGGCCAGTTTTGCCGTGATCTGCCCGAAGGTCAAAACGCCGGCTTTCTTGAGCGCATCCAATGCGCGCGGAGCGAGGCCGAGGTCGTCAATCGAGCGGTCAGGGGAAGTCAATGACTCTTCCTTGGTTTTTTTCTGTTCCACATAGGTCTGGCGGGCGGAAAGTTTCTTGTAGAAGCGGTCCACCTGGCCTTCAACATCAAGAAGCCTGGAAGACTCACCCGTAAAGAACGGGTGGCAATTCGAACATACGTCAATGCGCAATTCCTTTTTTGTGGAAGTGGTCACCCAGGTTTTGCCACAGGAAGCGCAGGAGACGTTCGCTTCATAAACTGTAGGATGGATTTCTGCTTTCATCTTATTCGACCTCAGCGGGGACGATATTGACACGCTTGCGGCCATGCACAACATCGAACATCACGATCCCATCCGCAATCGCGAACAAGGTATCATCTTTTCCAACCAATACATTAATGCCCGGCTTGATCCTTGTGCCGCGTTGGCGTACAAGAATATTGCCGGAAAGGACAAATTGACCGGCGTAACGCTTTACACCCAGACGCTGGGCATTACTGTCACGGCCGTTGCGGGTTGATCCGCCACCTGTTTTATGTGCCATTTCTACCTCACTTACTTCTTTACAGTCTTCTTTGTTGCAGGCAACTTGGAAGTCGGTTTTTTTGCTGCCACAGGCTTCTTCGCGGGCGCTTTTTCGGATTTCTTTACAGGCGCTTTTTCAGATTTCTTGACGGGTGCTTTTTCGGATTTCTTCGCCGCTTCTTTCGGCGCCTTGACCTGCTTCTCGACCTTGGCAACTTCCTTCACCTCGGCCGCTTCGGCTTTTTCAAGCACGGCTGCGATCTCTTTCCTGGCAACTTTGCGTTCTTCACCAGGCTTGCCAATGAAATCGATCATCAAACGCGTATATTGATGACGATGCCCACCCTTAACGCGGATGCGCTTCTTGGGGCGATATTTGAAAGAGGTAACCTTGGGGCCTTTGACGTGTTCCACAACTGTGGCAGAGACCTTGATCTCACCTACTGTGGGAGTTCCAACCATGACCACGTCTTCGTCAATCATCAGGAAAACACGTTCAAAGTCGAACTTTTTGCCTACTTCAGAGGCTAGGCGATCCACATCAATCGTGGAGCCTTCGACGACACGGTATTGTTTGCCGCCACTTTCAACAACAGCTGTTCTCATTATTTATGATCTCCAGTCATTCACTTCGCCGCGCGTTCCGCGGATCCTTACACCCATTCAATGAACTCAGGGCAGGTCTACGCCGAACTGTGGGGAAGCTGGGTTATTTACAAGCAACTGCCCCGGTTCTAACCTCCGGGGCTGAAGCGAACGATATTATACATGTGAGGGGGTACACCTGTCAACGGTTTTCGAGCGGAAAATTCTCGAAGAGTCGCCCTTCTGTTTTCAACCACAACATCGTTGACAAAGCTGTTTTTTCACTGTATCCTAAATTATCTTGTTTAAAACAGAGGAGAAAACCTGATGAACGGACCCATTCAACTTGGCACAGTAAAAGGACATCTCGCAAGACCTGAGGGCAGTGGACCCTTCCCTGCCGTGATCGTCATTCAGGAATGGTGGGGATTGGACGCACAGACCAAATCCATTGCAGATCGTTTTGCAAATGAAGGTTATCTCGCTTTCGCGCCCGACCTTTATCATGGTGAAATCGCCCAACCCGGCGATGGGGATACTGCCACAAAGCTCGTACAGAAGTATGCACCCAATGCGCCAAAGGATTTAGAGTCGGTTTTTGATGCGCTGAAATCTCACCCCGAATGCAGCGGCAGGATCGGAAGTGTTGGATTTTGCTTTGGCGGGCGCATGTCGCTTCTCTTAAGCACGACGCGACCTCTCCATGCGGTTTGCACTTTTTACGGAGGCGGAATGCAAGCCGTCTTCGATCAACTGCGCACGAATCTCAAAGCGCCCGTGCTTGGATTTTTCGGCGACGCAGATGTGTCCATTCCCGTCGGAACGGTTGAGCAATTTGATATATTGCTTGATGAAATCGGCGTGGAACATGAGATCATCATGTATCCAAATTCAGGCCATGCCTTCTTCCGCGACAGCGACCCGCAGGTTTACAAACCCGAGGCCTCAAAGGATGCATGGGAACGCGCGAAAAAATTCTTTGCAAAGCATTTGAATTAAAGTTTTGACGATGGACGATTGACCACACACCATGGATGACGGATCGTATGCGGTCTATCGTCCATTGTCAGTGGTCTTCCAATTGACAAAACCCCTCGCATCCTTTACCCTCGCTTCATGTTTAACCCCAACCTGTTTCAGCGTCAGATCATTGAATCTCCCCTTGACCTTAAACTCTTCGTCTCTGGTGCCGCAGGGACGGGGAAAACTACAGCAGGAGTTGAGCGGATGCGATACTTGCTCGCCCAGGGTATCCCGGCCGATTCCATTCTTCTGCTCACACCCCAGCGGACTTTGCAGGAGCCATATCTCGACCTGCTCTACAGCCCCGAACGGCGCGCAGGCGGAGAGGTCACAGCCGTTACGATTAGCGGACTGGCCAAACGCATGTGTGACTTATTCTGGCCGATCGCGGCAGAAGCGGCTGGATTCAAAATCCCTGAACTTCCCCCGATCTTTCTCACACTTGAAACCGCGCAATATTACATGGCACATCTTGTGCGCCCATTGCTCGAAGAAAAGGGGTACTTTCAATCCCTGACCATCAATCGCAACCGTCTGTATTCCCAGATCCTCGACAATTTAAATAAATCCGCAGTGGTTGGCTTTCCATATACAGAGATCGGCTCACTGCTGGACTCAGCCTGGTTTGGCGACCCAGCCCAACGCCGCATTTACGCGGACGCTCAGGAATGCGCAACTCTCTTCCGTGAATACTGCCTGAATCATAACCTGCTGGATTTTTCACTTCAACTTGAAATCTTTACAAATATTTTGTGGCAACAGGGTCAAGTCCGCGCATATCTCGTCAATACATATCGTCACCTCATTTTTGACAACGTGGAAGAAGATATCCCGTGCACACATGACATCATCGGCGCTTGGCTCCCGGATTTTGACTCGGCGCTATTGATCTACGACAACAATGCGGGCCACCGAAGTTTCCTTGGAGGCGATGCAGTTACAGGCGTGGCATTAAGCGAAGAGTGTGATCAAGTCATTGAGTTCAACGAATCATTCGTTTCATCAGAAAATGTCATTCAATTATCCAACTCGCTCGTCTCTGCGCTAAAAAGTGATCCCTTTCCCGCGATTGATCCAAACCAGACTCTGGAATTTATCCTTTCGCATTTTTACCCGGAAATGCTGGATGAGATCACAAGCAAGGTTAAATCATTGGTTGAAGAGCATGGTATTTCACCTTCAGAGATCGTAATTCTGGCGCCCTATCTATCAGACGCGTTACGATTTTCAATTACAAACCGCCTCGAGCAGGCAAAAATTCCCTGGCGCACACATCGGCCGTCGCGATCCTTGCGTGATGAAGCCGCGAGCAAAACATTACTCACACTTTCTGCCCTCGCGCATCCGCACTGGAACATCCCCCCCACAAAATTTGAAGTGTCTCACGCGCTCATGTTCGCTTTGAAAACAGATTTAATCCGCGCACAACTCTTAACGGAGATCGTTTATCGCACAAAAGATTTTCGGATATCTACTTTCGACGAAATCAAAACCGAAACACAGGAACGCATCACCTATTCTCTCGGGTCCCGCTATACTAATTTACGAAACTGGCTTGAAGAGTATCGTTCAAGCAATCCCCTGCCCCTGGATTTCTTTCTGCGGAAATTATTCGGCGAAGTGATCTCACAACCAGACTATGGCTTCCATTTAAATTTGGATGCAGTGCGTGTGGCCGCGAGTTTGATCGAATCCATGAAGAAGTTCCGCAATGCAATGGAACCTTCCTATGTAAACATGGATAGTCCTTCCTTCGATCTTGGCCGCGAATACCTTGCCATGCTTGAAGACGGCGTGATCGCCGCTCAATATTTGGAATCATGGCGAAACGAAGATAAAGAGGCAATTCTTATTGCGCCTGCGCATACTTTCTTAATGATGAACCGACCGGTGAAAATTCAATTCTGGCTGGATCCCGGTTCAAATGGATGGGTACAACGTCTGTCACAGCCGCTGACACAACCTTATATCCTTTCCCGTCACTGGCAGCCGGGACGGCTATGGCTTGATTCAGATGAAGTGAATGCAGAAACAGAATCACTGGCAAAATTGGCAGGCGGGTTACTTTCCCGCTGTCGCGAAAAAATTTATCTGGCCATATCAGACCTCGGCGAAACGGGATTCGAACAACGAGGGACTTTGTTAAAGGCTTTTCAGAAGGTGATAAATTACGGGGAAGGGAATTAGGTAATTAGTTAATGGGGATTAGGGATTATGAGAGCCTAAATGATTTCTTGACTGACCTGCGAGCCTTCCAGCAAAACCATCCTGCCAGAGCCAACGAAGGTGCGCGCGAAAAACCTAACGGTCTGCCACAGGGTGGGATACTTTCTAGCTAGAGACCATTTGTGAATTGACCTTTAGTATTCATGCAAACAAGTCGTAATCGCTTCCCATTTGATTGACACTTTAGCGTTTCATGTCTCTTATTTATTTCTGTTTCCGATGTTAAGTACTCCCGGCTTTTCATTGCCCTTGACCCAAATCTATCAAGTAACTAGAATAGTCATTATAGATGAATTTGGAGTAACGATAATGACAAAACTAAGTTACAGCACTTTCGGATTAACAAATTTAGGGTTTTTGGATGCAATTGACGCTGTAGATAAGGCGGGGTATGCAGGAATTGAACTTTCCTTTCATCGTGATCAGTATAATCCATTCGAAATAACCGACGAATATCTCGCAAAAATAAAACAACGATTTGAAACAACCAATGTAAAACCTGCCTGCGTTGCAACCGCCTCGCATTTTTTCACACCTTCCAGGCCCCACGAACCTTCCTTGATGTGTATTGACATGGCCGGAAGAAAGCGCCGCATCAACCTGGTCAAGAGGGGCATTGAAGTCGCCAGAAAACTGGATGTTCCGCTCGTTACATTTGGCAGCGGTTTTATAAGGGACGAACATGTTGTCAACCCATCGATAAATCCAAAAGAATTGCTGATGGACAGCATCCGCCAGTGTCTGCGGGAAATCAGGAAGGATGATGACATCACTTTGTTAATCGAGCCGGAACCAGGAATGTTTATTGAAACTCTGGACCAGGGCATTGATCTGGTCAACGAAGTTAATTCGCCTAACTTTAAATTGCATTTGGATTTGTGCCATAATTATTGCTCGGAAAACGACTACATTTCCGCTTTGGCAAAAGCCGCTCCCCATGCGCGGTACCTGCACGTTTCCGACGCCAAAGAGGGCTATAATTTAAAAATTATCAAGATGTCCGAAAACATGGCGATTGACTTGAATTTTGCAGGTTATTTGGTATATTTCCCTGAAAACGCCGATTTTCTATTGCTTGACAGGCAAAACCCAATTTATTTTTATGACGATCAACCCACCAAAGAACAGAAGAAAAGGATCGAAGAGACGGTGGATAGGACAAACATTAAAGAGGCTGTCGTTTATGTTGATTACAACAGCTTATTCGCTGGCTCAACCGAATTCGATAATGAAATTTTTACCTATTTAATCTCAATCCCCGGGTTGAGTTTTGACGTTTTGGAAAGAGCAAAACCGATCATTAGTTATTTAAGGGGAACTAAAAATTCAGACGGCAAAATATTAATGGATAAGATGGTGGCAAACACGATTACAGGCATCGTTCATTTTCATGAAATTCCAGGGGAAGGCAGCCTGGATTTTGAGGCGAGCTTCAAAGCCTTAAACGAAAACGGCTTTTCAGGGTACGCATCCGTTGAGTTGTATCACCATGTAGCTTCATGGGAAAAAGCCCTGGCGGATAGTTTTAAACACCTGTCTCAATACGTCGAAGGAAATTAAGACCCAAACGACGAAGGTGTCCTGGAAATAAATGATTACAAACAAGCTGCTTGATCACAATAAGCGCCGGGGCATTCCAGCAATCTGCCAAATGCGCAAAATAAAACAACATCGCAATCAGACACATCAGCGCGAACAGGATTTCATCAATTAGTTATTCAAATTGAATCTAGGAGTTAATAATGTTTAGTCTTGAACAACTGGGCTGGGAAGTCCATACAGTTGGGGAACTTGATCATAGAAAATTAAAAGCGCCTCATGTAAAGTTACGGTCTCTCACTAACGGTAAAAACGGTGACGCGGTTTATTCCGTTGACCTGCGTATCAATCAGCCAAATACAAGTTATTTGTCGACAACTGAACTGCATTCATTTGAGCATTTTTTGCTCGCGGGTTTTAGAAAATACATGCCAGAAAATTTTATCTGCGTGGCTCCAATGGGCTGCCAGACGGGGTTTTACCTTGCATTGTTGAATGAAGGCAATGCGCATAAAATTTGCAGTGTGTATGAGTCCATTTTAAACGATATTTTAATTGCGGAGGAAGTGCCCTACGCCAATATACGGGAGTGTGGCCATTTTGAGAACCACAATTTAGACCTTGCAAAAGATATCGCCAAGAGGCTGTTGGATTCCAAATCCAGTTGGCGGCAAGTTTTATGACACACGAAATGCGTAAATGGCATATCTCATATCAACGAACTATTGAATATGAGGTTGTCAGCTGCCCCAATCTTTTTCATCCACAGAATGGAGCTTTGCTATCTATAGGTAAAAAAGAGAATACCCGTAGGTTTGTTGTTGTAGACAGCAACATAGAAAAGTATTACTCAACCGAGATAAAGGATTTTTTTAAGTACCACAAAATTGACGCAAAGATCCTAACCTTCCCAGCGGGTGAAAAAAACAAATCCATAGATAATTACCTCTGGATTTTGCGCGAATTGGATACGTTTCCCATCAATCGCAGGGATGAGCCGATCATCGCCATTGGCGGTGGCGTTCTTACTGATGTGGTCGGGTTTGTCGCCAGCAGTTATCGTCGCGGAGTACCGCATATTAAAATACCGACAACCTTGATGGGGTATGTTGATGCCTCGGTGGGAATCAAGAGCGGGATCAATTTCAACAGCAACAAGAATCGGCTGGGCTCATTTGAACCCCCCAAAAAGGTCTTTTTAGACAGGACATTTCTGGCAACTCTGCCTAAACGCCATATCCTGAATGGCGTTTGCGAAATTTTAAAATTAGCCATCATTAAAGATACCGCATTATTCGAATTATTGGAATCGCATGGGGCTGAATGTGTTAATTCAAAATTTCAAGATGAAATTGGCGCATTGATCCTTGACCGTTCTGTCGGGGCAATGCTAGAGGAGTTGGAACCTAATTTGTTTGAAGATGACCTGGCACGCAGGGTTGATTTCGGGCACACTTTTAGTTATGGATTTGAAACCTTCCACGATACGCAACTACTTCATGGCGAAGCGGTCCTTATCGACATGGTAATCTCGGCAATACTAGCCGCATCCAGGGATTTATTATCCAAACAGGAATTGAACAGGATATTCGATCTAATCGCCAAGCTGGGCGTCGTTCTAATTGACGATCTTGTAAACCCCGATCTGTTATGGAAAACACTGAATGAACGCACGTACCATAGAAATGGGTTGCAAAGAGTCCCATTGCCTGATGGGTTGGGGAAATGCGTCTTTGTAAACGACATAAAATTCGAGGAAATACAATCTGCTTGCAAAAATCTGGAAAACTGGACGGAAATCAATGACACAATTTACGAATACTGATTCCAAAGAGATAAAGAAGTTCGATAAGGTTGCCCAAATTTGGTGGGACCCAAAAGGATCCATGGGCACATTGCATACCATCAACCCTCTGCGCATGAAATTCATCACCGAAAACCTGAATATGACTAATTGCAAAATTTTGGACGTGGGCTGCGGAGGCGGCATTTTAGCCGAAGCTATTGCAAGGTCTGGCGCGCGAGTAACAGGAATTGACTTGTCTGAAGCATCCCTTGAAGCGGCAAGACAGCACGCTAGAGAACAAGGCTTGAATATTGAATATCGTTATGAAAACATTGAAGAAGTCGCAGAAAAACATGCGGGTGAATTCGACGCAATAACCTGCATGGAAATGCTGGAGCATGTTCCAGAGCCAAATAAAACCATCACAGCTTGCTCGCGGTTGTTAAAACCTGGCGGCCATGCCTTTTTTTCGTCGATAAACCGTACCCCCAAGGCATTTTTATTCGCAATCATAGGCGGTGAATACATCCTGCGCCTGTTGCCAAAAGGCACTCATACCTATAAACAATTAATTCGCCCAAACGAATTGAAAAAATGGGCACGGGAAAACGGTCTGGAATTCCTGCGTCTTTCCAGTTTAATTTACAACCCATTCAACGGGATATTTAAGGTTGAGGAAAAAGAAGACGTAAACTACATGGCGCATTTCGTTAAAAAACAATTGTCGGATAAGGCGTAACATATGAAACGTTTTTTTGCATTGTCGAGAACTACCCACGGTATTTTGGACCTGGCCACACCTGCCTTTTGTGCTTTACTATGGCTGGGCGGCTTTCCGCAGTTGACGGTAATATTACTTTCGTTATTTACAGCTTTTGCAGGATACACTGCCGTATATGCTCTAAACGATTTGGTTGGTGTAAAAGATGACAGGGAAAAATTTGCTGATAATGGCATTAATCCGGGATATTCAGTTGAGGCTTCCAAGCAGCGGTATCCTCTGGCGCGGAATTTATTAAGTTTAAAAAACGGCTGGCTTTGGGCGGGAACCTGGTTTATATTGGCCCTAATAGGTTCGTATTTGCTTAATCCCGTTATCGTTTTTATCCTTCTTACTGCTGCCGTTTTGGAGATCATTTATTGTCTTTTGCTTAAGGTCACCTACTTGAGAACCCTTGTGAGCGGGGTTGTTAAGACGAGCGGTCCCATTGCTGCAGTTTTTGTCGTGGATTCCAATCCTTCGTCATATTTTTTATTATTGCTGTTTATCTGGTTATTCTTGTGGGAAATAGGTGGGCAAAATATACCGGCAGATTGGAACGATACTGTTGAAGACAGGCGTGTTAATGCGAAAACAATTCCCATTCGATTTGGCATCGAAAAGGCGGGGCTTATTGTTATAACAGCTTTGGCGTTTACAGTTATCGCAAGCGGGTTTTTATCATTAATTTCTCCTGCAAATCTTGGCTTGCCTTATATTTTGACAAGTTTGCTTGTTGGATATGTTTTCCTTTTAAAACCGGGCTTTCAACTTTATAAATTTAAAGAGGGACGTTATGCGGCCAGGTTGTTTGATAAAGCCAGTCATTATCCACTGGCCCAGCTTGTGCTGATCACTATTTTTTTGGCTATTAATATGGGACTTGGTGCCTAGCTCAAAAAGACACACAAGGCGTGCGAATTATTGCAGCCTGCTTCATGATTCAAGGAAGATTTAATCGTCAGAAATGTGAAAAGATGTAATGAGACCCTAACTCGGACAAGCCGAAAGAGATTTCACCACAGAGCGCACAGAGTTCACAGAGATTTTAAAAAGGTTTTCTCCGTGGTCTCCGTGTTCTCTGTGGTGGGAAAATCCTTGCATAAAAAGCAAGAATTTCACTGATAAGATACTAAAGGTTTCCTTGACCTGATCCGCGAGTTTGTCAGCAAAACCATCCTTGCGGTAGAGCAGACTTCGGAAGTCTATATCAACGGGGCGCTATTGATGGTGAGTCAGAAGGTATGGATTATTTACTGTAATGATAGCGCGCTTGCAGAAAATCTATGCGGTCATCGCGCACAAGATAAACAATGCGGTGTTCATCTGTCAATCTTCGAGACCAGACGCCAGGCGCAAGATATTTCAAAGGTTCAGGCTTGCCGATGCCCTCAAACGGATCGCGCAAAATAGACTCGATCAACTCAAAAGCGCGCAGGGCAAGCTTGCGATCCGTTTTGACCCAGAAACGCAGGTCTTCAATAAACTCTGCTTGAAAGACTGCTTCGCGCTTCTTTTTACTCAAGCCCTACCTCACGACGCAAGTTTTCCATGGCTTGTGGTTTGCCTTGATTTTTCAACGCCCGCGCCAATGCAGACAGAATCCTCTCAGCATTTTGCGGCGAGCGCATAAGATAAGCGGTTTCGGTCAGGCTGGCGAGTTCATCGGCGGAGATCATGGCGACATCCTCGCCGCCTCGCCGCTGAATAATGACTACCTGGCGGTCTTTTGTTACGCGGTCAAGCAGGCTGGCAAGGTTTTCACGGGCACTTGTGTAGGTAAATTCAATAGTCATAAGTTTTCTCCAATAAGTACAGGGTTACTGTACGACAAAGGCGGAAAAATGTCAAGAAAAAACTCAAAGGATTCCTTGACCTGACCCGCAAGCCTGCCAGTAAAACCATTATCACGGTAAGAAGTTTTTTGAAACCAATTGGATGATCGAGTGCATGACCGCTGCGCTCGATCTCTGTTAACCGGCGACCTGCTTCTCTGGCT
>Ga0209002_10004579_pt1 | contig 10836 bp, 9 predicted proteins | sample Rifsed16ft2_FD_184010 | JGI IMG/M metagenome (GOLD analysis project Ga0209002, IMG submission 184010) | Soil microbial communities from Rifle, Colorado, USA - sediment 16ft 2 (version 2) | ecosystem: Environmental > Terrestrial > Deep subsurface > Rock core/Sediment | place: Rifle, Colorado...
AGCAGAAAATACTTAGGGCGATTAGCTCAGCTGGCTAGAGCGCTTGCTCGACAAGCAAGAGGTCATAGGTTCGAGTCCTATATCGCCCACCATTAGTTTATGATGCGCTTAACTTTAAAAATCAAAATATATTAACTCTGAATTTTACTTGAGTTGTTTTAAGGAGTAACGAAAAAGTTTTCTAAATATGGTTAAGGTTACGTTACCTGACGGGACGAAAAAGGAGTACAAAGACAACATAACTATCGGGGAAGTCGCAAGCAATATAGGTAACCGTTTGGGTGAGATGGCGCTGGCTGGAAAGGCTAGCGGCGTACTCGTAGACCTCAGTTTTCCTATCAAAGAAGACATTTCTCTGTCTGTTATCACGGAAGATACAGAAGAAGGTTTAGAAATCCTTCGCCACAGCACAGCACACATTATGGCACAGGCGGTCAACAGGCTTTTCCCAGGGGCAAAACTCGGCATCGGTCCTACCATTGAAAATGGATTTTATTACGATTTTGGCCTCCAGCATAGTTTGTCTGACGAAGATTTAAAGAAGATTGAAGAAGAAATGGCTAAGATTATCTGTGAGGACATTCCCTTTAAAAGAATGGAACTACCTCGTGATCTAGCCACAAAGAAGATGGAAGCCCTTGGTCAGTCCTTCAAGGTAGAACTTATTAAGGATATCGAGGACGATACTGTATCTTTTTATACACAAGGAGATTTTGTAGACCTATGTCGTGGTCCACACATTTATCGGACGAGCAAGGTCAAGGCATTCAAACTCCTGAGCGTGGCTGGCGCTTATTGGCGTGGGAAGGAAACGAATCCCATGTTGCAGCGTATTTACGGTACGGCATTTTTCACACAAAAAGAGCTTGATAAATATTTAAAGTTTCTTGAAGAGGCTGAAAAACGTGATCATCGAAAGATAGGAAGAGATCTAGACCTTTTCAGTTTTCACGAAGAGGGCGGGCCTGGGCTAACCTTTTGGCATCCAAAGGGTGCCAGAATGCGCAACATTATCGAGAATTTCTGGCGGGAAGAGCATTTCAAAAGGGGTTACGATATTGTTTACAGTCCACATATTGCGAAGATCAATTTGTGGAAAACCAGCGGCCATTGGAATTTTTATCGCGAGAGCATGTACTCACCTATTGAGGTCGATGGGCAGGAATATATCTTAAAACCCATGAATTGTCCTTTTGCTGTGCTTATGTATAAAACTAAGCTTCATAGTTACCGTGATCTGCCATTGCGGTGGGGGGAGTTGGGAACTGTCTATCGATATGAGAAGTCGGGTGTATTGCATGGATTACTGCGTGTGCGTGGATTTACACAGGATGATGCCCATATTTTCTGTACCCCCGATCAATTAGAAAATGAAATTTTGGGCGTGATTGAACTTGCTCAATTTATGTTGTCGAGTTTCGGGTTTAATGAATATGAGATAGAATTGAGTGTGCGAGGTAAGGGTGAAAAGGAAAAATACATAGGTCGGGACGAAGTTTGGGATCATGCCGAAAATGCCTTAAGAATTGCCCTCGATAAAAAAGGACTAAAATACACACGGATGGAAGGAGAGGCGAAATTTTACGGTCCAGCTATTGATATCAAGGTCAAAGACGCCATAGGCCGTGGATGGCAGGGACCAACTATTCAGGTAGACTTTAATCTGCCAGAGAGGTTTGACGTTAAATATGTCGGTCCGGATGGTAATCATCATCGCGTAGTGATGGTACATCGTACAGTTCTTGGGGCAATGGAACGATTTGTTGGGTGCTTGATAGAACACTATGCAGGTGATTTCCCCTTGTGGATTGCACCAATTCAAATGAGGATATTACCCATTACAGATGCACACATTGATTATGCAAAAAAATTGCAAGCCCAGTTGCTTTTAAAGAATTTTAGGGTAGAATGTGACACGGGCAGTTCCAAGATCAATTATAAGATACGTGAAGGCATACTGGAAAAAATTCCCTATTTACTCATCGTTGGAGACAAAGAGATGCAAAGTGATTCTGTTGCCGTTAGAAGCAGGAAAAGGGGAGAGGAAGGGATGATTTCAATTGAGAAATTTATAAATAATGTTGAAACTGAAATCCGGGAAAAAAGGTAATTTTCACTTTATAGGAGGAAAATATACATTTCACAAGAATTGAGAATTAACGAACGTATCCGTTCCTCTACGGTACGACTGATAGACGAGAACGGTGTGCAGGTCGGAGTGATTAGCAAAGAAGAGGCTATAGCAAAGGCAAAAGGCGTCGAATCGGATCTGGTCGAGGTAGCTCCCGATGCAAGCCCGCCTGTTTGCAGAATTATGAACTACGGTAAGTTTAAGTATAAACAAAAGAAAAAGACGCATCAAAAGCAACACGTAGTTCAGTTAAAAGAATTAAGATTAAGGCCAAAGACTGGCGAGCATGACATTCAAACAAAAATACGTCAGGCTCGAAAATTTTTAGAAAACAAAGACCGCGTGCTTATTAACATGATGTTTAAGGGGCGCGAACGGGCTCATGCTGAACTGGGCGATGAAATTTTAAAACAAATTGCTGCTGCATTAGAGGACATTGCCAAGGTAGAGAAGGACAAGATATCCGATGAACGCAGGATGGGAATAATCCTGTCTCCCAAATAAACATAAATTTATTGGAGATTTGTAGATGCCAAAATTAAAAACACACAAAGGGCTTAAAAAAAGGATAAAGATTGGCGCTAAAGGTAAGATCAAGAGATCAAGGGCTGGAAAAGGCCATCTTCTGTCCGGAAAATCAGGAAGACGCAAGGCGCATATGAGGAAGAAAGCAGGAGTTTCTCCGGCTTTTAGTAAAATTATGAAAAGAGCTTTAAATTTGTCTTAATAATACTTATTTGAATTTTTTTAAAAAGAGAGTTGTTATATGCCAAGAGCGACAAAAGGTTGTGCAAGAAAAAGGTCCAGAAAAAGATTACTAAACAAGACGGAAGGTTACTGGGGTGGAAGAGGGAACTTGTACCGCAAGGCCATGGAAACTTACATCCGTGCCATGGTGTTTTCATTCAGAGACAGAAAGGCGCGGAAGAGGAAATTCAGGGAATTGTGGATTTCCAGAATCAGTGCGGCAGTCAGAGAGCGTGGCATTTCATACAGCCGCTTTATTCGGGGATTGGTCAATGCCAATGTGGATTTAAACCGGAAGATGTTGGCTGAGATGGCGGTGAATGATAAACCTGCTTTTGACAGGTTAGTTGAGCAGGTAAAATCAGTAGTTTGAAAATTGTGTTGTGAATCATAAGATTTTATAAACTACACAGATTATTACTCTGTCATTTGATTTTAGGCACGTCTTCGTGGTATCGAACCATGAAGGTACGTGCCTACATTTTTTATAGGCTTTTTTAGATACTCATCTGCATGTTAGAAAAATTAGAAGAAGTAAAAAGAAACATACAAAGCGAAATTAAGTCAGTTACTGCGCTGAAAGATGCCGAACAGCTTAAAATAAAATACCTGGGAAGGAAGGGTATTATTCATGATTTCATGAAACTGATACCATCTTTGCCCGCAGGACAACGCGCTGCAATCGGACTGCGGATTAATTCTCTTAAGACCGAGGTTGCAAATATCGTAGAAGAGTTAATAAAGAAGTTTTCTGTAGAAATAACTTCAAAAGCTAAACACGAAATATTCGATATAACGTTACCGGGCAAACGTCCTCTTGTAGGGAAAAAGCATCCGCTTACTCAAACAATTGATGATATCAAAGAAGTCTTCGCCCGGTTGGGTTTTGATGTGGTCTATGGGCCGGAAGTGGAGTCTGAATATTATAACTTTGAAGCATTAAACATCCCTGCCGACCATCCCTCCAGAACCGATTTTGATACTTTTTATATAAAGAACGACATACTCCTCAGAAGTCAGACGTCCACTGTTCAAATTCGCGTCATGGAAAAGCAAAAACCTCCCATTCGAATTATTGCCCCTGGGAGGGTGTATAGGCCTGATACTGTGGATGCCAGACACTCATTTATGTTTCATCAGGTGGAAGGATTACTCGTAGATGAAGGGATAAGTTTTGCAGATTTGAGGGGGGTACTGAATCAGTTTATTAAAACCTATTTTGGCCAGGACGTTCAAATGCGTTTTAGGCCTTCCTTTTTCCCCTTTACAGAGCCCAGCGCCGAGGTGGATATCTCGTGTTCTCTCTGTAAAGGCAAAGGATGCAGCGTGTGTTCTTATAGTGGATGGGTGGAGATATTAGGGGCAGGAATGGTTGACCCTAATGTATTCAATGCCGTACATTACGATGCTGAAAAATACACGGGCTTTGCATTTGGGATGGGCGTTGAAAGGATTACAATGTTAAAGTATGATATCAATGATATTCGCCTTTTCTATGAAAATGACATACGGTTTTTATCGCAATTCCCCGTTTGCACGAGGACAGGTTTAAATGAAGATCAGCTATAACTGGTTAAAGGAATATGTCAATTTTTACTTATCGCCGCAGGAGTTGGCGGATAAGTTAACGAATGCAGGACTCGTGGTTGCCAATATTCAATCTGTAGAAGAAGATTTCTGTTTGGATATAGAGGTGACTTCCAACCGTCCCGATTGCTTGGGAATTATTGGCATTGCACGTGAAGTGGTTGCAGTAGTAGGGGCGAGTGTTCAATTGCCAGAAACAAATTATATAAGCATAGACCCCCGATCTGAGTCGAGGACAGGTATAGAGGTACCAAAATTAATAAGTATTGCTGTTGAAGAACCAATACTGTGTCCACACTATACGGCACGAGTAGTAAGGCATATAACCGTAAAGCCGTCTCCGGAATGGATGCAAAAAAGGTTGAAATGTATTGGTATTCGACCGATAAACAACATAGTCGACATCACGAATTATGTGATGATGGAGACGGGACAACCATTCCATGCCTTTGATTTGGATAAGTTGTCAGATCAAAAAATAATTGTTAGAAGGGCAAGGAGCGGAGAAGAAATAGTTGCTATCAATGGAGCCAGGCGGGCGCTTTTCCATGACATGCTAGTCATTGCGGACGGTAAAAGACCGGTTGCCATTGCAGGCATCATGGGAGGTAAGGATACAGAAGTATCTGAGTCAACAAGGCATATTCTTTTGGAATGCGCGCAATTTGAGCCCAGGCAGGTGCGTCGTACATCAAAAGCAACAGGCATTGCCTCGGATTCGTCATATCGTTTTGAAAGAGCCGTTGATCCTGAAGGAGTTGAACTGGCATCGAAAAGGGCAGTAAAACTTATCAAAGACCTTGCAGAAGGAGAAGTTGCTCACGGTGTTATTGATATAAGATCGGGAAAGTACGAAAAGAAAAGAATTACGCTCCGAATTGAAAGACTCAACAAAGTATTGGGATTAGAAATAAAAAGAACCATTGCCAGTGATATCTTAAAGAGACTGCAATTTAATATTTTAAATGAAGTAGATACCTTTATTGACGTTGAAGTACCAAGCTATCGGGGAGATGTCTATCGTGAGATTGACCTGATTGAAGAGATTGCCAGGATTTATGGTTATAATAATATTCCCACAAAAACCTCTATTAGTGTACGGGGCAGCGTAAAGAGTAAATGTGAAATTGTTGAGGATTCTGTTCGTCAATTTTTAATAGGCATTGGTTTTTATGAAGCTAAAACCTTCAGCATCGTTGATACTTCTCCCTTGCAGACCGTGAATTTGTGGTCAGATAGGGTGGGTGTCGATATTGCTAATCCGCTAAGACAGGAAGAAAGCCGTTTGCGGACGTGTCTATTACCCAGCCTCATACGCACCAAGACATATAATATGAATCATGGTGTGGAACAGGTGAGAATCTTTGAGATAGCTAAAGTTTATCTCGCAGGCGAAAAATTACCACAAGAAAAGACCTGTTTGTCCATCCTGGCAGATGTAGATTATTTGACGTTAAAGGGGATAGTCGAGTCGCTGCTGTTGAATCTTGGCATTACCTCAAAGTGTGAATGGATGAAAATAGGTGTTATTGAATCAAAATTGTTTATAAGTGAAAAAGCCGCAACGATTCAACTAGGTGGTGAAAGATTTGGGTATTTAGGAGAAGCCAAAGAATTGGAATTAAAAACATCACCTTGTATGGTTGAGTTGGATATGGATTTGTTGGTAAAAATGTCGAGCTTTTCAAAAAAATATCAAACCCTGTCTCAATATCCTCCTGTTTTACGTGATCTTGCAATTATTGTTGACGAGGAGGTGACATGGGCGTCTATTGAAAAATGTATTGCAACTACGAATCCCCGATCGAAGTCGAGGACAAGTGTATCTTATTTGACAGGTATAAATTTCTTCGATATATATCGTGGGAAACAGATACCTTCGGGAAAGAAAGGCATCGCTTTTAACCTTTGTTTTCAAGCGCAAGACCGCACGTTAAAAAGTGAAGAGGTAGATATTGCTCTACAAAAGATACTTAATGATCTTCAAGAAACACTTGGTGTTGAGTTGCGAAAACAATAAGAGATAAAGGACAAAGGATTTACAATCTCCCCATTGATTCGTCTGCCCGCAAGATATTACGCAAGCTGAATCTAAATCATATCTGGCTATAGATGCGCGGAGTCTAACTTCACTTCTTATTTTAAGCGATTTGAAAGTACCACCAGGAAATAAACTGGAGGCATTAAAGGGCAAATACAAAGGGAAATATAGTATAAGAGTTAATGACCAGTACAGGGTTGTATTTAGATTTGAAGGTTCGAACGCTTATGAGGTTGAAATTACTGATTACCATTGAAAGGGGTTAAAACTATGACGGATTTAAAGAGAAGACCGACACATCCCGGTGAGATTTTAAAGAAAGACTTTTTAGAGTCTTTAGGAATAACTCAATCACAGTTAGCAAAAGAACTCAATACGACATTCAGGACAATAAATGAAATAGTGAATGAGAAAAGAAACATCAGTCCTGAGATGACCGTAAAACTAGCAAGGTATTTTGGCACATCAGAAGAACTTTGGTTAAATCTCCAGAATCAGTATGACCTTTACAGGGTGAAAGAGAAATACCTGAATTCTTTAAAGAGCATAAGACCTTTGAAAACTAAAACCAAAGAATTAAGTGTAAAGTAACCTGCAGGGCTTTCTCAAACAGGTACGGCATAAGTACGACATAAGGGAAGCGAAATTTTGGTAAGCTGTGAATATCAAAAGACCTATGTAGTTTTACTATTTAAGACACATTAAAATACTGCAAACGGTTTTTGCATCTCGTATAAGCCCTTTCTTTACCATATCAAAAGCCTCGCTTAATTTCATCCGCACGATACCCTTGATTGATTCGTCTGCCTGGTGATTTGTTTGCGTCTTGACGAGATTCGTTGCCTTGAAGAGGTGCATAGTCTCACTTAAGATGCCAGGAGAAGGATAAAGAATTATGAGGGGTTCAAGTGTAACTGCTTTATAGCCTATCTCTTCCTCCAATTCACGTCTTGCACATAAATCGAATGTTTCACCCTTATCAAGCGTACCGGCAGGAATTTCATAAATAAGTTCTTTCACGGCGTGTCTGTATTGCTGGATAAGGATAATCTCATCTTCTGTTATAAAGGGAATAATGGCGGCAGAACCCGGGTGTTCAATAACCTCCCTCAAGACCTTTCTTCCATTATCCAGGACAATTTCATCTTTTCTGACGTTTATTTTTTTACCAGAGTAGATAATCATAAAAACACCTTATACGAGTAATTTAATTAATTTCACGCCAGGATACTATTTCATAGCTCGATGGATTTCCTACGGACATATTCTTCAGGGCTTCATCATAGTGAAAATCTGCGCTTGAAGCTATGTTTATATATTTCCCTCTGACTGCACCATATAGATCCACACTTGAACTTATATTAATTGCTGCTTGTGGGGCGTGTATAGCAGCATAAACATCTGAACTAGAAGTAAGTGTAATCTTATAATCGCTATTATTAGAGGAAATTGCAGAAGACCAAAGGAAGAAATTTGCCGGTTTTTTATCATTAGCAGCATTTACTTTACCGGATGAACCTATACTTATTGTACCTGTAACATAAGCAGTTAGTTTTGCGCCACTGGCAAGTACAAGATCGGAACTGCTATTAAAACTAAAATTCCCATTTACGTATAGCGTAACATTTCCCGTTACAGTCAGTTGAGAACTCGAAGCAACGCTTAAACTGCTGAAATAATATTTCTTGCTTTGACCAGAGACGCCGAGTGTATAACTGCTGCTGCTACTTAGCGAAAAAGATTGAGTAAAAGTATTATAATATAAAGGGCTTAATTCCCCATTATTATCTGATGCTATCGGTGTTACATTGTCATTAAAAAAGGTGGGAGTATCTAAAGGATCACAGTCCGAGGTGAGCACACCGCCGTAGCCAGCATATCCGGTATAATATTGAGTGACCGTTCCAGAAACAGAAGATCCGCTGTTGATGATTACCGTGCCTCCTGCGGTTGCGTTTCCAAAAATTCTGGAGCTACTGGACATTGTGATAGTTCCAACTGTAATGGCATTTCCATCAATCCGGGAACTGCTACTCATTGTTATATTTCCAGTTGCATTTGCATTTTGATAAATTCTTGCGCTGCTAACCATGGAAAGGTTTCCGGCTGTATTAACGTTTCCCAAAACCTTCGAACTACTATTCATAGTAAGGTTTCCGGTTGCATTAGCATCTCCGTTAACCTGTGCGCTGCTATTCATAGTGAGGCTTCCGGTCGCATTGGCGTCTCCTTTAATAACTGAACTGCTTGCTATAGTGACAGGTGCTCCAGTATTTGTGGTACTAATGTTCCCGTTGTCACCTGGTGTTTGACTTGCATAACTTCCAATTTGAGAATCATAACTATCTGTATCAATAGAGCTTGTTGCAAGAACGCCATCGCATCCAAGCAACGAATCATGAAAAATAGAATCAGCCGTTAAAGAAAGCACTGTTTCTAATGTTTTTTTTGATGAAGAACTCGTACCATTAGAGGTAATTATATAAAGCGGGTTGCCGTTTGAATCATTTACCACAGTTCCGCTGCCTACTTTATGCATAAGGGTAAAGCTATTATTAAAGCCATTAGACGAATAGGTTGATGAACTATTCCAGTTCGGGTCTGTCTTTGCGTTATCAACTATGGTACCATTTAATAAACGGTTAATTCCATCCTGTATCCCAGCCTCGGCTATATAAAATGACTGCACACTGGTCTTGTAATTGCCGCTTATTTTAATATCAGTGGTAGTTGTGATGACAGCCGTAGTTCCCGCCAGTGTTAAAATGGCTATTAACGCGAGGACAACAATGAGGATCATTCCCTTTTCGTCTCCGTATCCCACGATAATACTTAATAATTTTGGTTGTCGTTGTACATTCATACGATATTACCTATACAATTATTTTAATTGTATAGGAATTTTCATTTTATTTAAGCGGTTTTTGTGGTGGCACGGATTATTCCCCTCCCCGACTGTAATCGAGGACAGGTCTTGGGAGGAGACTCTACAATTCCCCTCTTGGGAGGGGTTAAGGGGTGGGTTCCTTTCCCTGTTCCCCGTTTTCACGAGGACAAGTTTCACGAGGACAAGGGTCGAGAAATCTCAGTGAACCCCGTTAGAAAGTTTGGAAGAGGCTTCAAACCCCTCCCACACTGTATTTTCTCAAAACTCTGCCCTTTCGGACGGAGACTCCTTTCTAACGGGGTGAATATTTCACGAATTACCGCCTTACCCACCCCTTATCCCCTCCCAAGAGGGGACTTTCTAAATTCAGTCCTTCTGTTCCCTGACTTCAGCAGTTTTGTAATCAGTAAACCTCTTTCCATTTAATTACATTCAACGGTTGGGTATTTAAGGAATTATCTATCATGCAACTATCATATTTTATGTTCAGACCGCCATTTATGTTTATTGTTTCGACTGACATAGCTGACCCGGTAATGTTTACTCCTGAACCTCCTCCATTTAATACCAGGGTACCAGTTGTCAAGACCAATCCGTTCCAATTGAAACCACCTCCAAGAGTCAAATCGCCCTTTACCAGCAAAATGCCATAACCAGTTACATTTCTTAATTCCAACCCTTGAGTATTAGGAGGATTCGAGGTGTCTGAGTAGCAGGTAACAAAGTCATTTGTATTTCCATAAGTAGCGCCATTTTGGTCATCGGTTATTGTTATGGTAGCATTACCTTTTAATGCGTTCATATATTTCAAAATATCCACATAAGTTGAGCCGATTTGAGGTGTTGGTGGACTTCCACCATAAGTAGGGGCGGGATTTTCGGTTATTGTCGAAGGAGTTAAAACATAAACAGGGGGAAGTGATGCACCATTTCCGCAGTTATCAGTTCCATCAATAGTCTGAGAAGTGCCGTTTAGGCTTACATCACCCATTGAGTATAGTGGACTTAATACGGGTGGTCCTGGGTAATAAACTACTTCAATTTCAATTATTTTCTTGCTACCCCCACTGTTCCCATAGACAGTTATGATTTCTACAGGCTTATATATTGTCGTTGTTGTTGTGAATTGAACTGCAGTTGTGGGTGTTAATGGATTTCCATATCCGTAATATATAATGTTACCCGGAGCTCCAGATGTATGGGTTGCCGTACTTCCGTCATTGTCATAATAGTGGGGTGATGTAGTTGTATGACCTGCCTGTTCGGCATCATATTCCCTCTTGTGTCTGATTTTAACCCAATAAGAAATGCTGGTTTGGAGGCTATTTGCCAGTATGCTAGTGTTTGTATGATCTATTGGGTTATATTTGGGAATATAATTTGTGTAACTGGCGTTATAATTAGGGTCATCTGAGGTCTGCCATGTGTTTGTTGTCAGGATGT
>Ga0209002_10004583_pt1 | contig 10832 bp, 8 predicted proteins | sample Rifsed16ft2_FD_184010 | JGI IMG/M metagenome (GOLD analysis project Ga0209002, IMG submission 184010) | Soil microbial communities from Rifle, Colorado, USA - sediment 16ft 2 (version 2) | ecosystem: Environmental > Terrestrial > Deep subsurface > Rock core/Sediment | place: Rifle, Colorado...
GTGGCCGAGAGGTGGTCTGGGCGATGCCGGGTCTGTTCATCCTCCTCTCGATGAAGGCGGGACTTGGGAGGCTGCCGAGGGGGGTGACCGGCTGATGGGCGCGAGGCCAAGGACGACTACGGCAAGCTGGATGGAAGATCGAGGGCCGAAGGCGATCCTCTTTGACTTTGGGGGAACCCTTGATGCCGATGGGATCACCTGGAAGGATAGGTTCTATCCCCTCTATCTGGCCGAAGGGGTAGAGGTGGACCGGGCACGATACGATCAGGCCTTCTACACCGCCGATGACGCGCTGGTGGCAAAAAGGTTGGAAGCCTGCTCGTTTCGTGAGATCCTTTTGCTTCAGGTCACCGGTGTGCTGGAAGCCCTGAACCGAGTCGATCCGGCGTTAGCCTCCCGCTTGTGCGATCGTTTTCTGGAGGACTCACTGGACAAGATCCGCGCCAATCTGACGATCCTGCACAAGCTGTCCGGTCGATTCCGGCTCGGCATCGTCTCGAATTTCTACGGGAATCTCGCCCGGGTCTGCGTCGAGACAGGGCTCGCGCCCGTCATGAGCGTGGTCGTCGATTCAGCCTGCATTGGGTTCACGAAACCCGACCGCGAGATCTTTCAGGCCGCCCTCACGACGTTGCAGCTCGACGCCGGCGAGGCGGTATTTGTCGGGGACTCCCTCCCTCGCGATATGGAGGGGGCACGGCGTCTTGGGATGCCCCATATCTGGCTCGTCTCCGACAACTGCGGCCCTCGGGTTCCCTGCTGCCTCGGCGATCCCATGATCGGCTCTTTCGCCGATCTGCTGGCGGCGCTCTCATGAGCGCGCCGACGATCCTCACCAGCGGGGGCATCATTGCCGCGGGACAAGGTTCCCGGCTGAGACGGGATGGCTTGACCATGCCGAAGCCGATGGTCCCCGTCGCAGGGGTCCCCTTAATCGAGCGCGTGGTAAGGAGCTTTGCACGTGTCGGCATCAGGCGGCTCCAGGTGATCTTCAACGAGGAGGACAGGGAGTGTGTCACGTTCGTGCAGGAGCGTTTCCCGAACCTCGACATTCACTGTCTCGTGAAAACCACGCGGTCGTCCTATGAGAGCTTCTGGGAGGTCGGTCAACGCCTGGGGCCTGCTCGAACCCTCATGTCCACTGTGGACTGGATCTGTTCGGAGTCGGACTTCCGCCGGTTTGTCCGTCAGGCCTGGGGCTATTCCGAGGCCTCGGTCGTCCTGGCCGTCACGCCCTTTGTCGCTGATGAGAACCCGCTCTGGGTCACCCTGGACCCCTCAGGGCGCGTGACAGCTATCGGAGGCGACTCGGGTGATGCCGTCACCGCCGGACTCTATCTCGTGTCGGGCACAATCTTCGGCCACGCCCCTCACCCCTCCACGCTGGGGCGGCTTCGTGACTTCCTTGCATGGATGGTCGCGCGTGGGGAACCGATTTACGGGGTGGTGATCGATCAGGTCATCGACGTCGATCGCGCCGAGGATCTCCACCTGGCCGAACGACTCGCACGCCCCTCTCTCTCTGGAAGTGGACGGGAAGGGCAGGCATCCGGAGGCAGCGTGTGATGATACCGCGCGTTTGGGGGATCTTCCGAGAGCGTCAACACTCGCCAGGTCGGGAATTCGATGATGCCGAGATCCTGAGGCTCGTGGCCAAACAGATTGAGGCGGGCGGGTACCAGGTAAGCCTCAAGACGCCGGAGCAGCTCATGGAAACCGACGAGCCGCCTCCGTCGCTCGTCTTTCTGATGTGCGAACGGATGGAGGCCCTGGGTTTCCTGGAGCCGATGGAGGCGAGAGGGATCCCGCACGTGAACCCGTTGCGGGGGGTGTTGAATACCTATCGGGATCGAATGATCCCCCTCCTCTCCGCATCGGCTGTGCCGATTCCCACCAGCCAGATCATCCCCAGCAGGCCCTCAGATCACGCCCATCATGCGGCAGGGCGTCTGACAGGTCTGTTCCCCGTATGGGTCAAGCGGGCCGACGTGCACTATACCCAACCTGGGGATGTGGAGTGCGTGAGATCTCCGGCAGAGTTGGAAGAGGCCCTGTCAGCGCTCCACGGTAGGGGGCTGCCCCGCGTCGTCCTGCAGCAACACATTCCGGGTGATCTGATCAAGTTCTACGGGGTAGGGGAGGCGCATGCGGGGGGTCCGGAGGCGCTATGGTTCCGGTGGTTTTATCACCGCGATCAAGAGCTTGCTGGGCATCCGTTCTCGGAGGAGACATTGCAGCGCATCGCCCAGATGGCGGGGTCGGCCCTCGGCCTGGAGGTGTATGGGGGGGATGCCATCGTCACCCCTGCCGGAGAGATCTTCCTGATCGATATCAATGCCTGGCCCTCTTTTGCGCTCTACCGGGAAGAGGCCTCACTCCAGATCGCTCGCCTGCTCCTCGGTCGCCTCTCGCGGGGGGGGTCTCGATGAAACGAAGGGTGCCCGGCAAGCGGTCGAGGGCGATCGTCGCCCATGAGCAGCGTCACATGGCGCCGGGCCTTCAGTCGATCGCGATCTACTCCGGACTGGCGATGGCCAGGGGAGCCGGGTGCACACTCATCGATGAGGACGGAAACCGGTACCTCGATTTCATGGCCGGGATCGGCGTAGGCAGCATCGGACATGCTCACCCGCACTATGTCGAGGCAATGAAGGGACAGCTCGAGCGACTGACCTTTGGGAGCTTCACCACAGAGAACCGGGCCCGTTTCCTCGAGCTGTTGGCGTCGGTAACACCCGGACAGCTCAAGCGGATCCAGATGTATTCCGGTGGGGCGGAAGCGGTGGAAGCGGCCTTTCGCCTTGCCAAGTCAGCAACGGGGAAGTTCGAGTTTGTCGGATTCTGGGGCGGGTTTCACGGGAAGACCGGCGGGGTCCTCGGGCTGTTGGGGGATGACTTCAAGAAGCGATTGGGGCCCTTCATGCCCGGCCTGTACAGCGCCCCATACGCCTACTGCTATCGCTGCCCCCTTCAGCTCCGCTACCCCGACTGTGGCATTGCGTGCGTGGAGTTGCTGCGTCAGGTGATCCACCATCAGACCCAGGGCGAGATCGCCGCAATTATTGTCGAGCCGATACAGGGGACAGCCGGCAATGTGGTGCCGCCTCCGGGGTTCTTGAGCGCGGTCCAGGCCGTCGCCCGAGAGTGCGACGCCCTGCTGATTGCCGATGAAATGCTGACGGGTTTCGGGCGAACCGGAAAGATGTGGGGATGCGATCATGAGCCGCTCGTGCCGGACGTCATAGCGGTCGGCAAGGGGATGGGCGGAGGGTTTCCGGTGAGCGGGGTGATCTCCACCCAGGAGCTGATGGCCAGCAAACCCTTCGGCAACCCGAGCGGAAGCTCCTCCAGCTACGGAGGCAATCCCCTCGCCGCAACAGCCGGTCTGGCCACCCTCGAGGTCATCCTGAAGGAACGGCTCGTGACCAATGCGAGGCGCGTCGGGGCGGTCATGTTAAAGCGGCTCGAAGCCATCAAGGAGAAATACCCCTTTGTGGGGGATGTGCGGGGCAGGGGGCTCCTGATAGGGATCGAGCTGGTCAAGGACAGAAAGACCAAGGAGCCTCTCCCGAAACCGCTCACCCGGAAGCTGTTTGCTTCCTGCCTTCAAAGAGGGCTGCTCGCCATGTGTTACTCGTATAACATCCGGATCAACCCGCCGCTCACCATTACCGAAGAGCAGGCCTTGGAAGGTCTGGCCATCCTCGAGGAGGCCTTCGCCGAACTTTCCAGGGGAAAGGGTTCCACGTTCCAAGTGCCAAGTTCCAAGTTGAAAAAGGGTTCCACGTTCCAAGTGCCAAGTTCCAAGTTGGAGGATGGCCTGACTTTTCACAAACCTGGAACCGGGAACTCGGAACCTAGAACTGCGAAGCAGAACCTGGAACTCAGAACTCGGAACCTGCAACTGTAAAGATGTGGAGGGGCGCCATCGTAGGTCTGGGCAATGTGGCGGTTCACGGGCATCTGCCGGGATGGAGAGGGTGCGATCGCGCCGAGATCGTGGCCGTGGCCGACGTGGTGGAGTCACGCCTCGCGGCGCATCGATCGGATCTTCCTGGGGCCAGATTCTATCCCGAGGTGGAGTCGCTCATCACGGCTGAGGGCCCGGATTTCCTTGACATCTGCACTCCGCCGGGGACTCACGCAGCCATTGCCCACCTGGCTCTCCTCCGAGGGGTCCATGTGCTGTGCGAGAAGCCGCTTGTGCTCTCCCTCGAGGAGCTGTCTCTGGTGAGGCGCGCTCAGGCCGAGAGCGGGCGCATCCTCCACACCGTTCACAACTGGCGATACGCCCCGATCATCATGCAGGCCACACACCTGATCCAAGAGGGGCATATTGGGAAGGTGCGGCGCGTGGCGTGGCAGGTCCTTCGCCGCCAACCGTCAACCGCGGCTCAGATGGACTTGAGCCCTGCCGCAGGAACAGGGCACGGCAATTGGCGACTCGATCCGAAAATGGCCGGCGGTGGTATCCTGCTTGACCACGGTTGGCACGCCCTGTACATCCTCCTGGACTGGCTGGGGGACGATCCGCAAACGATCGCCGCCACCCTTGAGACGCGTGAACACCCGGAGTGGCCTGTTGAGGATACCGCGACCCTTCAGTTGGTCTTTCCCGACGCAGACGCAGATATCTTCTTGACCTGGGCCTCGTCCCGGCGAGAGAATCGTGCCGTAATCGAGGGGACGCTCGGGACGATTCGGATGGAGGACGGCGTCTTGATCTTGATAGGTGCAAGTGGCCAGCAGAGCTGGCAATTCGGGCAACCGCTCTCCCAGGGTTCCTTCCATGCGGACTGGTTCGGTCACGTCAGGGACGAGTTCCTGGGGGAGATGCAAGGCGGGGCGCGGAACGGGAGGAACCTGGCCATGGCCTCGCTCTGCGTGCGACTTCTACACCTGGCCAACGAATCGAACAGCAGAGGCGGCATCCCGGTAGCGATCAATGGAGAAGGCTTCTCCTCCCCCTGAGGGGTCCTGTAGGCATGTCCGTACACGAGATCCATGACATGACATTGCGCGATTCTCGGATGACCCGGAAGCCGGCGATGATCCTGATCATCCCCACCAGGGACTCGGAGGCGATTGCTCCGGAGACACCTGTGGCAGGCCTCCCGTTGCTTCGGCGGATTGTGGTGACCGCCTCCCGGGCGGGCTGCAACAATATTCTGGTTTTGGATGCCGGCCCACCGGGACTCGCCAAGCTGCTGGAGGGAACCGGGGCAACGGTGGTTCCCTTGGGACAGTTGGCCGATCATCACCAGTCCCGTCGGATTCTGCTGCTCGCCTCCGACCTGATCCCACATCGCCTCCTCCTCAAACACCTCCTTGAGATCCCGTTACCGGCTGGAACGATGCTCGCGCCGACCAGCGGGATTGCCGTCGTAGAGACCCTTGACTCAAGGCCTCTCCTCGCATCGATTGCAGCGGACGCGGTCGATGGCGGGTCGGTGTTCCCCGAACTGGCACGCTCCCTCAATATGGCTCAGGCAGGCTCCCATGGAAATGGAACAGGGGATCTGCTGACGGAGGGCCGAGGGTGGGTCCACGTCAGGACCCGGAAGGACCTATCCAGTGCCGAACGGTGGCTCCTGCGCGGCCTGATCAAGGAGACGGAAGGATTTATGTCCAGGCACGTCGAGCGGAAGGTCTCGCTCGCCATCACCCGCCGGCTCCTGCGCACGGACATCACCCCAAACCAGATGACGGTTCTGAGCGTGCTGGTCGGGTTAGTGGGGGCGGTATTCTTCCTTTCTTCTACGCCTGCTTATCAACTGAGCGGCGCACTCCTGTTCCTCGCACATTCGATCCTGGACGGCTGCGATGGGGAGATTGCGAGGCTCAAGTACCTGGAGTCTCGCCTTGGCGGCATTCTGGACTTCTGGGGTGATAATCTCGTACATGTGGCGGTGTTCGCATGCATAGGTTTCGGATGGCAGAGGGCTGTCGAGAGCTCGTTCCCTCTGGTCCTGGCGTTCTCGGCGGCGGCGGGGAGCCTCCTGTCGGCTGGTGTCGTCTACCGCAAGACGATGCACACGAAGCCTGCGGAGGGGCCTCTCTTTACCTCGGTGACTCACTCGGAGACATCGACCCGCCTGACCACCCTTGCTGATGCCCTCGCGAGGCGGGATTTCATTTATCTCGTCGTCATCCTCTCAGCATTCGGAAGGGCCCGGTGGTTTCTGATGTTGGCGGCGATCGGTGCGCCGCTCTTCTTCTTCATGTTGCTGTGGATCTCACGCAGGGAAGGGGTGCAGACATGAGCGAACAGAGTTCTTTCTATCCCGAACTCATCAGGGAGATCAAGCCCGCGAAGGGCACACTGGGAGTGCTTCTCCCCGGGTTGGGCGCAGTGGCCACGACCCTGATCGCGGGGGTGCACCTGATCAACAAAGGTCTGGCAACCCCGTATGGATCTCTCACACAAATGCAGCGGATGCGCCTGGGCAAGCGGACCAACCCTCGGTTTTCCCTCATCAAAGAGGTCGTCCCCCTCGCCGATCTGAACGATCTCGTCTTCGGCGGCTGGGATATCTTTCCTGAAAACGCCTATCAGACCGCCTGTCAGGCAGGTGTTCTGCCCAAAGAGATGTTGGAGCAGGTCAAAGACCAGCTCGAATCTGTCAGACCATGGCCCGGCGTCTTTGAGCAGGCCTATGTGCGAAACCTGCCGGGCAAGCACGTGAAGTCCGGTCCTACCAAGATGCATCTGGCGGAGATGCTCATCAAAGATATCGAGGACTTCCGCCGCGCGCACGGCCTCGACCGGACAGTGATGATCTGGTGCGGGTCAACAGAGGTCTACATGGAGCCCGCCGCGGTCCACGAGACGCTCGAGGCCTTTGAGGAGGGGCTGAAGGCAAACGCCCCGGACATCTCGCCGTGCATGATCTACGCCTATGCTGCCATCACGGCCGGTGTCCCCTTTGCGAATGGGTCCCCCAATCTGGCCGTGGATACCCCGGCCCTGGTGGAGTACGCGCGGCAGCGTCGGGTCCCGATCGCCGGGAAGGATTTTAAGACAGGGCAGACCTTCCTGAAGACCGTGGTCGCGCCGGGACTCAAGGCCAGGATGCTGGGGCTTACGGGCTGGTTTTCCACCAACATCCTGGGGAACCGGGATGGCGAGGTGCTGGACGACCAGGGATCGTTCAGAACAAAGGAGGTCAGCAAGTGCTCCGTGCTGGGCGCGATCCTCCAGCCCGAGCTCTATCCAGACCTGTACGGGGAGATCTTCCACAAGGTTCGGATCGAGTTTTACCCGCCCCGGGGGGATGCAAAAGAGGGATGGGACAATATCGATATCTTCGGCTGGGCCGGGCAGCCGATGCAGATCAAGATCAACTTCTTGTGTCGCGATTCTATCCTGGCAGCCCCGGTGGCCTTGGATCTGGCGCTGTTCCTGGACCTGGCGCAGCGGGCCGACCTCTCAGGCATCCAGGAGTGGCTTTCGTTCTACTTCAAGTCCCCGATGGCCCGCCAGGACCTGAAGCCGGAACACGACCTCTTCATCCAACATCTGAAGTTGACCAATACCCTCCGTATCCTCGTTGGAGAGGAGGTGCTTGACCACTCCGGACTGGATTACTACGAATCTGGGGATGCCTACCGGGCAGGGATGGGGGTATATGAGGCCGTCCCTTAATCCGGACCCTATTTGCCGTGACATATCACCACTCTCATTTGGTTTCAGCGTGTGGCTTCTCCCCGGTGTGTGATGGCCGTTTAGCGACGATGGTCAGGAGGGCTGGCAATACAACGATCGACACAACCAGGACGCTCCCGACCCCCAAGGTCACCAGGAGGCCGATGCTGAAGGCCCCCCGGTGATGGGCAATCATCAGACTTCCGAACCCAACCATCGTGGTGAGGGACGAAAGTACCACTCCCTTCCCGATGCTCCTGGGCAGCACGGTGGCCTCCGCCTCCTCCCGGAAGCGGTGAATGATCAACAGGCCGTTCTCCACTCCGGGCGCCACGATCAGCGGTATGACAATCAGGTTAGCCAGATTAAATTTCAACTGGAAGAGCTGCATCAGGCCGGCAGTCCAGACGGCCCCAACCAGCAGTGGGACCTTGGCCAGAAGGAAGTAGCGCAGGTCGCGCAAGTTCAATAGGAACAGGATAGCCACCCCTACCAAGGCATAGATCCCCACCTGTTGATACGCCCTTTTCATCGCAGTGATAATCTCGTACCCCTTGACCGGGTCACCGACGGCGTCGGGATCGACGGTTCTCAGGTCGTGGACGAAGGCGGCCTGAGAGGCAAGCTCCCACGGGTTCTCGCGAGGGTAAACCCGCAACAGATACGAACCGTCGCGCCCCACGAATTGCTTCTTCAGATCGGTGGGCAGGTCGTCGAGTTGGACCGGACCGGAGGCTACCGCCCTGGACAGGAGCCCAACCTTTTCCCGGAAGTCCTGGAAGAGTTTGGTCTGATAGGCGGAGAGCCGCTGGCGGATCATCTCTTGATCGAGTTGGTTCAGCAGGCCCTCAAACTCCCCGACCAGCCTCCGTACTCGGGCCATCATCTCGAGAGGCAGCCTTTCCTTTGCAGTCCACTCCTTCCCCTCCTCTGAACTCAGCATCTTTGCGTTGATCCGCTGGAGCGAGGTACGCAGCTCTTCCAGATCGACCGGCGGGAGGGGGTGGGCCTCCTGAAGGTTCACCGCACTGAGAATGGGTCTGAGTTCCTGGACAAGGCGAAGCTTTCGCTCCTGGTCCTCCGGGATGAGCATCGCGATGCTCTCCACCGCACTGACGGAAGGCAGGGCCTCGAGGGCCCGAGTCTTCTCTCTCGCCTCCTCGAGGGTTTTGGCCAGGATGACCCCGTAGGAAATCGAGCGCCCCGAGTTCCCGATGAGCTTGAGTTCCCAGGCCACCGACTCGGTCCCTTCCGACTGAAGCCGGAGGACGTTCCCGTCGAATTCGATCCCGCTCATGGCGTACAGGGCCGCAATCGTTAAGCCCGCCGACAGGGCGAGAACGGCGCGGGGGCGACGGTACCAGAACTCCAGAAAGGCTGGAGGGGCAGGCGACAGCGACCGGGGCGCCACGCTTTCATCAACCCTTCGCTTGTCCCACAGCACGAGCAGCGGTGGGAGGACCACGAAGGTCGAGACCAGCGTAAGCAGCAGACCGCAGCCGGCGATCACGCCCAACTCTCGCAGGACACCGATTCCCGTGAGTATCAGGGTAAAGAGAGCGACGGAGGTGGTCATGGCGGCGTGGAGGATGCCAGGGCCAGCGCCTTCAAATGCCTGCTCCAACGCCTCACTGATGGAATGGCCGGCGCTCCGCTCCTCTTCGTACCGAGCCAGGAGGTGGATGCCGTAGTCCATCCCGATTCCGATCAGCAGCGGGGCTAACACCACCGACAGCATGTTCAGATGGCCGACGGTGATGGCAGCAAACCCGAAGGCCCAGCAGACCCCCATGACCAGCGCGATAGCCGCCATCAGGGGGCGCACCACGCCCCGAAAGCTCACCACCAGCAGCAGGATCACGCCCACGAGTGAGATGATGGTCATCAGCCCGGAATCCCGTTGAGCGGCGACGACCTCATCATGCTCAAGGGCTGGATTCCCGGTCACGCCGGCCTTGAGTCCGGGGTACCGGGGCAAGAGTGTCCGAATCTCCCTCCGGATCCTTTCGATCGGCCCTTGGAACTTGAGTAAGCTCTTCGCGTCGGCCTTTACGGTGGCCAAGACGAGGAGGAGCCGCTTGTCTTCCGACCACAAGTATCCTTCCCGGTCACCATTCTTGTCGTCTTCAACGAAGAAGCGACTCCAGGGTGATGTGTAGGGTCGTGGACCCTTGGCCCAGGCGTTAAGCTGCTCCAACAGGGCTATGAGCGGCCCCAATTCAACGGGGCGCTTGGTCTCGCGCTCCTCCTCCAGAAATCCGGTGAACAGGTGCCCGACCAAGGCCTTACTGATCTCGCGTTGGATGAGCTGAAGCAGGCGATTTAATCCCGGATCTGCAGACAGCTCATCCAGAAGGGCTCGATGCTCCTCGAGCTTCCCCTTCAAGTCGATCAGCTCCTGAGGCGAAAGATACACGAGGAAATGGTCTTCCAACGACTTCAGGTCAAAGCGATAGATCACCTCCTCCACATCCGCGGCCAGAACCTTCAGTCGCCGGGCCAGTTCAGCGGCAAAGCGCTTGGCCTGTTCCCGGTCGTTGGCCTCGATCACGATGACGACCCTATCCGGGTCACCAAAGGCCCGGTTGTACTGTTCCTGGATCTGACCAACCCTTCCGCTGAGGGGGGCCAACGCCTCATGCGTGGAGGTATAACTTAACCGCCGAATCGTCACCTGGACCGAGAAGAGGGTCAGAATAACCGCCAGGGCCAGCGTGGTCTTCGGGTACGACAGCACCGTGACCGACAGGAACCTTCGGAGACTCATCGGTCAGACCTCGAGGGGATGGACGGCTGCCTCCCCAGACCTCCCCCGGCCGGCAAGGGACGTTGAATCCCCATCACACCCGTCCGGGAGCACCGGGTCAATTCGCCTACGTGCAGCATTTCATACATACGCTTACGAATCCGTTCGCCCTGATCCTTCGAGATGCCTCAGGACAGGTCCTTTGCGACGGCCGTACGGGCCATGATTCCGCTCGTCCTGAGGAGGCCCGCAGCGCCAAATCCCGTTCATCCTGAGGAGGCCCGCAGGGCCGTCTCGAAGGGGTGAGGAGAGGCGCGCCTTTCCCGAAGAGCGCCACCACCCAGACCGACCGTCCGTTGGAGTCAAAGCTGAAGGACCGTCTGCCCCATAGCGTTCTGCAAGCACCGGGACCTGCGGAGGGGCCTTCCTAACGGCTGCGTA
>Ga0209002_10004584_pt1 | contig 10831 bp, 8 predicted proteins | sample Rifsed16ft2_FD_184010 | JGI IMG/M metagenome (GOLD analysis project Ga0209002, IMG submission 184010) | Soil microbial communities from Rifle, Colorado, USA - sediment 16ft 2 (version 2) | ecosystem: Environmental > Terrestrial > Deep subsurface > Rock core/Sediment | place: Rifle, Colorado...
GCGGTTCCTCGGATTGGGCTCGAACAGCGCGTCGTAGCTCGACAGGCTCATGGAGCGTCCCAGCCCGAGGCTGGCGCTGACGCTGGGCCAGCGCCGGGCGCCGGCGGCGCTCGCCTGGGCCCCGGCCGAGCGGGCGGCGGCATCGAGTTGAGCCACGCTGGGGTGTCCCGAGAGGGCGAGGGCGACCAGTTGGGAGGCGTCGAGCGCGCCGGGATCGAACGCCGCCGCAGTCTCGCCGGCCAGCTCGAACGCAACATCCTCGGCAAGACCCAAATACTCGCGGAGGCCGAGGTGGGCTTTCCGGGCTTCGCCCCGGGCGCGGGCCAGGTCCAACTCCCGGTTGGCGACATCCACTCGGGCGCCCAGTACGTCCTCCTGGTTGGCGGCCGCCAGCGCGAAGCGTTGCTCCGTGTTGGCCAGCTGATCGCGGGCCACCTGGAGCAGCCGCTCTTCCAGGGTCACGCTCCGGTCCGCGACCAGGGCCCGGTAGAAGCGGCGGGCCGTTTCCGCCTCGAGGGTGCGGAGTGCGAGATGTGCCTCCGCCTGGGCCATATCCGCGCCGGCGCGCGCGGCCTTGATCCGCTGCACGTTCCCGAGGCCGTCGAACAGCGTGAGCGAGGCGCCGAGGCTTTGCGAGGATGAGCTGCCCTGGAACTCCCGGGCCACGGGCAAGGCCACCGGCTCGCCGAAATCGTCCTCGCCGGTCACTACGCGGCTGGAGGAGCCGCCGGTGCTCATGCTGGCCGAGACCCGCGGCAGGAAGCCGGACCAGCCGGCGCGCGCTTCCGCCCGGGCCGCGCTCCGGCTGTTCACGGCCTGACGGTATTGTGGATTTCGTTCACGGGCGATCGCTATGGCATCGGCCAGTGTCAGGCGCGCCGGCACTTGCTGCGCGGAGACGGCGCTCGCGACCAGGAGGGACGCGACCGATAAGAAGGCGTGGTTGGGCATTGGCGCTCCGAGCGACTCGGTTGTCCTTTCCGCGCCCGGGGCGACGCGGCTATGGATGATGCTTGGAGACTGCCCTACTGCGGGCGCCCGCCTGCCTCCCGCACGTTCTGGACCAGCCGTACCCGGGCGTCGTGAATCAAGGTGTAGTGGCCGTCGGTGAGGACCATCTCGCCGGGCCGCACCATCTCGGTCTCCGGGTTCTCGACGATCTCGACCAGCGAGTCGTTCTGGAGGCCGGTGGTGACGTAGCGCCACTTGGCCAGGCCGCTGGTCTGGTCTCCCTCGTAAACGAAGAGCATGGTGCGGCGGTCGCGTTCCAGGATGGCGGTGCGCGGCACCAGGATCCGGTTGGGGAACTTGCGGGCCTCGAGCGACACGCGGGCGTACATCCCCGGGAGGATGCGGCCACCCGGATTCCTCACCGTAACCGTGACGCGAGCCGTCCGGGTGGCATCCTCGACGATGGGATTGATGGTTGTCACGCGGCCGGCGAAGGTCTCGCCTGGCAGCGCGGCGAAGATGACCTGCGCTCTCCGTCCCGCCGCGAGGAGGCCCACTTCGGTCTCCAGCACCTGGACCTCGACGCGGAGCGGGTCGAGATCCACTACGCTCAGCAACTCATCGCCGGATCGGACCGACTGGCCCTCCACCACCATGAGGTTGGCGACGCGGCCGGCAAACGGCGCGGTGACCCGGGTGCGCTCCAGGTCCAGCTCCGCGCGGGCCAGTCTGGCTTCGGCCTGATCCAGGCCGCTCCGGGCGCGCGCGATCCGGGTCCGCTCCGCGCCCGCCGCGGAGTCAGCGTTGGGGAGGTTGCCCAGGGTAAGGTCGCGGTAGGTGGCCTGCGCCTGGAGGAGAGCCGCGCGGGCTTCGGTAAGTGCCAGGTAGGCGTCGGTCGAGTCCAGCACCAGCAATAACTCACCGGTCGCGACGGGCTGGTTCTCGCGTACCGTGATCCGCAGGACGCGGGCCGCGGCCTGGCTTTGAGCGAGGAGCCTGGTCTCGCGGGCGGCCGCCGCCTGGGCAGCGGCGGTCACGGAGATGGTTAGGATGTCACGGAGAACGGCTGCGCCTGCGACCGGGATAGCGACATCGGTGGGGAACGCTTGTGGAGTAGATACACCCCGCGCCCAGGCCGATCCTCCAAGATCGGCGCCCTGGCTGCCGCGAGAGGTTAGATAGATCCCGAAACCGGCCAGCATTGTCGCCGCAACGACCGCCGCGGTGACGACCACAACCCTTGTTGATCGTCCTAAGTTCAGCACGCAGGGCACCGCCTTTCCGGTAGCCCCAGAGTCCATGACGTTTGGAATATGACCAAGTGAGGCGGGTCACGCTATACAGAGGGGAGACCAGCGCGTACAATGTCCGCTTGATTGGTTCGCTGCGCAACTGTGAAGGCTCGTTCGCCGTTCCTTACTCCACCGAGCTCGATCGATCATCGTGCTGGACCAGCCTCCATGCGCAACGCGCGAGCGAACACCGTCGGCACTAGCGTGGCACTCACCTTAAGAACGGACGCGGTTCTGAACACGGGAGCGCTATGGCTTGATCATGTTTTTGTACACTTTTCCAGCCCGCATGACGAACACCACCTTGCGCAGGGCGTCGATGTCTGTGAGTGGGTTTCCCTCAACGGCGATCAGGTCCGCCTGCAGCCCGGTGGCTATCGCTCCGACACTATCCCCCAGGCGCAGGGCTTCAGCGTTGAGCGACGTCGCAGCCCTTATGGCGTCCATTGGCGCCTGGCCGCCCTCCTTCACTCGGTAGATGATCTCCCGGGCGTTCTGTCCATGCGCACCTGCGGTAGCGTCGGTGCCCATTATCACCTTCAAACCGGGGTATTGAAGGCTGCGGCGAAATGCCGCAACCGCAAGCGGAAGGGATGCTTCCATCCGCCGGAATCCGTCCTCGTCAAAAGTGCGTATGCCCAGAAAGCGGGGCTTGTTCTCGACGTAATTCTGCACGACCAACCCAATGTTAGGTTCAAAGTAGGTTCCTCGCGCAGCCATGAGGCCAAGTTCGGTATCCGTCACCTGAGTCCCATGGGTTACTGCGGTGCACCCCGCCAGGGCAGCGGCGCGCACGGCAGACGCCGCGTGCGCGTGCACCCATGTCCGGACGCCAGCGCGTCGCGCTTCGTCACACGCAGCCTGCACTGTAACGTCCGACAACGTCTGAGCGCCACCTTCTCGACTGCTCTTCGATGCGTAGACCTTGACGACCTCGGCGCCAGCCGCCACCATCGCCCGTACGTACCGCCGTATTTGGTCCGGTGACGCCATCGTATCTGCGAATGAGCCAAGGGATGTCATGATGCGCGGGCCGACGATCCTGCCGCGCATGATTTCCTCTCGCAGCCGGCGATCAGGAGCGGCACCAATACTCTGTACCGTCGTAAATCCGGCCATAAGCGTCGCCCTAGCATTCTCTGCTACGAGTCGATCATGTTCGTCTACGGCCTGCTGCCAGTCAGACGCAGTCCGACCAGCCTCGAAGTATCCCCCAATATGTACGTGCGTGTCGATCAATCCTGGGAGCACGGTGAAGTCCGACAGATCGTACGTAGGTGGGAGCTGAGACTCCGCTTCGACGCGACGGATCAGAGATCCGTCAATCACAACCGTCACGTTGTGCTGCAAGACGCCGCGTCCGTCTATCAACCTTCCGGCCCGGATCATGATGGGCCCCTGATCACAAGCTAGGATACCTACGTACAGCAGTGGCAGGATCGCCTTAGAACCGCGAATCTGAATACCGGAGCCCTTAGGCCAGTCCCCACACCTCATTGCCCGCCTCCGGGTCGCGGCGGATGCGACGCGACGTCGTGGTGCCGAGCTAGGCCACAGACGGTTCCACGATTCAGTCCTGTGGGTCGCTGCATCCCGCAGCCGGACATGGGATCCGCTCCTACCCCAAGAGACCGCCCCCAATCGACTCAAGCCCACGCCGTTGATCCCGTTCCCGGCATCCCGCCTGAGCAATCACCGCCGACAGCAGGAGCGCGCGGACGCTCACGGAGACCCTGCCGCCCGCGCATTACAGCCCCGCTTCATGCACTCAGCCGACCCGGATCTCGTACAGCACGATTCGCTCTTCACCCACATCCGTGACCTCCAGCGCGAGGACGTAGTCCGGCCCTACCTCCAGTACTCTGGTACCGCTAGGGAAGGTCACGTCTCCGCGCACGTGCCCGTCTGCACCGATAACGCGCAATTGGGTCACCGTGTCTCCCGGCGCCGAGATGACAGCCCAAAGCGTTCCCTCAACATCCGCGACGATGTCACTGTACGGAGGCAATATGTCCGGCCGCGGTATCTTGAGTAGCTCCCGCTTCATTTGCTCCCGGTATCCGCCGTCCGTGAACGCCTCAAGCATCCTGTCCACGGCTCGCTCGTAGTGCCGTGCCGTTGCCTCACGCCGTGCCACGGCGATATCAATCGCACTCAGCCGCCGACCGTCGAATGCGTACACGTCCACAGTCGTCGATTCCGCAGTTCCGACGTAGACCCGCTCCTTGGCGATGGCGATGCTCGTCAACCTGCCCAACGGGCGATTCTCGCCGACGTCAAACTCCCCGATCACCCCGACGGTGTCGCCCTCGGCGTTCGCTAGCCACAAGTTGCCAGAGTACTTGCGGATGGCTCGGCCCCGGGGGTCCATGCGCTCAATGATGCGCGGCCTGTCAAGCACCGCGAGCACGCCGCCCGAAATGCAGCTCAACCGGAAGGGTGGCGTCGGAAGCCGGAAATGTCTTACCACACCGCCCGCCGCATCCATCACTGTCATGCGGTCAAGTTCAGCATCAAACGCGTAGATCGAATCGCCCGCACATCGCAAGAGCCAACTTAGTGATTCGAACTCACTGGGCCCCGATCCACGACGGCCCACGGCGCGGATGAGGCGTCCATTCGCGTCGAAGAGGAGGATACTCGGTCGCAGCCGGTCAGCCACCGCGATCACACCGGTAGAAAGCCGCATCGCATCCACGACCCCAAGGAACTCCGGGTGCCCCGACCCGCTGTCACCCGCGATGGTCAGAACGGGCACAGCGTGCATCCCGCCCACCTCTCCACTGGTTGGACGCCGGGTCCCCCGCTCAAGTGCCCGGTCCGGTGCACAGGCCGAGAGGGCGACCACCGCACCTAGCAAGGGCCGGGTTATCGACATCGCTCTCATCTCTCCTCCTCGGGAACGATTCGCTGCGCAGCTTGGCTTATGTGCCGCTCCACGATACGCTCGAAGTCCCATGGCAAACCGACGTACACTTCCGCCGCCACAAGAAACGTGGGCGTCGCCTTAACGCCCAGTCGCTTGGCATCATCGAGGTCCACCCTCAGAAGGGAATCTGGATTCGCAGATGCCATGCACTCCATGAACGCCGCTCGATCCCGCACATCGGCTCGTTCGGCGATGCGTTCCCAACCTCGTCCTTCTATGTCGGCCCACGCCTTTAGAAGGAGTCCATGAAGCGACTCGAACTGCCCTTGCAGCGCGGCACACTCAGCCGCTACCGCCGCGGCTGACGCAGCCCCACCATAGGTTAGGGGGAAGTGGCGAAAGACTGCGGCGAGAGAGGATGGGTGTTTCTCCTGCAATGCAGCCAGTCGAGAGGCGAATCTCCGACATGTGCGGACTGATAGTCCATGAAGACCACAAGCACAGTCGCAGCGTCCGGCGGCCCGATGCGATGACCCACGCTTGCATAGGACTCCCAGTCGTAGACAATCCCGGCCGGCACAGTCGGTTCTAGGTGCGCCCGCTCGTACACGTGACGGACGTTCGCGATGGTCCATCCCGCAGCGATGAGACACAGCAGGATCACCAGTACCGCGCTGAACCTGCTGCGGCTCACTGCGGCTAGTAAATGCTCACGTGCAACGCGAATCACCCGCCGGGCAGGCATGGCGACGGTATGGGCGTCTGCTGAGCGGCGATACCTGGTCCTCTGTCAATTGTCCAAGTGCATACAGCAGGCTCCGACACAGAACGGATTCGGGACACAAGCGCACCCCCATCCGCAATCTCGCGGGTCGTCGCAGGCTGACAAATAGCGTCCGCCTAGAAACGGTCATCGGCACCACCGTGGTGGTGTGAACAACACGGAGACCGCAGGAGCGCTATTGGGAATATCTCGTCAGGTAGCCGAGGAACGCTAGGGCTTGCGGACATGCTCACGGCCCTTGCCACTCCGACCCTTTTCTCTCAGACTTATGCAATCCGCGGTTCAACCGCCGCTCAACCGCTACGCCCTCTTGGCACATCAGCATGACGACGATCTACCCCGACGAGCTGAAGTGGCTGAATGTCACACGGGCGGTCGCCGTGCGGGTTGTACCTATCGTCGGACTGGTTGCATCTCTCGCCGACCAGGCCTGCACCAACGAACCTCGACCGACCCGTCGGCCAGGAGTCTCGGAGTGGTCAGTCTCGACGGAGCCATACTCGGTAGTTGGCAGGGAGGGCGATCCGCATCTCGAGTTCCACCACATCGCTGGCGTGGCCACCCTGCGAGACGGCGGCCTTGTGGTCGCCGATGGGGCAAGTGACCAGCTCCGAGTGTTGAGCCGGTCGGGCGAGTTCATCCGCGTGTTCGGCAGAAGCGGCGATGGACCGGGTGAGTTTCGCGGCCTGGCAGGTATCATGACAAGCGGAGACACCATTCTAGCCTTCGACCGCCCGTTCCGGGCGGCCGCACGCTTCCAGGCGTTTCGGGAGGTGGAGGGGTTCGTCTGGGGAACGACGCTGCGACCGCGAGACGGCTCCCCAAGCGCAACACCCGCGGCCATCCTGTCTTCGCTCGCATTGGTCGTCATGCGCGGGGGCTGGCGCGTGGTGACGCCGCCGCCGGAGGGCACGATCGCGCGGGATACAGTGGCGCTGGGGGTCGTACAGCTGGGTGGAGCAGCAGACTCTCAGGTGGTGAGGTGGCTCGGCGCATTCCCGAACAACGCTTGGTTCTCGTACCAGCTGCCGCCGGGCGGACCGGTCCAACGAAGCATGGGTCTCTACACCTTGGGCCCATCGCTGGTGGTCGGAACGTCGGGCCGCCGCGTTTGGATCGGTGATACGGGCACCGGGCTAATTAAGGTCTTCAGTTCCGATGGATCGCCCGTCATGCAGATGCAGTTCCCCCTGCCGCCCCGCACGCTCGATGAAGCCGCTCTCCAACGAGCACGCGCTGCCGCGCTGGCACGAGTAACAGATCCCGACATCGCCGGAGAACGCGCTCGCATCAATGCGCTCTACTCGTTGGAACTCCGGCCAGCCATGGCTCCGCGGTTCACCCGATTCACGGCCGGAGTCGACAACGAGATGTGGGTAGAGTGTTTTTCGGAGATGCAGACCGCCGAGCATTGCGCCGTGGTGCTCGATCCTGCAGGCCGCCTGGTAGGTGGCGCTACGATTCCCGCCGGCCTCGAGCTCCGCGCCGTGGATCGCGACCCATCGTCGGTGTCCAAACGGACGCCGATGGCGTTCAACGGATAGCGATGCATCGTCTCACGCGCTGAGGGACCAGAGGGGCGGTGCCTACCATCCGGACACCACGCGGCCCCAGCCAGCGCCACGGTCACAATGGACGTGACTGGGGATTGGACTCCTCAGCGAGTCGTGGGCGCGACGTTGACCCTGACCCGGTACAGCCTGAGGTATTGTACTCCTAGACTGTCCTCCTCGCGGCACACGAGTTGGTCTTGACCCAGGAACGCCAGGGGGAAGCAACGGAACCGCAGCTGTATGAACCGGGGTTCGCCGTGCCGCCAAATGACGATCGGAAGTGAGTCTGGCTCCGGTGACGGATCGACGGCTTTCGTCGTTAGCAACCACAAGGCACCCGTGGGATCGAACCGGAGAGATCGGATGGCAGGCATCCGCTCAGGGAAGCTCATGCGACCGAGGTCGAGTGACCCGCGATGGGACCGGAATTCCGCACCGTATGTCTCGAGCAGGTCAGACCGATCGCGGCCCGTGACGGCCCGACCCTGAATCGGCAATCGCAGGCTCCCCACGGGTTTGGCGTCAGCGTTCACGAACTCGACCAGGAAGGCCTGGTCGCGTGACACCGCGATCAAGCCGTCGCTCGTTCGGACATCCCACGTCAGCCTGTGACCGAAGGCGGCGGGAACCAGGAAGGGCGGGCCGCTGGGCGCGAGGCTCACCCACGCGGATGTCGCCTCCACCACCACTCGTGCACTGCTGTCGACCACGGCGACGAGCTGATCCGTACCGTACCGGATGTGGTCCTTCGTCTCAGCCGCCCGCAGTGCGGAGATCCTTCCTGAATAGAGGAGTGTCGCGTTGGCCCAGGCGAAGTGCGCGTACGGCTCCAGCGTGGCCTCTCCCGCCGGCACCGCAACCTGCCTTACCTCCCGACCCTCAAGCGTCAGTTCGATAATGCGCTGCCGGCAGTGGTCGAGCACGAACACTGAGCCTGCCCGCAATAACAGCCGGGACGCGCAGTTCAAACGCCCCGGACCACCGCCCTTGCCGCCGAGGTAGCGACGAACGATCCCGGTCCGAGCGTCGAATAGCGCGATAAGCCCGGTGACCCCATCAAGGACCGCCACCAGCGCTGATTCGGGAAGGGCGCCGACGGCCGTGACTTGCGCCAACGAATCCGTCGAGAGGACGCGCTGATCAACTATGGTAGCGACGGCATGCCTGGACGCCGGGCCGAACTGCTGCGCCGCCACGCCTTCCGGGCCTCCACCGGCGCAATGAACCGCGGCAGCAGCCATGGCGAACATCGGCCCGACCCATCCAGCTCTCGGCCGACCGTACCTCCGCATCAACCCACTATCCGACCTATCGCGGCCTCATACTACATCGGTCTTGGAGTATACTCGCACCCCTGGAATGAACTACCGCAGCCGCCGTACCAACAGCAGTCCACCCACTTGCAACATACCATCCCCGAGCGGGTCGGGGCGCACCTGTTGTCCAGCCAGCAACCGACCATGATGGCACCTCCCGGTCACGTAGAACCGATGTGCGGCGTGCGCAGCATCGCCTTGACAGCCGACAGCAAGCGCAGGGCTACCAGGAACTGAGGCTAGGCGCTTTCACGCCTTTGTAACTGCACCTTGTGCGGCGCACAACCCGAAATCCGACATCCGTGCCGGAAATACGACATAACCGGCGACCATCCTTGCCCTTTGGCCCAACGACGGGCATCTTGTCGCGAAACAAACAGTAAGAGCCTCGCAGCATGCAGGTCCGGCAGATGCCACCGGCCCTCGTCGGCGTCTCCGTCGCCGACGGGGCCTTGGCCTTGCGCTTGACCGCGCTCATCTCCGAGCGCGGCGCTCGTGTACAGCCAGCACGGTCCAACCTGCTGAGCGCCGGCAGCTGCTCCGGCCTGGTGTACGATTTGGCGTTCTGGAACGAGGCGGCGGTGGCCCGCTTGCGCGAGTTCCGAGAGACGTTCGCCGGCATTCCGGTCTTTTTGTACGTTCCCCCCCAAGCCGGTGCCGGACCGTTGTTCCAGTCCTGTGCGGTCCTCCCTGCCGTCCGGATTGACTTCCAGACTGTGTCACCGGCTGGAGAACGCTCGGTCGCTGGCGCCGGCATTCACTGGTTGATGGCTACGATGCCGCTGCACCAAGTACGCCAACTCTTGAACGCCCTGTTCCAGGAACTCCCAGCGGGCGTCGATCACTTCCTGCGCTGCTCCTTGAGGCACGTGGAGCGTGAGCCAGCGTTCGGAACGCGCATCGATGAGGTCGCCGCGGAACTTCGGCTCACTGAACGAACCCTGGAGCGGTGGTGCCGAGAAGCGTTGTTGCCGGCGCCCAAGCGCATGCTCCTTTGGATCTCGATGCTGTATGTGACGCTTCGCGCGCTGCGGAGCCGCCTTACGGTGAGAGAGACGGCTATCCGGCTGGGTATCGATCCGAAGCGGCTGTATCAGGTACGCACTGAGCTTCTGCACGCGCCGGACGGCGCCGACGGACCCCCATCAGCCGACTTGGACCGGGTATTGATCGCGTTCGTTCAGGAGTGTCGCTTGCCGCGCGGGAGGGTAACGCAGGCGATGAAAGCAGTGGGCTAGCTGACCCCACGCGACATGTTGACGGTCCTGGCTGGGTTGTGGGGGGCTTGTGCTCTCGTTAGCGCCGGACTCTTGAGCCGCTCCGATCGCGCGGGAACCGGCTTCTTGTGGGGCCTCAGCCTAGGACCGGTTGGGCTGTTGGTGGTTTGGGTCCGTCGCTCGGCATGGCAGCGTCGATGGGACCGCGAGGAAGCAGCGGCGGAGGAGCGTCGAAAGGAGATGGCTTGGCGCGAATGGCGGGGGTACTGAAGTTCCGCGAGGGATCGGATCGCCCCGGGGACCGTAGCCAGCCTGACGTCAAGCCGGGTCCGTCAAGCCTCACCGCACGCATTTAGGAATGCCGCTCCGGGCTGATCGGCCGTCGACTAGGTCAGGCGTTCGGTCGGATCATGCTGCGCCTGCCGGTCCATTCACCCCCGGGGCCAACGCGCGCCGCTGCGTTGGCCTACAAACAGTCCTGGTCAGCCGGAGCGGTCGAGCACGGTTAGCGCTGCCATGCCAGTCCACGCAAACGCATACCAGGACCGAGGCCGATGGCGTTCAACGGATAGCGATGCATCGTCTCACGCGCTGAGGGGCCAGACCTGCGCACTCACGTACTTCTTAGCTGCGCAGTCGCTGCGATGGCAACCTCATGCCGTCGCGGGGAGGAATCGCGCGTGCCGGACCCCCGTTTTCCCGACTCGCTGGTTGGAACGTGGGTGCGCGTGTATCCGTACGCGGGCGGGAGGGACACGTTGGTGCTGAAGGCAGGCGGCCGCGCCCTCGGGCCCGCGACGGCGATCAATGGAATGCCCTCCAAGAGCGTCTCCCACTGGCAGGTTGGCA
>Ga0209002_10004585_pt1 | contig 10828 bp, 5 predicted proteins | sample Rifsed16ft2_FD_184010 | JGI IMG/M metagenome (GOLD analysis project Ga0209002, IMG submission 184010) | Soil microbial communities from Rifle, Colorado, USA - sediment 16ft 2 (version 2) | ecosystem: Environmental > Terrestrial > Deep subsurface > Rock core/Sediment | place: Rifle, Colorado...
TGGCCGCGTTCGGCGTAGAACTGCAGGAACTTGCTGCGGATTTCCGCGGATTTCATGGGGACAAAAAAGGCGACTAAAGTCGCCGCAACTGGTTGAACTGCTGAGATTTTCCTCTGAATCGACGCGGGATGCAATGGGCGACAAGTCCGTGGCGCGGGGTGCGAATCCGTTGGCACCGGATGATCCGGAGATCTTCCGCGCCCCGGATCGAGGAGAAATGAGCAAGAATCAGGAACCCAAACGTCTTGACTTTGGACTGGTACAAGAATGGGGAAGGTTACATATGTTTAAGCTTGCGCTGGCGGCATATCAAAATGGCGATTTCACGGCAGCCAGAAGCCAACTGGAAATCCTCCTTGAACATGAACCGGCTCACGCGGAGGCGCTCCATCTCCTGGCGGTGCTATTGGCGCAGGATAAGCGGTTTGATGAAGCAGAACCGCATTTTCTGGCCGCGATGCGACACGCGCCGAATCGGCTCGATTTTTGCTGCAACTACGCGTTGTCGCTGCATGAGCGCGGGCGCAGCCAGGAAGCGGTCGATCATTTCCTGCTTGTCCTGTCACATCAATCCAGACTGGTTCTCGCGCTCAATGGCTTGGGCAATGCCCTTTGTGCATTGGGAGAATATGAGCGCGCCGAGGATGCTTTCCGCAAGGCACTGAAAGTCGAACCCGCCAACCCGCTGCTATACAACAATCTGGGCAACGCCCTGAAAGAACGCGGGCAGATCAAGCAAGCCATCGCGAGCTATCGGCGGGCTGTCTCGATCAAACCCGACTATCCGGAAGCCTGTGTCAACCTCGGCATCGCGCTCAAGGAAACCGGTAGCCTGGAGCAGGCCCGCGCGTCACTTGAGCAGGCACTCAGCCTCAAGCCTGGCTTCAGGCAAGCGGGCGAAAACCTGTGGCAAATCGCCTCCTTCTGGCGCGAAGCCGTTGCAGGACGGCATCTCGTCCTGCGCCCCTACAGTGAGAACCACGCCGCTTTCCTGGGCCACTGCTTGGGCAACAAAGCGTTCATGATGAACTACCAACGTTTTCTCTCCCGAGGGAAAAGCCTGCCATTGATCGCCGCACACTTGAGGAAAGCGGAAAAAACCTTGCCTTGGCGGAGCGGCTCGGTGGATTGGGTCATCTTCCGCCACGATGAAGCGGAACGCCCGGTCGGCCTTGCCAACTTGGTCGATCTCAATCTTCTACACCGCCGCGCCGAGTTCATCATTGGCATTCCGGCGCAAGCGGAACGACACGCGGGAGTCGGGCTGGAAGCAAGCCTTCTGGTAATGGATTTTGCGTTCAACCGTGCGCGGCTCAACAAGCTCACCTCACTCGTGTATGAGGACAACGAGCGTTCGCAGAAAAGCACGCTGGCATTGGGTTTCAACCAGGAAGGCTACCGGCCGCAGCATCTGTTCGACGAGGAGAGGCAACGGCATTTCGGCGTATATGAAAACGGCCTCACCGTTGCCGATTTTCGGGCCAATACGCGGCTGTCGAGTCTGTCGCGGCGGCTTTTGGGTCGGGATGTGACTGAATTAGAAGGATAATTACAGGGCAATTGAATGTTGAAATCTTGGCGGCGTATATTCGCTCATATGTTGAATGCTTGAATGGAGCGGATCTTTCACTGTAACGGGTGGAAAATGAAAAACAACACTCAAGTTGGCAAGGGGCAATTCAAGCCCACGATACTTGCACAAAGCCTGGCACTGGCACTTGGAACAGCCCTGCTTGGCAGCGCGCTGCCTGCGCTGGCGGCGGCGCCGCTGGCCGCGTCTTATGACCCTACTGATGACTCAATAAATACCGTCGTCGGAACTGACCTGACGCTGTATTTTGACCAGCAGGTCAGTGCAGTTGGAGGCAAGTACCTCGTCATCAGGAAATCAGCGGACAACTCGGTGGTGGAGGCCATCGCCGCCAACGATACCAGCAAGGTCATACTTTCCGGCTCCAAGGCGATCATCAACCCTTCCGCTGATCTGGCATACAGCACCGGCTACTACGTCCAGATCGACGCCGGTGCGTTCATCAACTCAGGCGGCGAAGCCTATGCGGGCATCGCCAATACCACTTCCTGGAATTTCACTACCCGCAGTGCGGCGACCGTTGCCGTGACTGCCTATACCCCTGCCAACGGCTCGACCGGCGTCGTGCAAACAGCCGATCTATCCGTGTCCTTTAAGGAGTGCGTGACCCCTGTGGCGGGCAAGAATATCGTCATCAAGAAGATTTCCGGCAATTCGGTGGTGGAAACCATTGCCGCCGACGACAGCGCCAGGGTCACACTTTCCTGCTCGAAGAGTATTGGTGGAACCGGGAAAGCAATCATTAATCCAGCCAATGATCTGCTTTTCAATACCGGTTACTTTGTCCAAATCGATGCCGGCGCATTCATCGGCACGAGCGCCGGGGCAATCTACCCCGGCATTCTCGACAATTCAACCTGGGCTTTTGCCACTGTCGCGGATACCATCGCGCCCACCGTGCCGGCCGGACTCAGCGCAACGACGGTAGGCGCGACCCAAGCGAACCTCCGATGGACTGCATCGACGGACAATGCGGGCGTCACGGCCTACAAGGTCTATCGTAATGGCTTCCTGGTTGCGACCCGGGGCGATGTAACGGACTACAGCGACACCGGTCTGACCGGCTCGACCGCCTACAGCTACACGGTGGCAGCATGCGATGCCGCGGGCAATTGCTCGCCCCAGTCCACGCCGGCATCGGCAACGACAGCGGCGGCGGTTCCTTCGGCAGACACACAGGCGCCGACGGTGCCGACAGATTTAGCCGCTGCGGCGACCAGTACCAGCGCCATTTATCTATCCTGGACTGCCTCGACCGACAACGTGGGTGTGACGGCCTACAAGGTCTATCGCGGCGAAACCCCGCTTGCGGCCTTGGGTAAGGTGACGAGCCATACCGATACCAGACTGACCGCCTCGACCGCCTACGGCTACTCGGTGGCGGCATGCGACAGGGCGGGCAATTGCTCGGCCCAGAGTCCGGTCGTTTCGGCGACGACGAATGCACCACCGAAGCCGATCGCTTCAACGACCGAAATGTTGGCAGTCACGAACCCCAATGCATCCGTCGGTTCAGATGGTTCACTGATCATCGAAGCCCCGTCTGACCAGCCACCGCCGAAGGTTCTGTTCAAGACCGATGCCGTGGTCAATGTTGAGGTCAGGTTGCCGCTCGCCAGGCCAGTGATTTTTTCGTCGAATGGGGTCGAACAGCAGATTACTGACGTTTCCGGCCAATCGAAATTCCTGACCGTCAACAAGGGGGGGATCACGCAGATTGAACTGGTCACCGGGCAAATGCAGGTCGACGCGGACAGGAGCGGCACCACCGTATCGGTCACATCATCCGGTTCCCAATCTACCGGCGCGCTGGTCACGAGCGCGGACAGTACCACGGTTGCCGTCGTCAAGGACGAGACACGCGCCACGGTTTTCGTCGACAGCGGGAAGGTTGGCTATGCCGCGGGCAACAAACCGTCGGTCACCGTTTACCAGGGAGAGAACAGCACCGTCGATCCCGGCGGCAATCTGACCCAGTTGGCGCTGGGTTCCCAGAACGGCGAGAAACAGGTGCCGGGCGATCCTCTTCCCGTGGAGATTCCCAAGGACAGCGACACCAAAGTTGCCAATCTCGAGGGCGTGCTGGCGCGCTTTGACAACACGGTTTCGCTGCTGGATCTTGTGGGCGACCTGATCAAGGGTGCGCTGGGGGACACCAGCGGGCAACTGAGCTACGACAAGACGACCGGCGTGATTACCTATACGTTGGGGAACACAACCATCCGGCTGACCGCCCTGGGCGATGTGCTGGTCCAACCCGACCAATTCGCCGCGGGGAATGTCTCGGCGACTGCGGGCGGGGCTTTCAGCCTCGCAAGCCGCGGGATCCAGATGAGTCTATCCGGCGCCCTGGGGTATTTTAGCGACCTGCAGTCGGTGGTGAAAGCCACGGACAGCAATGGACAGCTGAGCCTCAAACCCACCGGCGCGATCGAAATCCGCATGGGCGGCAGTCACTATGTCGTCATGCCGGGCGTGAGCGCCAGTCTGCCCAGCAACCCGAACCCCCTGCCCGGATTCGAGACCAATGCCAGCGGTTATGCCGTCTTCCGCGACCACCTGGGCGCGCTGCAGACGCTGTACCCGACCTTCCTGGAGGCTGACAGCCTCGTTCTCGCCTCTTCCACCGTTGCTCCAGGCTTGCTGCTGACCAACAACGGCAACGGAACGGTGACGGCAGACCTGGCGGGACAGCTTATGACGCTTTATCCGGACTACACGATCATCGATCATCCGGTCGGGCATGAGTCCGATCCGTATTGGGTGGATAATGGAACGATCTATTTCCGCAATAGCGACCAGTCTGCTCAGGGCTTCCGGTTGCAGTGACGATAGGCAAATTCATATCCCTATGATTTCCACCACATATAGAACCTGCGTCAATCAACTCGCACCGCTCCTGTTCGCGTTAGGCAGCCTGGTCTGCACGGCAATGGATCAGGCATATGCCAACGACGCCGAAGTGATCTATGTGTTCGGCAAAGCTGAAGTGCAAGAAAAGACTGACTGGAAGCCGGTTCAAGCCGGTCAAAAGCTGAACGCAGGAGCTTTCGTCCGAACGGCCGAATACGGGCAGCTTGCCTTGTTGCTGCGTGACAATACCCAGGTCAGGGTCAACCAGACCAGCGTGCTGCAGATCAAGGAAGTCTCGCCCGGGGAGACCAGTACTCTGGCACTGGTACAAGGGCGCATCTGGGCGCAAACCAAGCGATTCTTGCGGGGAGTCACCGCGCTAACGGCCAGAGCAAGACCAGCCGTGACCGTCGCGACATCGACCGCAACGATCGGGATACGCGGCACGGATTGGGACGTGAGCGTAGGGACGAATGGAACGACCACGGTCACTGTCCTCTCGGGAGAGGCCGACTTTTCCAACGAGTTCGGATCGCTCAAGGTGCTCCCGAACGAGCAGGCCCGGGCGGAACCAGGCAAGGCGCCCACCAAGATTCTGCTCACCAACGCAAAGGAACGCGTGCAATGGGTCACCACCTATCGTCCCCAGCCGCGCCGCTGGATCACTCGGCAGAACGACGAATTTGAACGCCACCTCCAGGCCATCGAAGAGGGAAACTATCCGGCTGCAATCGCCTTTCTCGAGAAATCGGCAAGCGTTTCGCAAGCTGCCGCCGTTGTTCTGGCAGACGTCTACATTTCGTTGGGGCGCATGGCCGACGCGATCTCACTGCTCAAAGGGCGGGACGATCCCTACGCGCTGGCGTTGCTGACGCGCGCTTATATCATCGACGACAACCCGGGACTGGCAAGGCAAACCCTCGTCAAAGCCCTTGGAATTCATCCAAACCATGCCGAACTGCTGATAGCGCAGGGTGAGTTGGCACGTTTTGAAGGGGAGGCGGAACTGGCCAGCCGATCATACCGGGATGCGATCGCAGCCAACGAGAAGAATCCGGAGGCGTGGTTCGGGCTCGGACGGGTAGACGCCGAACGAGAAGCGGTCAAGCCCGCCCGCATTGAGCTGCAGCATGCGATGGCGCTCAACCCCAAGGGACCCGGCTATGCAGGCGAGCTGGGGACACTGGAAACATTCGCGAACGCCTTCAACGCCGCCGAGCAGGCATTCGCTGCTGCGCTGGAGCAACAATCCTCGGACTACAACGCACTCACCGGTCTGGGCATCCTGAAGCTCAAGACGGGCCAGCCGGAGGAGGCGCTGCAAGCCTTCCTCAAAGCGGGCGTGCTGGAACCCCGATACGCACGATCGGCGCTGTGGACCGGCGTTGCCTACTACCAGCTGGGCGGGCATGCGCGGGCCGTGGAGATGTTCAAACGCGCGGCGGAACTGGATCCGAAGGATCCCGTGCCGCACATGATGATGAGCATGGCGGCCGCCGACCGGCTCGATCTGGGCGAAGCGGTCAGTTCTGCGCGGCGCGCAGCGGCGCTGATGCCCTATCTGAAATCCATGAACCAGTTGCTCAACAACCAGAAGGGCAACGCCAACCTGGGCGCCTCGCTGGCGCAATTCGGCATGGAGGACTGGGCGCAGGCTTACGCATTTAACGCCTATACGCCCTACTGGGCAGGCAGCCACCTGTTTCTGGCCGACCGCTATGGCGGCACCTTCAACAAGAACTCGGAACTGTTCCAGGGCTTTCTCTCGGATCCGACGGTATTCGGCGCGTCGAACCGGTTCAATACGCTGGTTGCAAGCCCGGGCCACTACGTCACCCTGGGCGCCCGGCTGGTCGAACAGGACGTGCATGACCGGGGCGCGACCCTGAGCGCCAACGGCTACAGCGTGACGGCGATGCCGTTCAGCTACTTCGTTTCGGCGGACTTGGCGCGCATCAAGCCGGACTTCAACGACTTGCGCGTCGATGGCGACAACTACACCGTCGGTTTGGGCCTCAAGCCCAGCCATGAACTCGGGCTGTTCCTGTTTACCAACAACAGCCTGATTGACGGCAAGACCACTGCCGCCGACAAGGGACTCTCCGATACCACGCTTGGCCTCGATAACCGCCGAGCGGATTTCGGCATCAACTACAAGTTTTCGCCGACCTCTCACCTCTGGATGAAATTTGGTTCGGGTACGGAGAAATCGCGCTTCGGCGGCAACTTCAATTCTCCCGGCGTTGCAGATGCGCTGAACGAAATATTCGGAGGCGGTTTTTCGCCCAAGGGCCGCATCGACCAATACCTCACGCTGGTCGATCAGCGTGATGTCCAGTTGCGCCACACGTTCGATGCCACCACCGCCTGGCAGATATCGTGGGGGCTTGAATCCGCCCAGCAGCAGAAACAGATCGATGCCCGCCTCGAATTTGTTCCCATCATGCCGGGACTCAATGGCCGCGACGATCGAAAATCGAGCGAAGTCTATGTTTCGAACCGCTTCAGGCCGAGTGACGCACTGCTGCTTCAGGCCGACGTCTCACATGTTCGGCTCAGCAAACGTCAGTGGTCCGATGAATCGCTGCGAATAGGAGTAGCCAACTTCAATTTAGGCATGCAGCAAGCCGATCGTGATATCCGGGAATGGAACCCGCGACTGGGCATTGCCTGGAATCCCGGCGAAAACCAGACGCTGCGCTTTGCCGCGCAAAAATGGCGGCGTCCGGCATCGGTGAACACCCTGGCCTCGGTCGATACGGCGGGCATTGCGCTGGAAGACCGGCTGGTAAGCCTGGGCGGCGAGTTGAAACGAGTGCGGGCCCAATACGAATGGGAAACCGGCGAGCGCACCTTCATCCAGGCTTATCTGGACAGCAAGCATGTGCGCAACCTGGCCAACGTCGATACCACGCTGGTCGGCGATATCAACCTGGAAGACCTGGAGCGTCTGCGCAACCGCAGCCGGCTCTCGCAGCAGGCGCTCGACTTGTGGGAGGCCACGCCGGAGTTCGGTGCCGCCGATGTAAATACCCTGGGCTTCGCCGTCAACCGTTTGTTCTCGGATCGACTGTCCGGCGCTCTGCGCTATCAATACAACCGTAGCCGCAATACCGGCATGGGATTCGAGGGTAACTCGGTACCCTGGCTGCCGCGCCACCTATTGAGCGCGGGAGCCAACTGGTTGCCCGTGGCACGCTGGCAGTTGGGGATGACGGTCACGTACCGAAGCCTGCGTTACTCTGACGAAGCCAATAGCCTTCCAGTCAACGCAGGCTGGAACCTGGGCCTGCGCAGTTACTGGGAAAGCCCCGACAAGCATCTATCGGTCGAAGTCATCGTCGAAAATCTGCATTCCGACAAGAACTCCGCCCCGCTTCATTCCCCCGTCTTGGGTGCGCAGTTTCTATACCGTTTCTGATTGCCGAATCTTCACCGTTAATTCAACGCAATTCCATGCGCGTTGCGGAGCAGCCCGGCAACGCCGCGATTCAATAGAGGATGCCTACGACGCTGCCGGTGATCAGCGTGGCAAGCGTGCCCGAAACGAGGGTCTTGGCGCCGAGGGAGACGATGTCGCCGCGCCGCCCGGGTGCCATGGTAGCGAGCCCGCCTATCATGATGCCCAGGCTGCCGAAGTTGGCGAAGCCGCACAGCGCGTAGGTCATCATGAGTTCGCTGCGGTTGGAAAGCGCGTTCATCGGCAGGTTCGCCAGATCCACATAGGCGATGAACTCGTTCAACACGGTCTTGGTGCCCATCAGCGCGCCGGCGGCCGGTGCCTCGCCCCAGGGTATGCCCATCACCCAGACCAGCGGCGCCATCACGTAGCCGAGCAGGCGCTGCATCGTGACCGGGGCGCCTGCCATCGGCGGCAGCAGCGCCAGCACCTGGTTGGCCAGGGCGACCAGCGCCACGAGCACCACCAGCATGGCGATGATATTCACCAGCAGCGACACCCCGTCCACCGTGCCCTTGGTGATCGCGTCCATGGCGCTGCGCGCCTCCTGTGACGGCACCAGATCGCCCTCGGTCGGTGGTCCGTCCCCCGGCGCCATGGGCACCATGAGCAAGGCCACCGCTATGGCCGCAGGTGTGCTGATGATGGAGGCGATCAGCAGGTGCCCCAGCACGTCGGGAATGACCCGGCCGAGCACGCTGGCGTACAGGACCATCACCGTGCCGGCGATCGTCGCCATGCCGCAGGTCATCATCACGAACAGTTCGCTGCGCGTCATGTTGCGTATGTAGGGCCGCACGAACAGCGGCGCCTCGACCATGCCGACGAACACGTTCGCCGCGGAGGACAGTCCCACCGCGCCTCCGATACCCATGCTGCGGGTGAGCAGGAACGAGAATGCGCGCACGATCGCGGGCAGGATGCGCCAGTAGAACAGCAGCGAGGACAGTGCCGAGATCACGAGCACGAGCGGCAGCACCCGGAAAGCGAAGACGAACGAGGCACCCGGCTGTTTCTCCTCGAAGGGCAGTGGTCCGCCGCCCAGATACCCGAACACGAACGAAGTGCCCTCCCGGGTCGCCGTCTCGACGATCGTGACCAGGCCGTTCAGGTTGAGGAACAGATCACTCACCGGTGGCACCTTGAGCAGCAGCACGCCCAGGCCGAACGTGAGCGCCATCCCCGAGATGACCGTGCGCCAGGCGACCACGCCGCGGCGCTCCGAAACCAGCCACGCGAGCAGGTGCAGCGCGAAGAAACCGGCGGCGCTGTGCAAGGCTGCGGTCTGCATGATCAGTCCGCCACATCTGCCTGTCAGGTCAGGCTGACGCCGACCAGGCTGCCGACCGCGAACGTCACGCCGCCCGCGGCCGCGCCGATGCCGAGCATGCGCAATCCGTCCCGCACCGCATTGCGCCCGGTGAACAGGCTGATCGCCGCGCCGACACCGAACAGCGATACCGCCGTCAGCCCGATGGAGCCGGCCAGCGCTGCCGTGCCGGTGGACAACAGGAACGGCAGCAACGGAATCACGGCGCCGATCGCGAAAGACGCAAACGAAGACACTGCCGCTCCCCAGGGCGATCCGAGTTCCTCGGGGTTGAGGCCCAGTTCCTCGCGTGCCAGCGTATCGAGCGCCTTTTCCGGATCGGCGATGATTCTTCGCGCGAGTTCCAGCGCCTGATCCTTCGGCATTCCCTTGGCCGCGTAGATAAGCGCCAGTTCCTCGGCCTCTTCCTCCGGATACTCGGCCAGCTCGAGGCGCTCCAGTCCGATCTGGTACTCGTACATCTCGCGCTGGGACCGCACCGACACGAATTCGCCGGCGGCCATCGAGAACGCACCGGCGAGCAGCCCGGCGACGCCCGAGAGCAGGATGAGGCTCGAGTTGGACGATGCCCCCGCAACGCCGAGGATGAGCGACAGATTCGACATCAGCCCGTCGTTGACTCCGAACACCGCCGCACGCAGATTGCCGCTGGTGCCGATGCCGCGGTGGCGCGAGGCCATGTCTTCGATCGAGGTCGGCGCCGGGTGCCCGGGCGCAGCGTGTGTATACACCGACAGGCCGCGCACCTTCATCGCGGTGAGTATTCCCCGCATGGCGCGCGGGCTGCGCACGCCGAGCAGCGCGGCGACGATCCGGGTGCGCAGGTCCGGACTGTAGGTCCGCGCCGGGTCGCCCCCCGACTGGCGCGCCCAGATCGCCGCCTGGCCGTCCGCCTCGACCGCGAGGCTGCGAAACAATGCCTCGCGCGCCGTGCCGCGCTCGCAATCGGCGATGACGCGGTAGAGATAGGCGGAGCGCCTTTCTTCGCGCCAACCGTCGTGGCCGCTGCTCATGGGGACGGGCTCTGTTCGGTAAATGACCGCTGCGATGGTAGCGAAAATCCGGGTCGTGCGCAGCGATACGCGCGGCGTCGGTTGCTCACACCTAAGTCTGCACAACCATTGAGGCTTATTCGTACCGTCATAAAATTCGGGAGACCTAGAAAAACCTAAATTCGTCACCGACGCTGTCAGCGCTTGCGCCAGAAGCTACTAATCCTCCCTGTGCCGCAGGATCCGGTTTATCACTTCGGCGCTGAACCCTCTGGCGAGCAGAAACCGCGCCTGTTTGGCGCGCTGTTTCAGATCTGGCGCCGGCGTGCCGAACTTGCGCCGCCAGACTTCCAGGGCGCGTTCAAACTCGGTCGCGCGCGCCTCGCCGGCGGCCGATGCGGCCTGTGCGTCGGGGATCCCCTTGGCGCGCAGATCGTGCTCGATGCGGGCCGCGCCGAATTTGCGCGACATCACATGGGCACGTGCTTCCGCAAAGCGGGCCTCCGACAGCAACTTGCGTTGAACGAGGTCATCGAGCAACGCGTCGAGCTGCTCGGGGGTTTCGGCGTGCGGCGCGAGCTTGCGCCGCAACTCGGCGCGGC
>Ga0209002_10004586_pt1 | contig 10828 bp, 11 predicted proteins | sample Rifsed16ft2_FD_184010 | JGI IMG/M metagenome (GOLD analysis project Ga0209002, IMG submission 184010) | Soil microbial communities from Rifle, Colorado, USA - sediment 16ft 2 (version 2) | ecosystem: Environmental > Terrestrial > Deep subsurface > Rock core/Sediment | place: Rifle, Colorado...
GCCCGCAAGCCGGTGGCGGTTCGTTCGGGAACTACGGATTGGTTGACGTTGCGGTCGGTGACAGCACGGCGCTAAACACCGTCACTCGTCCGCGCATCATCCAGTTCGCGTTCCTCTTCAGGTTCTAACCCTCCGCTTTCTGGAGGCTTGAAAGGGGCGTCCCGGTCGCAAGGCCGGGACGCCCTTTTTCTTTTCCCCCGCATCCCCCATTGCCCGTCACGCCATCCGGTCCCTCCTGCCGGGACACCTTTTGGCCCTTCTCTGGCATCGTAGTAGACTGAGGTGGAACCGTGCCGATCCCCAAAAACCGCGCAACCCAGTCTTCGCGCCGGGGTTGGATCCATAGAGGAGGAAAGATGCGCAAGACTGCTCTTTTGCTGGTCGTGGTGCTCACCCTGAGTCTGGCCGTTGCCTGCAACAAAGCCCGCAGCGACGCCGCCCTCGTCACCGACATCAAGGCCCAGATGTTTTCCAACACCGATTTGAAGAACGCCGCAATCGAGGTCACTGCACAGAACGGCGAAGTCACCCTGACCGGCCAGGTGGCAAGCGATGCGGTCCGCTATGCGGCCTACAAGACGGCCCTGCTGGTCGAGGGCGTCAAAAAGGTGAACGACCAGATGACCGTCGTCATGGCCCAGGCCGCGCCCGTGTCGGAGACTGCGCCCGCGCCGGCCGTTGTACCGGCACCGGTGAGACGAGTCGCGAAGCCCAGGCCGGCCGCGCCGGTGCAGGAAACCGCATCGACGCCCGCTGCGATGCCTGTGACCGCTCAGCCGGTCGCCGCAGCGCCGCCTCAACCGCCCCCGCCGCCCCAGCCGAAGGTCGTCGAGATCCCGGCCGGCACCACGGTTTCGGTGCGGATGATTGACTCGATCGACTCCGAAACCGACCGCACTGGACAAATCTTCCGCGGCTCGCTCGATGCACCCGTCGTGGTCGAAGACGAAATCGTTGTGCCCGCGGGCACCGACGTGTACGTCAAGCTAGCCGACGCCCGCTCGGCCGGCCGCATGACCGGCCGGAGCGAGCTGCGGCTCGAGCTGGTGCGCATGCAGTTCCAGGGCAAGTCCTACACGCTGGCCAGCGATGAATACGAGCAGGTGGGCACGTCGCGCGGCAAGCGCACTGCCGGAATGGTCGGCGGCGGCGCAGCCATCGGCGCGGCCATCGGTGCCATTGCCGGCGGCGGTAAGGGAGCCGCCATCGGCGCCGGCGTCGGGGCAGCCACCGGCGGCGGCGTCCAGGCGGCCACCAAGGGCAAGCAGATCCAGATCCCGTCGGAAACGAAAATAGATTTCCGCCTGATCGCGCCGGTGACGGTCAGCTACTTCCCGGAGAAGAACAAGTCCCGGCAATAACGAAGGGCCATAACCTAGAGAAGCTGTAAGGGGCGTCCCGACCAGGTCGGGACGCCCCTGCTTTTTTCTGCCTACATCGCTGCTTGACACCGAAGCTTGCGCCGGATACAAACGCCCCTTACTGCTTACACCGCTCAACGGAGGCTGCCCTTGAACTGGACGCGACGCTCGCTGCTGAAGACCACCGCGCTGGCTCCTCTTGCCACGGCTCTGCCCGCGGCGACGGAGGTCGTGGCGCAGGAGCAGCGCGGCTTGCCTGCCGCGTTTGACAAGCTCAAGCCACTGGGGGACCGCGTCCGGCCGATCACCGTGCAGGAGTTTCAGGGCCGCATTCAGCTTGCGCAGCGGCTGATGAGCGACGCGAAGCCGCCATTTGCAGCGCTTTACGTCACCCCAGGCTCTTCGCTTTACTACTACACCGGCATCCGCTGGGGGCTGAGCGAACGCCTGGTCGCTCTGACCATTCCGCGGCAGGGCGCGCCGCTGATGGTCTGCCCAGCCTTTGAGGAAGGCCGCCTGCGCGAGCTGTTGCGCTGGCCCATCGAAGTGCGCGCCTGGCAGGAAGACGAAAGTCCCTACGCACTCATTGCGAAGTGGCTCGCCGAGCGTGGCATCCGCACCGGGCGGGTGGGCGTCGAAGAGACTACGCGCTACCTCTTTTTTGACGGCCTGCGGAAAGCCGCACCGGGCCTCGAGTACGCGAGCGGCGATCCGGTCACCATCGGCTGCCGCGGCCGCAAGACCGAGCACGAGCTCGAATTGATGGAGCTGGCCTGCGAAGCCACCTTTGACGTGTACCGCGCCGTCTTCGCTTCGCTGGCTCCGGGCATGAGCCAACGCGATATCGCCGGTTTAGTGTCGCGCGGCTTCCAGCGCATGGATCTGAGCGGCGGCGCGCTTGTGCTGCTCGGAGAATGGGCCGCGCTGCCCCATGGCACCACGCAACCGCAGAAGCTTGCCGAAGGCCAGGTGGTGCTGATTGATGGCGGCACGACGGTGGATGGCTACGCGTCAGACGTGACCCGCTGCTCGGTGCTGGGCAAGCCGCCCGAAAAACTGGTGCAGGCCTTTGACACCGTGCGGCGCGCGCAGGACGCCGCGCTCGCCGCCTGTGCGCGGGGCCGTATGTGCGGGTCGGTGGACGACGCCGCGCGCGCCGTGGTTACTTCGGCCGGCTACGGAGCGGGCTATCAGCTCTTCACCCATCGCCTGGGCCACGGCATCGGTCTCGACGGTCACGAACACCCCTACCTCGTGCGCGGCAGCAAGATTGTGCTCGAACCGGGGATGACTTTTTCCAACGAGCCGGGAATCTACGTCCAGGGCGACTACGGATTGCGTCTCGAAGACAACATGGTGGTCAGTGAAGACGGCGCAGCTAGGCTGCTGACGCCCGGCTTCAGCGAATCCCTGGAAAAACCTGTCTAAAGGCATCAGTGCCCCAGCGTGGAGTGTTTCCGGCAAAAGTCAACCACGCGCGCCTCAGCCCAGTAACGCTCTTCGCCCCTGTGGTGGGAGATGAAGGCACAGTGGCCGCCGTGGCGCGGCGCAACCAACGTGATGTTCGGGTTCGATTGGAGCGCGGGGTCGCTAAACGTATCGAACCGGATGAACGGATCGTTCTGCGCCGTCAGGATCAGCGTGGGCACACGGATCGCGCCCAGGAATTGGCGCGCGCTCGACCGCGCATAATAGTCGTCCGCATCGCGGAAGTCACAGTAGGGCGCCGTGATCACCTCGTCAAACTCCCGCACCGTGCGCACCCGCGCGAGCCCGTCGAGCTGATAGATTCCCGGAAAGAACGCGGCCTTGCGCCGCATCCTGCTCTTTAGGCTGCGGACGAAGTGCCACTGGTAGGCGTAGTTCGACGGCCGCTCGAGCTCCCGCGCGCAGGCCGCCAGGTCGAGCGCCGGGCAGACGGCACACACGCCGCGCAGTTGCGCCGGCACCCGAACGCCCAGCTCGCCGACCATTTTCAGCACCAGGTTGCCGCCCATCGAGCAGCCGGCGAAGCACACCTCCGGCAGCGCGTCGCGCGTGATCAGCTCTTCCAGCACGGCGCGGTAGTCGCCGGAGAGGCCCGAGTTGTAGAGCCTCGGCGTGAGCTGCTCAGTGCCGCCACAGTTTCGCTGGTTCATCCGCACGACGTTGAAGCCCGCGCGAAAGGCTTTCTCCGCGATGCCGAGCATGTAGGGCGATTCGCTCGAGCCTTCCAGGCCATGCACCAGCACCAGCGTCGGGTGCTGCTGCGGCGCAGCCTGCCAGTGGCAACGCCCGAGCAACTGAGTCCCCGGCTCGACTTCAAACAGGCGATCCTTTGCGGAAGGCAGCGTGGGATATTGCCGCGGCCAGAGCGCGCTGAAGATGGTCATCAGGTGGGAATTGCGCAGCAGCGGATGCGGAGCGTACTCGCGCATGGAGCAGAGACTGTACGCCAGCCACCCCTGTCACGCAAGGCGGCCTGGGCGCACAAATTCGTGCCTTGACCACAGGCTGCGATGCAGATAGTTTGGCTGTAGAAGCGAGGATTCGGCATGGCCACAGCTCAGGGACCATCACTCGCGGTGCAGGGAGGCCAAGCCAGCGCGGCAGAACTTCGCGCGCGGCTTGATCGGCAGCGCGCGGCGCTGGCCCAGCGCGGTCCGCCCGACTACCGCCGGCGCATGGAGGCTCTGGGCGCGCTACTGCACGGTGTGCTGGCGCGGAAGGACGACTTCGTCCGTGCCGCTTCAGAGGATTTCGGCGGTCGCGCGCCGGAAGAGACTCTTGCACTCGAACTGCTGCCTTTGGTTGACCAGATTCGCCACGCTCGCCGCCACCTCCGGAGTTGGATAGAGCCGCGAAGGGTCCGCACAGGCTGGCAGTTTTGGCCTGCGCGCTCGCTTGTGGTCGTTCAGCCGTTGGGCGTGGTCGGCATCATCGCCGCGTGGAACTACCCCATCTACCTGAGCCTTGCGCCGCTCGCTGACGCGCTCGCCGCGGGCAACCACGCTCTGGTGAAGCCCTCGGAGCTCGCCCCACGCACCGCCGAACTGCTCCGCGAGATGATCGCTGCGGTTCTTCCCGAAGACTACGTTTCAGTGGTGAACGGTGGGCCGGAGGTTTCTGCGGCGTTCGCTTCCCTGCCCTTCGACCATCTGCTCTTCACCGGCTCGACGCGCGTGGGCCGGTTGGTGATGCGCGCAGCGAGCGAAACCCTCACGCCGGTCACGCTCGAGCTGGGCGGCAAGTCGCCGGCAATCGTGCACCGCGAGTATCCGCTCAAGCGCGCCGCCGAGCGCATCCTGACCGGCAAACTCTACAACGCCGGCCAGACCTGCATCGCTCCCGACTACCTTCTGTTGCCAACCGAGCATCGCGACGCCTTCCTGCGCCTGGCGAATCAGATTGTGCCGCAGCTTTATCCCCGGCTGGTGGAGAACCCGGACTACACGCGGATCATCAACCGCCACCACTACGAGCGTCTGGCCGGGCTGGTGGAAGACGCGCGTCGCCGTGGCGCAAACGTTGTCGAGATCAATCCCGCCGGCGAGACGTGCAACGCAGAGAACCGCGTCTTCCCGCCGACACTCGTCACGGACCCGGCACCGGGAATGACCGTGATGCAAGAGGAGATTTTCGGGCCAATTCTGCCGGTGGTGACCTACCGCACGCTCGACGAAGCCATCGCCTACATCAATGGGCGACCGCGACCGCTGTCGCTTTACTACTTTGACGACGACTCATCCCGCGTCAACGATGTTCTGATGCGCACCGTATCCGGCGGCGTCACCGTGAACGACGTCATCTTCCACATCGCCCAGCACAACCTGCCCTTTGGCGGCGTAGGGCCGAGCGGCATGGGCCACTACCACGGCTTCGCCGGCTTCGAGACCTTCTCCAAGAAAAAGGGCGTCTTCCTGCAAAGTGGCTTTTCGGGCCTGGCTTGGCTTCGCCCGCCCTACGGCCCCCGCGCCCGCCGCCTGATCCGCTTCTTGCTCAGCCGGTGACCGCACGCCGGCGCGCTTGACCGCAGCCTCGCGCGCGCCTAGAATGGGCGATTCATTTATGAATGTTCTGCGGCGCATGAGGGGTCCTCGACAGCCCAGCGGCACCCCGCTGGGCTGTGGTGCTTTCGGGGGCAATGCGCGCCCGGGCAGAGTGGCCGCCGGCATCCAGCAGGGAGAGCCGAAATGATTGATGGACCGATACCCGAGGGGCTGACGTTTGACGACGTGCTGCTGTTGCCGGGGAAATCCTCGGTACTGCCCACCGAGGTGGACACGCGCACGCTTCTCACGCGGAAAATCCCGCTGCACATCCCGCTGGTCTCGGCGGCGATGGACACGGTCACCGAATCGCGCCTGGCGATTGCGCTGGCGCGGCAGGGCGGGCTGGGCTTCATCCACCGCAACATGACCATCGAGCGGCAGGCCGAAGAAGTGGACCGCGTGAAGCGCTCGGAAAGCGGCATGATCGTGGACCCGGTGACGATCGCGCCGGAGCTTTCCGTCCGCCACGCGCTCGACATCATGACCAAGTACCGCGTCTCCGGCCTGCCGGTGACGCGCGGCGCAAAGCTCGTCGGCATCCTGACCAACCGCGACCTGCGCTTCGAGAGAAACCTCGACCAGCCCGTCAGCGCGGTGATGACCAAGGACAACCTGGTCACCGTCTCCGTCGGCACCACGCTCGAGGAGGCCGAGCGCATCCTGCAGAAGCATCGCATCGAAAAACTGCTGGTGGTGGACCGTGACTTCAATCTGAAGGGTCTGATCACCGTCAAAGACATCCAGAAGAAAATGGAGTTCCCCAACGCGGCCAAGGACGAGCACGGCCGCCTGCGCGTGGGCGCGGCCATCGGCGCCACCGGCGACTTCCTCGAGCGCGCACAAGAGCTCGCCAACGCGAGCGTGGACCTGCTGGCCATTGACACCGCGCACGGCCACTCAACCCGCGTCATGGAGGCGATCCAGACCGTCAAGCGCACGCTGCCGGAGATGCAGCTCGTCGCCGGCAACGTGGGCACCCATCAGGGCGCGAAGGACCTGATCGCGCTCGGGATCGACGGCCTGAAAGTGGGCATCGGCCCGGGCTCGATCTGCACCACGCGCGTCGTCACCGGCGCGGGCGTGCCGCAGATTACCGCGATCCTCGAAGCCGCGCGCGCCGCTGCCGGAACCGGAGTACCCGTAATCGCCGATGGCGGCGTGAAGTATTCCGGCGACATTTCGAAAGCCATCGCCGCGGGTGCTTCGGTCGTCATGGTCGGCGGGCTGCTGGCCGGCACCGAAGAGTCTCCCGGCGAGACCATTCTCTACCAAGGGCGCACGTACAAGTCCTACCGCGGCATGGGCTCGCTCGGCGCGATGGAGGCGGGCTCGGCCGACCGCTACGCGCAGGAAAGCGCCGAGCGCGGCAAGTCTGTGCCCGAAGGCGTGGAAGGCCGCGTCTCCTACAAGGGGCCGCTCGGGGCGCTGGTCGAACAACTGGTGGGCGGGCTGCGCAGCGGCATGGGTTACTGCGGCGTCGTGAACCTCAAGGAACTTCACGAGCGCGCCCGCTTCGTGCGCATCACCACCGCCGGTCTGCGCGAGAGCCACGTGCACGACGTGATCATCACCCGCGAGGCGCCCAACTACCGTGTCGAGTAGAGGTGCCTTCGGCAGCGGGGCCGCGCGCTGGGTGTGCGCCTGACATGCGCTGGCTGCGGCAGTGGGCTCCGCTGATCCTCCTGCTCGGTGTGATCTGGATTCTTTCCACGCCACTTTTCTCCGCCGATTCTACCGGCCGCGTGGTCTTCCCCGCCCTTCAGAAGCTGATCCCGGCCATCACCGCACACGAGCTGCGCGAGGTCCATTACTGGATTCGCAAGCTAGCGCACGTGTGCGTCTATTTCGTTCTGAGCCTGGTGCTGCTCCGCGCCCTGCGCCGAGGCCAGCCCGGTTGGCGGCCTTCCTGGGCGCTCGGGGCGCTGGGCGTGGTGATTGCCATTGCGCTTCTCGACGAGCTGCATCAGTACTACGTTCCCGGACGCGGGTCCTCGATCCAGGACGTGTTTCTGGACACGGCTGCAGCCGCCCTGGCGCTAGTGTTCGCCTGGCACCGCGCGCGGCGACAGCCTCGCCTGCCGGAAAACAGCAGGACGGCTGAACCAGCCAGCTGACCCGCGTGTGCAGACGCGCTGGCATTGAGGAGGAGACGATGCGCACAATCCATTTCCGCCGCTATCCCCAGGGCAAAGAAGTGCCGCCGTATGAGGAATACTTTGCCTACGCCGGCATCCGCGTGGAACGGCGCGTCAACCCGGAGGCGCCGTGGCTCGGCGCCGACCCAAATGCGACCTTCGTGCTCAAACCCATGGAAAACATGAGTGATTCACAGCGGAAGATCTATCGAAGCTGGCTGGGGCTGCAGTAGACCGTTGTGGGTTCAGTGGTTGGGGCGTCCGCCGCGGCGGACGTCCCTACTCAACTCGGACCGCGACTCGCATCGAAAAGCAAACGCCCGTCCTACGCAAATGGGACGGGCGCGACTGCTCATGGAGTCCTGGACGAGCTAAGCGCTGGCTTTTTCTTCCTTCGCTTCCTTCGGTTCTGCCGGCGCTTCTTTCTCGCGGCGCCTTTCTTTCTTTTCCTTCTTTTTGAGCTTGTAGCCCACCAGTTCAAGGATGGCCAACCGCGCGCCGTCGCCGATCCGCCAGCCGGCGTGGATGATGCGGGTGTAGCCGCCGGCGCGGTCCGCAAAGCGCGGGGCAATGTCGCTGAAGAGCTTTTGCGTCGCGCCCGGCGTCATTAAATAGGCGGCGGCCTGTCGACGGGCGTGGAGGGAGTCGCGCTTGCCCAGCGTAATCATCTGATCGACCAGCCTCCGCGTGGCCTTGGCGCGGGTGAGCGTAGTGGTGATGCGCTCGCGCTCGATGACGTTGGTCACCAGGTTGCGCAGCGTGGCCCGGCGGTGGGCTGGGTTGCGTCCGAGTTTCGAACCGGCTTTCAGGTGTCGCATGGTGGTCTCCCGAGCGGTTAGATCTCGGCCGTCTCCTCCGCCGCGGGTGGCGCGGTCTGGCTGGGCAGCGGCGGCCAGATGATGCGGCCGTGCTCATCAAACTTCATGCCCAGGCCCAGGCCCATCTTGTGGAGGATTTCCCTGATCTCGCTGAGCGACTTGCGGCCGAAGTTTTTCGTCTTCAGCATTTCGTTTTCAGTCTTCTGGACGAGCTCGCGGATCGTCTGGATATTGGCGTTCTTCAGGCAGTTGTAGGAACGCACGGAGAGCTCGAGCTCTTCCACCGAGCGGTCCAGGTGCTCCATGCGCGGGTCGCCCGAGGACTCGATGGCCTCCTCGGCGATCTCCGGCTGCTCCTCGAAGTTGATGAAGATGCTCATGTGATCTTTCACCAGCTTGGAGGCCAGGCCGATCGCGTCCTGCGGCGTGACGGCACCGTTGGTCCACACTTCGAACAGCAGCTTTTCGTAGTCGGTCATCTGGCCCAGGCGCGCGGCCTCAACGGCGTAGTTGACCTTGCGCACCGGCGAGTGGACCGAGTCCACCGGGATGTACCCGATGGGCAGATCTTCGTCGAAGTTGCGGTCGGCGGAAACGTAGCCGCGACCGTTCTTGACGCGCATTTCCATCTGCAGCTTGCCGCCTTCGCTGACCGTGGCGATGTACACGGTCTTGTCGAGCACGGCCAGGTCGGCGTCTTCCTCGATCATGGCCGAGGTGACCACGCCGGGGTTCTCGACGTTCAGATAGATCGTCTTCGGCTGGTCGCTGGAGAGCTTCAGCGGCACCTGCTTCAGGTTCAGGATGATGTCGGTGGCGTCTTCGACCACGCCTGCAATCGAGGAGAACTCGTGCAGGACGCCCTCGATTTTCACCGCAGTGATGGCCGCGCCTTCGATCGAGCTGAGCAGCGCGCGCCGCAGGGCGTTGCCCACGGTGGTGCCCCAGCCGCGCTCAAAGGGCTGCGCGGAGAACTTGCCGAACTTATCGGTGAGCGACTCGAGTTCGGCCGCCAACCGCTTGGGTTTCTGAAAACCTTTCCACATCATGCGCTTCCTTCCTTTCCGGCTGCGCCGGAGCCAGCAAACGAAAACCGGTTGAGGTCGTTACTTCGAGTACAGCTCGACGATGAGCTGCTCGGTGATGGGCGGCGTCTGCACGTTTTCGCGCTTGGGCAGAGCCACCACGCGTGCTTTGAAATTGTCGCGGTCGAGCTCGAGCCACGGCACCGTGTTGTGGCTCTGGGCCAGGTTGCGCGCTTCGAGCACCATGGTGTTCTGGTGCATTTTTTCCTTGATCGCAATCTCCTCGCCCACGCTCACGAGGTACGACGGGATGTTCACCTTCTTCCCGCTGACGCGGACGTGGCCGTGCAACACCAATTGCCGCGCCTGCGAGCGCGAGCTGGCCAGGCCGATGCGCCACACCACGTTGTCCAGCCGCCGCTCGAGCATCACGATCAGGTTTTCGCCCGTCGGGCCTTTGGCGCGAGCGGCTTTCTCAAAGTAGGTGCGGAACTGCCGTTCGAGCAGCCCATAGGTGCGCTTCACCTTCTGCTTCTCACGCAGTTGCAGACCGTAGCCGGCCAGCTTCTTGGGCCGGCGGGACTGTCCGTGCTGCCCGGGGAAGAAGTTGCGCTTTTCGATGGCGCACTTTTCCGTAAAACACCGCAGGCCCTTCAGGAAGAGCTTCTGCCCTTCCCGGCGGCACAGGCGGCAAACCGCTTCACGATGACGTGCCAATTGCTTTTCTCCTTTGCTTCAACTGCTGCGAAACTCGTCTCCCCGCCAAACGGCCCTATACGCGCCGGCGTTTTGGTGGCCGGCAGCCGTTGTGCGGGACCGGCGTCACGTCCTTGATGTGGACGATGTGCAGGCCGGCGGCTGCAAGCGCGCGCACAGCCGACTCGCGGCCCGAGCCTGGCCCCTTGATGCGCACCTCGATCGATTTCATGCCGTACTGGTCGCGCGCGACGCCAGCGGCGGTCACCGAAGCCTGCTGCGCCGCATAGGGCGTGCCCTTGCGCGAGCCCTTGAAGCCCACCGCGCCTGACGAAGACCAACACACCGTGCGGCCGTCGGGGTCGGTAATGGTGATGGCCGTGTTGTTGAACGTGGCCTGGATGTGCGCCACGCCGTGCGGCACCACGCGCCGCTCGCGCTTCTTCTTGAACTCTTTCTTTTTCTTCGACGGCTTGGCCGGTGTTGCCGGCGCGGCAGCGTCCGCTTTGGGTTCCTTTGCCATTTTGCCTCTTCACCCCGGAGCGCTCGCGGCCTCCGGGAAATCTCTCTAGGTTGTTTATCCCTTCTTGCTGATGACCTTTTTCTTCGCGGCGACTGCGCCCTTGCGCGGGCCCTTGCGGGTGCGCGCGTTGGTGTGCGTGCGCTGGCCGCGCACCGGCAGGTTGCGCCGGTGGCGCAGCCCGCGGTAGCACTGGATTTCGATCAGCCGGCGGATGTTCATCTGCATCTCCTTGCGGAGAT
>Ga0209002_10004588_pt1 | contig 10826 bp, 14 predicted proteins | sample Rifsed16ft2_FD_184010 | JGI IMG/M metagenome (GOLD analysis project Ga0209002, IMG submission 184010) | Soil microbial communities from Rifle, Colorado, USA - sediment 16ft 2 (version 2) | ecosystem: Environmental > Terrestrial > Deep subsurface > Rock core/Sediment | place: Rifle, Colorado...
CGCCCACTGCCTACCTACGACTGCCTAGAAGTTCACCGTGAAGTTCAGTCGCACGAAGCGCGGCGTGTAGACCTGCGTCGGGTCGAGCCATGTGCCACCAGCCAGCGTGTTGCCAGCGCTGTACTGGTATGTGTTCGTATAGGCCGTCGCGTAGTTGGTGTTGAGCAGATTCCCCAGATCGAGACCGACATCGGCGCGCGTCTGACCGAAGCGGAAGATCTTCGCGATCCACTGCTCGGAGCGGATCCGCGAGGACATCGACAAAGTCCTGGACCTCACTCCAGCGTTCCTGGTCCACATGGTGCAGACGACCGACGCAGACCTGATCCGGTGCGCGGATGCGGACGTGCCAATCGTCGTGTGCCCGCGATCGAACGCCTTCTTCGGCATGACCCCGGACATCCCTCGAATGCTCCGAGCGGGCGTTGAACTTCGCCTCGGCACGGACAACGCGATGATCAACGTCCCTTCAATGCTGCGGGAGATCGAGTTCGCGTATCGGGTCGCGCGCATGAAAGGGGATGTGCCGGCCCGCGAAATCTTCGCAATGGCTCTCCGAGGCCGTCGCCTGGCGGACCCGAAAACCTCGGGTGGCCTACGTGTGGGGGACTCGGCCGATCTCGTCGTGTTCGATTTGCCCGGCGGATCGAGCGCGTTCGCATCCTTGATGCGGGCGTCCGCGAGCGATGTGCGCCTCGTCGTCGCAGGCGGTCGTCCATGGCCTGGCAGCCCTTCCCCGGTTCCGCCGAAGAGGCGACGCCGCCGACGCTGACTTGGGTCCGTCCAACGTCTCGGCCGAGCGCGTACTCGATCGACACCCCATCCTTTATCACCGGACCTTTCCTTCGGGACCGCGATGGCCTCCTTTGAGGACGTCACTTCACTCTCGGTCCGCCGAGGGTTCCTGTGGCCTGCAGTCGACCCGTACGGCGGCTTCGCCGGCTTCTACGATTACGGTCACAACGGAATCCTCCTCCGCCGTCGCTGGGAGGACCTGTGGATCGAGACGTTCCTCGGACTCAGCGACAACTATTATCTCATCGACACGACAACGATTCTTCCCGAGGCCGCGCTCCGGGCGTCGGGTCATGTCGAGCACTTCACGGACATCCTCGTGACCTGCTCCCGATGCGGGGAATCATACCGGGGGGACCATCTCCTGGAGGCGGCAACCCACGAAGAACGTGAGGGCCTTCGTCCCGAGGAAATCGATCAGCGCATTCGTGACCTGAAAATCCGCTGCCCGAAGTGCAAGGGAGAGCTCGGTCCCTCCCGCGCGTTCAACATGATGTTCCCGGTAGCGGTGGGCCCGACGGGCAAAGATGCGGCGTACCTCCGCCCGGAGACGGCGCAGGGGGTCTTCCTGAACTTCAAGCGAGAGTTCGAGGCGCTCCGGCGGAAGCTGCCGATGGGGCTCGCCATCATCGGCCGCGCGTACCGGAATGAGATCAGCCCGCGGCAAGGCACATACCGGATGCGGGAGTTCCTCCAGGCGGAACTCCAGATCTTCTTCGACCCTGCGACGTTCGCGGACCTCGTGCCCTTGCACGAAGCCTCCGCGGTCCCAATCCGGGTGGCCTGGGCCGCGGAGAAAAACGCCCCGACGGCCCACGACATCCCTGCGATCGATCTCATCGCGCGCGGATTGCCGTCCTGGTACGTGTGGCATCTGATACAGGTCCAGCGCTTCTATCTGGAACAGATGCGGGTTCCCCGAGAGGCCTTCCGGTTCGCGGAGCTGGACGAGAAGGAACGGGCGTTCTACAACAAGATTCATTTCGACGTGCAGGTCCGACAGGAGAGCCTCGGTGGGTTCAAGGAGGTCGGCGGCGTCCATTACCGCACGGACTATGACCTGAAGGGACACGAGGCCGGATCCCACGTGAAACAGACCGTGACCTTCGGGTCGTCGAAGCTCGTGCCGCACGTGCTCGAACTGTCCTTCGGCGTGGATCGGACCGTCTGGGCCCTCCTGGACCTGTCGTACCAGAAGGGCGAACGCGTCGTCTTGCGACTGCCGCCCCGCCTTGCACCGGTCTCGGTCGCGGTCTTCCCGCTCGTGAACAAGGCCGGACTCCCGGAGCGGGCGGAGGCGCTCTACGCGGCGCTGAGGAAGCGCATCACCGCGTTTTACGACGACTCCGGTTCAATCGGTCGGCGATACGCCCGCATGGACGAGATCGGAACGCCGTTCTCCGTGACGGTGGACCACGAGACGTTGGAAGGGAAAGGAGTCACGGTTCGCGAACGGGACTCGCAAAAGCAGATCCGCGTGGCGGAAACGGATCTCGCCGCCAGCCTGGCCCGATTCCTTTCCGGCGAGGCGACGTTTGTCGCGTGAGGGAGTGGGCACGCCGAGAGTCCCGACCGCGTTCGTCCGTCGGCTCGAGGATCGAATCGCGAGACTCGTCGATAGATGGGATCGCGTCGCCCTCGCCTACTCGGGAGGCTTGGCGTCAACCCTGCTCGCCATGATCGCGCGGAAACGATGCGACCTCGAGTGCTTCGTCGCGGGCTCCTCCGAATCTGCGGACGTGCGAGCGGCCGCGTCCGCGAAACAGCACTTCGATTACCGGATCACGACGGTCCTCCTGGATGCCGCCGAAACGAGACGAGTCGACGAGCGGATGCAGGCCTCCTCGCCGGGCCTAATGCCCGATGCAACCGCCGCCTTGCTTCCGCTCGCCGCGGTTCTCGAGCGCGACAAAGGACAGGTCTGGCTCGCGGGGTTCGGAAGCCCCCGGACCGATCCCGTCATCGCCGCCGAAGTGCAACGCCTTGACGTGCGGACTCCCTTCGTCGACGTGCGCGGAGCGAGGACCGTCCCGAGAAGCTTACTGCGGGACGCCGCGACTCTTCTGGGCCTGCCGGACGAGTGGGCTCGGGTGCGTCATCGAGCTCCCGCGAACGGCGCGGGGATTGCGCAATTCCTGCGGTCGCCCGCAAGGACCGTGCCCTAGCGGACCCTTCCCCGTAGCGCGGAATTCTCGATGGGAACACGCATATTCGCACGACTGACATTGAGCCAGCAAGCGTTATAAGCGTGGCCTCCGCATGGAGCGACGTTCTCGATGGTCGACGACCACATCAAGCGAAAGATCCTGCTCCTCGGGGATGGTGCGGTCGGCAAGACGAGCCTCATACGGCGATTCGTCGTGGACAAGTTCTCTGACGACTACATCACGACAATTGGGACGAAGGTCACGAAGAAAGACCTCCGGATCGAAGCGCCCGGCAAAGCGACCGACCTGACGTTCATGATCTGGGACGTCCTGGGTCAGAAAGGTTACAAAGGGATTCAGGAGAGCTCGTTCCAAGGAGCGAAGGGCGCCCTCTTGGTGTACGACGTCACACGCCAAGAGACCGCGGAGAGCCTCCGGGAGTACTGGATCCCGCATCTCCTCGAGGTGACGGAAACGATGCCGATCGTCGTGGTGGGGAACAAGGTGGACCTCGCGGATTCCGGCCGGGACGCGCAGGAAAGGCTTGACGACCTGAAGGAGGCCTTGGGCGTCCCCGGCTTTCTCAGTTCGGCAAAGACGGGCCAGAACGTGGAGGCAGGATTCCTCGCATTGGCGAGAGGCATGATCTCCCAGGTCGATGCACAGATCACGCGAGGCGCGGCGATTGAGGGAACGACGCACCGGTTCATCGCCGTCACGGATCGAATCATCATGGACTTCTGCGACTTGATGGGAGGCCAGGAAGCCGCGATGCCGATTGTGCGCCGGCAGATGACCCGCGCAGCCGTCGACGGGAGGGCCCCGACCCGCGAGGGGCTTCGCCTTGCGGTCGAATACCTGGCTGAGGCGGAGTCCGACTTCCGAAACGCGGCCGATGTCGAGGCGACAAAGAAGCGGCGCCTCGGTTGGATCAAGGAAGTGTCGTGACTAGAGCGGCCGCACCATGTACGGGCGTTGTAGGTCGTACCCGAGTGCGCGGTAGTATCCCCGCACTCCCACGCCCGACGTAACGCGCATCCCGGGCGCGTCGAACTCGTCGCGGGCGATGCGTTCGCATTCCGCCATCAGCCGACGTCCGAACCCGCGGTGCTGCCAGCGCTCGCGCGCCGATTCGTGAATCGGGACGATGCGCCCGAAGACTTTGAGTTCCCGGACGGTGGCGACTGCCTCACCGACCCGAAGCCGGGCGTACGCGACCAACACATCGAGCCCGGGGTCCTCGATGCTGAGGAAGACCTCGACGCCCCCCGAAGACTCGTAGTCCGTCCGAAGGAGTTCCAAGGCATCCGGACGAGGCGGTATGCCGCGAAAGCCGACTTCGCGGCAACGGACGCATCGGCAGTCGAGGCCCATCGATCGAAGGCGCTCCTTCGCGACGATGCGCAGGTCCCCTCGCTTCGCTCCGTCCGCGATCTCGGACACACCGATCTCCCGCTGGACCCGTTGGAGCCGACACCATGGAGGGATCATCGCCTTCACGCGGGCGATCAGTTCGACCGCGTCGTCCGTGTTCATGGGTGTGTACCGTCCGGATTTCCACAGGCCGTAGAGCGCGGTCCCCGGGAGCACCAGCGTGGGATAGATCTTCAGGAAGTCGGGCCGGTACGCGGGATCGCCGAACAGCACGCGCATGGATTCCAAGTCCCGATCCGGATCCGACCCCGGAAGTCCGGGCATCATGTGCGCGCCCACCTTCAGTCCAGCGTCCTTCGCCCGTCCCATTGCCTCGCGACTTTGGGCATCCGTGTGGCCCCGGTGGACCGCCTCCAGGACGTCGTCATGGGTCGACTGAATGCCGAGTTCGACCCGGGTCGCGCCCAGGGCGAGCGACTCCGTCACCTCGCGCCCAAGGAAAGCGTCCGGCTTCGTCTCGATCGTGAGCCCGATGCAGCGCGCCGCGGCGGATTCGTTTGCATCCTGGGCATCGACGAGCGTGGGCGACTCGAATCCGTTCAGGCCATCCAAACACCCCTTCACAAACCAGTCGCGGTACGCAGACTCGAGGGCCGTGAAGGTCCCTCCCAGCACGATCAGGTCGACCTTGTCCGTGTCGTGGCCGATCGCATGCAGCGCGCGAAGGCGGGCGACCGTCTGGGCAACGGGATCGTAATGGTGCTCCGCCGCACGACGCGCGGCCGGTTCCGATCCGACGTAGGACTGGGGTGTCCCGACACGAGGGCCTCCCGGGCAATACGTGCAGACCCCGTGCGGACACGCATGAGGGGCGGTCATCACGGTCACGACCGCGACGCCACTCGCAGTCCGCGCGGGCTTCACGCGGAACAGATCTACGAGGCCGTCCCTCATGCCCGTCGGGAGCCGCGCCAGGATCGCCGAATCGGACGGCAGGCCCGCAAGGCCGTACGATCGTGCGAGCTCGAGCTTCATTCGTTGGAGCTCGTCCTTCGATTCCGGCCTCCGTTCCTGAAGCGCGCCGAGTAGCGCATCGACAAAGGCGGCGTCGACGTCGACCGCCAAGTCAGCCGATCTCCTCCGTGCGCGCGACGCTCGGGGGACGGTCTCGCTCCGTGCGGCCAAACAAATCCAGGGCCTGGGACAGGCCGACGGCGAGCGAGGCCAATCCGGCGAACACGAGGGCCGTTCCCGCGATGACCCCCGCGTCGAGCGCGGGCGACCGAGCGAACAGGTCGACCGGGCTCTGGGCAAGCCCGAGCCAGTTGAGCAACAAAGCGACCTCGAGGAACGTGAGGATTGCCACGCCCGCAGCGCCGAACGCAAGGCCGCGGACACCGGACCCCGAGAGGCCGGCCGCAAGGTTGGCCCTCCAGAGCGCGGAGACGAGGCCTGCGAACAGGACGATCTGCCCGAGGCCGGAGGTGATCGCGAGGACCTCCTGAGTCTCCGAGATCGTGAGGTCGAACGTCCCCGCCGTCCCATCCGGGAAAATCCGAAGCAGCTGCGAGATCAGATACAACCAGACCCCCAGGAACGCGAGGCCGAGCCAGCCGCGGGGCGAACGGATCCGAGGGACAGGCGCCGAGGCAACCGTCATGGGAACCCCATCCCCCGTTGCAAGAAGAACCTTGGCCCCGAGGACGTGTTCAGCCGTACATCGTCCCGTGCTTCTCGACCTTCGGAGCATCGCCGGAGACGTGCTCGAGGACGTCGACCGCAAGGACGACGTGCAGCGGGATCAGACGAAGCTTGCCTTTCAGCTCCTGATGGCTGTCATCAAGCTCGATCACGATCGCGTCATCCGTGCCAATCGTCGCATAGCCGCGGAAGACGCCTTTAGTCACCTTCGGGCGATCCCGGGTCTCCATAGACTCGATCCGGTACCGCGACCCCTTCGTGAGCGAGATGATCTCGTCCGGCAAGACGCCTCATCTCCGTTGTTCCGCGAGCTTCGCGAGATGGTCGACGGTCTTGCGATAATTCTCCATCGCAATCTCCACGTTCGACTCCACGAAGTTCCACGCCTTCGAAAGGTTCCCGTAACGGACCCGGTAGCCCTTCCGGACCGTCCCTCGCTCGTTCACGTTCACCTCGTCCAGGAGGTCCATCTCCTTCAACTTGTTGATGTGCCGGTAGATCGTGGCCTTCGTCGTCTTCAGCTTCGTCGCGAGCTGCTCGACCGTCCAACCTTTGTCCATCCGTCCGAGGAGGCACTCGACGAAGAGCCGATATGGAACGGAGTCCCGCACACTCGAGGCGTCCGTCTTCGGATCGTATCCCTTCGGGATGTATCCAATCTGCGTGAGGAACAAGAGCGCGACGTCGTCGATGTCTTTCAAAGGCGTGAGAGGAGTGTTGCTTACGATGGCAATTTCAAACGGCACAGCGGAACCCGCAGCGTGGGTATCGGGGGCTCGTAGTTAAGGCTTGCCATTAAATTTTATCGAACATCGTGATAATAATAGCGCTCACACGTCGATAATCCCACTGTAGGTGTCGACCCGGACGCCGCGCGCGCGCAGCTCCCGGACGAGCACATTGATGCCGATGCTGTCCGAAGCCATGTGTCCGGTGACCACGAGATTCTTCGAACCTTCGCGGCCGTAGACCTCCCGCAACCGTCGGAGGGCCCCCGCATCGATGTGGATGTAGAAAACGGTGTCGATTCCATGCTCGAAGGCCGCGCGGGCGACGGACACACCTCCGTTCGTGCCGGCGCCGTGGTGCACGGCCCATGTTCCGAGCGCGTTGTCCAACCTCCCCATTCGCAGCACGATGCGCGTCGCGGCCGATCGAAACTCGGGGAGCGATTGGAGGACGTCAATCGAGTCTCGCACTCGAGGATTCGCCGGAAGACGGGCCCGCAGCGTCTCGTCCATCACCCGCCGCCCGATCTCGTCGCAGGGATTGTGGATGCACATCAGACCGATGCCGACCAGCCGGGCGACGGAGGGCAGGTGGTCATAGTTCTCCGCGTGCGCCCGCGGCTCTCGTTCCTCCTGCATCTCGCGGACGGCCTCCAGGGCGGCGGCCGTCGGGACTCCATGACGGATCAGGATGTCCGCGTGCTTCGCGAGGACCTTCGGGAAGTCCAGGACGGCGCTCCCGCCCGTCGGGTGATGCGCAATCACGAGATCGTACCCCTTCTCCTTCGCCAGGAGCAGGTCCGCCGGGTCCACGTCGATGCCGAACAGCGCCCGACGCACGTTTGACGCCGGCACGTTAATCGTCGTGTCGGCCGGGATCTCGGACTGCTTCGCAAGCGCGAGCGAAAGGTCCAGGATTTCCTTCGTGTCCATCCGCCGCCGCGAGCGTCCGGGGCCGGATAAGCCCTTTGTGTGTGGCGGGCGGTGCGCATTCGCACACGGCGGCCAAAGGCTTTTCATGTCGCCGCGGGTGCGATTCCGGGAGGAAGATGGCCCCGAGCGTCTCGGCCGAGGAACTTGTCCGAACGGGCATCAGCCGCAGCGCGCTAGGTTCCGACCGCGAAGCCCGCAGGCACGATTCGAACGGAAGAGGGCGGCGCGTTTCGCGCCGCCGTCCGCTCCGCGATTCCGGTTCAGAAAAGGGAGATGAGGACGAAGATCGCCGCGAGCAGCTGAGCGATCCTCCATACGGTCGTCGTCCACGAATCCCCGGTTGCCGTGTACGCCCCGAGGAACAGCGCGAGCGTTACAAAGAACCCGCCCACGGCGATCAGGACCGAGGCGGTCATCGCGAGCGCGGCAACCGCTCCCCCGCCCCCGACCGTGGAGAGCATCGCATTGCTGATTAGCCCGGTGAGAAGGGCAACGAGACCGAAGACGAGGAGGGACAGGTGTTGCGCCGGCGACCGGCCCATGTCCCAGAGTCTCTCACCGATTCCTGGCATCGTTCTCCCTCCTCGCCTACGGCACGCCGAAGACCGTCGAGGAGCTCGCCAGGACCAGCAGAATCGCGACGAACGCGAGGATCACCAGGAAGAGCCGCACGAAGATGTCCATGTCCTCCAGGAGTACTGCCGCTGCAATCAGACCCAGCACGAAGAAGAACATGCCGGCGTGGCTTACAGCGGGCCCCCACACCAGACCGAGGTTGTCGCGTGCAACGTCCGCGTCGGAGCCCGGCACTTCACCGGGGGGCGGCCTTGCATTGCTCATGTCAACGAGGACGGCGCCGACAAAGAGCAAGAACAGCCCGAGCGCGACGGCCATGACCACGACCATTCGCTTTCGATCCATCATCATCATTGGCCCACTCATCATCGGGGGTGGAGATGCTTGCATCCAATCTCAGCCTTCGAAGGCGAAGTTATGTCCAGATTTATATATATTCCGCTGAATGGGTGACCAATATATAGGTTTCGCAACGCGGCTCGGTCAGGGGGGATTTCCTTTCAAGGTCCCTCAGATGCCGACCTTCCCGGGATTCAGGAGGCGCCCGGGATCAAGGGCCTGCTTGATCTGGCGGGCGACTTCGCGACCCGTCCCAAGCTCCTCGCCGACCAGGTGCCCAAGCTTCAACCCGATGCCGTGCACGTATTCCATCGAGCCGCCGAGGGCATGGGCCTGGCGGAGCAGTTCATCGATCACGCGTGCGACGGCGAACTTTGCCGCGGAACGATTGCCGACCGCCGATCGGACGATCTCGAGGGAGACAAGCTCCGGCTGGGTCCACATCCCGAATCCGATCGGCTGGACGCCATGACGCCGGAGGAGTCGGAGCGCGGCCCGCCGATAGGCGAGCACCTTGGATCGAGGGAGGGCGACATGGACGTAATCGAAAATTGTGTCCTGCAACGCGACGTCTGCGCGAGTGACTCCCGGAGACGTCTCGTCGTGCATGTATATGATGTCGTGGCGCGTCCTCCAGTAAGCGCGCGCCTCGCGATCCGGGAGAGAGGCCGCGTGAACGCTCCGGAGTCGATGCCGAGCGACTTTCCAGGAGGCCGAGACTACCTCCTGGGAACCGACGAACCCGAGATACAACTCCGGCGGGCCGGGTTCGTTCTTCCACGGGACTCCCGGCGCGTCAAACGTCTCCTCGAAGTCCATGAGGCTCGGAACGAGGCCGTCGTCGTAGATCCGCGAAAGGGCGTCGAAGCCCGTCCGGAAATCGCGGAGGCGGAACGCATGCATCTCGGCTCGCTCTGGAACCGGGAAAACCCGCAAGGTCGCCGCGGTGACGATCCCGAGCGTCCCCTCCGTTCCGATGAAGAGCGTCTTCAGGTCCAGTCCGGTCGTGGACCGCGCGACGGATCGGGTCCGCACGACCGTCCCATCCGCCAGAACGACCTCCAACCCGAGGACTTGATCGCCCATCGTCCCACGGAGGTAGCCACCATAGCCGATGCCGTTCGTTCCAATCGCCCCGCCGACGGTCGCGCGCGGACGAGACCATGGATCATGTCCCAAGGTCAGGCCGCGCGTTCGCAACCGTCGGTCCAACGATTCCAGAACGAGGCCGGCCTCAACGTTCACGGTGCGTGACCGCGCGTCGATGCCGCGGATCCGTCGCATCCGCCGGAGATCCAAGATGATCGATTCGGAGGACGGACGCGCACCGCCCATCAAGCCCGTTCCGCCTCCCCACGGGACAATGGCGCGACCCGTCTGCGACGCGAAGTGGACGGCCTCAACGACCTCCTCCACGGACCGTGGTCGCAGGACGGCCGCGGGCAACATGCCGGCCTCCGGAAGGAGCGAACCTCGATGCGCCCGGAACGCATCTGTTCGATATCGAGGCGGAATCCGACTCCCGGTCAGGACCGCGTCCCGACCGAGCCGTCCCGCGAGCGAGGACCAATTCGTGTCCACGGGCACGACAACGCCGCGGTCGTATTCAAAGGGACGACTGGTCACGCGCGCTCGAGGTAGTAGAGCGTGTACGCCTTGCGGGACGGCGTCGCGTATCCGTTGTGTTCCAAGCGGACGGGGATCCATGCGTCGGGGAGCTCGATGAGGTCTTCCTCGTCGCATTCAATCATGTGGAGCTTCGCCTTCATGGCAATCAGTCTGCGGTGTTCGGATGACGTGAAAGGCCTTTCGGGCCGATTCTCGCGGCTGATTCTCGTCTCCCCTCCCGCGAGATTCTGAGATGGGCAATTGGACGCGCCATCGGGAATCACTCGGAGAACCCGCGAAACGCGTCGCGGACGCCAAAGAGGGAACCGGTCCGCTCATGCGTCGGTCGTCCTCCATAGGCCCCAGATGGGCTATATTTCAGCTACAATACAGCTCGAACGGGCCTCTGTCAGACAATTCTACGGGAGGGGAAACGCTTTTGACCCCTATGTGCATGGAGGAACGAGGTAAAAAATGCCGTACACGTACCAGGGATGGACGCTGTACTCGCGAGATGTGAAACTGAAGAAGGGACCGAAAGTGACGATCTACTTCTTCAGCAAGCGGAAGCCGAAGAGCGGCAAGCCGATGGACGAAATGCCGAAGAACCGAAAGATCGGCGTGA
>Ga0209002_10004590_pt1 | contig 10823 bp, 9 predicted proteins | sample Rifsed16ft2_FD_184010 | JGI IMG/M metagenome (GOLD analysis project Ga0209002, IMG submission 184010) | Soil microbial communities from Rifle, Colorado, USA - sediment 16ft 2 (version 2) | ecosystem: Environmental > Terrestrial > Deep subsurface > Rock core/Sediment | place: Rifle, Colorado...
GGGTCGGAGGAGGTAGAAGAGATGGCCGCATTCGTTAGAGTCGCTTCCAAAAGCGACCTCGCGCCGGGTCAATGTATGGTGGCCGAGGCCGAGGGCAAGATCCTCGCCCTGTTCAACGTCAACGGGACCTTCTACGCGATCGACAACACCTGCCTCCACCAGGGCGGTCCACTGGGGGAGGGGGCGCTGGACGGATCGACGGTCACCTGCCCCTGGCACGCCTGGCAGTACGACGTAACGACCGGGAAAAACATCGACAATCCTTCCATAGGCATCGCCGGCTACCCCGTCAAAGTGGAAGGAGAAGACGTCCTGGTCGCCGTCGCATGAGATCTCGCTCACCGGCGACGAGCCCGCGATCAGGCCAACGTCAGCTCATGAGACGCGAATCCCAGAAGGAGCGGAAGCGGCGGGCCGGCCTGATCGTGAGAAAGCTGGGCAAGGCCTTTCCCCAGGCGGGCACGGCGCTCGGTCACCGAACTCCAGTACAGCTCCTGGTGGCTACCATTCTCTCCGCCCAATGCACCGACGAGCGGGTCAACAAGGTGACGCCGTCCCTGTTCGCTCGCTTCCCGGAGGCTTCCGATCTGGCCGGTGCCGACCGGGGCGAGATCGAGGGGCTCATCCGGTCGACGGGTTTCTTTCGCAACAAAGCCAAGTCGATTCAAGGCGCCTGTCAGAAGATCGTCCAAGACTTCGGAGGCCGCGTGCCACAGAACATGGAGGAGTTGCTCACTCTTCCCGGCGTGGCGCGAAAGACAGCCAACGTGGTTCTGGGAAACGGTTTCGGCAAGGCGGCCGGTGTGGTCGTCGATACTCACGTCTATCGACTCTCCCATCGGCTGGGGCTCTCGAGTGGAAAGAACCCCCTTCAGGTAGAGAAGGACCTGATGGAGATCATTCCCCAGAAGGAATGGATCGGAATCGGCAACCGGCTCATCCTGCACGGCCGGGCTACCTGCCAGGCCCGAAAACCCAGGTGCGAGTCCTGTATCCTCGAGTCCCTGTGCCCTCGTCTCGGCATCAAGCCAATTACGGCTTCCCGCACGGTGTCTCGTTCTCACCGGCCCCTTAGCGAGCGTATTCAGAGCCATCGACGCTGAGAGTCCCGAGAGCCGCCATGCGACTCGGATTGAGCCTCGGTTTCATGACATCGGTCGAAGACCCGGTACCTCTCACCACGCTGCTTTGCTCCACTCGCCATCCCGGAACGTTGAGAACCATGGCGGAGCTGGCCCTGTCCTGAAAGGATGTCACGAGAGCTTGTGAAGCCGGAGCGGCGTCTCTATAATGCCGAAGGGTCTTGAGGAGGTTATCGGTAGAGACAAGACCACCAGAACCGCCAGAAAAACACTGAAGACCTCCACCAGGAGCTCTTGCATGCGCGCCTTTTGGTTCCTCATCGCACTCTCTCTCTTCCTCTCGGCGGCAGCGGGCTCCAGCCAACGGGAACGACAGGCCGAACAAGTTCAGCAGGCTCAGCAGCCTCAGCAGGAAGCACCTCCCCGCTTCCGCGCCGAGGTCTCCGCCGTGCTGGTGGACGTTCTGGTTCTCGATGGGCAGGGCGAGCCGATGGCGGGCCTCACTCGAGAGGATTTCCAGGTCTTGGAAGACGGCGTCCGCCAGGAGATCGATAGCTTCGAAGTCATCGACTGGACGTCCTACGTCGCGCGGGTCGCCCCGCAGGGGGAGACCGCCGCTCCGCAACCCGGGCCGGCGGCAGCGGTCAACGCCTTTCCACGCCGGTTCGTCTTCATCATCAACCGCCAGAGTGCGAGCTCGACTTACATCAGAAGGGCCAAGATGGCGTTGGAGAATTTCGTCGTCGAGTCGATGGCGGACGGCGATGAGGCCCTGATCATCGACATGGGCTTTTCCACTAAAGTCCTACAGCAGTTCAGGGATTCCAAGGCAGAGACACTTCGTACCATTCGCCAGCTCTCCCTCCTGGAAGTGGACCTCTATGCCGGCACCGGCAGCGACCTCGGCACTCGCAACGTCTACGAGACTCTGGAAAGCCTGGGACAGAGTCTCGGGCAACTTCCCGGGCGCAAAATCGTCATCTTCCTCTCACCCCAGCTGGAGCAAACGGAGAACTACCTCAACTACCTCCAAGACACCGTCGACGCCTTCAATCAATCGAACGCCAGCATCTACTCGATCAACATCGGCGGATTAGGAGGCGTCAGTGCCGCCATCGACGAATCGGCGGCGGTCTCTTCGGCTCGATCGTTCGCCATCGGCGGGCTGTTCCCTCTCGCCAATGAGACGGGAGGTAGGTACTACTACAACCTGGAGACCTTCGAGCCGGCGTTGCGGAGGGTCGGCCAGGAGAACCGCCGCTACTACCTGATCAGCTACGCACCCAGCAATACGAACTACGATGGGAAGTTCCGGAGCATCGAGGTGCGCGTCGATCGACCGAACGTGGAAGTGGTTGCCCGACGCGGCTACATAGCCCGAAAAGATCGCGCGCCTCTGACCACCGATGCGGCGCCTCCGAAGCCGCCCGCGGTTGCCGAGCAAGAACCGTCGCGGGGGGAGCCTGTCCCGCCCCGAGCGGCCAACCCTGCCAGCCCCGCCGAGAGAGTTCCCTCCGGACCCTCGCCGCCCGATCAGCTGGAGATCACGACCTATCTGTTCCCCGCCGGCAACGAAGTGGACGTTCCCATTACCGTGGCGCTGCCGCTCGATCTACTCTCCGCCGACGGAGAGCTCGTCGAGCGAAGGCTGAAGATCGCGGTCATCGATAGCGTGCAGGGGACCGTCGCGGAGTTCACCGAACGGGTCGACGCGCGCAGCTTTTTCGTCGTTCGCAGTCCTAAACTGGCTCCCGGTCTCTATCTGCTCCAGTTGACGGTGGAAGATGCGTCCGGCAAGCAGCTCCACCAGTCCTCTACCCCTCTGGAAGTTCCCGAGGGTTTCGGCGATCGTTTCGGTTTCTCGAGCATCGTCCCGGTCTTTGCCCCTTCGGCAGCAGCGTCCGGGCAGGCCCAGCCGATCGAGATCCGGCCCACCCCGAGGCTGCCAAGGGGTGAGGACGCTTATCTCTACTTCCGCATATTCCAGGGCGAGGACGCCGGTTCCTTGGGAGACGACACCGAATTGGCCTACGTCATTCACCGAGACGGGCTGGAGGTCGCCTCAGGAGCTCATACCACGCCCCTTCGCCTCTCCAGCGCCGACGAAAGAGGCTTCCCGGTCGTGCTCCGATTGCCGACGTCGGAACTACCGCCCGGACTCTATCGGGTCACCCTGCGCATCTCGAGCTCCAGCCTCGGTCGAAGAGCCAGCACCGAAGTCGATCTGACCATCGATTGAAAGCTGCGGGGTGGGATCGCCTCCACGGCGAGTCTCTGCGCTCATCTTGACTCGCCGCACCACGGACCACTAGCATGCCCCTGTCATGCAGGTCGATGTGCTTGCCTTCGGTCCGCATCCCGATGACGTTGAGCTCTTGGTGGGCGGGACGCTTCTTCGATTGGCCTCCTTGGGCTACCGCACCGCCATCGTCGATTTGACCGCGGGGGAGATGGGGACGCGCGGGACGCGCGAGAAGAGAGCCGCCGAGGCCGAGGAAGCCGCCAAGCTCCTAGGCGCCGTCACCCGCCGGTGTCTCGACCTGGGCGACGGTCGTCTGACAGTCGATTGGTCTTCGAAACTGGCGGTGGTCCAGGTGATACGGGAGCTACGGCCGCGGCTGGTTTTCACGAACTACTGGGAGAACAATCATCCCGATCACGCCGTCTCCGGTCCCCTGATCGCGGAAGCGGCCTACTTGGCGGGCCTCACCCGGCTCGATGCGGAGGGCGAGCCCCATCGGCCGCATCGGGTCATCTATTACTTCGTCCCCCACCGCGTCGCGCCTTCCTTCATCGTCGACGTGAGCGACTACTACCAGAAGAAGTTGAGGGCCATCCAGGCCCACCGTTCGCAATTCCACGATCCGACCTCCCAGGAGCCGGAAACGACCATCAGCCATCCCGACTTTCTGGCACGCATAGAAGGAATCCATCGATACTTCGGTTCTCTCATCGACGTCGAGTTCGGGGAAGCCTTCTTCGTGCGGGAAGCGCTCAAGGTGGACGACCCGATGGCGCTTTTCGACAAGCCCTATACGCGGTTTGCCTGAGCTGCAGTGCTAATCAACTAAGAAGAGCTTTCGCGACGACTGCTGTGGCCGCCATTTGGACTTAATGGATGGTGTAGCGGGGACCGCCGCCCCGTTTCTGGTAATACTCCTCGAACTTCTTGCGTAGCCTCTTCATCCGCCAACGGCGGTAGCTGTCCTGGAGGAAGCCGCCGGGACTGCTGCGGCCGGCACTGCGGCGCGCGCCGCTCCGCACCCCGCCCCAGCGCAGGTAGAGATAGCCCACCGCCAGACCTCCCAGATGGGCGAGGTGGGAAACTCCTGACCCGCCTCCCAACGAGGAGAGAAAGCTGATGAGTCCCATGATGATCACGAAGTACTTGGCCTGTATGGGAAAGAAGAAGATGAAGAAGATGTTCATGTAGATGACGCGGGTAGGAAAGTACATGGCGAACGCCACCAGGAGCCCATAAATGGCACCCGAGGCACCCACCACCGGATCGGGAGTCAGAAGGGCGAAGAGGCCCGCGCCGATTCCACAAATGAAGTAGTAGCGAAGGAAGAACCGCGTTCCCCACAGCCTTTCCATCTCGCATCCGAACATGAACAGGATGAGCATGTTGATGAGGACATGGAACAGGCCGCCATGGAGGAACAAATAGGTGACGAGCTGCCAAACGTGGAAGCTCCCCAGCACCTGCGACGGCTCAAGACGGAACCAAGTGGTGAGGGCGGGGAAGAGCTGTTGCAGAACGAAGACGCCGATCGTCGAGATCAGGAGGTATTTCACTCCCGGCGTGAGCGGTCCTCCGAAGGACCAAGTGGTGGTTCCGCGATAAGGTGTCCCCATTGAATGCCCTGAATCGGATTCTCTCAACTTCGAGCAAGGGGGTCAAGGCGGGGGAACACAGCGGGAGAGACTGGACGTGCTTCAGGCAGCGGTCTGAAGGATCTTGGCCAGAAACTGCCCGCTATAGGAGTTTGCCACTCGGGACACCTCTTCGGGAGTTCCGGTTGCCACCACACTTCCTCCCCGCTCTCCTCCTTCCGGACCGAGATCGATGAGATAGTCGGCGGTCTTGATGACATCCAGATTGTGCTCGATCACCACCACGGTGTTTCCTCCGTCCACCAAACGGTTCAGCACGCGCAGCAGGCGGGCGATGTCATCGAAGTGCAGGCCGGTGGTGGGCTCGTCCAAAATGTAGAGCGTGCGGCCGGTGGCCCGCTTGGCAAGCTCCCGGGAAAGCTTGACCCGCTGGGCCTCTCCCCCGGAGAGGGTGGGAGAGCTCTGACCGAGTCGGATGTAGCCGAGTCCCACTTCCATCACCGTGGCCAGAATGCGACGTATGGACGGGTGGTTCTCGAAGAGCTCGGCCGCCTCGGACACCGTGACGTCGAGAACGTCGGCGATGGAAAACCCTTTGTAGTGAACTTGCAGGGTGGCTTCGTTGAAACGACGTCCACCGCACAGCTCGCACGGCACGTAGACATCGGCCAAGAAGTGCATCTCGACCTTGATCACACCGTCGCCTTGACACTGCTCGCATCGTCCGCCGCGAACGTTGAAGGAGAATCTACCGGGTGTATAGCCGCGCATCCGAGACTCGGGCAGCGCGGCGAACAAGTCGCGGATCTCGTCGAACACCTTGGTGTAGGTGGCGGGATTCGAGCGCGGCGTACGACCGATCGGTGCCTGATCGATGTCGATGACCTTATCGAGGTGCTCTAGGCCTCGAATGGCTCGATGTTCCCCTACCCGCACGTCCGACCGGTGCAAAGAGCGAGCCAGCGCCGGATAGAGAATGTGATTCACCAGCGTGCTCTTCCCCGCTCCCGAGACACCGGTCACCGCGACCAGAACACCGAGGGGGATGCGCACATCGATACTATGGAGATTGTTCTCTCGGGCACCCTGTACTTCCACGAAACGGCCAGCCGGACGCCGCCGGGTCTTGGGCACCGGTATGGAAAGCTCCCCGGACAAATAGCGACCGGTTAGCGAGCCGGGGTTGTGGCGCAGCTCGACCGGCGTGCCGGTCGCTACGATTTGTCCACCCTGAACACCCGCACCGGGACCGAAATCGATCAGATAGTCGGCCGCTTCGATGGTCTCCCGGTCGTGCTCCACCACAATCACGCTGTTGCCGATGTCCCGGAGGTGGCGAAGTGCCCCGATGAGTTTCGCGTTGTCGCGGGGATGAAGACCGATGGAAGGCTCGTCCAAGATGTAGACCACACCGGTGAGCTCGGAGCCGACTTGGCTGGCCAACCGAATGCGCTGGGACTCCCCACCGGATAGAGTGGGCGCCAACCGATTGAGCGACAGATAGCTCAGCCCGACGTCGCGCAGGAAGCGAAGACGATTCATGATCTCTTTCAAGAGCTCGGCCCCGATCACGGCGTCCGGTCCTGAGAGCTCGGCGGTGGTTGCGAACAGGTAAGCGTCGTCGATAGTGAGCGCCGCCACCTCGGTGATGCTCTTACCCGCGACTCGCACCGAGCGCGCCTCGGGCCTCAGCCGGCTTCCGTCACAGCTCGAACAGACCTTATCCGATAGATACCGCAAGTAGTGCCGACGGGCCGCCTCCGACTTGGTCTCTTTCAGCCGACGCAACAGCGTGGGGATCGCGCCCTCGAAACGCATACGGAACGACCCGGTCCCGAAATCGCCCTTCCAGCGGAACGCCACCTTTTCCCTTCCCACCCCGTAGAGGATGATGTCTCTCTGCTGCTGCGTGAGCCGCTCCCAAGGACGATCGAGATCGATGTCGTGTTTAGAAGCCACGCTCTTCAACAAGGACGTCATCCAGCTCTTCTTCTCCCCCACCGCGCCCCAGGGCTTGAGCGCTCCGCCGTTGATGGAGAGAGAGGAATCGGGCACGATGAGATCGACGTCCATCTCCGCCTTCGTTCCCAGCCCGTTGCAATCGGGGCACATGCCCTGAGGTGAGTTGAAGGAGAAGAATTGCGGGGAGAGCTCTGGAAAACTGAGCCCGCAAGCATGACAGGCTCGGTGCTCGGAGAACAATCGATCTTGGACGGGGGCGGTGCTTCCACCCTCTCCCATCGAAGAGACGATGAGAACGCCCCCACCGTAGCGGAGGGCGGTCTCCACCGAGTCGTCGAGGCGGTCGGCAAGATCGGGCTTGGCCACCAGCCGGTCGACCACCAGCTCCAGGGTGTGCTTTTTTTTCTTGTCGAGAACGATCTCCTCGTCCAGCGAGCGGGTCTTGCCATCGATGCGAATTCGAGTGAAGCCGCTCCGGCGAGCCTGCTCGAGCACTTCGCGGTGCTCGCCTTTACGCTCGGTGACCAAGGGGGCGAGAATCTGGAAGCGGGTGCCGGGCTCGAGACCGGCGATCTCTTCTACGATTTTCTGAGAGGTCTGTTGAGTGACCTCTCTCCCGCACTGGTGACAATGGAGCTTGCCTATGCGGGCGAAGAGCACGCGCAGATAGTCATAGATCTCGGTAATCGTCCCCACCGTGGAGCGGGGATTGTGTCCGGCGGACTTTTGATCGACGGAGATGGTCGGAGACAGCCCACGGATCGTGTCGTACAAGGGCTTGTCCATCTGACCCAGGAACTGGCGGGCGTAGCTGGAAAGCGACTCCACGTAGCGTCGCTGACCTTCGGCATAGAGCGTATCGAAGGCGAGCGAGGACTTCCCGGAACCGGAGACGCCGGTGAAGACGACCAGCTTTTTCTTGGGGATGTCGACGCCGATGTTCTTGAGATTGTGTTGGCGGGCTCCCTTGACGACAAGCCACTCCGGCTCCATGAACCTCTCCGCGCTTACTCCCAGTCCGGCTTGACCGCGAAGAAGAAGCTTTCTCTCCCCCGCTCGACGAACAGCACGACCTCTCCCGGTCGTTCCTGGCGGAGCATTTCCACCGCCTGCCGGAACGTGTCGAGATCCGCAACCGTGCGCTCGCCGAGCTTGACCAAGAGATCTCCCGGTCGCACTCGATTCGGATTGGTGCGCACCGCGACTGGCGGCTCCCTCACCACCACCCCCTGGGTCTCGGGATCGAGATTGCGGGTAGCCAGGTAGTCGAAAGTAACTTCCTGCACCGCCAGGTCCAGCTCTTCGACTTCCACGGTGTCCGCTTCCCTCGACGTCTTGGGGGCGGGAGCCAATGTGGCCACTGCCGACCCTTGCGCGCCATCCCGCCAGTAGCCGATTCGAATCTCCGTTCCGGCGCCGATGCGGAGCAACTTCTCCGAGAAGGCTCCCAGGTCTTCGTCCCGATCCACGTCGATGGGCTGCCCCTGAAACTCGGTCAGAACGTCACCGGTTCGAAGCCCCGCCATCTCCGCGGGGGACCGCTGGTACACGTAACCCAGAACGATGCCGGCTCGAACCGGTAGGTTGAGATGCTCGGCGAGCTCCGGGGTCAACGCCTGCATCTCCACTCCCAACCAGGCCCGCCGCAGGGGAACCGACTCGGGCGACCGGCTGGCGGCGGCCGCGAACTGCCGGGCGGGGCGCGCAAAGCCTCGCCCCACGCTCTTCGGCAAGTCGCGCATCATCGAGAGCAAGGCGATGGGGTTCCTCAAGCTTCCTTGCGGCATCGGCACCGTGATGGCATCGAGCATTCCGAGCGGTGTTCCTTCCAGATCGCAGACCAACGAGCCGACGGGATCGGAGGCGCCGGTGGCGACGACGAAACCCTCGTACGGGTTCGATACCACCGCTTGCACGCGGGTCAGCTCGACCGCCAAGGCCGGGCCCAAGGGCTCCGGCAAAAGGCTCAGGACCACCACTTCCTGCCCCACCGCCGCTGCTGGGGCGGAACCGAAGACGACCGGCTCGAACCGCCTCTCTCCGGCATCGATTCGAAGAAACGCCACGTCCGCTTCCGCGTCGCGGCCGATCAAGGTCGCCGCGTGCTCACTCCCGTCCACGAGGTGAACGCGCGCTTCGCTGACCGTGGCATCCTCCCGGGTCACCGACGCCGGGAATCGCACGCCGACTCCATGGGGAACGTCGGTGAAGGGTTCATAGATCATCCCACTCACCATGACCATGCCGTCTTCCGAAACCAAGATGCCGGTAGTGGTGAGCTCCGCTTCCTGAGGCGGCTCTCCTGGAGAGACCCTGACCTGTTGGCTATAGGTCACCTGAACCAGGCTGTGCCGGTAGCGATCCTCCAGGCGCGATAGCTTTTCCGAAACGGACTCCCCCTGCGGTGTCACCAGGGGAATGAGAAGACCCAGTCCTACCAGGAGGCTACTGTTCATAGGAAGCCTCGATGAGAACGAGTTGGCGGGAATGCTGACGCATGACCGTCAAGAGCACGTTCTCGACTTCCTCGCTATCCAGACGGCGGTAGATCTCGAGCAGGGCGTCCAGCCCGGCGACTTCCTCATTCTCGATGCGTACCACACGATCTCCCGGAAAGAGGCGTGCCCGAAAGGCCGCCCCGTTGGGCTTCACACCCACCACCACCACGCCATTCTCGTCCGGCAGATTGAACTCCATGGCGAACTCTCGAGTGATCCCTCGGGCGGTGAAGCCCCAACTCTCGCATTCCATCTCATCCGAGATGCTCTGACTACGCTCCTCGGTCACCAACGCGAATCGAAGCTTCTCGCCGTCGCGCTCGATCAATTGCTCGACCGTCTCACCGACCGGGGTGTCGGCGATCAGCTTGTAGATGGCGGGGAGCTCCTCCTGGAACTGAGCCGCGATCTCTTGGCCGCCGTATGCCATCAACACGTCTCCCGCCTGAATACCGGCCCGCGCCGCCGGCGAGTCGGGCTCGACGCTGCGAATGACCACGCCGGGCGAAGGCTCCGCCTCGAAATACTGTGCCAGCTCCTCCCGGGGTTGGAAGTCGAGCCCCAACCAGCTCCGTCGAACCCGTCCGTGGTCAATCAGCTCCGCCGCTACCTCCTTGACGATGTTGATCGGTATGGCGAAACCGATACTGGACGCGCCAAAGGCGCCACGAGAGTTTACCCCCACCACCAGTCCATCGAGGTTGACCAGCGGTCCTCCACTGTTTCCCGGATTGATGGCGGCGTCGGTCTGGATCCAGGTATTGAACGAACCGGTTCGTTCGCCGGTCGGTAGCTTGAAATCGTCGGGAAGGTAACGGTCCTTACTGCTCACCACGCCGAAAGAGAGCGAGCGTTGCAGAGCGAGAGGACTCCCCAGCGCCATCACGTACTGACCGACCTGTAGCTCATCGGAATCCCCCAACCCCACGGGATCGGGAAGCTTGAAATCCGTTCCCACGTCCACCTTCAGCACCGCGATGTCGGTCAATGGATCTTCTCCCACCAGCACACCGGGGACGCGCTGCCGATCGCTGAGAGTAATGATGAGCCGTTTGGCTTTTCCCGCCACGTGGTAGTTGGTGACGATGTGTCCCCGGTCGTCGAAGATGAAGCCGCTGCCGATGGCGGTCGAGCTCCGCCTCTCCCCGGAGGAGTAGACGTCGGTGATGGGCTGCACGTTCACCAGCGCCGGTGCTACCAGGTCCCGCGCCGCAAAAACACGCTGCTGGAGCTCCTCGGCACTCGTCGACTGGCCGGCGATCTCTGCCGTCGACAGAAGGGAGAAGGCCAGAACAAGTTGCGCTGCCGTACCTCGTCTCACTGATCTCATGCTCCGAGTCACCTTTCCGCGATTGCTGAAGTTTTGCCAGTGGGGGGTCGCCCGATCCCCGATCAGCATCGTAGCAAAAAGACAGCGCGTCTTTCAAAGAGCCGGCGGAAGATT
>Ga0209002_10004591_pt1 | contig 10822 bp, 9 predicted proteins | sample Rifsed16ft2_FD_184010 | JGI IMG/M metagenome (GOLD analysis project Ga0209002, IMG submission 184010) | Soil microbial communities from Rifle, Colorado, USA - sediment 16ft 2 (version 2) | ecosystem: Environmental > Terrestrial > Deep subsurface > Rock core/Sediment | place: Rifle, Colorado...
CGCGAAGCTCGTCGTGGACGACAACGCGGAGTATCGGCATGCGGAATATGCGGCCCTGGACCAGGATCGGACTCCCCTTGAGGAGGAGGCGCACGACAAGGGCATCACGTTCATCCAGCTCAACGGGGACATCGGGGTGATCGCGAACGGTGCGGGCCTGACGATGGCAACCCTCGACGTCCTGAACCTGAAGGGCGGCAAGGGCGGCACCTTCCTCGATCTGGGCGGCACGGACGATCCGGAGAAGGTGAAACAGGCGTTCGAGATCCTCCTGAAGGCACAGCCGTCCGTCATCCTGTTGAACATCTTCGGCGGCATCACGAAGGCGGACACGGTCGCGCTTGGCGTGAAACAAGCCCTCGAGTCGATGGGGAGCCGCGTCCCGGTCGTCGCGCGGATCAAAGGCGTGAACGAAGACGCCGCGCGACAGATCCTCCGGGAGATCGGGACCCATCCTGCGGAGACGATCGAGGAGGCGACAGAGCTCGCCGTGAAGGTGCGTGCCGGAGGCGCCTGAGATGGCGGTCCTCCTCACGAGGAAAGCGAGGGTCGTCGTCCAGGGGATCACGGGGCACCAGGGGACCTTTCACACGCGGGCGATGCTCGACTTTGGCACGAAGGTCGTCGCCGGGGTGACGCCCGGGAAGGCAGGCTCGAAGGTCGAGGGCGTACCTGTGTTCGACGGCGTGCGAGAGGCGATCCGGAGGAGGAAAGCGAACGCGTCGGTGATTTTCGTCCCGGCGCCCTATGCGAAGGATGCCGCGATCGAGGCCATCGAGGCCGGATTGAAACTCATCGTCGTCATCACGGAGCGCATCCCCTTCCACGACTGTCTCGACGTCATCCCCTACGCGCGCAGCAAGGGGTGCGCCATGATCGGCCCCAACTGCCCGGGGATCATCACGCCGGGCGAATCGAAGATGGGGATCATGCCGAGCCACATCTTCCGGCCGGGGGACGTCGGCGTGATTTCGCGAAGCGGCACCCTCACGTACGAGATCGTGAACGCGATGACCCAGGCGGGTTTCGGACAGTCCACCTGCGTCGGGATCGGCGGGGATCCGATCATCGGGACGAATACGGTCGAGGCCCTCGCCTTGTTCCAGCGGGACCGCAAGACGAAACGCATCGTCGTGGTCGGAGAGATTGGAGGGACCGCGGAGGAGGAGGCGGCCGAGTTCATCGCCAAGGAGGTGTCGAAGCCCGTCGTTGCCTACGTGGCAGGGAGGACGGCGCCTCCCGGCAAGCGGATGGGACACGCGGGCGCGATCATCCAGGCGGGAAAAGGGACCGCGGAGTCGAAGGTCCGCGCGTTCGCGGACGCCGGAGTCCCCGTCGCGGAGTATCCCGCGGACGTCGCGAAGCTCCTCGCCGCGACCTGAGCCTCACGGGAAGTCGAACGGGGTAGGGGTCTCCTGGGGCGCGAAGTAAAGTTCCACGAAGCCGCAGGAGCCGCACACGTAGGCGAGGAGCCTCTGCGGGTGGACCGCCGGGATGGCGGCGAAGTCCATTATCCCCCTCATGTCCGACGGCGGGATGAAACGCTCGACGCGCACCTGCCTCCCGTTGCACTTCGGACACTGTCCGCTCGTCCGCATCCCCGGAACCGACATGCCGCGGAGTACCGCGGGGAGAGACCAAAACCTTTCAGATGGAATCCAGCGACGACCGAGGAACTTTCAAATAGCCGGCGGCCCTCCGAGGCTCGGGGAGCCCGGACGGGCTGAGAGTATCCCGCATGAGGGATAGACCCATGGAACCTGATCCGGGTCATGCCGGCGTAGGGAACACGTGGATGGTTTCAGCTCGGGGATCCTGAGGAGTCTCCGGACGTGACCACCCGACCCGAGCCTAAGTATCCGATGGGCAAAGTGAGCCGATCGTTCTTCGAAACCGTCATCGCGCGCCATCTCGGCCGCCGACGCAAAGACGTCTTGGTGGGCCCTGCGAACGGGGTGGATGTCGGCGTCGTCCAACTGCCCGATGGCCGCGCACTCATCTCCACGACGGATCCCATCTACATCGTGCCCCCGTACGGATGGGAGCGCGCTGCATGGTTCGCATTCCACATCCTCGCGAGCGACCTCACGACGTCCGGGGTCGCGCCTCAATACGTCACCTTGGATTGGAACCTGCCGATGGACATCGAGGACGATCAGATCGAGACGATGCTCCGCACGATTGACCGGGAGTGCAGGAAGTACGGCGCAGCGATCGTGACCGGCCACACGGGCCGGTATGAGGGCTGCGCCTATCCGATGGTGGGCGGGGCGACGTTCCTGGCGATTGCCCCAAAGGACGGGTGGGTCACGGCGGACATGGCCCGGCCGGGGAATCGCCTCATCGTCACGAAGACGGCGGCTCTCGAGGCGACCGCGATCCTCGCGAACACGTTCGTTGACCTCGTCGAGGGGAAGCTCGGCGCGGCGACGACGACCCGGGCACGGGGCCTCTTCGAATCGATGTCCACGGTCGACGACGCGCTTGCGGCCGCAGGCGTGGGGTTGCGGAAGCGCGGAGTGTGGGCGATGCACGACGCGACGGAGGGCGGCGTGCGCAATGCCGTGTGGGAGATGGCGCAGGCCTCGGGAATTGGCGTGGACGTGGACCTCTTGGACGTCCCGATCGACCCCTCGGTGGCGGAGGTATCGAAGGTCTTCGAGATGGACCCGCTCGATGCGATCAGCGAGGGCACCCTGCTCATCGCCGTGGAACCGGACGCCTCGGAGGAGGTCATCGCCAGACTCAAGAGGAAGGGAATCCTTGGGGTGGACATCGGGGCGTTCACGAAGAAAGGCGGCCACTGTCGGGACCGCGGTCGCGCCCTGACCCCCGCCAATCGCGATCCATTCTGGGTCGCCTTCAGTCGCGCCCTCGCCGGGGAGATCCACTGACCCTCGCAAATCCGCGTGCACGAACGTTGGGCGGCGTATACCTGGTCACATCGCCGAGACGACCTGTTTCCGCCTTGCTCGCCATCGTGGAGGCCGCGCTCGAGGGAGGCGTCTCGCTCGTACAGCTGCGCGACAAGGGCGCCTACACGGACGCGGAACGCGAGGACGCCGCACGGGGGATCGCGGACCTCTGTGGCTCCCATGACGCCCCGTTTCTCGTGAACGACGATCCGCAGCTCGCGAGGCGCCTCAGGGCGGACGGCGTCCACGTCGGCCGAGCCGATCCGTCGCCTCGGATCGCGCGGTCCCTCCTCGGCCCGAAGGCAATTGTTGGCGTGACGGTTTATGGAAAAACCGGAGAGGAGGAACGCGCGGAGCGGGAGGGAGCTGACTACCTCGCGATCGGTCCGTTCTTCCCGAGCCCGACGAAACCCGAGGCACCGGAGTTACCGCTCCACGTCCTCGACGCGGTAGTCGCCCGGACGCGCCTCCCCGTCTTCGCGATCGGGGGAATCGACATCGATCGCGCGCGCATCCTCGCTCGCCACCGGGTCGCGGGGATTGCGGTCGTGTCCGCCATCATGGACGCCCCGGACCCCCGCAAGGTCGCCGCAGAACTCCGCCGGGCGTTCGAAGAAGCTCGTCCCCGACCGGTCACCGGGCCGTAGGACGAGTCCGAACAATCATTACAATCCTTTCGGTGCGTTCTTCGGCGCGACCGGGGACGGAGGACTTCCATGTCCGAAGCGGTGCCCAAGAAGAGGCTGAACCCTCAACGGGTTGTCGTCCGTGAGGAGGATCCCCGGGATCGTCGGGGATCGTTCGCGGAGGCCCTCCATCCCTACACGCGGGACGAAGCGATCGCAGAGGCCCGGCGCTGCATTCAGTGCGGCAAGCCGTGGTGCATGGAGGCTTGTCCGATCTCCCAGGACGCCCGCACGTACCTCAAGCTCATCGCGGGAGGTGACTTCGACGCCGCGAGGGACGTCATCCTGAGAGACAATCCGCTTGCGGACTGCCTCGGGCGTGTCTGCTACCACTACTGCGAGGCCGCCTGCCCTGTCCGGAAGCGTGGCGAGCCGATCGCCATCCGCCACCTGAAGCGCGCTGCGCTCGACTACGCGACTTCCGCCGCGCCTTACCCCGCAGGGCCGGCGACCGGACAGAGGGTCGCGGTGATTGGAGGCGGCCCGGCGGGCCTCATGGCGGCGTGGATCCTCGCGCAACGCGGGCACGCAGTCACCGTGTTCGAAGCGACGAATCGTCTCGGAGGCTTGATGACCGGAACGATCCCGGGCTATCGGCTTCCCGATGAGGTGTTCGCACGGGACATGGAGAGATTTGCCTCCTTGCCAATCGAGTTCCGGATTCTCACGCGGTTCCCTCGCGACCTAGATCTCGATCGGCTCCTCTCGGAGTACGACGCGGTGTTCGTCGGCCTCGGGACGCACAAGTCGAAGCGTCTCGGAATCCCCGGGGAGAACCTCGATGGCGTCCTGACCGCCCTGAGATTCCTCGCGGAAACGAAGGCGGGCCTACGATCGTCGATCCGCCCGCGGGTCGTCGTGATCGGAGGGGGCGACGTCGCGATGGACAGCGCCCGCTCGGCGTTGCGCCTCGGGGCGGAGGAGGTCACCATCGTCTACCGCCGGTCCCGGGAAGAGATGCCCGCCGATGACCAGGAGATCCGGGAGGCGATGGATGAGGGCGTCCGCTTCGAGTTCCTCTCGGCTCCGAAGCGCTTCCTCGGGATCCGTCGCCTCGAGGGGATCGAACTCCAACAGATGAATCTCGGCCCGCCGGACGAGAGCGGTCGACGGAGGCCTGTACCCCTGGATGTCCCCCCGACGATGATGCGTTGCGATGCGGCAATCGTCGCCGTGAGCCAGGAGGCGGACTTGGACGGGATTCCGCTGGACCTCGGAGTCCGATTGGGGAAGGACGGGACGCTCGAGGCGGACCCGACGACCGGTGCGACAGCCCGAAACGGCGTCTATGCGGGCGGTGGCGGAAGCGTCGTCCACGCGATGGCGGCGGCGAAACGCGCCGCGCTCGCAATCGACGCGTTCCTCGTCGAGAGGCGCACGCGTGTGACGTGAGCGTCCCCGCGCGCGCAGATAGAAACGCGCGCGCACGCGCGGATACGTCATGCAATTCGCGAGCCACCGCCAAATCGTTAAATAGAGCCCCCCGTGTCGGAGACCCTCCTTGCGCCGACTCATCGTGACGGAGAAGTTCAACGCAGCGGTGCGCATCGCGACAATCCTCAGCGATGGGAAATCGAAGCGGACCTACATCGAAGGAACTCCAGTCTTCGAATTCGCCCAGGGGTCCGACCGTATTCGTGTCGTCGGGCTCCGAGGCCACATCATCAACCTCGACTACCCAGAGTCTTTGAACGACTGGGCCCGAGTCGATCTCAAAGAGCTGATCTGGGCCGAGCCACAAAAGATCGTGACAGCGGGAAAGATTGGGAGCGCCTTGCGAACCCTCGCGGCGGATGCGGACGAGGTCGTCATCGCGACGGACTTCGATCGGGAGGGGGAGTTGATCGGTGTCGAGGCCCTCGAGATCGTGAAGAACGTCCGGCCCGACGTGCGCGCACGGAGGGCGCGATTCTCCGCCCTGACGAAGTGGGACATCGAGCGGGCCTTCGGCGCCCTCGTCGACGTCGACTTTCCACTGGCATGGTCCGCAGAGTCGCGACAGTCAATCGATCTCGCGTGGGGCGCGGTCCTCACGCGATTCCTCTCGATCGCCTCCAAACAGCTCGGCAGGGACTTCCTGTCTGTCGGCCGCGTCCAGAGCCCGACGCTCGCGCTCATCGTGGACCGTGAGCGGGAGATCGAGAACTTCGTGCCGCAGGATTACTGGACTCTCCATGCGACGTTCCGCAAGGACGTCGACGGCGGCCCGGTGAACTTCGAGGCGGAGCATGCCCACGGTCCGTTCTGGGCTCGGCGCGAGGCGGAAGAGGCGCGTGCTCGCGCCGATACGACGCGCACGGGCATCGTCCGAGAGTACGTCCGGAACGAGCGGGAGGAGCGCCCTCCACCGCCTTTCAATACGACGATGTTCGTCGCGGAAGCGAACCGGATCGGGTTCGGCGCCGCTCAGGCGATGAAAATCGCGGAGGACCTGTATCAGTCCGGATACATCTCGTACCCGAGGACGGACAATACGGTGTACCCGTCCACGATCAACCTCCGATCCGTCCTAGAAAAGCTCGCGGAGTCGCCCTTCCGGGGGGAGGCCCGGGAGCTCCTCGGCCAGGAGCGGATCGTCCCGAGCCGCGGACGGACCCAGGCGACGGACCATCCGCCCATCTATCCGGTCGCGGGGGTCGCACGGGAGAAGGTGAAACGGGAGGATCACTGGCGAATCTACGAACTCGTCGTTCGCCGCTTCTTCGCGACGGTCGCGCCGAGCGCGCTCGTGGAGACCGCGGAAGGCAAGATCGATGTCGGCGGCGAACCGTTCGCGGCGCAGGGATATCACGTCCTCGATCTCGGGTGGAGGAAGTACTACCCTTACTGGCAGGTCCGCGAGGCGGTCCTTCCCGTCCTCGTCATCGGGGAGGCCGTGGAACGGACAGGACCCGTCCTGATGAAAGAAGACCGGACAAGGCCTCCACCCCGACACAGCGAAGGGGCCTTGATCCAAGAGATGGAGCGCCTCGGACTTGGGACGAAGTCGACGAGGCACGAGATCCTCAAGAAGCTCTACGACCGGAAGTTCGTCGAGGGCAAGTACCTTCGACCGACGACGAGCGGCCGCGCCGTGATTGAGGCCCTCGAGGACCACGCCCAGCGGATCACGCAACCCGAGATGACAGCCCATCTCGAGGCCGACATGGAAGGAATCGCGACGGGCGTGCGGTCCCGCGAGGATGTCGTGCGGGAATCGCAGCAGATGCTCAGCGAGGTGCTCGAGACGCTCGAAGCGAATCGCGACGCGATCGGGCAGGAAATCGAAGCTGCGCTGCGCGAGCAGAACTACATCGGCAAATGCAACCTCTGCAAGGAGGGGAACCTCACCGTCATCCGGTCCCGGCGTGGATCTCGATTCCTCGGATGCGACCGATATCCGGCGTGCAAGAACACGCATCCGCTTCCACAGATGGGGTCGATCCAGAGCGCGGAAGAGAACTGCCCGGAGTGCGGCGCCCCGATGATCAAGCACACGGACCGCGGCCGCGCGATGACCTATTGCGTCGCCTCCGATTGCCCGACGGTCCGCGAGAAGAACTTCATCGGCCGATGCGAGAAGTGCGGGACCGGAGAGCTGACCATCCGGCACGGCACGTACGGGAAACGATTCGTCGGCTGTTCGAGCTATCCGGAGTGTGACAACTCGTACCCGTTGCCGCAGAGGGGCCTGATCGTTCCGACGGACGAGCGCTGCAAGGCGTGTGGCCATCCCGTGATCAAGGTGATCATGAAGGGGCGGCCGCCATGGGTCCTCTGCATTAACATGAAGTGCCCCGCGAAGGACGGACGTAAGAGGCGGAAGCGGGCGGCCGGCAAGCGCCCCACGAAGAAGGCGCCAGGGAAAAAGACCCCTGAGCCGATCGCGGAGGACATCGCAACGGGCTAAGGCGTTCCCATGAACCGGATGAAATCCTCGAGGCTCCGCGGGCGCAGCGTATGGTTCGTCCGTTTCTCCTCCCCCATCGTCGAGAGGGGCTTCGGGCCGTAGTGGTGGCCCGGACAGACGACCAGCGCGTCCTCGAGAATCCGAACCTTGTTGAAGAGCGAATCGTACATCTGCTCCACGCTTGACCCTGGCAGGTCCACGCGTCCGCAGTCTCCCACGAAGAGACAGTCGCCCGTGAACACGCGCCCCGCGACGACGAAACAGCACGAATCCGGCGAGTGGCCGGGCGTGTGGACCACCTTTACCGTGAGTTCCCCGATGCGGACGAGTTGCCTGTCCTCGAGGACGATGTCCTTCCGCACGTTGCTCAAACGATGGGCCGCGACTTTTGCTCCCGTCTCGTCGGCGAGTCGCTCGTTGTCGAACACGTGGTCCGGGTGGTGATGCGTGTTCAAAATCACCTCGATTGCGTACTCGTTCTCCGCTGCAACCTTCTGGAGGATCCGGGCGTCGAAGCTCGGGTCAATCACGCAAGCGACCCTTGTTGCCGGGTCGCCGATCACGTATCCGAAGTTCGCCATCGACCCAATCAGACGCTGTTCGAAGAACATCCGCCCACCTCCCGAGACCGGGCTCTCATCGAGTCCGGACAGCCGTGTATCCCCGGGCCTGGAGAGCCTTAGCCAGCGTCTCCCAATTCGTCACGGCGGGATCGAATTCCACGTACCCCCTATCGACGACGTAGTTGATGTTGATGTCCCGGACGCCGGGCAGACGCCCGAGCTGACGACCCACATCGACCGCGCAGCTCGCACATCCGAGACCGCGGACCGCGAAGACGACCCGTTCGGCCTCCGCCATGAGAGGATGAACGGCCCCTCGGATATGGGATTTGGGGTCATTCTCGCCCGCGAGAACTTGACTTAACGGGGTGGCGGCAGGCCCACAACGATAAATGCCCGGCAGGCGTTCCCGCACACCTCCCCGGAAGTAGGAGCGGAGGGGGATTGCCATGCGAAAGGCGTTGGCCTTCTTGATCGCGTGTGGACTTGTCGTGGGGCTCGCCTCGGTCCTCGTCCCGACCGGGCTTGCCGCCCGAGGCACGAGCGGGCCTGTGATTGTACACCTGTCCGGCCCGGCGACGCCCGAACAGATTGCGGCGCTCGGGTCGGCCGGGCTGACCGTTGGCGTCCCGTATCGACACCTGCCCGCGGTTTCGGGCAATCTGGCCTCGGGCCGCTTCGCAGACGTGTCGCGCCTCGATTTCGTCCGTGTAGTCCGCGAGGACACCCTACGGACGCTGACCGGCCTCCAGGTCGAAGCGGTCTCGGCGTCCTCGACGGTCGACCTGGCAAACACGTGGTCCCTCGACTTCATCGACCGGGAGAAGACGTCGGCCACGGGGGCGGGCGCCTACGTCGCCGTCCTTGACGGCGGCCTGGTTCCCTCCTGGCGGGAGGTCCTCGATGAGTCCCGGGTCCGCGTGGATCTCGGACGGAGCTTCACAGGAGCGAACGGGAACCCGGTTCCGTACCAGCTCGAGAACGACAGGAACGGACACGGGGTCGCCGTCGCAGGGACGATCATCGGATACAAGCTCCACGATAAGTCCTCGACCGGAGGATTCCTCCGCGACTACGCCACGGGGAGCCCGGGAGACTACACGGTCCCCGGCGTCGCGCCGATGGCGACGATCATCCCGGTCAAGGTGTGCGACAACGGCGTGTACTGCTGGGACAGCTCGATCTTCAGCGGCCTGGACTATGTCGTTGGGCTGAAGCTGGGTACGGAGGCCGGCGGCGAGCTGCACGGCAAGCCGATCGTCGTGAACCTGAGCCTCGGCGGGCCGTCCTCGTCGGCCGCGGAAGAGGCGGTCTACGAGTTCGTCACGTCCCAGGGGGTCCTCGTCGTCGCGAGTGCGGGCAACGAAGGCGACGCGGGCATGGGATGGCCCGGCGCATATCCCGTCGTGATCAGTGCGGGCGCCGGCGGGTGGCGGCGCCAATGGTTCGGGGACCAGGAGGAGGTCAACAACCAATGGTGGCTCGACGATGTCCCTGAGGACGCCGGCTCCATCGACGAATGGTTCATGGTCTGGTGGTCCAGCCGCGAGGATAGGAGCCGGGGACAGGAACTCGACGTCGTCGCAACGGGCCGCTTCATGCTCCTTCCGTATCTGATTGACGGCAAGGCGACGCCGCCCCCGGATCCCGCCCCTGCGGACAACGTCCCGAGCGCGTACTTCTTCATCAGCGGGACGAGTTTCTCGGCCCCGACGACGACGGGGGTTGTCGCCCTCCTGCTGGGCTCGAAGCCGGACCTGACCCAAGCCAAGGCGGAGGAAATCCTCCGGAAGACCGCCCTCCCAATCCCCGCGGGCTCGTGGGATGCAGGCTTCCCGTTCCCAGCCGAGAACACATGGGACGCGAGCAAGTCCCTGGGCGGCCCGGGCACGAAGACCGGTTGGGGCTTGGTTCAGGCGGACGGCGCGCTGGATGCGTTGGCCGGAAAGGGGAAAGGCCGGAACTCCTAGGGGCGTCTCGATTCGCCGTCTGGGTCGGGATCCCTAGCGGCAGAACCGCTCGACGAACTCCCGGGTCGTCTCGGCGGCCTCTAGCAGCTGCTGGCGAGGGATCCCCGGGACCCCGCAGAGCATGAACACGACGTCTCGGGTTTCGGGCGTGACCTTCGTCGCGTCCGCATCACGGTACGGATAAATCGCGATGAGGGAATCCGCGTCTTCGACAACCACCTCGCGTCCCTGGAGGGCCGAAGGCATCTCCATGCCGATTCCTAGGAACGCCTCGCTCGGTCGGGCGAGGCGCATCGTCAGATCTCCATGGATCTTCGTGGCGTCGAACGCTGCGATCGAAACCTGTGTTTTCATCGACGCGAGGTTGTATGCATCCACGAGGGTGTTGATCCGGGGCAGATCTCGCCCCTGCAACACGCGTCGGAGAAGGGCCTCGGAGGCCGGACGGATCTTCGTCGGGTCGATCCCCACCCGCCAGTAGAAATCCCGATACGCTCGGAGGATCGGATCGTCCTTGAGGGTCGCGAGTTCCAAGTGCTCCCGGAACTCCCGCACGAGAACCGCGGCGAAGGAGTCGAGACGATCGTCACGGTCCCGGATCGCGAGGCCTCGGACCTCAAGGAGGTGCGCATCGAGGCCCGGGTGTCGTGCGGCGAGCCCGGAGTCAATCGTCAGGCGGGCGGCCATGCCCTCCGGCATCACAGGGCGGTCCATCCTCCGTCCATCGACAAGCAGGCGCCTGTCATGAACGCGGAGTCCTCGGACGCCAGGAAGAGGATTCCTCTCGCAATCTCCTCCG
>Ga0209002_10004596_pt1 | contig 10817 bp, 8 predicted proteins | sample Rifsed16ft2_FD_184010 | JGI IMG/M metagenome (GOLD analysis project Ga0209002, IMG submission 184010) | Soil microbial communities from Rifle, Colorado, USA - sediment 16ft 2 (version 2) | ecosystem: Environmental > Terrestrial > Deep subsurface > Rock core/Sediment | place: Rifle, Colorado...
TCGCCTTGAGATACCCCTCGGCGCAGCCCCTGGCAAGGCGCCTTATCCTCGCGATATAGCGGGTCCTCTCGGCGACACTTATCGCGCCCCTCGCATCAAGGAGGTTGAACGTGTGCGAGCATTTAAGGCAGAAATCATAAGCCGGAAGGACAAGGGACATTTCAAGAAGCCTTAAAGACTCTTTCTCGTACATGTCGAAAAGGGTAAAGAGCATCCCTGTATCCGCCTCGTCAAAATTATAGCGCGAGTACTCTATCTCCCCCCTCAGGTGGACATCGCCGTATTTTATGCCTTTCGCCCACTCAAGGTCGAAAACACTGTCTTTTTTCTGGAGATACATTGTAATCCTCTCAAGCCCGTAGGTAATCTCTCCCGGCACGGGTTTGAGGTCTATGCCTCCCGCCTGCTGGAAATATGTGAACTGCGTTATCTCCATGCCGTTCAGCCAGACCTCCCATCCAATCCCCCACGCCCCCAGGGTCGGGGATTCCCAGTCGTCCTCAACAAACCTTATGTCGTGGCAGAGCGGGTCAATGCCGAGCTCCCTGAGGCTGTCTAAATATATGTCCTGTATATCGTCCGGAGAGGGTTTCAGTATCACCTGAAACTGGTAGTAGTGCTGGAGGCGGTTGGGGTTTTCGCCGTATCTGCCGTCGGCCGGGCGGCGCGAGGGCTCAACATAGGCGGCCCTCCAGGGCTCAGGCCCCAGAACCCTCAAGAACGTCGCGGGATGAAAAGTGCCGGCGCCTTTTTCCATGTCATAGGGCTGGTGTATTATGCAGCCTCTTTTTGCCCAGAAGTTTTGAAGCGTCAGTATGACGTCCTGAAAATACATATCCCTCTCCTTTAGAACCTGCCTTGCCTGATTTTCTCCATGAAGTTCTTGCTTTTTAACTCCTTTCCGAGCTGATATTGTATGAAAGAGGTAAGGACCCTCTCACCCTCCCTCATTATCAACGGGTTTGGCACGAGGCGTTCTATCTTTTCAACGTCGAGTTTTGCCGCCATGGAAAAAAAACCCGCCGTGCCCGGGGAAATGGGGAGGGCATCCCCGGAAAAACCGACGCACCTTTTGCAGAGAACGCCCCCCTTTTCACAGGAAAAAAACGCGCCCTCGCCGGAAAGTTCGCCCCTGCACGCAACACATCCCGTAAGGTGCGGCAGATAACCGGAAATCTTGAGCGCCTTTATCTCAAAAAAATTAAGAACGAACGGATGGCTTTCTTTTTTGTCAAGCAGGAAAAGAAAAGAAAGAAGGGTGTCGAAAAACACCCGGCTGCCTATCCCCTCCCTTGTCAGTTCGTTTGACAGTTCCAGCATGTAGCAGGCGCCGCCGAACCTTGCGATATCGCCTCTGAGCGAATTAAAACCTTCCACGAGGGTTGCCGCCTCAACCCTTATAAGTTCGCTCTTCCCGGTCTGAAAAAAAAGAAGCCTCAGATAAGAAGAGGGTTCGAGATTTCCGACAAACCTTTTTTTGCTTCTCCTCGCGCCTTTCGCAATGCCGCAGAGTTTCCCGTATTTCTTCGTATAGAATGTGATAATGCGGTCTGACTCCGAGTAGTCCTTCAAGTCCAGTATTATGGCCTCTGTCGTGTAATAACCCCTTTTCAAAGTATCCCTATCCTTATAAATACGGCCGCGAGCCCGAGAAAAGAAAAGAATCCGCCGACATCCGTGCATGTTGTCACAAAAATGCTTGACGCGAGGGCGGGGTCCGCCCCCCACCATCTGAGCGCAAGCGGTATGACGGTCCCGCTGAAACCCGCTATCATCAGATTCGCCGTCATCGCGAGAAAGAGAAGCAGCCCCACCAGCGGGTTGGCCCCGAGTATATAAGCGGCCGCCATTGCCACAATCCCGGTCACAACGCCGTTTGCCAGCCCCACAAGCACTTCCTTGACCAGCAGCTTTTTCGCGCTGTCCGGGGGAAGCTCTCCGAGGGCAAGCCCCCTTACAACCACGGCTATGGTCTGGGTCGCGGCATTCCCGCCCATGCCCGCGACAATGGGCATGAATACGGCCAGTATCACCAATCTGTCAATCGTGCTTTCAAACACCTTTACAACGGCCGCCGCCATGAACGCGGTCGCAAGGTTAATCAAAAGCCACGGGGCGCGCATCGAAAACGACCTTCTCGGAGGATCCATCACGCGCTCTTCCGTATTCAAGCTCGCGATCCTGTAGAAATCCTCGATTATCTCCTCCTCTATGACATCCACAACGTCATCTATCGTTATCCGTCCGACGAGCCGGTTTTCCATGTCTGTAACCGGCATGCTCAAAAGATCGTATCTCTGGAATATCTTTGCGACTTTTTCCTGGTCAACGTCCGTTGTCACCTTCATGGCCCTGGTATCGGTTATGGCGCTTATAGGGGCGCCTTCCTCCGCGAGTATGAGCTGATTGAGGGCCACGGTCCCCGCGAATTTTCCCTCCGGGTCCACAACGAACACGCTTGAGATATTTTCAACCTCTTTACTTTTTCTCCTTACCTCCTCTATCGCATCCCTTACGGTTGCATCCAGCCTGACGGAGACAAGCTCCGCCTGCATCTTTCCGCCGGCTGTGTCCTCGGCGTAGGTAAGGAGTTTTTTAACCTCTTTTGCCTCATCTTTGTTGATGCCCTCTAAAACCTGTTTTGCCTCTTGCGGCGAAAGTTCCGAAACGATGTCGGTTGCATCGTCCGTCTCCATCTCCTTTACAATTTGAACGAGTTCCCCCGATGAGACAGACGAGACGAGAAGCTCCCTCAGCCGTTCGTCCAGTTCAAGCAATACCGCCGCGGCAACGTCCTTATCCAGAAGCCTGAAGACCCACACAATCTCGTCTTTTTCAAGCCCGTCAAGAAGCCTCGCGATATCCGTAGGATGAAGAGGGGCGATGAGCCTTTTCGCTTCCCCTGTTTCGCCCCGCTCGTAAAACCCCTTTACCTCATCTATCGGCTGCTGTTTTGCCTCAACTGTCATGGCGCTTCCTTTTCTTTACCATCCCAAAAATTTTTAGACCTGTGCTGAACCTTGCCCTGAACTTGTTTCAGGGTTGTTTCAGCATTGTTTCAGCATCTGAAAGTTTCCGTGAGGATTCCTGCTGATTTTATGAAATTAGCACATTAAAAAAACGGAAGTCAACCTTATTCAGACTTTTTTAGATTAAAGACCGGGAAGAAAGGCTTTTGATGGGGCAATTATCTTTCGAGGAAAAAGGGGCCGCCTACCCTTCTCATGACATGTTCCGTGGTGCTTCCGAGCACCATCTGCGCAATCCTGGAATGGTGCGTCACACCCATAAAGACAAGGTCGCATTTATTCTCCAGGTAGTATCTTTCTATGCCGGAGGGCGGCTCATCGTCTATACGGACAAAACGCGCGTTGACGCCGTAAGGGCCAAGATACTCCCGCGCCTCGTTTATTACGTTATCCCCTTCTTTACCTTTTGAAACTGAGATAACGGTTAAGGGAAGGGATAACGCCCTGGAGAATTCAGCCGCCGAATGCATCGCCTTTTTTGAATTCGGGCTTGCGTCATAGCAAAGGAGGGGATTTTTGGGGACGCTGAATGTTTCCGGAACAATAAAAACAGGCCTGGGGGATTTCCTGATAACGCCCTCTGTGGTGGAACCGAGAAGTCCGTGTTCAAACATGGCATTGACGCCGTGTCTGCCAACCACCACAAGGTCGGCCAGATGCGCCCTCTCGCATATCTCGTTTGACACTATGCCGAAAGAAAGCTCTTTTGCGCATTCAATCCCCGCCTTCTTGCAGTCCTCCTGAAACGAATCAAGAAGCCTCTGGCCGTTTGCCTCAAGCGCTTCCTTCATCTTTGTTGAGAAATTAAGGAATGGTTCGAATCCAAGAGAGCCTGAAAGGTCGTGGATAAAAGGCCCTTCAAGGGCTACAAGGTCCACAACATGAAGACCGGCAAGTACCGCGCCAAAACCCCTTGCCAGCCAGATGGAATACTCTACCGCTGATTTTGAATAAGAGGAACCGTCAAGTGTGACGAGTATCTTTTTTATCATATCTTCCCGGGGAGGGCGCCTTTCAGCCCACCCTCATGCGGATGTGCCCACCGTAAGTCCGGCCCCCACGCTTATATCGTCGCCCAGGACCTCAATCCTGAAGAAATCCCCATCTTTCCACTTAAGCGTTATTGGAATCTTTACCTTGTCGTCTACAACCCTCTTTAAGAATCTCGCGCCGTACTTCGCGCTGTAGCCTCTGGAGACAAGCATATCAAGCGCGTCTTCCGTAACTGCCATCTGTTTCCCGTGCTTACCCATCTCATCTTTTATCCTGTCAAGGTACATAACGGTTATGGCCCTCACCTCGGTTTTTGTAAGAGGCGCAAATACAATAATATCGTCTATGCGGTTTAGAAACTCGGGGCTGAATGTCATTTCAACTTCCTTCATGATATTTTTCCTCAGGTCGTCGATCTTATGCCCATCCGCCATGAATCCGAGGGGCTTCATGAATTTTTTGAACTGGTCGCTTCCGAGGTTAGAGGTCATGATGATTACGGTATCGCTGAAATAAACCCTTTTGCCCCTTCCGTCGGTAAGCCACCCCTCGTCAAATACCTGCAAAAAGAGGTTCAGCACATACGGGTGCGCCTTCTCAACCTCATCGAGCAAAACAACGGAATAGGGGTTGTCCCTTATCTGAGTTGTGAGTATTCCGCCCCTTTCGCTCCCCACTATGCCCCTGGGCATCCCTATCAGTTTGTCCACCGCAATGGCGGAGTCCTTGTACTCGCTCATGTCTATCCGCACCATCTTTTTATCGTCACCGAAGAGAAACTCCGCGAGCGCCTTTGCGAGCTCGGTCTTTCCAACCCCTGTGGGGCCGAGGAAAAGAAGCACTCCGTCGGGCCTTGAATAATTTTCCTTAAGAGGGCCTTTGTTAAGCCTCAATCTTCTTGAAAGCGCGTCAATTGCCTCTTTCTGCCCCACAACCCGGGCTGAAATGGCCTCCTCCATATTCTTAAACCTTTCGGTTGTGTCCCTGAATATCATGTCCTTCGGGATTTTTGTTTCCTGGGAAATAACCTCTATCACATTGGCCCCGCTTACATCCTCGCCGGGGCGATTTATCTCCACCTTCACGCACGCGGTATCAAGCCAGCCGATAACCTTATCCGGGAGTTTCAGGCTCCTTACATATCTCTGGCTCATGTCCAGCGCGGTCTCCATGGCGTCGTCGTTCACCTTTACCGAATAATTTTTCTCAAACCTGGTTCGGAGGCCGTAGAGTATCTTTTTTGTGTCGGCAAGGGTCGGCTCCTCTATGTAAACCAGGCGGAACCTTCTGGCAAGGGCCTCATCCTCGGCTATAAACTCCTTGTACTCGGCAAGCGTTGTCGCGCCTATCATCTGAACCTCGCCCCGGGACAGCGTGGATTTAAAGATGTTTGCCGCATCCGAAGGAACACCCATCGCGCTTCCCGCGCCGATAAGAGTATGGGCCTCATCCACAAAAAAGATGATGTTTTTCCTATCCTTTATCTCCTTTATTATCTTTTCAATCCTGTCTTCAAACATCCCCCTGAATATGGTGCCCGCGACAACCGAGTTCATCTGGAGATTGACAATCTGTTTTCCCCTGAGCCTTTTGGGAACGGCGTGAGGCTCCAGCTCTATTTTCCTGGCAAGCCCTTCGGCAACGGCGGTTTTGCCCACCCCGGGCTCTCCTATGAGCATAACGGAGTTGCTTCTTTCAACATGGCAGAGTATTTCCATTACCTGCTCTATCTCTTTGTCTCTGCCGATAACGGGCGGGAGTTTATCAAACCTCGCGAGTTTGTTGAGATTTACGGCGAAGTGCTTGAGATTGGGGGGGAGTTCGTATTTTTTCTTGTACTCCTCCTCCGTCTCTTCCTTGCTCCTCACCCTGACCGTGATCCTTCTCATGACATAATCCGGGTCAAGGCCGAAACTTCTGAATATCTTTGCGGGGAGGCTGTGGTTTTCCTGGAATATCGCCATGAAAAGGTCTGTTGAGTCCACCTCGTCGCGTCCCCATCTGTGGGCCTCTTCTTTGGCAAGCCTGAAAATATTTCTTGTTACCGGCGGGACCTTAAGTCCCAATCCTATATACTGGCGGGATACGCTAAGCTGTTCATTCAAGAAATTTATGACGTGATTGACATCAAGATTCAGGTCATCCATCACGTCGCGGAAAAACTTTTCTTCGACCTTTGAGAACGCGACAAAGACATGTTCAACGCCGAGGTAATAGTGCTGCCGCTTTTTACTCTCCTCAACGGCTGTATCAAGAACCTGCTGTGCCCTGGGGGTAAGATGCTCTCTTAGTTCGTCCAGTTCTGCCATACTCTCTAAAAACCTCTAAAACCTTAAGATTTTTCAAAGACCCCGCAATCCCCCCGCAAGCCTTGATTTATTTTACCACAAATCCGCCCGCGGTTGGTAGGGATTTATTTTCTGCAACTCTTCGATGAGTTCTTTTGTTTTTTTGTCCACTTTTTTTGGCACTTCCACCTTTATAATAACATACTCGTCTCCGGGGCCCTCCGGCGACGGCACCCCTTTGCCCCTGATCCTTAACCTCTGGCCGCTTCCAACCCCCGGCGGTATCTTTATTTTTGTAAAACCCTCTATTGTCGGAACCTCCACCGTCGCGCCGAGCATTGCCTCCTGGATTGTAACAGGGACATCTATATATATGTCATTATCCTCCCTTTTTAAATAAGGATGGGGCCTTACCCTGGCGGTTATATAGAGGTCCCCCCGCTGGGCCCCTGGCGCCGCCTCGCCTTTTGCGCCGACCCTTACCCTCTGGCCGTCCTTTATGCCGGGGGGAATCCTTACCTTTACCTTCTCCGCGCCGCCGTTCCTTCTAACCGTCAGTTCAACCTCCGTGCCCTTTACCGCGTGCAGAAAATCAATATCGAGCGCGTATTCTATGTCTCTGCCCTTTCTCGGAAAGGGCCCGCGCCCCGCGCCCCGTCCCCCCCGTCCGAAGAACTCGCCGAATATATCCTCCATGCCTCCGAGGTTGAATTCAAAACCCGAAAAATCAACCCCTCCGGGAGGAGGCGCCGCCCCCGGCCAGGTGGGCGCGCCCTCAAATATAACACGCCCGCCCGCGTCGTATTCACGGCGTTTCTCCGGGGTGCTCAAGACGGCATAGGCCTCGTTTATCTCTTTGAAGCGGGCCTCCGCCTGTTTATCGTTGGGATGCAAATCGGGATGGTATTTTTTGGCGAGATTTCGGTATGCCTTTTTAATATCTTCGTCTGCGGCATCTCTGGGGATGCCCAGCACTTCGTAATAATCCCTGTTTTTTGCCATATGGCGCTCTGGAAAGTTTTAGAGAAGCGGTTTATATGGATGTGCCTGATTTTTTCTCATCATCCACCACCTCCGCCTCAACCACATCCGCCTCGCCCTTGGCCTTTTCCTTACCCCCGGCCGCGGCAGCGCCCTTGTAAAGAACCTCGGCAAGGCGGTGCGATGATTTCGTAACCCTTTCAGCCGCCCTCTTTATCTCTTCTATCTCGTTTTTCTCAAGCGCCTTTTTCGCATCCGCTACCGCGTCCTCTGTATCCTTTATGTCCGCCTCCGAAAGTTTGGAACGGTTTTCCGTCAGGGTCTTCTCTGTATTATAGACGAGGGAATCCAGCCTGTTTCTTTCTTCGGCAAGGGTCTTGAATTGTCTGTCTTCCTCCGCGTGCCTCTCGCCCTCTTTTACCATCTTTTCAACTTCTTCCCTGGAAAGCCCGCTTGAGGCGGTGATTGTTATCTTCTGTTCCTTTCCCGTCGCAAGGTCCTTTGCGCTTACATTGAGTATGCCGTTGGCATCTATGTCAAATTCAACCTCTACCTGAGGAACGCCCCTCGGCGCAGAGGGGATGCCGATGAGATTGAACCTCCCGAGAGTCCTGTTATCCCTTGCCACGGGGCGCTCGCCCTGAAGGACATGCACCTCAACCTGCGTCTGGCTGTCCGCGGCCGTTGTAAAGGTCTCCTTTTTCTTTGTCGGTATCGTCGTATTTCTCTGGATAAGCGTTGTCATGACCCCGCCGAGCGTTTCAACACCAAGTGAAAGCGGGGTGACGTCCAGAAGGACCATCTCGCTTACCTCGCCGGACAGGACCCCTGCCTGGATTGCCGCCCCGATGGCAACAACCTCATCCGGGTTTACGCCCTTATGCCCATCTTTACCGAAAAAGTCCTTTACAACCTTCTGTATGAGAGGCATCCTCGTCATGCCGCCCACAAGAACTATCTCATCAACATCGGAAGGTTTCACGCCCGCGTCCCCGAGGGCCTGGTCGCAGGGTTTATGGCTTCTTTCAACGAGATGCCCGGTAATCTGTTCGAGCTTTGCCCTTGAGAGCCTCATCACGAGATGCTTGGGCCCTGTCGCGTCCGCGGTTATGAAAGGGAGATTTATCTCGGTTTCAACCACGCTGGAAAGTTCTATCTTTGCCTTTTCCGCGGCCTCTCTCAACCTCTGAAGCGACATCCTGTCCTTTGAGAGGTCTATGCCCTGGTCTTTCTTAAATTCCGCTATAATCCACTCAATAATGGCCTGGTCAAAGTTATCCCCCCCGAGGTGTGTATCTCCGTTGGTTGATTTCACCTCAAAGACCCCCTCTCCCACCTCAAGCACGGATATGTCAAACGTTCCGCCCCCGAAATCATAGACTGCTATAAGTTCCTCTCTTTTATTCTCAAGCCCGTAGGCAAGGCTTGAAGCGGTCGGTTCGTTGATTATCCTTTTTACATCCAGACCGGCAATCCTGCCGGCGTCCTTTGTCGCCTGACGCTGGCCGTCGTTAAAGTATGCCGGGACGGTTATTACGGCCTCTTTTACGGTCTCGCCGAGATATGCCTCGGCGGCCCTCTTTAATTTCTGAAGTATCATGGCGGATATCTCAGGGGGGGTGTAGACCCTGCCCATGCTGGCGATTCTGACCACCGCCCTTCCCTTGTCGTCTTTTTCAACGGGATAGGGAACCATCTTCATCTCTTCGGTCACCTCGTCGTAGTTCCGGCCCATGAACCTTTTTATCGAGAATACGGTGTTTTCAGGATTTGTCACCGCCTGCCTTTTGGCGACCTGGCCGACCAGTATCTCCTTATCCCTTGTAAACGCCACGACGGAAGGGGTAAGGCGGCTTCCTTCCTCGTTCACTATAACCTTCGGCTCCCCTCCCTCCATGACAGCCACAACCGAGTTCGTGGTTCCGAGGTCTATGCCTATTATCTTTCCCATATATCTTTCTTCTCTTGAGCCTCCATGCCCGGCCGAGCAGCCATGAAAAAGTCCCGCATAGCTTCGGTGTGGGGACACACCGAAGCATCACCCTTGAAAAGCCAAGCCCCCTGCCGGAGTGTGCCGGATACATAGTGTTGCCATAACCGGCTAAAAATTACTATAAACCGTTTCCTCTGCCCTGTCAAATATCAAATCTTGAGTATAAAAATAATATAGGTAGCAAACCCTTAAATGTCAAGGGATGGGGAGGCTTTTCCTGAAACAAGTTCAGGACAAGTTTGTAAAAAGGGCAGGATTCAGGGTGACAAAACAGGCTCTTTTCCCTTTTTCAACAGCCATTTCTCAGAAGTTTTCATGGGAAGTCTTCCCCGGCTCCCCGGACTGGACAGAAAACGAACTTCAAAAGCCCAAGCAGGTTGTCATTCTGAGCGTAGCGAAGAATCTCGTTTACTTGTAGCGATGTATAAGTACCGTGGAAGGCCTACCCGGATAGTTTTAGGGGAGCCGTTGCTTGACAATTGTATATGATTATCATATACTAATTCTATGGCCTCAGACGTCTTATCGAGATGCGCTGGGTTTGAGTGGGACGAACACAATACTAAAAAAAACTGGCAGAGGCATCGAGTTACGCCGTCAGAGTGCGAGGAGATATTTTTCAACCGGCCTTTGGTGGTCAGGGATGACATGAAACATTCGGAAAAAGAAAACCGTCTCTATGCCCTCGGAAATACGGACGCAGGAAGGCCGCTATTCGTAGTCTTTACCGTCCGCGGCGGCAATATCCGGGTAATCTCGGCAAGGGATATGAACCATAAGGAAAGGAGGGCTTATGAATCCCATGAAGAAGGTTCCTAAATTCAAAAGCGAGGACGAGGAGAGGGAGTTCTGGGCGACCCACGACTCCAGTGAGTACATTGACTGGAAGAAGGCAAAGAGGGTCGTGCTGCCGAACTTGAAGCCGTCGCTCAAGACCATCTCATTAAGGCTCCCCGAGGCGATGCTGGAGGAACTGAAACTTCTGGCCAACAAGAGGGACGTCCCCTATCAATCGCTTTTGAAGATATTCCTATCGGAAAAAATCCGCGCGGAACTGAAGGCGGGCTGATGGGGTTAGCAGATTCGTTTGTGAACAAAAATGGTCGCTGTTCCTATTTTGTCCTATTTTCTATCTAAATTATAATCACGTTTTAGCTTTTGTATTCTCTTTTCAGTATCCGATACAAACTGCAAATAATATGGATGACGTTCGGCTTTTTCGATAAATGTTTCAAATTCTATTACTGCAACATTGGGATCATATCTTTCTGCATTAAGTCCCGTAGGGTGGGCTGAGCCCACCTCTCTGCTAAGTAACAAGCTCCGGATGCGTTGAAATCCGATACCGTTTGGAGCCGTTCCTGAAACAAGTTCAGGACAGGCATTTTCAATAAACTAACTTCTTTGCGTCCTTCTCCATCCTACTCAAACTTCCTCAAGAACTTCTCCGCCGTTATAATCGGACAGCCTTTAAACTTTCTTAGACTTAGAAGATGCTCGTCTCCGCTGACAATAACATCCGCCTTTGCCGCT
>Ga0209002_10004597_pt1 | contig 10817 bp, 12 predicted proteins | sample Rifsed16ft2_FD_184010 | JGI IMG/M metagenome (GOLD analysis project Ga0209002, IMG submission 184010) | Soil microbial communities from Rifle, Colorado, USA - sediment 16ft 2 (version 2) | ecosystem: Environmental > Terrestrial > Deep subsurface > Rock core/Sediment | place: Rifle, Colorado...
GGAAGGCGAAGGACGTCGGCGTGTTCTCGATCCTGGTTCCGGCGAACTTCCGAGGCTACGTGTACGTCGAGAGCATGAACCCCGATCGCCTCGAGGAAATCGTCCGCGGCCTGCGGCGCGCCCGAGGCGTCGTGAAGGGCGAAGGTGAATCGACCGGTATCTCATTCTCCGAGATCGAGGCGTACCTGACGCCCAAGCCGCTCGTGAGCGGGATCATGGAAGGCGACATCGTCGAGCTCGTGGCCGGTCCGTTCAAGGGAGAAAAGGCCCGGGTGATGAAGATCGACGAGACGAAGGAAGAGATCACGGTCGAATTGTTCGAGGCGATGGTGCGGATTCCGGTCACAGTCCGCGGCGACAGTGTGCGGGTTCTCCAAAAAGAAGAAGAGAAGTGACCCGTCTCGCCGAGCGAGTTCCGAGTCGGATGCGGTCGGACGGCCTCCGTCGTGGCGACGATTGCGGCCGTCACGGACGGCGAATCGTTAAGTGGAGACAGGGGATTGGCACTCCACGTGGACGAGGGGCCCCCCGAGCCACCCCATGGTTTGCGACTGCGCGGCCGCGCGATGGCCGGGCTCGAGGCCTTGGAATCCCGGGGCGTCGTCGCGGCCCTCCAGGCCTTCCTCCTGGGGCGGGAGCATTTCGACGCGCTGCAACGAATCGGCCAGGTGGAGCCGCTCCTCCTCGAACCTCTGAGGCCGGATTCGGTCGCGTCGCTCGAGCATCTGGCCGCGCGATGCTCCGACATCTACGGGCATCTTCCGACCCTCTACCGGATCACGGTTGAGGCAGCTCGGAAGCGGGTGCTGGAACTCGGGACACGGGACGGGGATTCGACCCTCGCCCTCCTCCTCGCGCTCCGCGAGATCGGTGGCAGGTTGACGAGCGTGGATATCGAACCGTGCCCGTTTGCGACCGCTCGCGTCGAGGCCGCCGGACTGCAGGGACAATGGACTTTCCTTCAGACGGACGATCTCGCTTTGGACTGGAACGGTCAAATTGACCACTTGTTCATCGATACATCCCACCGGCATCGGCACACCCTTGAGGAACTCCGCAAGTTCGAACCGTTCGTCGTCCCGGGAGGGGTGATCAGCGTGCACGACACGACCACCTATCCCGCGGTGGCGCGCGCGATTCAGGAATACTTCCGGGCGCGCTCCGACGTACGCATAATCCGCTACTTCCACAATAACGGCCTCGCCGTCATTGAGAAAGGCCATTTTCCATCGCCGTGAACCAAGACGCGCCCGAGTCCGGCGCCGGGACGAAACGTTTATGGCGGGCCGGAACGTCGCCAGGGCCTCCCATGGTCGAGAAACTCCAGGTCCTCGTGGATGGCGGAAAAGCGACCCCCGGGCCGCCGCTGGGCCCGGCCCTCGGCCCTCTCGGCGTGAATATTGTGGAGATCCTGAAGGCGATCAATGAGAAGACGAAGGCCTTTGAAGGGACGAAGGTGCCCGTCACCTTGATCGTGGATCCGAGGACGAAGGCATTCACGATTGAGGTGGGAACCCCGCCCACGTCTGCGCTGATCGCGAAGGAGCTAAAAGTCGAGAAAGGCTCGGGAGACCCCGGGAAAACCCGCGTCGGGAATCTGTCTCTCTCCCAGGCGATCAAGATCGCGAACATGAAAGCGGATGCGATGCTTGCCAAGTCCCTGAAGGCCCGCGTCCTCGAGGTTGTCGGCACAAGCATCTCGATGGGCGTGACCGTGGAAGGGAAGCCCGCGAAGGAGCTTTCGAAAGAGATTCAGGCGGGCAAGTACGACAAGCAGCTTGCCGGCTGAAGGATCCGTTCGCCCGAGCCGGCCGATTCACCGCGGGCTCCCCACCCACATCGATGATGGGTCCCTCGAGGAGACGGAGAGGCGCCCGAGGGCGCGTTCAAGGTCGCAGCGATGATTTTGGCGGCCGGACTCGTCAGTGGGACCGTGGCAACGCCCTCCGCCCTCTCGGCTCCGACAGGTCGAGCAGCATCGCCTCGAGCTGAACTCGGACGAAATCCATGTCGCCGATCCAGAGTCCTTGGAGCTTGTCCGCGACGAACGTCCCGTCCCGGTAGAAGGAGTTCAGGATGAACACCTCCTGGTCGCTCGGGAAGACGTAGGTGTGGGCGAGCCGCGTCTTCGGGAGCGGTCGGGACGGAAAATGGAACTGGACACGGATGTTCCGACCGAGGAGGCCGCCGATCTCCGCGAGATCGGGTCGATTCGTCTCGTTCAATACGACTCGGACGAGGCGATGCGACCGTCCGAGGGCGTCGAAGAGCAGCCTCAGGATCTCCGGTGCCACGGGGAACGGGCTGACGCAGAGGATCTGGCTATTGCCCGAGAGGATCACTTCTCGCAACTTCCGACCGATGGTTTCAGGGCCTTTGTAAATCCAGAGGTCCGTGTCCGCCTCACGCCCCTTCGGCAGGACAGCTTCCTTCAGTTCCGCGACGACCTCGGCCGCTGCGAGCAGGTCGTCCCCGCGAGATTGGCGCGCCTCCTCCGCGACGAGTCGCGGGGCCCGAGCGCGGTAGCGGTTCGGCCGCTCCTGGGACACATCGATCCAGCCCTTCGTCTGGAGCGATTGAAGAATGCGATAAACGGCGGGATACTGGACTCCGAGGATCTGGCTCACTTGTTGCGCAGTCGACACCCCGCCTCGGACGAGGCCCAGGTAGGCGCGGGCCTCCTTCCCCGTGAGGCGGAGCGTTTCGAGCGCCTTCACGAGGTCCTCCTCCCGCATCGCCGATGCTACGGACGCCCGCTACTAAAGGATTGCGTGCGTTATCATCGCGGGGATGATAATCCGGGATTCGCAATCGGCCGCATCATCATCGAGGTCATCCGTCCCCTTTTTTTGCGCTCCCGCATCTCCGAAGGCCGTCCCCGACGTCAAAGGGGCGCGTCGCCCAGAAACCTTATTAAGGCCACGCCCTTTCGTCGCGTTCCCCTTGCAGGAGGCTGGACCGGCCGCTCGAACTGCAGGAGGCGAAATTCCTTGGCGGACAAGCATTCCGTGGAGACAATCAAGAAACTCTTCGAGGCCGCGAAGCCTCGGAAATTTAACGAGTCCGTCGAGGTCGCCCTGAACCTGCGGGATGTGGACATGTCCGTCCCAAAGAACCGGGTCGAGGAGGACGTGGTCCTCCCGAAGGGACGCGGGAAGCCGATTCGCGTGGCCGTCTTCGCGTCGGGGGAGCTCGCCTTGAAGTCTCGAAGCGCTGCGGATCTGGTCATCCAGCCGCAAGAAATCGAAGAGTACGCGAGCGACAAGCGGAAGGCTCGCAAACTCGCGAATTCCTACGACTTCTTCATCGCCGAGGCGCCGCTCATGCCCGTGATCGGGAAGCGACTCGGCATCGTGCTCGGCCCGCGAGGGCGGATGCCCCGGCCCGTTCCGCCGACCATGGACCCGACAAACCTCATCAACTCGATGCGCAAGACGGTCCGCGTGCGGAGTCGGGACAAGCGGACATTCCACGTGGCGATCGGGACGAGGGACATGGCTCCCGAAGACCTTGCGGAGAATCTGGACGCGTTGATGCGGCGGGTCGTCGGGAAGCTCGAACGGGGACGGTTCAACATCCAATCGGCCTACGTGAAGACGACGATGGGCCCGGCCGTGAGGTACCTCTGAGGTTGACGTCCATGGCCGATGTTGCTCCCTACAAGACAAAGCTCGTGGAGGACCTCGCGTCCCAGTGCGCCCAGGCCCGCGTCATCGGGATCGTGAACATCCGCGGGATTCCGGCGCCCCAGTTCCAGGCGATCCGCAAGAAGCTCTGGGGTCGCGCGACGATCACCGTCGCGAAGAACAACCTTCTCCGACTCGCCCTGGAGCGGGCGAGCACGAAAAAGCCGGACCTCGTGAAGCTCGGGGACACGATCGAAGGTCAGACGGCCGTCGTGACCGCGGAGATCAACCCGTTCCGCTTGTACAAGGAACTTGAGGCGACGAAGACTCGCGCTCCCGCCCGCGGGGGCGAAATCGCGCCCGAGGATCTCTGGGTCCGGGCCGGCGAGACCCCCTTCAAGCCGGGGCCGGTCGTCGGAGACCTGCAGAAGGCCGGCATCCCGGCCGCGATCGAGCGCGGAAAGGTTGTGATTCGACAGGACAAGTTGCTCGTGAAAGCGGGGCAGCGGATTCCGCGGGACGTCGCCCAGCAGCTCGCGCGGCTCGAGATCTATCCGCTCGTCGTCGGCCTCGATTTACGTGGAGCCTATGAGGCAGGCATGGTCTTCCGTCGCGATGCCCTCGCGATCGATGACGCGGTCGTCCGAGGCCAGATCGCCCGAGCGGGCCGTGAGGCGTTTTCCCTCGCGCTCACAATCGCATACCCGACGAAGGAGACGATTCGCCCGCTCCTCGCGAAGGCCTCCCACCAGGCACTGAACCTCGCCGTCGAAGCGGAGTTCCCGACGAAGGAATCGATCAAGTTCCTCTTGGCGAAAGCCCAATCGCAGATGCTCGCTCTCGCGGCACGCGCCCCTGGCGCGGCCGATGAAGAGCTTCGCTCGCTGCTCGGATAACGGATCAGGAGGTGACAACGCATGGAGTATGTGTATGGGGCGCTGGTCCTGCACGCGGCCGGAAAGCCGGTGAACGAGGACAACCTGAAGAAGGTGCTCACGGCGGCCGGTGTGAAGGTCGACGACACGCGTCTGAAGGCCCTGACTGCCGCGCTGGAAGGCGTGAACATCGACGAGGCCCTCAAGGCCGCCGTCGCGATGCCCGCCGCCGTGCCCGCGGCCGCGCCCGCTGCCGAGAAGAAGGAAGAGAAGAAGAAAGAGGAGAAGAAGGAAGAAGAAAAGGTCTCCGAGGAAGAGGCAGCGGCAGGTCTCGGTGCGCTCTTCGGCTGAGCCGAAGGCCTTGCCCGCCTTTTCCATTTTCCTCGAGCGCGAGCGAGAGCGCTGGACCCTGGAATCGCTATCTGCCCCATCAGGCGAGCGGCGGACCATCGATTCGGTTCGGATCATGAAACTTTCGGTCGCGACTTGGATTGGTCTGGTTCTCCTCGTCGTGGCTCTCGTCCTACGCTCCGGTCTTTCTTGGCCCTGATTCCGGCGATCCTGCTCGCCCTCGGATCGATTGCGTTCGCCGCCGTCGTGGCGGTGTCCATCATCAGGACCGTCGCCCTCATCGTCCCGGCGCCCTACTAGTTCATGACGAAACCGACCGAGGTGCGCCCGGAGTCCTCGACGACACTCGATCTACTACGGGAACGCTGATCGTCGCACGCCCATCTCGCATGGTGCGCGCCGGGGTTCGATATCCGTGGCCTCCATGCGTCAGGATTCACAGGCCTTGCTTCGCCGCCTTCTGCGTCCTCTTGCCCCGCTCCTTTGCGGAGTACCCGGTCGCCCTCTCGAGGAAGGTGTTGTACGCCTTGATCGTGTCGGTGGCGACGTGGTCCGGGACTCCGGACGTCATCGTCGTCTCGACGAACAACCGCTTGCCGTCGGTCCACGCGACCAGCTTTTCGAGGGCTCCGAACGACACGATGACCGATTGCCCATCGACGCCTGCCTCGCCGAACACGTCGACCGCGATTTTTCGGAGGCCGTCGCCTTCGAGGGTCTTGCCGACCCCGCGCCGCAGTTCGTAGTCGCGCATCCTGATCCCGACTCGGGAATCTCGGGGTTCGTAAGAACGTTACGATTCGAAAATCGCGAGGGGATCGGACGGCGTGAGCATGAACCCCTGCGCGTCGACATTAGCCTGCCACACGTCCTGACAGTCGCACCGGAGGCCCTGGAAGTCCTGGCGAAGTCCGAGAGAGAACTCTTCAATCGCGTTCATGACCATCCGGTCGCACGAGCCGCAGTTGTGGGCCCCACGGGACATGCCTCCGGCGGTCGGGTGGGACTTCACGTGGGCCGCGAGGTCCCGCGTGCGTTCGAGCACCTCGACGACGGACCAGAGCCAAGGCGGGCGATACTCCCCGCGACGGAAGAGGCGGTCGACGATCGTCCGACTCTGCACGTTCACCGGATTGAAGGAGATCGTGTCGCTGAACGGGTCCGCCTCATGGCCCGAGCGGACCGCGTCCTCGATCGCCTCCTTCTCCGTGAGAAACGGGGGCTTCACGAGCAAGTACGTCTTCACCGTCGCACCTGCCTCATGGGCCAGGGTCGCCGCGCGTCCATGCTCTTTCAGTCCCCACACCTTGTTCACCGCGTGATGCAGGACCCGCTCGTTCGTCGACTCGAGGCCGAGGGCGATCTCGAGTTCGTCGATATGATCCATCGCCCGCTCGACCTGCTCCTTTCGGAGGAGGTGCGACAGCGTCTCCACGATTACCTTGTCGCATCGGTCGCCGAGCTCCTGGAGGATGCGGTCCCGGGCCTCCGGCACGACTTCGTGGTCGTCGAAGAAGTTTCCGGACGTGTAGACCTTCACCATCGGCTGCGCCTCGTGGCGCCTCAGCACGATGTCGAGCTGGTGGAGCAAGTCGGCAGGCGCGACCTCCTGCGCCACGTCGTTGACGTACCCGCACATGGAGCAACCGCTCGCGCGGGCCCAGTAGCACCCTCTCGTCCGGAAGATGATGACCCAGGCGTCCACGACCTTCCCGTGGAGCAGGTCCTTCTCCGTCCACGTGGAGATGTAGGCGCGCGGGTCGAAGTCCCGCGGTCGGCGTTCGTCTTTCACGACCTGTTGAAGACGCATGAGGGGGCGCCGAACGCCTGGGGACGGAAAAACCTTTGGCGGAATCACCGGTGATCTCGGACGGCGTACAGACCGAGGATGGCTCCCACCGCGACGAACAGGAATGCGAAGAACCGGAGACCGAACGCGACGTCCGGCGCAATGCTGACGCCGGTGTTCACCGTGAGGACGATCGGGAGGTCCACAAGGATCTCGTAGACGACGAAGAGGACCATGCCGAAGCCGACGAGGCCGATTCCGCTTCCAGGGCTCCGGTGGCGATGGACCCCGGGGGACGCCATCGAGGCCGCATTCTGGGCGAGCGTCGGGGCGATCGGGCGCGTTCGCGCGGCCGCCAGGTCGGGTTTCGGGAGATCCGCGGGCGCGTACCGCCGGCAGGCCTCACACCACCAGCGCTCGTATTGCGTGATCCACCGGAGGGATGCGCCGCAGTTCGGACAGGCGAACTTCGCGGTGGCGCGAGGCGCGTAGGCGCGGCAGGAATAGCAGTACCATCGGTCGTACTGAGGGATGGACGTCAGCGCACGACCGCAGGTGGGACAGGGATGCTCGACTCGAACGATCGGGACGGGTTCCGAAATGGTAACTTCACGAGTCGGCGTTTCGATTCTCACCGGCGTCGCGAATGGCTCCAGGACGGTCTGTGTCGGGCGCGCGTCGGCCCCCGAGGCCGTCATTGAGGCGGACGACATCGAAGGCACAACCTCTTCCGCTGGTTTCTCGAGGACGCTGAATTCCTTCAGCTCGACCAAGGGTCGGGAGATCTCCGGTTTTGGGGCGAGAACGATCGACTCGACGGACGAGTCCGGTTGTTCCCGAAGGACTTGTTTCGGCGGGATCTGCTCTTGCTCGACGGTGGGAATTTCCCCGCGGATTCCCTCCTGAACCATCGGTGACGCTTCTTGGACCTCTCGCGCCCGGGCCTCGCTCTCGAGTCCGTCGAGGTAACTCAGCAACCGTTCCCGGAGTTCCTCTTTGGTCCCGGTCGGATCCAGATTGTATGCCTTGCAAAGATCCATGAGGAGTGGTTTCTTCGCAACGACAATCTCGTCGCGGACCAACGCCGGTTTCGCGGCGGTTTCGACGGTCTCTTCGGAAACGATCTCTTCCGTTGCGGGCGGTTCCGCCCGGGAGGCCGATTCCGCCGGGACCTCAACGGGGGCAGGCGTGGGCTCTTCCACCTTCGGGGACTCGAGCACTACGACCGTCGTTTGATTCGCGGCAACGGGCTCCAAGGTCGTCTGGGGCGGGGCCTCCACCGGCTTTTCGATGAAGATCCCCTCCGGCGGATACGCGTTGCAGCGGTGGCAATAATGTCGCTCGTACTGGGCAATCCATGACAAGATGCCCGTGCACGTGGGACAACGTTTCGCGCCGCGATCTCCGAATCCGTCGGGCGCGTATTGGCCGCAGGGGTAGCAATAGTGCCGCTGATACTGAGCGAGGAAGGCGAGCTCGCTACCACAGTTTGGACAAGGGAGACCGCTCACGCAATGCTGCGGAGGCCGGGCGGGTCGAATAAAGCCTTTTCCGTGATTTCCGAAAATGAGACCCTTCGCGTCAATCCGGGTCTCAAGAGCGCGGAAACCCTTTTAGTGCAACGGCCTAATCGCGCGACGCGCCACCATAGCTCAGTCGGTAGAGCAGCCGCCTTGTAAGCGGCAGGTCGGGAGTTCAATTCTCCCTGGTGGCTTTCTCTGCGGTGCGATTTCGGTCCTCGAGGAGCAATCCCGCACGGTTTTTCCCTCGCGGGACCCATCGGAACTCGACGTCGAGACCCAAACAGAGCTTCCTGGCCTCCGCATGCAACCACTGGAGGTGCGGTTTCGTCACCCGGTATTCGCTGTCCATCTGGCGGACCACGAGTTGCGAATCGCCGCAGATCAGGTAGCGCCCTCGGATGCCCTTCGTCGCCTCTCGCGCAAGGAGATTCCGCAGGAGAAAAATTAGGGCTTTGTACTCTGCGACGTTGTTGCTGCGGACGACCCCCGCGGGCATGTCCAGATCGGGCACTTCCCGGACGACCTCGACATCTCCGATGACGTAGGCGGCTTTCATCGGGCCCTTCGTTCCAAACTGATTCCGGGGACAGGCCCCGTCGAAGAAACACGGGGTCCGAGGCACATCCTGAGGCATCGGTACGCTCTCCGGAGGGATATCGGGGACTTGAGCTTTCTCGGAATCGCCGCGATGGAACAAAAGGACGGGGGCCGATCGAACACGGATCGCCCCCCGAGGAAAACGGTTCTCGATCAACCGCAACAGGCGCAGCAGGCACAACAGGCGCTCGCGCAGCAGGAGCCGCCGCAGCAGCCCCTCGCGTTGAGCTCCTGAGCCGCGCGCTCGCGCGGTCCCTCACTCGTCTTGGACGCGTCCATGGGTTATCTACTTCCAATTAGTAGTAGTCAACTTCAAATACCCTCTCTCCCGTGGACTCCGAGATGACGGAAGTGAAGGTCCGCGCGAATGCCCTGTTGCAAGAAGCCCTGGAGCCGTCATTGGAGCGGATCGCGGGGACCCTACGAGATCTCGGGGTGAGCGGATACGCGGCCGACGCCTTCTGCGCCCTCGTCCGCACCCCCCAATCCGCCGCGAGCGAACTCGTCCGGAAGACGGGCATCCCGGATTCGAAGATCTACTACGCCCTCGACGAGCTTGCGGAAAAAGGTCTGGTAGAAGTCCAAGGCGGCAAACCGAAGACGTTCCGCGTGGTCCCGCCACACGAGGTGGAGTTGCGACTCTCTCAGATCGTGCAGGGGGAGTACGATCGCCGCAAGGCCGCGACCGTGCGGGTGGCGTCGTTGCTCGAGCCGCTTCGTGCCGCCACGAAGACCCCTGCGGCCGACGTCGCATATATCGTGAAGGGCCTACCCAATGTGGTCGCTCGGGCGAGGGCGCTCATCGCATCGGCTCGAAAGGATCTCGTGGTCCTTGCCGCCGACGAGGCGGTCTTCCGGAAGCTGGAGGAGGAACTCGTGCGGATCGTCCGGCGGCGCGTTCGCGTCCGGCTAGCCCTCCCCGCGATCCCCGTCGCGAAGGAACTCGAGAAGGCCGCGGAAGTGCGGTCCATCGTGTGCGATTGCGTGCTCGTCGTCGTCGACGGTCAACAGGTCCTGACGATGTCCCGAACGCGGGATGGAGATGCGTACGCGATCACATCGACGGACCCGACGCTCGTCCAACTCGGACTCGATTACTGGGAGAGTCCGCGGTGCTGCGTCACATAATCGCTCCCGTCACGATGATTCGGAGTGCCGAGGCAAAGTATCGTCCGCAAAACGAAAGTCGTCACGGTTAAATACCGTGTTATACAGTATTCAGTTCGGCCCGAAGAGGGCAGGCTCCGCGGATGCTTCAACCTCAGGAACTGGTCGTGGCCAAGCTTTTGCCCACGATCCGCGCCCGCCTCGCCCGGGAACTCCTCCGGACCTACAAGATGAAACAGGTCGATGTGGCCCGTGCGATGGGGATCACGCAGGCCGCGGTGAGCCATTACAACACGCAGAGTCGCGGGGTCGACCAGGAGATGATCCGCCTGTTCCCCGAAATCAAGCCGTTCGTCCTCGAGCTTGCGCAAAACATCGCGGACGGCATTAAGCTCTCCAGTCAGATCGCGAGCGTGAACCAGTTCTGCTCGAACCTCATGCTCACGGCCCGATTCTGCGAGTACCACAAGGGCATGGGCGACATCGACCCCCACTGCACCGCCTGCTTCCCGACGCCCCCGAGGCCGTAGGCGGCCGAGTCTCACCTCGCGGGCCGTGTCTCCTCGACGGCCTGCATCTCTGCCTCGACCATGATTCGGACGAGGTCCTTGAAGCGGGTCTTCGCCTCCCAACCGAGAATCCGCTTCGCTTTGCTTGGATCCCCGCGGAGGTTGTAGACTTCCGAGGGCCGGAGGTTCTTCTCATCCAACGTCACGTGCTTTTCCCAGTCCGTGATTCCGACAAGGCGGAACGCCTCCACGACGAACTCGCGGACAGAGTGAGCCTCGCCAGTTGCGCCCACGAAGTCGTCCGGCTCCTTGTGTTGCAGCACGCGCCACATGAGGTCCACGAATTCCGGCGCGTACCCCCAGTCTCGCTTCGCGTCCAGGTTGCCCAGGGCGATTGTCTTCGTCTGGCCTGCGTGGATCCGCGCAGGCCAGACGAAGAC
>Ga0209002_10004601_pt1 | contig 10812 bp, 11 predicted proteins | sample Rifsed16ft2_FD_184010 | JGI IMG/M metagenome (GOLD analysis project Ga0209002, IMG submission 184010) | Soil microbial communities from Rifle, Colorado, USA - sediment 16ft 2 (version 2) | ecosystem: Environmental > Terrestrial > Deep subsurface > Rock core/Sediment | place: Rifle, Colorado...
TCGAGCTCGCCGGCGGAGCGCGAAGCCGAACCGGCGGCGGTCTCGGCCTGAAGAGACGCTTCCTTGCGGCTCGCGGGGAGCGGCCAGTATAATCCCGTCATGAACCGTAAGAAACTCAAGTTCGTTGCCGGGAGTGCCGTCATCCTCGGGGCGGTGGTGACCCTCGCCATCTCCAGCTTCGACGAGACCAAGGCTTACTACCAGACGGTGCCGGAGCTCAAGGCGATGGGCTCCCGGGCCGAGGGGCGCCGCGTCCGGGTCGCGGGCAACGTGGTCCCGGGGACCATCGTCCGGCGGGAAGAGGGAGTGGTGACGTTCGACATCGATTACGAAGGCGAAGGCCTTTCGGTGCGCTACGTGGGGCGAGCGCCTCTTCCCGACACCCTCGTGGATCGCGCCCAAGCCGTCGCCGAGGGGACCCTGAAGCGGGACGGAAGCTTCGAAGCGACTCTGGTGCAAGCGAAATGCGCCTCGAAGTACGAGTCGGCCTACGAGGAGGGCAAGACCGTCCTCGAGTAGCCCGACTCCCGGGACTCGAAAGGAGCTCCCATGCATCACCTCGGTAACTTCGCCTTGATGGCGATCCTCGTTTTCGCCGCCTATGCGGTTCTGGCCTCGCTTCTCGGAGTCTGGAAGAAGAACGCCCGGCTGACCGAAAGCGCCGAGCGCGCGCTTCTGGCTTGTACCGCGCTCTCGACCACCGCTTGCTTCTCCCTCGTCGCGCTCCTGCTCCGGAGCGATTTCCGCTTCGAGTACGTCGCGAGCTACTCCAACCGGGATCTTCCTTTCTTCTACAAGGTCGCCTCGCTCTGGGCGGGAAACGACGGCTCGCTCCTCTTCTGGGCATGGCTTCTCCTGCTCTTCAGCGGCATCGTCGTCGCCACCAACCGCCGGAAGAACCGCGAGCTCATGCCCTACGTGGTCGCGACCCTGGGAGCGATCGCGCTCTTCTTCACCTACATGAACTTCTGGGTCTGCAATCCCTTCGAGCAGCTCGGGGTCATGACCGGGGAGGGGCCGCAGCCCTGGGCTCCCGAGGACGGCCGCGGACTGAACCCGCTCCTGCAGCATCCGATCATGGCGATCCATCCGCCGATCCTCTACACCGGCTACGTGGGATTCGTCATCCCCTTCGCGTTCTGCATCGCCGCCCTCGCGACCGGCCGGCTCGGCGCCGAGTGGATCACCTCCACCCGCCGCTGGACCCTCGTCGCCTGGGCCTTCCTCGGAACCGGGCTTCTCCTCGGCGGCCGATGGGCCTACGTCGAGCTCGGATGGGGCGGCTACTGGGCTTGGGATCCGGTCGAGAACGCGGCGCTTCTCCCGTGGCTCACCTCGACCGCCTACCTGCACTCCGTGATGATCCAGGAGCGCAAGGGCATGCTGAAGGTTTGGAACGTCTCGCTGGTGATCATCACCTACCTGCTCTGTGTCTTCGGTACGTTCCTGACTCGCAGCGGCGTCGTCTCCTCGGTCCACGCGTTCGCCGAGTCCGACTTCGCCAAGATTTTTCTGATCTTCATCGCCCTCGCCGCCGGAGCCTCGGCCGCCCTCGTCTTTCACCGGCTGCCGGCCCTGAAATCGGAGAACGAGCTCGACTCGATGATGTCGCGCGAGTCGGCATTCCTCTTCAACAATCTCCTGTTCCTCGTCGCCTGCTTCGCGGTCCTGTGGGGCACGATGTACCCGGTGCTTTCGGAGGCGATCCAGGGCGAAAAGGCCACGGTGGGACCGCCCTGGTTCAACGACGTGAACGTTCCCCTCGGGCTCGGGCTCCTTGCGCTCACCGGGATCGGGCCGCTTCTCGCCTGGAGGAAGTCGTCTCTCGACAGCCTGCGGCGCAACTTCACCTGGCCTCTCGTCATGGGGGTTCTGACGGGAGTGATTCTCGCGGCGCTCGGCATGCGCCAGGCGTACGCCCTGATCTGCTTCGCCCTCTCGGCGTTCGTCATCGGCACCATCGTCCAGGAGTTCCACAAGGGCGCCAAAGCACGCCGGGTCCACCGTGGGGGAAGCTATCCCGGAGCGCTTCTCGATCTGACTCTGGTCAATACCCGGCGCTACGGCGGTTACGTGGTGCATTTCGGCATCGTCCTCATCTTCATCGGAGTCGCGGGCTCCGCCTTCGATACCGAGAAGAAAGCGGACCTCGTGGCGGGCCAGTCGATCGACATCCGGGGCTATCAGGTGAAGTTCCTCGGGCTCGACGAGGGTCGGACCAAGAACTACGAATGGATGTCGGCGAAACTCGAGGTCACAAAGAACGGAAAGCTCATCGGCACCTTCGCGCCCCAGAAGCATTTCTACCTCGCGAGCCAGCAGCCCACCTCCGAAGTGCGGCGCCACGCGACTTTCCAGGAGGACCTGTACATGGTCTTCGCCGGGGTTACCGACGACGACAAGACCACGGTTCAGATCTTCGTGAAACCCCTGGTGCGCTGGGTCTGGCTCGGGGCGATCGTGGTTTTCCTCGGCACCATCGTCACCCTGGTGCCCGCGAAGCGGGAGCTCAGGCTCGCGCGAAAAGTCGAGGCGGTGAAGCAAAGCCTTCTCGTGGAATCGAAGAAAAAGTATGAAGTGGCCTAAAGGGGATTTCCGGGATTTCGTCCTCGCCCTGTCGTTTTTGCTTTCGGCGCCGACCCTCATTGCCCAGGAGCGGCTGAATACCCCGGAGTATCGAAACACCTGCGCCGCCCTCATGTGCCAGTGCGGAGGCTGCAGCGCCACCATCTACACCTGCGCCATGGAGCATTGCCACTCGGCGGAGCCCATCCGGGAGGAGATCGCGGAGAGGATCCAGAAGGGCGAAAGCGCCGAGAGCATCGTCAAGGCCTTCGAAGAGCGGTACGGCCTGGCGATTCTGTCCGCGCCTCCGACCTCGGGCTTTCACCTGACGGCCTGGATCGCGCCGTTCGCGGTGCTCCTCGTCGGGTTCTTCTTCACCCGCCACGTGCTCCGCTCCTGGAAACAACGGACGATCCCGCAAGACCCGACACCGATTACGCCAATTACTGAAGCCCAGCGCACACGCATCGAAAAAGAGCTCAGGGACATTTCGAGTTGATCGTCGCCCTCCTCGCCACTCTGGGCGCGACCGTGGTCGCGTTCGTGCTGTACCCCGTCTTCGCCGAGGCCCGGGCCGGGGGTCTCGCCGACCTGGGGGACGCCGAGCGTGAGATCCTGGACCTCGAGGAGAAGAAGAGTCGTCTCTACGAGGCGCTCGCGGATCTCGACTTCGAGAAGGAGGCGGGGAAGGTCTCGGAGGCCGACTACCAGACGGCGAGAAACGACTACCTGGCTCAGGTGGCAGCGGTCCTCGCAAAGGTTGACGCGCTCGCTCCGCGCAAGGGAGAGAAGAAGAAGGCCCGGGAGCGAGTCTGCCAGGGCTGCGGCGAAAAGCTCCCTAAGGAAGCGCGGTTCTGCATGGGTTGCGGACAGAAGGTCGTGTCATGAGGCGTCCGGTTCTGTTGCTCACTCTGGCGCTCGCGGCGGCAGCACCGGCTTCCTCCCAGCCGCGGGGGGGGATCCTCAAAGTGAGGCTCGTGAACGGCACGACCGGAGGCGCGGGAAGCGCCGAAAAGGTGACTCTCTTCCGTCTTCGAAACGAGATGGTCCCGGCGAAGGAACTGGGGGCGGTTTCCGGAAGCTTCGAGATCGCGGACATCGAGGTCGAGGGCGAGAGACCCATGCTCCTCCAGGTGACCTTCCAGGGTGTCAACTACAACGAGCCGGTCCGGTTCGGACGCGGCTACGAGGCGGAGGTCGAGATCACCGTCTACGACGTGGTGCGCGCGTGGAACGACCGCGACCTCGAAGTGACCACCGCCCGCGTCCTCTTTCGACGGGAGGGGGACGGGCTCCTCGTCGACGAAGTCTACGTGGTCGAGAACCGCACCAGCCCCAAAAAGACGTATCACGACCCCGAGAGAGGTTTTCGGTTCTACCTCCCGACGTCGAGCCTCCGGGAGCTCCGTTCGGTCTCGGCCCGGGGAGAGAGCGGAATGCCGGTGCCTCAGCAGGCGGCGCCCCTTCCCGACGGCAGCGGTTACGTAACCAGGACGGCGTTCAAGCCGGGCGAGACCGAGATGGTGATCTCCTACGAAGCGGGCTACGGCGAGGAAGGGTATCGGATGGAGAGCCGCGTCTTCTATTCGCTCCCGGAGTACTACGTGTTCGTCGCGCCCACCGACGTGAACGTCGAAGCCGAAGGCTGGGAGCACCTCGGCCCCGAGCCCGAGGGCCGCTTCGTCGCCTTCCGCAAACGGGACGTCACCCCGGAGACACCTCTCCAAATGAGGCTCTCCGGCGGCAGCGCGAGCTCGGCCGCGTCCTCGAGCGCGGAAGGCGGGCGCGGGGCGAGCGCCCCGGAGGCAAGCGCCCAGGTGGCGATCATTCCCGATCGAACCCACTACTCGAAAGCCGTGGTGGTGATGTTCATGGCGGCGGCCCTCGCATTCGGTCTTCTCAAGACGCTCTACCCTCCTTCCGCCCGCCGAGGTTGAACCTGAATCCGGTCCCTCCGGCCTTCGCGGCACGGCGCCTGACGAAGCGCTTCGGCCGGTCGACGGCGCTCCGGGAGATCGATTTCGAGCTCGAGGCGGGACGCTGCCACGTGCTCTTCGGCAGAAACGGCGCGGGAAAGTCGACACTGCTCCTGATCGCAGCGACGCTGTTGCGGCCGTCTTCGGGCGAGATCTTCTTCGGTGGCGACCGATACGAGGATCTCGGGGACGAGGTCCGGCGGCGCATCGGCCTGGTTTCTCACCAGAGCTTCCTCTATCCGGACTTGACGTTGCTCGAGAACCTGGAGTTCTACGCCCGGTTGTACGGGAGCTCGGCGAGCGCTTCGGAGGCGCTGGTCTGGGCGGACCTGGACCTGCGGCAGCACTCCCCGGTAAGGAGCCTCTCCCGGGGAATGCTCCAGAGGCTCTCGGTGGCGCGGGCCCTCCTTCATCGGCCGAAGCTTCTGCTGCTCGACGAGCCTTATACCGGGCTCGATGCCCTCTCCTCCGAGCGGCTTTCGACGAGGCTCGAAGGAGCCAAGGGCGAAACGTCGATCCTCCTCACCACGCACGACGTCGAGCGCGGCGTTTCGATCGCGGACCGTATCTCCATCCTCGAGGCAGGACGCATCGCCTTCGATGCCACCGGGGCCACAGTTTCGGAAGTGAAACGTCTGCTCCTCGAGATCCGGGAGATCGCCAGATGAGCCGGATGAGCCTGATGAAATCGTCGACGTCCCTGCCCGTGGTGCTCGCCATTCTCCGCAAGGACGTCAGGACCGAGGTCCGAACGCGGCAGATGATCTCCTCGATGTTCGTGTTCGCGGTGCTGGTGCTCCTGGTCTTCAACTTCACCCTGTTCCTCGACGAGATACGCGCCATCGAGCTCGGTCCGGGAATCCTGTGGGTCGCCTTCGTGTTCGCGGCGACGCTCGGGCTCAACCGGAGCTTCGCCATCGAGGGAGAGAACCGATGTCTCTCGGGGCTGATGCTGGCCCCGGCTCCGCGAAGCGCGATCTATTTCGGCAAGCTTCTCTCGAACGTTCTCTTCATGATCGCGATGGAGATCTTCGTGCTGCCGCTCTTCGTGGTGTTCTTCAACCTGAGTCTCTGGGAATTGCTCACACCCTCGGAGCTCGCGACCTTCTTTCTGGTTCTCGTCCTGGGAACGGTCGGTTACGCCGCCGTGGGCACCATCCTCGCGGGCGTCGCCGCCAACACCACGATGCGCGAAGTGCTCCTTCCGGTGCTCTTGTTTCCGGTCTCGGTTCCGATCGTGATCGGGGCGGCGGAGGCGACGAGGCTCCTCTTCGACGAGAACCCGGACACCACCCCCTGGATCTGGATTCGTGTGCTCCTGGTCTTCACCGTGGTTTTCCTCGTCGTCTCCTGGCTCACGTTCGAGTACGTGATCGAGGAATAGCCAGTGTTTCCGGTCGTCACTCTCCTGCTGGGGGCCTCGGCGGATACTCGCCTCGAGGCTCGCTTCACCGACGAGATCCCCCGCATCGACGGGCGCCTCGACGAAGCGCTCTGGAGCTCCGCCCAGGTGGCGACGGGATTCGTTCAGTCGGAGCCGCGTCCGGGAGAGCCGGCGGAAAGAGAGACCGAGGTTCTGGTCGCCTACACCCCGGACTACCTGCTCATCGGCGCCCGCCTCCTGGATGACGATCCCTCACGGATCGTGGCCAGCGAGTACCGGCGCGACGCCATGCTTTTCTCGGAGGACAGCTTCGAGGTCTTTCTCGATACGTTTCGCGATCGGAGGAACGCCTTCTACTTCGCCACCAACGCCGTGGGGGCGCGCCTCGACGGCCTGGTCCGCGGCGAGGGGGCGGCCCTCAACTTCGAATGGGACGGCGTCTGGGACGTCGCCTCGACGGTGGACGATACCGGCTGGGTGGTGGAGATGGCGATCCCCTTCAATACGCTCCGGTTCGACGCCTCGAGCGACGAGGGCTGGGGCGTGAACTTCGGCCGCATCGTGGCGCGAACGAGGGAGGAGTCTTACTGGAGTCCCATCAGTGCCGACTGGGGCTTCAACGCCAAGTACCGCGTATCTTCCTATCGAGAGCTCCATGGCCTGGGCCAAGCGGACCCCGGCGGGCGAGTGAAGCTGAAACCCTACGGCCTCGAGGGAGCGAGTCGAAACTACGACGAGGCGGACCGCAAGCTCGAGCTCACGGGCGGGCTCGACGCGAAGCTCGCCCTCAGCTCCTCACTGAGCCTCGATCTCACGGTGAATACCGACTTCGCCCAGGTCGAGTCCGACCAGGGACAGGTGAACCTGACCCGCTTCCCGCTGTTCTACCCCGAAAAGCGGGAGTTCTTCCTCGAGAACGCCGGGCTCTTCCGCATCGGAGAGGTGACCCGGCCCTTCGAGCCTGCGGGGACCCAGCTTTTTTTCAGCCGCCAGATCGGCCTCTCGGAGGACGGCGACGAGATCCCGATCTACGGAGGCGCGCGGCTCACGGGCCGGCTCGGGCCGACCGAGGTCGGCGCCTTCCACATCGTCACCGAGGAGACGGCGCTCGAGGAGGAGATCGTGCCGCAGACGTCTTTCTCCGCGCTGCGGGTGAAACAGGACGTCTTCTCCCGGAGCACGGTTGGAGCGATGCTGCTCCAAAAGGAGCCGGCAACCGAGGGAGAGGCATTCGGGGCCGGAGCGAACCGCGTCCTGGCGACGGACTTCCAGCTCTCCTACTCGGAGCACGCCGAAGTGCAGGGGTTTTTCGCCAAGAGCGACACCCCCTCGCTCCAGGGCTCCGATCACGCGGCGGCGGTGCACGCCAACTGGGTCACGGATGTCGCGAGCATCTACGGCGACTTCGCCGACTTCGGAGAAGACTTCAACTCCGAGATGGGATTCGTCCCTCGGACGGGGATCCGCAAGTACCGACTGAACGGGTATTGGAGCCCGCGGCCGCACGCCCTCGGCATGAGACAGATCTATCTCGGAAACGACCACACTTACATCGAGGACGATGAGGGCGACCTCGAGACCCAGACCAACACCCTCGGACCCTACATCGTCTTCGACAACGGCTCGATCCTCTTCGGCGAGTGGCTCTACGAGGCCGAGGGGCTGAAGGAGCCCTTCGAGATCCGGGACGACGTCGAGATTCCCATCGGGGACTACCGCTTCCAGCGGTATAACGTCGGCTATATGGGGGACCAGAGCCGGCGGATCGCCACGAACGTCACCTTCTCCGGGGGCGGCTTCTATGGCGGCACGCTAAAGAGCCTGAGCGTCTCCGTCGACACCAAGCCCCACTCTCGCGTGCGGGCGAGCGTTTCCTATTTTCGCAACGACGTTGAGATCCCCATCGAAGGCGGCGACTTCATCACCAATCTCCTGGTGTTTCGCAGCGTGGTGGCCTTCTCCCCCAACGCCTTCGTGAGGGCGCTCCTTCAGTTCAACGACGACTCGCAGGAAGCGCTGGCGAACGTTCTCTTTCGTTACAGCTACCACCCGGGCAGCGACTTCTTCGTGGTGTACAACGAAGAGCGGGACACTTTCGGCGGCGACTCGGCTCCCCGGAAACGGGAGCTCCTGGTGAAGATCACGTTCTACTTCGTGCCGTTCTGAACGCCGCTTGCGCGAATGCCCACAAATTGTCGACAATCGATCCGGACCCAACATATATCAAGGAGGACGCCATGAAGCGTCTGGTATGGGCTCTCGCCGTACTCTACGTGTCCGCGAGTCTGGTCTCGGCGCAGTCGCTGGTGGAAGTCGCCAAGAAGGAGAAGGAGCGCCGAAAGAAGCTCGACGCGCAAGGCAAGCAGGCCTTTACCGAGGGCGACCTCCGCGGCGGAGTGCGAACCCCCGCGGCGCGACCGAGCTCGAGCACGACTACGCCCCAAACGGGCGGGACCGCGGCGACGCCCGAAGGCGGCGAGACGCCCGCGGAGCCGGAGCAGGATCCCACCAAGACCGAGTCCTACTGGCGCGAGCGGGTGGCGGCGGTCAACAAGAAGATCCAGGATCTCGAAGCCAAGCTCCAGAGTCCCGAGCTCACCTCGGATCGCCGCGGCGCCTCACGGAGACAGGCGGCAGAGCGGGACCTCGCCCAGGCTCGAAGCGAGAAGCAGACAATCGCCGACGAAGCAAGGAGGAAAGGCGTTCCTCCCGGCTGGCTGCGTTAAGGATCCGAATCGCCTTCGAGTATCGATTCCGGAAAGGCAGCCGCCCCGACGAAGGAGTCTTGAGCCTCGCTTTCGTCCTCTGAATCCCCCTCGGTACGACCCACTTGAGCGGCCCGGCCCGGCGAAATAGACTCCCGACCATGTCTATAGAGAGCATCAATCCAGCAACCGGAAAAACCATTCGAACCCGCGACGAGATGTCGCCTTCCGAAGTGGACGCGATCCTCGATCGAGCTCACCAGGCCCACCTCGATTGGCGCGAGAGCGCGTTCTCGGATCGCTCGCGTCTCATGGGGGCGGCGGCTCGGATTCTCAGGGACGGTGCTTCGGACTACGCGCGGCTCATGACCGAAGAGATGGGAAAGCCCATCAAGGACGGAAGGGCAGAGGCGGAGAAGTGCGCCTGGGCCTGCGACTACTACGCCGAGATGGCGGAGAAGTTCCTGAGTCCCATCCCCGTCCCGACCGACGCGAGCAAGAGCTTCGTCGCCTTCGAGCCCATCGGCGTCGTGCTCGCGGTCATGCCCTGGAACTTCCCCTTCTGGCAGGTGTTTCGTTTCGCCGCCCCGGCGCTGATGGCGGGAAACGCGGGAGTCCTGAAACACGCCTCGAACGTCATGGGCTCGGCGCTCGCGATTGAGGAGATTTTCAGGAAGGCAGGGTTTCCCCCGGACCTCTTCCGATCGCTCCTCATCGGAGGGCGCCAGGTGGCACGGGTCATCGAGAACCCGCACGTGATGGCGGTGACGCTCACCGGAAGCACCCCCGCGGGCAAGGCGGTGGCTTCGAAGGCGGGCGAGATGCTCAAGAAGACGGTGCTCGAGCTCGGGGGAAGCGATCCCTACGTGATCCTCGGCGACGCGGACCTCGAAGAGGCCGTCGACATCTGCGTGCGAAGCCGCCTCGTCAACAGCGGTCAGAGCTGCATCGCCGCCAAGAGGTTCATCGTTCTCGAAAAGCACAAGGACGCGTTCGAGAAGCGCTTCGTCGAGCTCATGAAGACGAAGAAGATGGGCGACCCGATGGAGGAGGACACGGTCGTCGGTCCCCAGGCCCGCGAGGACCTGAGAGACGAGCTCCACGAACAAGTCAAGAAGAGCATCGAGAAGGGCGCGCGGCTCCTCCTGGGAGGCGAGGTGCCGAAAGCGCCTGGTGCCTTCTATCCCCCGACGGTCCTCGCCGACGTTCGCAAGGGGATGCCGGCCTACGACGAGGAGCTCTTCGGTCCCGTGGCCGCGATCATCGCGGTCGAGGACGAGGACGAGGCCATCCGCGTCGCCAACGACAGCGTCTTCGGTCTCGGCGCCGCGGTCTTCACCAAGGACATCAAGCGCGGCGAGGAGATCGCCCGAAAGCGTCTCCACGCCGGCGCCTGTTTCGTGAACAGCCTGGTGAAGTCCGATCCCCGCCTCCCCTTCGGAGGCATCAAGGAATCAGGCTACGGGCGCGAGCTCGCGGATTTCGGCATCCGGGAGTTCGTGAACGTCAAGACGGTCTACGTCAAGTAAACGGTCTACGACGGTGAGCTGCCCTGGAGGGCGGCGATGACGTCAGCGTGGCCGCGGCCTTCGGCGACCTGAAGCGCCGTTCGCTCGAAGAAATCCGTCGCGTTCTTGTCGGCGCCGGCCGCGAGGAGCGCCGTAGTCGCTTCGGCATTGCCCCCGACGGCCGCGCGAATGAGCGGCGTCCAGCCGAGGTTGTCCTTGGCATTGACGTCGGCTCCGGCAGCGATGAGCGCCTGGACGATGTCGTTATGCCCGAACTGCGCGGCGTACATGAGCGCGGTGGCTCCGGACTTGTCCTTGGCGGCGAGGTCGGCCCCCGCTTTCACCAGGGCGGCGGCGACGGCGGCGGGCCCCTTCATCGCCGCGATGGACACGAGGGGCATCCCGCCGTCGGTCTTGGTATTGGCATCGGCGCCCGCCGCGAGAAGACGGGTGACGTCGCGCACCTGGCCCTCGCGGACGGCATCGATCAGCTCCATCGAGGGATCGGCCGCCTCCTCTTCCTGGGCATGGAGCCCGAAAGACAGGAAAACGAAGCCTGCGGTCATCAGATAGTTTTGTGCGTTCACTCTAATCCTCCATACTTAATGCTCGCCTCGCTCTTCGCTCGGCTCGCTCCCCTCGCTCGGGGAGGACGGCTGGATTCCCGCGGCTCT
>Ga0209002_10004602_pt1 | contig 10807 bp, 8 predicted proteins | sample Rifsed16ft2_FD_184010 | JGI IMG/M metagenome (GOLD analysis project Ga0209002, IMG submission 184010) | Soil microbial communities from Rifle, Colorado, USA - sediment 16ft 2 (version 2) | ecosystem: Environmental > Terrestrial > Deep subsurface > Rock core/Sediment | place: Rifle, Colorado...
GCCCGCCATAGGCGATTACCTGGGGCGGCTGTTTGCGCTGCTCGGGGAGCGCCGGATCAAGCTGGTGTTCGAGCCCGGGCGCGCGATGGTGGGCAGCGCCGGGGTGCTGCTCACCCGCGTCGAATACCTGAAGCACGGGCAGGCAAAGAACTTCGCCATCGTGGACGCCGCCATGAACGACCTCATGCGCCCGGCGCTCTACGACGCGTGGCATGACATCGTTCCGGTGCAGTTGCGTAGTGGTACACCGGCGACCTACGACGTGGTCGGACCGGTGTGCGAATCCGGCGACTTTCTAGGCCTCGGACGCAGCCTGGTGGTGCAGCCGGGCGATCTTCTCGCGATCCTGTCGGCGGGAGCCTACGGCATGAGCATGAGTTCGAACTACAACACCCGGCCGCGCGCCGCCGAGGTCATCGTCGACGGCGCCGCCGCCCATCTGGTGCGCGCCAGAGAGTCAGTCGAAAGCCTTTTTGCATCAGAGCGCATTTTGCCGTAGATTTCGGCGTCTCCTTTGCCGCAGCCGCTCACAAGCGCGCAAGCTGCGCTGACGGTGAACTCGTTGATACTTTGTCGGGGGCGGTTTTCGCCTTCCTTGAACGGCACGTGTTGAAAACTGTGGAATTTCAGTCGGCGCGCAGCTGTTCGCGCCAGCATCGTTACGGGCAAACGGCCACATGAAACCAAGCCTGCATTTCGCTGCTCCTTTGCGCGCACCAAGGCGGCGCGCACTGCTCGGCCCTGCCGGCATCACGCTCGCCGCTTGCGCTCTGCTCGCGTACATTGGCCCAGGCAGTTTCGCCCAGGGGTCGAAAGCCGCGAAAGGCGGGAGGGACGCCGCTGCCGTGCCGGTCACGGTGGTCACCGTCGCGCAACAGGATGTCCCTTTCCGGCTGAAGGCGATCGGAAACGTCGAGCCCTTCTCTACGGTCGCGCTGAAAGCTCGGGTCGACGGGCAGATCATCGAGGTCAATTTCAAGGAAGGACGGGAGGTCCGGCGGGGCAGCGTGCTGTTCAAGATCGACCCGCGGCCGTACGAGGCAACGTTGCGCCAGGTTGAGGCAACCCATGCGCGCGACGTGGCCCAGCGTGACCAGGCGCGCTCGCAGGAACGGCGCTATCAGGAGTTGCTGCAGAAGAACTTCGTTTCGAAGGAAGCCTACGCCCAGATCCGCACCAATGCCGACTCGGCCGAAGCCGTGGCGCAGGCGAGCAAGGCGGCGCTGGACAACGCCAGGCTCAATCTCGAGTACTGCACCATCCGTTCCCCAATCGACGCTTTTACCGGGAAAATCCAGATCGCAAAGGGTAATCTGGTGAAGGCCAACGACAGCACCGCGCTGGTCGTGCTCAACCAGGTGCATCCGATCTACGTCAATTTCGCCGTGCCCGAGCAGCAGTTGGGCGCGATCCGCAACTACATGGCTCGGGGCCCGATCGTGGTCGAGGCAGCGCCGCCCAGCACGGACAAGGCGGCCGCATCCGGAAGGCTGGTGTTCGTCGACAACGCGGTCGACCAGACCACCGGCACGATCAAGTTGCGAGCGACCTTCCTCAACAAGGACAACGCGCTCTGGCCCGGCCAGTTCGTCAATGTCACCGTGAAGCTCTACGATCAAAAGGACGCGATCGTGGTGCCGACCCAGGCGGTTCAGACCGGGCCCGACGGCCAGTACGTGTTCGTGGTCAAGCCGGACATGACCACTGAGGTGCGCAAGGTGGTCGTGGACCGAACCGATGGCGACAATGCCGTCATCGGCAGGGGACTTGCCCGGGGCGAGCAGGTGGTGGTCCGCGGCCAGCTGCGGCTCGCACCGGGCGCGAAGGTCACGACCAAGAGCTGACGCGTCATGAACCTCTCCGAACTGTTCGTACGGCGCCCGGTCATGACGGTGCTGGTCATGATCGGCATTCTCATTTTCGGCATCGTGAGTTTCCGGCTGTTGCCGGTATCGTCGCTTCCCAACGTGGACTTTCCCACCATCCAGGTCTCGGCCAACCTGCCCGGTGCGAGTCCCGAAACCATGGCCGCGGCGGTGGCAACCCCGCTGGAGAAGCAGTTTACGACCATCGCCGGCATCGATTCCATGACTTCGGTGAGCGGCCAGGGCATCGCCAGCATCACCATCCAGTTTTCGCTCGACCGCGACATAGACGCCGCCGCGCAGGACGTGCAATCGGCCATCGCGACCGTGGCCAGGCGGCTGCCCTCGACCATGACCGAGCCGCCGTCTTTCCGCAAGGTGAACCCCGCCGACTTTCCGATCTATTACCTGGCGCTGAGCTCCGACACCCTGCCGCTGTACACGGTCAACGAGTATGCCGAAACCTTCCTGGCGCAGCGGATCTCCACCATCAGCGGCGTCGCGCAGGTGCAGGTGTTCGGGCAGCAGGAATACGCCGTGCGGGTACAGCTGGATCCCAGCGCGCTCGCCGCGCGCGGCGTGGGCATCAACGAGGTCGAGCAGGCGGTTGCGCAGGCGAACGTCAACCTGCCCACCGGCACGCTCTACGGAAAGGACCGCGTGTTTGCGGTGCAGGCGACCGGCCAGCTCTACAATGCCGCGGCGTTCCGGCCCATCATCGTCGCCTACCGCAACGGATCGCCGGTCCGCCTGGGCGAGCTCGGCCGGGTCGTGGACGGCGTGCAGAACGACAAGGTCGCCGCCTGGTTCAAGGACAAGCGCGGCATCGTCCTCGCCGTACAGCGCCAGCCGGGCACGAATACCATCGAGGTGGTCGACGCAGTCAAGAAGCTGCTGCCGACATTCCGGCAGGAGGTGCCCGCCGGCGTAGACATCAGCGTTCTGTACGACCGCTCCGTCACCATCCGCGCGTCGGTCGAGGACGTCGAGCGCTCGCTGCTGCTGGCGCTGGCGCTGGTGGTGATGGTGATCTTCGTGTTCCTGCGCAATGTTCCGGCAACCATCATCCCGAGCGTCGCGCTGCCGATGTCGATCGTCGGCACCTTCTCGATCATGTACATGCTGGGCTTCAGCATCGACAACATTTCCCTGATGGCGCTGACCCTGTGCGTGGGCTTCGTGGTCGATGACGCGATCGTGATGCTGGAAAATATTTCGCGCCACCTGGAGATGGGCAAGAGCGCTCTGGCCGCGACGCTGGACGGTTCGAAGGAGGTTTCCTTCACCATCCTGTCGATGACGCTATCGCTCGCCGCGGTATTCATTCCGGTGCTGTTCATGGGGGGAATCCTCGGCCGGCTGCTGCACGAGTTTGCCGTCACCATCATGGTCGCGGTCCTGATCTCGGGCTTCGTCTCCCTGACGCTCACGCCGATGATGTGCAGCCGGATTCTGAAGGATCGCCGCACGGAGCGCCACGGCAGGGTGTTCATGCTGAGCGAGAGGGCGTTCGAAGCCGCCAGGCGCGTCTACGCAAGGAGCCTGCGCTGGTCCATCGACCATGCCCGGTTCATCATGGCCGTGTTTTTCGGCGTCATCATCGCCACCGGCGTCCTGTACCAGCGCATGCCCAAGGGCTTCCTGCCGAGCGAGGACAGCGGCCAGATGTTCTGCTTCATCGAAGCGCCGCAGGACGTTTCCTTCGAGGCCATGAAGGAACACCAGCGCACGGTGATGGACATCGTTCGCGCCGATCCCAACGTCGAGGCGGTCATGGGCTTCATCGGTGCAACCTCGTTCAACCCGGGACTCAACGTCGCCCGCCTGACCATCAGTCTTAAGCCGCGCGACCAGCGCAAGCCGGTGGAAGAAATCATCCGGGGCCTGCGGCCCAAGTTCGCCAATCTGATGGGCATCAAGGTATTCCTGCAGAACGTTCCGGCGATACGCATCGGTGGCCGGCTCACCAAGAGCCCCTACCAGTACGTCGTGCAGGGGGCGAGCACCGAAGAGCTGTACCACTGGACGCCGATCATCGAGGCCAAGCTGAAAACGCTGCCCGGCCTGCTGGATGTCACCAGCGACCTGCAGATCGCGCGGCCCGAGGTCACGGTGGAAATCGACCGCGAGAAATCCGCCTCGCTCGGCGTCAGTCCGCAGCAGATCGAGGCCGCGCTGAACAACGCCTACGGGTCGAAGCAGATTTCAAGCATCTACACGGCGATCAACCAGTACGCGGTAATCCTCGAGCTCGATCCGCGCTATCAGACCGATCCCTCGGCGCTTGCCATGTTGTACGTGCGCTCCTCCAGCGGTGCCCTGGTGCCGCTCAGCTCGGTCGCGAAACTGAGCTACGGCGTGGGTCCGCTGAGCGTGAGTCATCTCGGACAACTGCCGTCGGTGACCCTGTCCTTCGACCTGCGTCCGGGCCTGTCCCTGTCGCAGGGCATCGAAATCATAGAAGTGGCGGCGAGCGAGCTGCAGGTTCCGGCAACCCTCAACGCGCGATTCACGGGAACCGCCGAGGCGTTCCAGAGCTCGCTGCGCGGCATGGGCATGCTGCTGGTGCTCTCGATCCTGGTCATCTATCTGGTGCTGGGCATCCTCTACGAAAGCTTCATCCACCCGCTCACCATACTTTCGGGCCTCCCCACGGCCGGCCTCGGGGCGCTGCTCACGCTGTGGATGTTCGGCCAGGAGCTCAACATGTACGGCTTCGTCGGCATCATCATGCTGGTCGGCATCGTCAAGAAGAATGCCATCATGATGATCGACTTCGCCATCGAGGCGCAGCGCAGCGAGGGCGCATCGCCGGCGGAGGCGATCTACGAGGCCTGTCTCATCCGCTTCCGGCCGATCATGATGACCACCTTTGCCGCGCTCATGGGCAGCCTGCCGATCGCCCTGTCGTTCGGCGCCGGGGGCGAAGCGCGCCGGCCGCTGGGCATGGCGGTCGTCGGGGGGCTGGTCCTGTCCCAGTTCCTGACGCTGTACATCACGCCGGTGATCTATATCTACTTCGAGCGCGTGCAGCAGCGGCTGGGGCGGCGGCGCGCCGCGGGCGCGATCGCGCCCGCCGGCTCTGCTGTGGAAGGCTGACCGGCGGCCCGCGCGGCTAGGGCGTCCGCTTCCTCGCCGCTGAGACGGCCCGGTATCCCAGCAGCATCGCCAGGGCGAGCGCATAGATCGCCGGCTTGGTGATGTCGCGCTTGACCAGCCACCAGTAGTGGACGACGCCGCAGATCGCGAGCGCATAGACCAGCCGATGCAGCGCAATCCAGTTCTTTGCGCCGATGCGGCGCACCATCTTGTCGGTCGACGTCACCGCGAGCGGAACCATCATCGCGAAAGCGGCGAATCCAATGGTGATAAAGGGGCGCTTTATGATGTCCTTGACGATCGCCGCGACATCGAAGAACTGCTCGAGCCAGACGTAGCTCGTCAAATGCAGCACTGCGTAGAAGAAGGCGTACAGCCCGAACATGCGCCGCAACCGCGCGAGCCAGTGCCAGCCTGTGAGCCGACGCAGCGGCGTCACGGACAGAGTCACCAGTACAAACACCAGCGTCCAGGTTCCGGTGGAGCGTCGAATCAATTCGACGGGGTTGACCCCCAGGAGATCAAGGGCTGCGCCGCCCACGAGGCGGACGAGCGGTCCGAGGCACAGCACGAAGATGACCGCCTTGATCAATGCGATCGCGCGCGGCGAGGGGCTGGCAATCGCGCGGCCTCTGCCCGCGATCGAGGACGTGTCGACGGTGCTCACCGTCCCTAGAAGAACTTCTTCAGATCCATGCCGGCATACAGGCTCGCGACCTGGCCGGCGTAACCGTTGAACATGAGCGTCTTGCGCTTGGGAGTGAAGATACCGTCCTCGCCGATGCGGCGCTCGGTGGCCTGGCTCCAGCGCGGATGGTCGACCTCCGGGTTGACGTTCGAGTAGAAACCGTACTCGTGCGATGCGGCTTTTTCCCAGGCGATCCTGATCTGCTTTTCGACGAAGCGGATGCGTACGATCGACTTGGCGCTCTTGAAACCGTACTTCCAGGGCACCACGAGGCGGATCGGGGCGCCGTTCTGGTTCGGCAGCATCTGATCGTAGAGTCCCACCGCGATCAGCGTGAGCGGATGCATCGCCTCGTCGATGCGCAGGCCCTCGACATACGGCCAGTCGAGCACCGGCAGGCGCACCCCCGGCATGGTCTCCGGCTGATACGCGGTGACGAACTCGACGAACTTGGCCTTGCCCGTGGGCTCGACCTGCTCGATCAAGCTCTTCAACTCGAACCCGACCCAGGGAATGACCATTGACCAGCCCTCGACGCAGCGCAGGCGATAAACGCGCTCCTCGAGCGGCAGCTTCAGCAGATCTTCGATGCCGAAGGTCTTCGGCCGCTTTACCTCTCCTTCCACAACGACAGTCCACGGACGCGTCCTCAGCTTTTGCGCGTAGATTGCCGGGTCCGACTTTTCGGTCCCGAACTCGTAGTAATTGTTGTAGCTCGTGACGTCCCCGTAACTGGTCGGCTTCTCCAGCGTGCTGTAATTGCTCTTTCTGATGCCGGCGAGCTTGCCCGGCGAGCCCTGAGCGCCGACAGATCGTGTCGCAGCGAGGCCGGCGGCGCCGATAAGACCGGCGGCGAGGCCGGCTTTCAAGAATTCCCGCCTGCGCAGGTAGACGCCATAGGGAGTGACTTCGGAGGGCCGGATATCGCCCCGTCGCTTGATCAGCATGGCACGCCTTTCTGGTTATGCTCGGTTGTACGTCTGTCAGGGTGATTCGTATGCCGGCACGAATAGGTTACAGCGGGCCCGGCAGTCTGCGGCAGTTTCGCCGAGCCAGGCTGAGAACGGAAGCGGCGCGCATCGGGCCCGAGAAATCGTTCCCCCTGATGCCACCACGCGCGCGACGGCGCTATGGACTGAGCTGCTGATAAACGGCGGTTGCCAAAGCGAGCAGCGCATCGCGCTTGATTTCTCCGGACAGCGCGTAACCGTAATTGCGGTCTATCCAGTAGAACACCGAAACCTTGTCTTCCTGGCTGAACCGGAACGCCGTGTCGCGCCCCTCGCCCTTCTGCGTCGAAACATACAGCGTGAGCCGCTGGCCTTTGGCGTCCTGGTACATGAACTGCGCCACCGGCCCCTGGGACCCGGACAGCAGCCTGCCTCCGACCAGATCGTATCCAAGCGTGGCGAGTTCGGGCACGCGAAGATCGGTGCCGAGTCGCTTGGACAGCCATTTGACCAGATGGTCCTGCTGATCCGCCCCGACCTCCACCGGGTGGCGCACCTCCGGCGAGTACACGGCGTGCGCGATTGCCGCCGAGCGAGCCAGCGACGCAGCAGCCTGGGGCAGGGGCGCGACGCTGCCGCGCGCAATCCAGCCGATCGCCACGCCCGCGAACAGCACGCTTGCTGCAAGCGCGACGGGGCGCCAGCGCCGCGCTGCGGGTCGCGCGGCAAGCGCCGCCGGAACCGGCTCCGCGAGCACCGGATCGAACAGCGCGCGCAGCGCTGCATCCTGCGCACGGTACGCATGCAGCCGCGCGGCCTCCTCGGGCCGCTGCGCGAGATAAGCCTCGACCTCGCCGCGACGCGCCTCGTCCAGGACGTCGTCCACGAAAGCCTGCAGATCGTCTTCGAGCAAGTGCGTCATTTCACGACCTTAAATGGCACCGCCGGCTGTACGCCCGCAATCAGGCGCCGCATGCGCTCTCTGGCCCGTGACAGCCGCGACATCACGGTGCCGATCGGAATCGCCAGCGCGCGGCTCACCTCGTCATAGGTCATTTCTTCGATCGCGACCAGAATCAGCACCTCGCGCTGTTCATCCGGCAGCGCGCGCAATGCGCGCTCCACGTCGGCGATCTCAAGCGAGTCCGACTGAGTCGCGCGCACTGCGACGACGGGGAGCTCCTCCATCGTCTTTTCGATCTCGCTTCTCTTGCTGCGAACCTGATTCACGAAAACGTTGTGCATGATAGTGAACAGCCACGCCCTCAGATCGCTCCCCGGCCGCCACAGGTGAAATTTGTTCCAGGCCCGCTCCAGCGTGTCCTGCACCAGATCGTCGGCCGCGTAGCGGTCCCCAAGCAGCGCCCGCGCATAGCGCCGCAGCCTGGGAATGTGCTCAAGGATCTGGTGACTATCCATCAATTTGTCCGCACACCGGGTGAACGCGCGACCGCGCCGGAATATTCCGCGAATCCGGCCAAGCCGGCCCGCAGGAGCGTGGAGCGCCAGTCAGGCCCGCATGTAGGGCAGGATGCATGCCGGGGGGCGAAGCAGGCCCGCGGCCTCCCTTTCCCGGCGATGAGCCGCGGCTTGGTTGTGCTAGCGCAGGCCGGCAATGTAGTCGCTGACAGCGCGCATCTCCGCGTCGCTCATCTTCGCCGCGATCGAGCGCATCATCCTGTTCGTGTCGTTGGTCCGCTGGCCATCGTGGAAAGCGTTCAGCTGCGCCATTGTGTACTCGGCGTACTGTCCTGCCAATCGCGGATACTGCGCCGGGACGCCGGCGCCATTCGGGCCATGGCAGCCTGCGCAGGCCGGCAGGCCGGTGGCCGCGTTACCTCCCCGATACAGCTTCTGGCCGAGAAAAACCAGTTCGCGGCTGCGCGAAAAACCTCCCTTGGGCTTCTGGCTCGCCAGGTACGCGGCGACGTTGCGCACGTCATCGGCAGACAGGTTCGCGACCATGCCTGCCATGATGGCGTTTTCGCGCTCGGTCTTCTTGCCCTGCGCCGGCTTGAAATTGTGCAGTTGCTTCTCGAGGTATTCAGCCCCCTGACCCGCGAGCTTTGGGTTCGCGGGCGACGGGCTGTTGCCATCGGCACCGTGGCAGACCGCGCACGCTTGGGAAGCAATCGTCTGCCCTTTGGCGAGATCAGGCTTCGCAGGCAGCCCCGCGGCCACGGCGGCGGCGGCGACCAGAACCGAGCATAGGGAAAGAGCCGAAATCCAGCGGGCTCTTTGCATCACATCTCCTTTGAGCGGGGCAATTGCGGAAAACTGCTATTCTACCGTAGCTTAATCACAGCCAGCCAGCGCCCGGTCGCCGCGTGTTTCTTTTCCGTCAGGCAAAATTTCTCAAAAGCGCCCAGGCGCTCCCGGATCTGCCTCCGGAGAGCCAGCGCGAAGTCGCATTCGCTGGACGCTCCAATTCGGGCAAGTCCAGTGTGATCAACACCCTTGCCGACCAGCGCCAACTGGCCCGCGTCAGCAAGACCCCGGGGCGCACCCAACTGATCAATTTCTTCTGTCTCGGCGACGGCCGCTTTCTGGTCGATCTGCCAGGCTACGGCTACGCGAAGGTTCCCGTCGCTACGCGCGCGCCCTGGGGTCGCGTGCTTGGCGACTACCTGCGGACGCGCGAACAACTCGCCGGCCTCGCGCTGGTGATGGACGCGCGCCACCCGCTCACTGAACTCGACTGGGAATTGCTCGAGTGGTTCAGGACCACAGGCAAGCCGGTTCACGTCCTGTTGACCAAGGCGGACAAACTGTCGCGCTCCGCGGCGCTGCGAACCCTGCGGGAAGTCCGAAGCACGCTCGCCCTCGCGTCGTCGAATTGGACGGCACAGCTTTTTTCCAGTCTCAAGCGGACCGGCATCGACGATGCGCAAGCCGCGCTCAGTGCCTGGCTGGAGAGGCCGGAATACCCGGACCTGGATGGCCTCGGGCCTACCTAGGAGTTGCATGTCGCGAGGCAGGACCTCCCGAGCGAAGACAAAAAAAAGCCCCGGGCTTAAAGGGGATTAAAGCCCGGGGACAGCCTTAAAAGGATTAAGGCACCCGCTCAGGGAGGAGAAGCGGGCGACGATTTCGCAACCGTCTGGCAATAGGATTACCCGGCAGGCGAAAAGGTTCCCGAACCAGCCAATATCTGCTCAATGTATTGATTGCACGAACGAAATTTAATCGAAAGGACGATCATGAACGTGTACGGCAGTTTTCCCGGGGTGAGAATGCGGCGTATGCGGCGAGACGGCTTCTCGCGCCGGCTGATGCGAGAGCATGTGCTCACTGCAAGCGACTTCATCTATCCGGTGTTCGTGATCGACGGCAAGGGAACGACGCAGGCGGTGCCGTCGATGCCGGGTGTTTCGCGGATGACGCTCGACAAGTTGCTGCCTGTCGCGGAGAAATGCCTCGCGCTGGGCGTCCCGGCCATGGCGCTTTTTCCGTCGATCGAACCGTCTCTGAAAACCCCTGACGGGCGCGAGGCCACCAATTCCAAGGGTCTGGTCCCGCGCGTCGCCGCCGCGCTGAAGAAGCGCTTTCCCGAACTGGGGGTGATGACCGATGTCGCCCTCGACCCCTATACCTCGCACGGACAGGACGGCGTCATCGACAAGACCGGCTACATCCTCAACGACGAGACCCTGGCGATACTGGAGCAGCAGGCCCTCACTCAGGCCCTGGCGGGTGTGGATATCGTGGCGCCATCGGACATGATGGATGGCCGCATCGGCCGTATCCGGGCTGCGCTCGAAGCTCGCAAGCTCATCACCACCCGCATCATGGCCTACTCCGCCAAGTACGCTTCCGGGTTTTACGGGCCGTTCCGCGACGCAGTCGGATCGAGTTCCGCGCTCGGCAAGGGCAACAAGTTCACCTACCAGATGGACCCGGCCAACAGCGATGAAGCGCTCTGGGAAGTCGGCCTGGACCTGCAGGAGGGCGCCGACATGGTGATGGTCAAGCCGGGCATGCCGTATCTGGACATCCTCAGGCGCGTCAAGGAAGAGTTCAAGGCGCCGACCTTCGTCTATCAGGTGAGCGGCGAATACGCGATGCTCAAGGCGGCTTTCAAGAACGGCTGGCTGGAGGAGAAGACTTGCGCACTCGAGGCGCTGCTCGCATTCAAGCGTGCCGGCGCCGACGGCATCCTGACCTATTTCGCGCTCGACGCGGCGCGGTGGCTGAAGGAAAGCACT
>Ga0209002_10004604_pt1 | contig 10803 bp, 10 predicted proteins | sample Rifsed16ft2_FD_184010 | JGI IMG/M metagenome (GOLD analysis project Ga0209002, IMG submission 184010) | Soil microbial communities from Rifle, Colorado, USA - sediment 16ft 2 (version 2) | ecosystem: Environmental > Terrestrial > Deep subsurface > Rock core/Sediment | place: Rifle, Colorado...
CACCGAGCCGGGCACGTAGCGCCCCTGTGTCGCCCGTGGGAGGAGCGGTTTGTCCGGATCCCCCTGCAGAGACCCGAAGGCCTGCGCCGAGGTTTCCGGGTCCGCGACGGCCGATGCGTCGAAGACCGGCGTTGACGCAAGGACGAGAACGTCGCCCGTCCGCGGGTCGAGCATCACGACCGCCCCTCGGTCCGCCCCGAGCGCGCGGACGGCGGCCTCCTGGAGCTGGGCCACGAGCGTTGTCTGGATCGCCTGCGGATCCGATGGCTCGGCCCGGAACTTCTTCACCAGGTCCTGCACGGGATCCGCGGACGTGATCCCTGTCAGCTGCGCGTCGTAGGCGCGCTCCAGCCCGGCGCTGCCGAACGCCCGCGAGGCGTATCCCAGCACGCCGGACAGTGAGTTGGACAGGTACTTCCGATACGGCTCCCCGTTAGCGTCGGTGAGGGACCAGGCAAGGCGCTCGCCGTCTCGATCGGTGATCTCGCCGCGGACGACGTGCCGTCCCGCCGCGATGACCGCGGCGTCGTCCGGCGCGGACGACAGCTCGCCTGATCGGACGACCTGCCAGTACCCGGCGCCGGCCGCGAGCCCCCCGAAGGCCACGGTCAGCGCCACCGCGACGCGCCCCAGGGCAACCCCGATCCCCGGCCGCCGACCCGGGCGATCCGGCGTCACGCGGCGCCTCGATCCCGCAGGCGCCTGAAGCCGCGCAGCTCGGATGGAACTCGTGGCGCCTCCGCACCCCGGTCCGAGAGGGCGATGAGGAGACCGACCACGACTCCGTTGGTGAGCAGCGAGGAGCCGCCATAGCTGATGAACGGGAGCGTGATCCCGGTCAGGGGAATGAGCTTGAGGTTGCCGGCGGCGATGATGAACGCCTGGACCCCGATGACCAGGCTCAGGCCGGCGGCCAGGATCGCCCGGAAGTCATCGACGGCCGACGCTGCGATGCGCAGCCCCCGCTCGATCACGACGAGGTACAGCCCCAGGATGCCCATGATCCCGATCAACCCGAGCTCCTCGCCGAGCGCAGCGAACGGGAAGTCGGTGTGGAGCGCCGGGATCGGTGGGGCGCCTCCGATCGTTGGCAGGCCGGCACCCAGGCCGGTCCCGAGGATCCCGCCGCGGGCAAAGGCATGGAGCGCCTGGACCACCTGGTAGCCGCTGCCGCTGGCGGTCGCGAACGGGTCCAGCCAGATGTCCACCCGTACACGGACGTGCGGCACGAGCTCGTACAGCAGCGCCCCACCCGCAAACAGCGCGAGGAGCCCAAGGACCACGAACGAGGCCCTTGCCGTCACGACGTACAGGAGCAGGAGGAACACGGCGAAGAACAGAAGCGCCGCACCCAGGTCCCGCTGGACGACCACGATCGACAGCGCCAGCGCCCACATCGCGATCATCGGCGCCAGGTACGGGAGCGGCGGGATGCGGATTGGCCCGAGGCGGGTCGACTCTTCGATCAAGAGCGGGCGGTTCTCGGACAGGTAGCCGGCGAGGAACACGACGAGGATGACCTTGAGGAGTTCCGACGGCTGGCCCGTCAGCGGGCCGACCGTCAGCGTCAAGCGCTGCCCGTTCACGTCATGCCCGAAGGCGAAGGTCACGAGCAGGAGGCCCACGCCGAGCGCCGCCCAGCTGTACTTGTACAGCCGCAGCCAGGCATCGCTCCGGACCAGGGCACCGATCCCGGCGATGAACCCGATCGAGACCAGCAACCAGACGAGCTGCGTCCGGCCGAGGCCCAGTCCGCCGGCCAGACCCTGGGGCAACCGTTCCATGAGGAGCAGGCTGATCCCGCCCAGGAGTCCGACGGTCGGCAGGAGCACCTGGTCCGTCCGGCGTCCGGACAGGACGAACAGGAAGTGAGCGACGAACAGACCGCCGAGGTACCAGGCGAGAGCGACACCGTCAGCGAACAGGATGCCCCCGCTTGGCGGACTCGTGGCGGTCCCAAGCGCTCGCGTCGCCGCGAGCGACGCACTGCCGACGGGGAGCGCGAGAGCGACGATCAGGAGCAGTCCCAGCTCCCGGCGCCGGAGCCGCGGATGAAGCCGGGGCATCCCGGGGAGGGCCAGGCTCACCGGCGTGGGCGCTCCAGGCGCAGGCGGACGTTGCCACACTGCAGTTCGTCCCCGAACGAGACGAGGGCGATGTCGTCGACCGGACTGCCGTTGACGAAGGTCCCGTTGGTCGAGCCGAGATCCTCGACGTACCAGGCTCTTCCCCGGTAGGTCAGGGCGGCGTGCAGACCGGACACGAACTCATCGTCGAGCAGGATCGTGGCGTTGACGTCCCGTCCCAGGGTCGTGACTGCATCGAGCGAGAACCCTGCGCCGACCGCGGGTTCGCCGCTGGGCGAGGCGACGACGACGAGCCGGCCCAGCTCGGCGCCGGGCTCTCTAGCCGCCGCCCTCAGATCCCGCAGGAGAACCCGGACCACGGCCCACAGGAAGGCGTAGATGCCCGCCAGGAACAGGAGTCGCAGCACCCAGATGGCGATGACCGTGCCGTCCACTCAGGCCTCCGCCCGGTCGTCGCGGGGAGAATCGGCCGGATGGCCATCATCGACCTCCAGGACGGTGATCATCGAGGCGCCGATCTCCAGCACATCACCCTCGCCCACCACGACCTCCCGGATCCTGGCGCCGTTCACCCGTGTTCCGTTGGTGGAGTCGAGGTCGGTCAGCACCAGGACCCCATCCCGGGCCTGGAGGCGAGCATGGCGCCGAGAGGCACGTGAATCCACGAGCATGAGCACGTTATCGGGTGCCCGCCCGATCGTGAGCGGGCCGCCGTCGGCGACGATCGTCCGGGCTCGGCCGCCTGGCTCACGGACTTCGAGGGTGGCGCGCGGCGCCCGAACAACCGGCACAGCGAAGACCCGGGTCCGGCCGAGCTCCTCGGCAATCTCGAGGGCGGGGCCTGCCTTGAGATCCGAGAACCGCGCCTCCACCTCAATGTCGCCGGAGCGCAGCGCGTCGTCGGCCAGGATCGCAACGCTGGGCCTGGCCGCAAGCGTGTAGGCGCGACGTCGAGCCCACTCGAGGGCGCCGGAGGCGAGTTCCGTGGGCAGTTCGGCCACCCGGTCCAGCGATGCGATATCCGCTCTCCTCAGCCGGACGGTGAATCTATCGGGCACGCGGGTCCGGCCGGCATCGACGATTCGGCCGTGCTCCATCGCCCGCTCGATCCGGCGCTGGACCTGCACCGGCTGGACCCGGGTGCTGAAGAGCCGCGCGCTTGGCCGCTCGAAGAGACGCTCGAAGAAGCGCTCCACGGCCGACATCGGTCGGATCGGTCGCATCCGACGGAGCCTACCAGAGCTGCCCTCGCGCGCAGCACGGCCACCGAGACCGCGAGGCAGTACCGCCGGCTGGTGCCTGCCGGTACCTGCTACCGATCGGAGGAGCGAACGGGCTGGTCTATAATCCGGGCCCGTCGCACGCTGACACGTGCATGCCGGGCCACGAGCATCCGGGGGCCGATGACCGAGATCCTGACCGAGTCCTTCTGTGAACGGTGCGGCACGCGCTACACCTTCGAGTCGTCCGCCCCGCGTCAACGCCGGCTGCGCGGCCTGAAGGTGCTGGGCCGCGGGCTGAAGAACTTCGTCATGTCGGACGACGCGTCGCTCGACGAGGCCATCGCCGGAGCTCGTTCCGACGCCGACCGGGAGGCCACCGGCCACCAGCTTGACGCGTTCCACAAGACATTCAGTTTCTGCATGTCGTGCCGCCAGTACACGTGCGCAAACTGCTGGAACGCGGTCGAGGCTCGCTGCCTTTCGTGCTCCCCGTTCGAGGTCGCCGAAGCCGTGCTGGCCCCCGAGGCCGACATCGATCGGGAGCGCCTGCTCCGATCCATCGGCGAACTCCCGGTTGAAGCACCCGCCCTCGACGCCGTCGACGCGACGCTGGTCGAGCCTGAGGCTGCGGTCGCCGAAATCCCGGTCGTCGGTGGCATGGAACCGGGCCAGAGCCTCGACGATGCGATCGCCGCCTACGAGGCCGGGCTGGCGGTCGAACCCGTCGCCGCCGTTGCCGAACCCGAGGTTGAGCCGGAGCCTCAGGTTGAGCTGGAGCCGGAGGTCGAGCTGGAGCCGGAGACGCCAGCCCCTACCGGGGTCGATGTCGTCGAGCAGCCCGCCTGGCCGGCCACGCCCGCGAAGGGACCCGAGCCGATCACCGCACCGCCCCCGAGGCCGGCAGCACCCACGCCTCCAGCAGGGCCTCCGCAGTGGCCAAGCGGCCCACGCTGGCCGACAGGAATCTCGGCGCGCCAGGTACAGCCGCATCCCCAAGCGCCACCACCCTCATTGCAGGCGGGCGACCCGCTGGCTGCGCTCATGGCACGAGAGACCACGGACGCCATGTGGGCCGCATCCAACCGCGAGATCCTCAGGCCCGTCGCGGCGGTACAGCCGACCCCGGCGATCCAGTCGTGCGGGACGTGTGGCATCTCGCTCTCCGCGAACGCCCGGTTCTGCCGCCGGTGCGGCACCGCCCAGGGCACCTAGCCGGCCCGTTCCCGCTCTCGTCGCCTCGCCTCGTTGTCCGCGATCCACGCCGCCCCGAACAGGATCGCCTGGAATACGAGGCCAAACCAGGCAAGTGCCGCGAACACGGTTGCGACGGTCCCGAGCGCGGCCGCCGCGCCGATCAGCCTGGGCGCCAATGCGACGAAGAGACGCGTCGAAAGTGCGAGCAGCGTCCCGATGACCAGGCTCGGGGCTGCGATCGACCGCCAGTGCGGTGCCCCCGGCGGGACGAACCGGTACACAAGTCCGAGGGCAACGGCTGCAACGGCCGGGCCGAGCAGGTCGGCAGCGACCGCGCCGGCATCCGATACGAAGCCAGGGGCACCGCTCAGGACCGCCGCCTGGATGAACGCCGCGACACCGGCGAGGAGCGCCTCGGCCACGACCGCCGCCACGAGGACGAGGACGGACCCGAACCCGATTGCTGTTCGGGCGATGAACCCGCGCGCGCGTCCCTCGCCCATGACGAGCCCCAGTGCCACCTCGAGCGACCGGGCGAACCCGCCGGCGCCCCACGCGAGCGTGGCGAGACCGACGATGGAGATGGTTCCCGCATCCCGCGCCAGCGCCTCAAGCGCGGGCAGCAGGATCGGCTCCAGGGGCGGGAAGACGCTGCCGACGAGGCTGACCAGCTGGTCCCGCGCGTCGGCCCCGGACAGCAGCGCGCCGCTGACGCCGAGCAGGAGGATGATCGCCGGAACGACCGCGAAGAGCGCGCTGTAGGCGAGTCCTCCGGCAAGGATGCCGCCCCCGGCCCGCCCATATCGAACGGTGATGCGCAGGACCAGCGCGACCGGCCCGCGGTCGCGAACCAGCGCGATCCATGCCCGCCCCCGGCGCCGCGCCGACCGGAGCACTCCCAGCTGCGGATCGGGCGCACCGCCGCCGGACTCCATGTCCGTCAGTCCCGAAGGTCCCCGAACAGCCCGGGTTGCAGGTCGTCCATGCGGACACGGCGCGGCGGCGTGATGAGCGCGCGGACTTCGCCCCGACGGACGAAACGGCGGCCGCCGAGCTTGATGCTCTGGAGCTTGCCGGTGCGCGCCCAGGTCCCGATCGTGGAGGGCCGGAACCGGACGTTCGATGCGGCGAGGATCTCGGCGGCCTCGACGAGGCTGATCCAGTCGGCGGCAGTTCCGGCCATGGTCAGTCACCCCCCTCCGAGGTCGCCGTTGACGTGGTCGTCGAGGATGTCGACGGCGGTGCCGATGTCGAGGACGCTGCGGATTCGGCCCCGGTCTTCGTGGCGTCGCCGCCGCCGCCGGCCTCGGCGGCCGGCCTCGACGACCGTGACTTGCTCGAGGCGGCGGCCGACCGATCCTTCTTCGCCCACCCGGAACCCTTGAAGTGGACGGCCGGGGTGACGAAGCCCTTGCGCATCGAGCCCTCGATCCCGCAACTCGGGCAGAACCGTGGTCCGGCCTCGTAGATCCCGTGGATGACCTCCACGAGGTGGCGGCAACCCGAGCAGGTGTAGTCGTAGATCGGCACGAGAGGGGGCTCCTCGCTTCCCGGTCAGCTCAGCCGCGGGACAGGCGCATGCCGCACTTCGGGCAGTAGAAGGCCCGTTCGTGCGCCGATTGGAACCCGCAGTGCGCGCAGACCACGCCGCCCCGTCCGTGGGCGACGGCGGGGCGCTCGACGGCCGTGAGGCCGAGTGAGTGCTTGCTCGCGAGGATGTTCGAGAGGATCGTCGTGAGGAGCCTCGAGCCAACACGATCCGTGTCGCCCCGGACACCCCGCCCGCCCCAGCCGACGACGCCCCGGACGATCATGTCGCCGGTCACCTCGTCCCAGTGGGCGGCCACGCCACCCACGACGGCGTTGTACTCCGGGTAGCCGGATGTATCGGTCTCGCCGTCCAGCAGCCCGCACACGAACGTGTCGAAGGCGAGGTCAATCGCGTCGATCGATTCGAGCACGAGGAGTGCGTGGCGTCCGACCGGCGACAGGGCGTGATGGGCATTCAGCCACTGCATCGCCTCGGACGGCCGAATGATCGTGGGCGATGCCTGGCCGAATTCGACCGGGAGCGGTTCAATGACCTCGACCTCGCCCTTGGCGATGCCGTCGAGCATGGTGGGTAGCTCCGCAAGCACGCCGGCCCCGGCCTTGATCCGGACGCCCTCGCTCGACTTGCCCGCATAGTTCAGGCGCAGCTGGTGTTCGTGGGCCACGACCTCTTCTGGCATGGCGTAGCTGGCCGAGCCGGCCTGGGCCGGACCCGCGGCCGGCGAAGGAGCCGGTGCGTTGCCCTTGCGACGAAGGAACTCGAGCGGCACGAGCGTGGTCTCCCCGGAAACTCAGCAGACGGAAACTGGCTCGTATCGTAGCAGCGCCGCTCGGTCTCTCCGAAAGCCTAACGATCCAGGAGCGCGCCAAGCCGGGCCACGGTGTCGGCCAGTTCGGCCTCTCGGGCCCGGGCGCCCTCGACTACGGCGGACGGAGCCTTTGCAACGAACGCCTCGTTGGCGAGCCGGGCACGGGCCGCCGCCAGGAACCCCTGCGCCTCGGCGAGCTCCTTCTCCAGGCGGCCTCGGTCGCGATCCGCAGCCGCCGGATCCACCGCCGGGGTGATCCGGGCCTCGACGTCGCCGGCGATCACCGTCAGCGACCCGGGACCGCCGGTTGCGACCAGCGCGTCGCGGGATCCGTGGAGACGGAGCGGTCGTGCTCGTCCGAGGCGTTCGAGGGCGGCCCGCAGGTCCTCGAACGCCGCGATCAACGGTGCGGGGCCCGCGACGTCCATCGGCAGCCAGGCGGCGGCATCGAGCCCCGCCTCGGCCCGTGCGTTCCTGGTCCCATGGACGAGCTCGATAAGCGAGGCCACGGCCATGTCGGCGAAGGGATCGAGCGCCCCCGGTGCCGGCCAGGCCGCGACGATGAGCAGATCGGGATCCTCGGGGGCATGGGGCAACGACGCCCACAGGGCCTCGGTCAGGAACGGCATGACGGGATGGAGCAATCGGAGGTAGGTATCGAGGGCCTCGACGAGCGTCCACCAGGTCGCCTCGCGGGCCTCGGCCGGCAGCGACGCATCCCCGAGCCGCGTCTTGGCCAGCTCCAGGCCCCAGTCGCAGTACTCCGTCCAGACGGCGTCGTACAGGCTCCGTGTGACCTCGGCGAACTGGAACCCGGCCATCGCCGCATCCACCGTCCCGATCGTGGCCGCCGATCGCGACCGGATCCAGCGCTCGGCCAGGCCGAGATGCGTGGGCTCCGGCGCGTGGCGTGGAGTCCCGGCCGGGATGGACGACGGGCGCGCACCGAGCACGTAGCGCGTGGCATTCCAGAGCTTGTTCGCGAAGTTCCGGCCGTCGTTCAGGCGCTCGCTCCGGAACTTCTGGTCGTTGCCGGGCGACGTTCCGTGGACGAGGGCGAACCGCAGGGCGTCGGCGCCCGATTCCGTGATCGCCTCGAGCGGATCGACGACGTTGCCCTTGGTCTTGGACATTCGCTTGCCGTACGGATCCTTCACCAGCCCATGCAGGTAGGCGGTGGTGAAAGGCACGTCCCCGGCGAGATGGATGCCGAGCATCATCATTCGCGCGACCCAGAAGAAGATGATGTCATAGCCGGTCTCCATGACGGTCCCCGGGTAGAACCGACGGATGTCGCTGGTCTCGTCCGGCCAGCCGAGCGTCGAGAACGGCCAAAGGCCCGAGCTGAACCAGGTGTCGAAAATGTCGGGGTCCTGGATCAGCTCGGCGGCGGGTCTTCCGCATTCGGCGCAGGCGGTGGGACCGCCCTCGACCTCAGAGACGGTCACGTGGCTGTCGGGGCAGTACCAGGCCGGGATCCGGTGCCCCCACCAGAGCTGGCGACTCACATTCCAGTCGTGGATCGAGGTCATCCAGTGCTCCCAGACCTTCTCGAATCTCGGCGGAACGATCCGTGTGCGACCAGCACGCGTCGCGGCCAGCGCGGCAGCGGCGAGCGGGGCGGTCCGGACGAACCACTGCGTCTTGAGCCGCGGCTCGATCACGTCGTTCGAGCGCTGGCAGCGGCCGATCAGCATCTGATGCGGCCGCTCGCTCACGAGATCGCCGCAAGCAGCGAGGTCGCGCACGATCGTCGTGCGGGCCGCGTACCGGTCCAGGCCGGCATACCCGACGCCGAGCTCGTTGATCGTCGCGTCATCCGCCAGCACGGTGAGCATCGGGAGGTCGTGGCGCTTGCCGGTCTCGTAGTCGGTCTTGTCGTGGGCCGGGGTCACCTTCACGGCGCCCGTGCCGAAGGCCGGGTCAACGGCCTCGTCTGCGACGATCGGAACATCGCGCTCGACGAACGGGATCCGGACCGTCCGGCCGACCAGTGCCGCATAGCGCGCGTCGTCCGGATGGACGGCCACGGCGGTGTCGCCGAGGATCGTCTCCGGGCGGGTGGTCGCGACACTGATCGACGCATCGGCGGACGGCGCGCCCGAGGAAGGGTCGATGAGGTGGTACCGAACGGTCCACAACGTACCGGTCTCCTCGGTCGGGATCACCTCGAGGTCGCTGACGCTCGTTCGACAACCGGGACACCAGTTGATCAGCGCCTCGGTCCGATAGGCCATGCCCTCGCGGTACAGCCGCGCGAACGCAACGCGGACCGCGCGCGACGAGTCCTCGTCCATCGTGAATCGCAGCCGGCTCCAGTCGAGCGAGGCGCCGATGCGGCGCTGCTGGCCGAGCATCACTTCGCGGGTAGCGTTGATGAACTGCCACATGCGCTCGAGATACCGTTCGCGACCGAGGCTCTCCCGCGTCTCGCCTTCCGCGGCGATGATCCTGTCGAGGACGTACTGCGCGGCGATCGAAGCATGGTCCAGGCCCGGCAGCCAGAGCGTCGGTCTCCCGGTCATTCGAGCGTGGCGGACCATGAGGTCCTCCAGCGTCGAGGTCAGCGCGTGACCGAGGTGGAGCGCGCCGGTGATGTTCGGAGGCGGCTGGATGATCACGAACGGAGGCTTCGAGGCGTCGGCGCGGGATCCGGTGCCGTCGGGCGCGAAGACGTCGGCCGCGATCCAGCGCTCGTAGATCGCGCCCTCGACATCGGCCGGCCGGTAGGCCTTCGCCAGCTCCTGCTCCGTCATGTGTCCCCTGCTCCGTCCCGAAAACGTCGAACCCGCTCGCCCAGCGGACGAACGGGTCGTGGTACCACCTGCTGGTTCGAGGTCCGAGGCCTCCCGCTCATCGCGGGCGCCGGGTCCGGACCTCCTCTCGGCGCGCTATCGGGCGCCTGCCGCACGGCTCGCGAGCGACATTCGGGTCCGTCGTGCCCGCGCGGCTCGCACCGTCCCGCGCTCGCTTGATGGCCGACCCGGCCCTACTCTTCTCGGTCCCCGCCGTGAGGTCGGGAGTGTAGCACGCGATTCTGGACCCACGGACGGGCCGGATGACCCTGGCTGGGGCCTTGCAGACGGGCGTATCGTGCATCGGCGGCGTGGCGCCCTGGTAGGCGTGCGCGACGCTTGCCGTCGCGCACAGAGGTGAGGAGCGGCCATGAGCGAGCCGTCGGAGATCACCCAGTCGCCCCCGATCAACGGCGGGTCGCGCCCGACCGGGAGTGGAGCGTTCCCGAGGTCGGTGCTGCTGATCGGCGCGGCGATCGTCGCCCTTGTCGTGGTCGCCCTGATCGTCGCCGTCGCGCTGCCCAACCGGCCGACCGACTACGCCGCCGGCTCGCCGGAGGCCGCGTTCCAGGACTTCTACGAGGCCTGGGAAGCCGGGGACGTCGAGGCCGCCTACGGCCACCTCTCCTCCACCGTAAAGGCGGAGTTGAGCCTCGCTGAGTACCGACGCATGGATGCCGACTGGTCCTGGCAGCGCGATCAGGGTCGTCGCCTGGTGCTTCTGAGCGTGGACCTGACCGGTGAGCGGGCCACACTCCACGTTCGCGTCGACGAGTTCTACCAGGGTGGGCTGTCCGGTCAGCGAAGTTCGTACGAACGCTCGGTCAGGCTGGTCCGGGAGCTCGGCACCTGGCTGATCGACGAACCGCTGCTCGGCATCGAGCCAGTCCCGTATCAGTACTGAGAGACGAGCGTCGATCACGATGGACATCGCCAAGCGGCTCTACCTGTATGTCGTATCGGCGGTCAGCCTGTTCGTGCTGTCAATGGGGCTCTACAACCTCGTTGCGGTCGTGCTCGGCGAACTAGCCGACGCACTCGAGGCGAACATCATCGGCGGAGGCGGCAGCGTCGGACGGGAGCAGATCAGTCTGGCCATCGCGCTGGTCGCCGTTGGGTCGCCGGTCTTCGCCGTCCACTGGGT
>Ga0209002_10004606_pt1 | contig 10801 bp, 12 predicted proteins | sample Rifsed16ft2_FD_184010 | JGI IMG/M metagenome (GOLD analysis project Ga0209002, IMG submission 184010) | Soil microbial communities from Rifle, Colorado, USA - sediment 16ft 2 (version 2) | ecosystem: Environmental > Terrestrial > Deep subsurface > Rock core/Sediment | place: Rifle, Colorado...
CCAGCCGGAGGAACGCCGTCGTCGTCTCGACCGGCGTGCTCGACTGGAGCCGTCCCGAGACGTGGACGGGCGCGATCGACCGTTCCCCCTGCGGGACCGGGACGTGCGCCGCCATGGCGGTCCTGCACGCGAAGGGCGAGCTCGGCCTGGACGAAGACTTCGTGCACGAGGGGATCCTCGGCACCCGGTTCGTCGGCCGGCTCGTCGAGGAGACGACCGTAGCCGACCTCCCGGCGGTGGTGCCGACCCTCAGCGGTCGGGCCTGGATCACCGGGTCCGCCGAGTACGTGCTCGACGAGACCGACCCGTTCCCCGAAGGGTTCACGCTCGGAGACATCTGGGCCTGAGGAACGGCGGATGGGCGACGGTTCAGGACGGTACGCGGCTCGATCTGTCGAAAGCGCGCCGGGTCGTTCGTCGTGAGGGTGTCGGACGATCACGGCCCAGGGGGCCGGGAAGGAGGAGGACATGGCGGACTTCGTGCTGCTCTACACCGGCGGCAAGATGCCGGAGACCGAGGAGGAGCAGGCCCAGGTCATGAAGGCCTGGGAGGGCTGGTACGGGACGATCGGCGCCGGCCTGAAGGACGGCGGGAACCCCTTCGGACCCTCGGCCAAGACGGTGGGCGCGGACGGGTCCATCAAGGACGGCGCGCCGGGCCCGCAGCACACCGGCTATACGATCGTCTCCTCTGCCTCGCTCGAGACGGCGACCGACATCGCGAAGGGCTCGCCCGTCTTGGAGGGCGGCGGCTCCGTAACGGTGTACGAGGTCATCGAGGCGATGTAGGCACCGCCCCCGACCATCGGGACCGATGAGGCCGGGCCGAGAGGTCCGGCCTCTTCGACGAGGTGGAGGGCCGAGGTGTAACGCCGACGCCGCATAGGGAGACCTGACCGACATCGAACCGATCTCCGAAGAAGTGGCCGAGCGCGCCGGCACGTCCCAGCCCACCATCGCCGCGTACGAAGCGGGCCACAAGGTCCCTAACGTCTCCACGCTCGAGCGGGTGCTCCGCGCGACGGGGACGACCCTGACCACCAGCCGATCGCCGGGGACGACCCGGCGCAGCGGCCGGGCGAGCTCGGCGTGGGTGAGACCGGCCGCCGCCCGCGCCTCCTTGATCAGCCGCGCCGAGAGCGTCATGGCCCGGGCGGTATATCCCATCGGATATCGCCACCTGGCTGGGACGCCCTGCAGCGCTGCTCGCCTCTCGAGCGTTCAAGGCGCACGATGGAAACGACCCTGCGAACCGTGCCCGCGGAACGGGCCGAGGAGGCCGACGTGGGCGAGACGGCGCCGAGCTTCGAGGAGTTCTACGAGGCCACCTTCCGACGCCTGTTCACGGCGCTCTGCCTGGTGACCGGGAACCGCCACGAGGCCGAGGAGATCGCCCAGGACTCGTTCCTCCGCGTCTTCGAGCGCTGGGACCGCGTCGGCAGGCTCGAGGACCCGACCGGATACCTGTTCCGGGTCTCGATGAACGTGTTCCGCAGCCGGTACCGGCGAGCCTCGCTCGGCCTTCGGCGCGACCTCCTCCTCGCGCCCGCGGCGACCGACGACCTGGCCGACATCGAGACCAAGGACGAGGTCGTCCGACTGCTCCGCGGGCTCGACCCCAAGCAGCGGGCCGCGGTCCTGCTCACTTCGATCTTGGACTACTCGGCCGAGGAGGCCGGCCGGATGCTCGGGATCCGCGCCTCCTCGGTCCGCTCCCTCACCACGCGCGCACGCGCCCGGATGAAGCATGAGGTGGTCGATCCCGCATGAGCGATGACCGGTTCGACGTGTTGGAGCGGCTCGCGCCGCTGTTCGAGGCGCCCGAGACCCCGTTCGAGGGGTTCGTGCGCCGACGCGATCGCAAGCGCCGGAACCAGCGCATCGCGGCCGGCGTCGTCGGGCTGGCGGTCTTCGTGGCGTCGGTCTGGATCGTGACGACCGGCGGGCCGTTCGACCGCGCCCTCACCCCGGCCGCCACCGACCCGACGGGACCGACGGGACAGACGGGTCCCCCCCACCCGATCGGCGCGGGCCTGCTGGGCCTGCCCCCCGAGGGGGCGACGCCGAGCAGCCCCGAGCACGGCGAGCTCGTCCTCAGCATCGGGTTCGGGCACACCGATGGAGACTTCGGGAGGTTCTCCCTCGATCTGTACGCCGACGGACGGGTGATCTGGCAGCGGCTCGGTTACCCCCCCGGGGGCGAGTACAGGGGCTCCACCGGGCTGATCGAGCAACGCCTCACGCCCGAGGGTGTCGACCTCGTCATCGCCGAGGCCCTCTCGACCGGGCTCTTCGACCAAAACCGCGAGTTCGTCGACAACCTCGGAAGCCTTCACTACGGCGGCATCGAGGTTCTCGACGGCGACCAGACGATCCACCTTGCCTGGGGCGACGCGGGCTTCGACAAGGGCGCCGACTCGGTCGCGACGACCCCGACGCCGGAGCAGGTGGGCGCGGTCGAGCGGCTCGACGCGCGGCTCGAGGACCTGGCTTCGTGGCTCCCTGCCACTGCCTGGGAGGACCCGGAGTTCCGGAGGTACGTGCCCTCCAGGTACTCGGTCTGCTACCTGGTGGAGGGTGAGACGTTCGGACGGTCCCGCATCTTGGAGCTGCTCCCGGCACCGGCCGCGAACCTGCTCCGCGCCCTGGACGCGACGCGGGGGGAGGTGGTCAACCTGCTTGGCCCGTTCTCCTTCTGGTGCTCCGTCGTGACCACCGAAGAGGCCCGCGGCCTCGTCGGGATCCTCGAGGACGCCGGGGCCGACACGCTGGACGAGGGCGGGCCCGTCTACGCCTTCCCACCGGGGCGGGGTGAGCAGGTCCACATCGACTTCAGGGCGGTCCTTCCTCACGAGTAGCTCGCGGAGGCCAGACCACGTATCCGCGGAAGGAAGGCTCGACACTGCGGGTTCTTCGGCGACGGGTCGTGTAGGCGTTCCGCGGCCCTAGACGGTTATCCATCGCATATGAGTGGATCGGCTCACCCGGGTCCGCGGCCGGACCTGGCCGGCATCGTCGTCGTCGACGCCGCAACCCTAGAAGTCTCGCTCGTCGCCGAAGGTCGCGGGGCGAGCTGGCTCAACGATCACACCCTGCTCGTCGAGGTCTGACTGGCGATCCCGCGTTCCTGGGTTCGGCAGCAACGTTCCGTGCTCCCCGTGGATCCATCTTCCAGATGGACGGATCGCTAGGACTCGTGGCTGAATCTTCGCGGGAGGGACACGTCGTGGCCGAGCCACTCAGCTTCGAGGCCTTCTTCGAGGCTGAGGCGCGGACGCTGTTCCGGCGTCTGTGCGCAGTGACGGGGAACTCGGCCGAGGCCGAGGAGATCATGCAGGACGCGTTCCTGGCCCTGTGGGAGCGCTGGGACCGCATCGAAACGATCCAGGATCCGACGGCGTACCTGTACCGCACCGCGATGAACGTCTTCCGCAAGCGGAGCCGCCGAGCCGCCCTCGCGCTTCGACGTGTGCTCTCCCCTGCGGCGGAGCCGACACCGTTCGCCGAGATCGACGAGCAGCAGGACGTCGTGGCCGCGCTCGCCGAGCTCACGCCCAGGCAGCGCGCGGCCCTCGTGCTGACCGACGTCATGGACTACTCGAGCGAGGAGGCCGGGCGGGCGCTCGGCGTGAGCGCGGGCACCGTGCGGGGACTGGCCTCTCGCGCGCGGGCAACCCTTCGTCGACAGGTGGGTGAGCAGACATGAACGAGCACCGGGATCTCCTCGAGAACGTCGGCGAGCGCTTCGCCTTCCCCGACCAAGCCTTCGAGCGCCTCGCGCGCCGGCGCGACCGTAAGCGTCGGAACCAGCGCATCGCGGCTGGGGTCGTCGGGATCACGGTCTTCGTGGCGGCGGTCTGGATCGTGACGACCGGTGGACCGTTCGACCGCGCCCTGACGCCAGGAGCCAGCGTCCCCGCCACCACCCCACCATCGGTGACCGATCCAGCGCCCGACGTTACCCCGCGACCCGGCGCGGTGGGGTTCATCGGCCTGGCTCCCGTTGGAGCCACGCCGAGCGCGCCCGAGCACGGGGAGCTCGTCCTCAGCCTCTACGGCAGGAGCACCACCGACGGAGGGCGCTTCCGGGCCTGGGTGTACGCCGACGGGCGGATCATCTGGGACATGGAAGGCGACTTCCCCTACGGCGCGAACGCGAGCACGACCGGCCTCCTCGAGCAGCACCTCACGCCCGAGGGCGTCGAGCGCATACGGTCCGAAATCGTCTCGACCGGACTGTTCGCCCACGACCTCACCCTCCTCAGCGGGCGAGTACGCGAGGACGCTTCCGGGATCCAGCAGCCGGTCGGCATCATCTGGGGCACGATCCAGGTACGCGGCGGCGACCGGCTCGTCAGTGTCACCTGGTCCAACCCCGAGATGTACCCCCAGGATCCCGGCATCGTCGCGACACCGGAACAGTCGACCGCTCTCGAGCGGCTGGATGCCCTGCTCACGCACCCCGAGTCGTGGCTGCCGGCGAGCGCGTGGGAGGACGAGGAGATCACAGCGTACGTGCCTTCCCGGTACGCGGTCTGCTACTCCGCGACGGATCGAGCGCTCGGAGCGTCGCGCATGGTGAGCCTGCTCCCGCCGACGGCCCAGAACCTGCTCGGCGACCGGGACCGGACCCGGTACGGCGCTTCGGACACGGGCATCTACTGCTCCGTCGTGACGACCGGAGAGGCTCGGGGGCTCGCCGAGACCTTCGACGCCGCGGGGCTCCGACTCGACGATCGCTCGATCAACAGCAGGTTGGGGTACCTCGTCGAGTCTCCGGACCTCCCGCACGGGGAGGTCTCGATCTACTTCGAGCCCTATCTCCCGGATGACCAGTTCCTGCTCTGCTCCCCCTGCGGGTGAATCGGGATGCGGATCAGGTGCGGGGCAGCTCAACGGCAGGTCCTGCTCGTATCGATCCTCGCGTTCGTGGCTGCGGCCTGCAGTCCCTCATCGGCTCCGGCGACCGCTCCGAGCGAGAGCACTGCGGACACGGGACCCGACACCCAACGCAGCTACGCGCTCGGGGAGTTCCCCCCGTTCCCCGATGGGGCCCTCCCAGGATCGACCGCGGAAGCGCTCCAGGCGGCCCTCGATGCGGCCGTCGAGGACGGCACGTTCATCGGCGTCACCGCCGCGGTGATCGTCGCCGACCGCGGGAGCTGGGCTGGGGCCGCGGGATCCACGGATGGCGTTGCCTTGACCCCGGACTCGGCGACCCCGACGCACAGCTCGGGCAAGACCGTCGTCGCCGCCGAGGTGCTCCGCCTGGCCGAAGAGGGCCTCCTGGACCTCGACGATCCGGCATCAGAGTACCTCCCGCCGGAACTGCGCTTCTACGACGCGAACGGGGCCACGATCCGGCAGGTGCTGGGGATGCGCAGCGGGATCCCGGACCTGAAGGAGTTCACGCCCGATGGAGGGGCCTACCCGGCCGAGCGGGCGTCATCCGTCGTCGACGTGTTCCGGAAGCTGCCCGAACCTGAGCAGCACCCCCCGACCCCGGCCGGGTACGCGAGCACGAACTACGTCCTGCTCGGGGCGATCATCGAGCACGTGAGCGGCAAGCCTCTGGCCGAGGTCCTTCGCTCGGACGTCCTCGACGATCCCGCGCTCGACGGGCTCGTCTACATGGTGGAAGACGCACTGGCCGGCGACGGGTACGGCGTGGAGTCGACGCCGGCGTCGTTGGCCCGATGGGGGTACGAGCTGTACGGGGGTTCCGTGCTCTCCGACGCATCCCTCCGCGAGATGACCGACTTCGGCGGCGAGTGGTACGGGCTGGGTGTCATGGATCTCTCCGGCGAGTACGCCACCCTCGCCGTCGGCCACGAGGGATCGAGCTCGGCCGCGAGCTGCTGCTCCTTGATCCGACTCGTGGCGCTGCCGGAGGAAGGCGTCGTGATCTCGGTCCAGGCCAGCACGGGATCGACGGACGACCCGTACGGCACCTACAACCACGATCTGGTCCGCCTGACGCAGGTCCTGAGGGAAGCGGCTCTGGGATGAACGCTCGGCCCATCAGGCATGGTGAGCCTGCTCCCGGCGACGGCCCGGGACCTCCTCGGCGGCCGGGACCGGACCCGGTACGGCGCGTCGGACGCGGGCATCTACTGCTCCGACGTGACGACCAAGGAGGCTCGCACACTCGCCGAGACCTTCGACGCCGCAGGGATCGCACTCGAGGATCGCTCGCTCTACAGCAGGTTGGGGAACCCCGTGGAGTCTCCGGACCTCCCGCACGGCGAGGTCTCGATCTACTTCGAGCCGTACCTCCCACACGACGAGTTCCTGCTCTGCTCGCCGTGCGGGTGAGTCGAGCGCGCGTCCGCGAAGACGAACGAAGGCGAACCGCGAGGACCACCTGATCCTGCGTCCGCCGGGACCGCCGCTCCGAGCGAGCGCCCTTCCTCTGCCGGCCGCTTGCGAGTAAGAAGAACCGAACACGGAGCCCTCCCTGCGCGTTCATGGAGCGTGATGATCGAGCCAGCGAGCCTGAGCGCCGTGCCCGAGGTCGGCGAGGCCTGGGCGTTCGAGGAGTTCTTCCTCGCCCAGCACGAGCGCCTCTTCCAGGCGCTCTACCTCCTGACCGGCGACCGGTACGAGGCGGACGACCTGGCCCAGGAGGCGCTGCTGCGTGCGTACGAGCGGTGGGACCGGGTCGGCGCGATGGACTCACCCGCCGGGTACGTGTACCGCACGGCGCTGAACCTGCATCGGAGCCGCCTCCGCACGCTCGTGGTCCGGGCCCGCCGCGTGTTCGCCGACGTTCCGGCCGAGGATCTCAGCACATCCGTGGCGGCGAGCCATGACGTCCGAAGGGCGCTCGCACAGCTTCCCCGCGGCCAACGCGAGGCGCTGATCCTCGTCGAATGGCTCGGTCTGGCCTCCGAGGAGGCCGGCCGGGTGCTCGGGATCGACGCGGCGTCGGTGAGGGGACGCCTCCACCGGGGGCGGGCGTCGCTACGCGACCAGCTAGGAGACCGAGATGAGTGACCTGAGAAGCACCCTTGAGCGAGGCGTCGGAAGTGCCACCCCCCCGCCCGATGGGTTCGAGCGCATGCTGCGCCGCCGCGACCGCAAGCAGCGGAACCAGCGCATCACGGCCGGCACGGTCGGGATCGCGGTATTCGTTGCCGCGGTCTGGATCGTCACGACCGGTGGACCGGTCGATCGCGCACTGACGCCGGGGGGCGGAGGGACCGCGACCGGTCCCACGGTCACGGAACCGACGATCGCGCCCGAAGCTGCAGGCATCGTCGGCCTGCCGGCCCCGGGAGCCGCACCGAGCACGCCGGAGCACGGACGGCTCGTCCTCTACCTCGAGGGCAACGTGAGCGGCCCACCGACCGCGCTCTGGGTGTACGCCGACGGGCGCCTGATCTGGGGCGATGTCTTCGGCTACCTCCCCGAGGGTTCGCCGACCGAGGGGGCCACCGGCTTCGTCGAGCAGCACCTCACGCCCGCAGGGGTCGAGTTCCTGCGGACCCAGGTCATCTCGACCGGGCTCTTCGAGGACGACCTCGCGCTCTTGCGCGGCCCTGGTGATCCTCCCTTCCTCACGATCCGCGTGCGCAACGGCGACCGACTCGTGTGGCTGACGTGGGCCGTGGAGGAGAACTACCGCGTCCCGAAGGACGCGCCGCAGGCGACGCCGGAGCAGGCGAGCACCCTGGAAGGGATCCATGCGCTCCTGACCGATCCGACGTCTTGGCCGGCGAGCGCGTGGGAGGACCAGGATCTCGAGACCTTCGTGCCATCCAGGTACCAGGTGTCGCTTCGGGACTTCCCCACTCAAGGGCCGGGGCCGGAGGTGTCCGTCGGAGCGCGCGAGTTGGCGCTGCTGCCGACACCGGCGGTGGACATCCTCCGCCTCGGCACGAAGCTGGACCCGGCGTTCTACGAGCTGACGACCGACGATGCCCGTGCGCTGGCCGAGGCCCTCATCCAGGCAGGTCTCGATCCGGTGGCGATGCCCATGGGGGAGGCCGTCGTGCGGTTCGAGCTCGAGGATCCCTATGAGCCCGGGAACTCGCTCCACGTCTTCTTCGGGCCCGTCCTGCCTCATGGCGAGGCGGTCTTCCTGGGACCCGGGTGACCGCACGCCCGCAGTGGAGGTGAGGAGGTGACGGAGATTCGCCCAGCATCCGAGGGCGTCCCAGCGGAACGAACCGGCTCGCGAAGATCCGTGGACCCTGAAGTCCAAGACGACGTGATCAGATCCGGTCGCGGGACTCGAGCGATGGGTCCGAGGACCGACCCGATCGACCAGCGCGGCAGGTCATGACCCCCAAGACCTGCCTCCGTTGTGACTGGCATGGCGAGACGAAGGAACCGAAGTGCCCCAACTGTGGGGTTCCGGTCTACGTCATCGGCGCTTCCCCGTCGGGAGAGGCAGGAAAGCCGGCGGGGAGCGGTCCTGAGGAGCGGAGCCACGAAGGGGCGAGCACCGCAAGCATGGATCCGAGGGGCAGCCCGTCGCCCCGGTCAGACTTATCCCCCTCCCCAACGTTCGCCGGAACGAACACCTCTGCCAAGCTCGCGATGGCGGCGGCGGCCGTGGTGGTCGTCGCGATGGTCCTCAACAACCTGCTGTCCGCCAGCAGTGGGATAGCGGGGAGCGGCCCCGCAGTCGCAGTCTCACCCTCACCCTCAGCGACGCCGCAACCCAGTCCCTCGACAACGCCTGCGGGCGTCGGTCCCGACCTCGATTGTCCTTTCATCGGCAGGTGCGCGCTGACCGTGGGGGGCGTTCCGTTCTCGTTCAGGGTGAGGACGGATGGCTGGGAACGGTTCGGCAGCATCTCGATCAACAAGTCCACGGTGGGCTCACAAGGCGCAGAGGCCATCATCTTCTGGACGGCCTTCCCGGGCGGAGACATCGCCGACCCATGCGACAACCTGCTCCATCCGCTCGGCGGTCTTGGTCCATCGGCCGCCGATCTCGCGGCCGCCGTGGCGAAGGCGCCCGGGACCGAGCTCGTCGCGGGGCCTTCGGACGTCACCCTGGGCGGGTACCCCGCCAAGCACGTGGTGCTCACCGTTCGCAAGGACCTGCGTTGCGACCCTGGGTTCTTCTTCACGTGGGAAGACGTGGATGGAGGGGCGCTCTGGCCGTACACGGTCGCAGGCGTCACGATCAACGTATGGACCCTCGATGTGGACGGGACACGCCTGTTCATCGAGGCCGAGACGAGCAGGCAAGCGAGCCCCGAGCTCGAGCGGGAGGTCCAGCAGATCGTCAGGTCGATCCGCCTCGGCCCACCGACGGCGGACTACCTCCTCGACCTCGACACGGGCACGAGGAGGCCCCTGCCCAAGAACATCGATGGGAGCCAGCATGCCGCCTCGCCCGACGGCTCGAGGATCGCCTACGTCGCGCCGGACGAGGACGGAACCGGTCAGATCTTCGTTGCCGACCTCGACGGCTCACGGGTCCGGCAGGTGACGCATGACCCGGTGGGGGCGGGCTCGCCAGCCTGGTCGCCGGATGGGACGAGGATCGCCTACGGGAGGTCCGTCGGCGAGAACCTCGCTCACCTCTTCGTCCTCGACCTCGCCACGGGCCGGTCCACGCAGATCGATGACGGGACCCGCGACCAGCAGGCCATCAGCGGCGCGCTCCAGTTCACAACGGACGGCTCGTCAATCGTCTACACCGGCGTCAGCGATCGGGGCCTGGAGCTCCGAACCATGCCGGTCGACGGAGGGGAGAGCACGCTCCTGATCGGCGGACGCACCGATGGCGCCGGGGGCCTGGCCAACGCGTTCAACGGTTCGCTGTCGCCCGACGGTACGCTCGTGACCTTCCTCGGCGACGAGGGCGGCCCGGGGCCGATGCGGTACGTGGCCAACGCCGACGGCACAGATAGGCGAGTCATCCCAGGATGGGCCTCGAATCCCGCGGGAGCCTGGTCGCCCGACGGGAGCCGGATCGTGTGCTTCGCTCCTCTTCCAGGCAGCGCCATCAGCGTCGTAGACGTCGCGACCGGAGATCGCTCGTTCGTCGCCGAGGGCAGTGGCGCGATCTGGCTCGACGATCACACGCTGCTCGTAGAGGTCTGACGACGGATCCCGGGAGGCAAGGTGCGATACCGCCTCTGCGAACGGCGGTGTCTGCGCGTTCATGATGTCGATGGATGAGCAGGCCGCCCTGATGACCGGGTCGCTGGAACACCTCCAGGTCCCGCTGGACTTCGAGGAGTTCTTCGAGACCGAACGTGAGCGGCTGTTCCGGGCACTCCTGCTCGTCACGCACGACTCGGCGGAGGCGGAGGATCTCATGCAGGAGGCGTTCGTCCGCATCTGGGAGCGTTGGGATCGCGTCGCTCAGGTCGAGGACCCCGTCGGCTACCTCTTCAAGACGGCGATGAACCTGCACCGCTCGGCGCTCCGGCGCGCGCTTACCGCGGCAAAGAGGTCGCTGCGGCCTCCGGCCGGGCGAGATCCGTTCGACGAGGTGGCCGACCGCGACGAGGCGGTCCGGTCGCTGGCCCTGCTCACCCCCCGGCAGCGTGCCGCCGTCGTCGTGACCGAGCTCCTCGGGTACAGCTCCGAGGAGGCGGGCGCGATCCTCGGGGTCCGGCCGGGCACGGTCCGCACGCTTACCTCGCAGGCACGAGCGACGCTGCTCGCATGGAAGGAACCAGACGATGACTGACCTCAACTCACTGCTCGAGCGCGCCGATCGCGCCGTTTCCGGCGTGCCACTGCCCATCGGCGGGGTGGAGCGGCTGCGCAGCCTGCGCGATCGCAAGCGCCGGAACCAGCGCATCGCGGCGGGCGTCGTCGGGATCTCGGT
>Ga0209002_10004609_pt1 | contig 10796 bp, 7 predicted proteins | sample Rifsed16ft2_FD_184010 | JGI IMG/M metagenome (GOLD analysis project Ga0209002, IMG submission 184010) | Soil microbial communities from Rifle, Colorado, USA - sediment 16ft 2 (version 2) | ecosystem: Environmental > Terrestrial > Deep subsurface > Rock core/Sediment | place: Rifle, Colorado...
CACATTAACCCGGGCGGCCTTAAGCGCGACGGGATCACTATCCAGAGCCAATACCCTGCTGGCCCCCAGCTTGGCCAGGGCAATGGCCAGAATCCCCGACCCCGTGCCGACATCCAGGGCAGTGATAGATTCCTGTTCCACCGAGGCCGTAGCCTCTTCCAGAAATTCCAAGCAGCAACGGGTGGTGGCGTGCGTCCCCGTGCCGAATGCCATCCCGGGTTCTATGGTGATCACCTGGCGCCGCCGGGACTGAGGCGGATCAACCCACGGAGGGGTAATCCAAAAAGCCTTGCCTACCTTTTGGGGAGAAAAAAATCTGCGCCAGGAGTTATTCCAATTCCTGTCTGGCAAAATCGTCCAGCGCAGCGGCTGCTCTCCGATCCCTGGATAAATCCCCTTGATCCCTCTGAGAAAACGCTGAATATCCCGCTTCAGCGCGGAACTTTTCGCCGGACGCGCAAAGAAGGCCCGGACCTCACCCCGCTTGAGAACGACACCGGGAGAGCCGCGCTCGATGAGGAAGTTCGAGATTGTGTCTAACGCCGCCGCAGGGGCCTTAAGCGAAAGCTGGTACCATGAAGCAGGCACAAATTTTATATGCCACAGGGGAGCCCCGGGTTCAAATACTCTGGATGTGGAAGGCACGGAATCTTGTCGGCGATTGTTCCCCTTCGTCAAGCAAAGCCGGACCAGGCAACCTTGTAAGCTAAAAAGTTTTGCGATAAATACGCAGCATAGGAACTAGCCACTTTTTTAACACGCTGAAAGCGAAACCTTACCACGGATGGTACAAATAGCCCCTTTTCGCGGGATTCTCTACAACCGGAAAAAGATTCGCGATCTCTCCAAAGTGATCGCTCCCCCTTATGACGTGATCGCGCCGGAGGAGCAGGAGAGGCTCTATCGGAAGTCCCCCTACAACGTCGTGCGCCTTATCTTGAATCAGGAGCCGGACCCTTACGAAAGCGTTGCGCGTTTATTTGCAGGCTGGCGGGCGGAGGAGATTCTCCTCCGCGACGAGAGGCCCGCCCTTTACTTTCTGAGCCATCGCTTCCCGGACAAAGAAGGAAGAGAGAGGGAGCGATTGGGATTCATTGCCCTCACCCGGCTCGAAGATTTCTCGACGGGGATGATCCGACCTCACGAGAAGACACTGGACGCGCCCAAGGAGGATCGCCTTCGTCTCATGCTGGCCTGTCATGCCAACTTGAGTCCGATCTTTGCTCTCTATTCCCATCCGAAGCAGACCATCAATAAGGCTCTGACCGAACAGGTGCAGGGAGTCCCGCCCCATATAGAGGTCAAAGAAGACGGCGGAGGGACGTGTCTCCTCTGGCGCATCAGCGATCCGGAGATCATCCGCCTGGTGCGGAAAGAGATGGAAGCCCAACCTCTATTAATCGCCGACGGCCATCATCGCTACGAGGCCGCGTTGAACTACCGCAACCGCTTGCGCGCGGAGAAAGCGAATTGGAACGGGCGGGAGCCATTCAACTATGTGATGATGTATTTCGCGAACATGAACGATGACGGCCTGGTCATCTTCCCGACGCACCGCCTGGCGCGCTCCTTTCGGCCGATTCCGTTTCAGAAACTGGAAGAGGAGCTTCAGCGATATTTCTACCTGGAGCCCTATCCCAAGACCCCCGAGGGGCAGCGCTGGTTTTTGCGCGCCTTAAGAAGCGGCGGGAAGAAGCGCCATCTCATCGGCGCCTCTTTTAGGCGGGACCCTCGTTATCTGATCCTGCGCTTGAAGAACAAGAGGATCATGCAGCGGCTGGCTAAAGACCTGAGCGGCCCATTGCGCGATCTGGACGTGACTACTCTCCATCTTCTTATCTTGGAGCACATCCTTGGCCTCCCGCAAGAGGAACAGGTTAAGGGTGAAGCGATCAGTTATTCGCAGGACGAGGAAAAAGTTCTCAAAGCGGTGGACAAAGAGGATTACCAGGCGGCCTTTATCTTAAACCCGCCCAAGCCTGAAGAGATCTTGACCGTCACCCAAAACGGTGAGAAAATGCCCCAGAAGACCACTTACTTCTATCCCAAGCTCATCACCGGCCTGGTGATCAACAAGATGGACCCGGAGGAAGAGATTTTAGATGAGCCTGAAGGTCAGGCGTAAGGTTCCCGGCAAAAAGGAGGAGGAATCATGAAGGTCAAGGCGCTATTGCAGTACGTGACCATTTGGACGGTTCTCTCTCCGTGCTTTAGCGGATATCTCTTTGCCGCCCAAATGAATGCGCTGTGGACAACCGAAGCCGGAGTCTATGCTCCCGCTTGGGCAACCAGAGAAGCCAATCTCTTTGAGAAATATGGAAATCAGGTGCAGCTCATATTCATCCAGGGCGCGACCTCAGCGGCAGCGGCGTTGATTTCCGGCGACGCTCACATTGGCTTTCTTTCGCCTCAGGTGGTCATCACGAGCAGTATGCAAGGTCTGGACCTTGTGATGGTGGCGCGCCTGGGGGACTTCATTGAAAATCAGATCTTCGGAAGAAAGGGCATGACGAGTCTAAAGCAAATCAAGAGCCTGGCCATCAGCCGGTTTGGGAGCAGCGCCGACTTTGTGGGCCGGGTCTTGGTCGAGCGCGCGGGACTTAAACCCGATAGCGACGTGGCGTTTTTGCAGTTTGGAAATCAGTCCAACCGGCTGGCAGCGCTGGAAACAGTCAGAGCCGACGCGGCTATTGTGACTCCACCCATGACCCTGCAGGCCAGAAAAATGGGTTTTCCGCTACTGGCCGATGGAATGAAACTGCAAATCCCATACTCGAGCGCCATGATGGTGATGAGGCGGTCCTATATTGATAGGAATCGTGAGGCCGCTCGCAATGCGATGAAGGCGATTGTGGAAGGGATCCATCACTACAAGGCCAACAAGGAACAGGCTCTCAAGGTGATCTCCAAGTACATGAAGATTCAAGACCGCGAAGTCCTTGAGGAGAGCTTTCGCGCATACGATTTTTCTTTAAAGCCTTATCCTTCAAAAGAATACTTTGAGCTTCCCATCCAGGAAGTTGCCAGAAGAGACCCCAAGGTTTTGAAGGAAAATCCAGAACGCTTCGCCGATTCCTCTCTGCTCAAGGAATTGGACGAGAGCGGGTTCATAGACAGGTTGACGCGGGAGTACGGTCTAAAGAAGTGAATGGCTATCGCTCCTCTATCCCAAGCTCATCACCGGCTCGTAACGCAACCTTTGAGGCCCTCTTGAAGTCCCCGATCCACTCGCTCTTCGTAATCCGGCACCTCGTTCAGCAAAATGATGTCGTCATAGGTGCCGTGACCTCGCCCCATCACCCTTGCCTCAGGATGCACGCTGTTATGGTGAGCTATCGGGAGTTTGTACTTCTTCCATGTCTCGTAGTAGTTGCGCATAAGCTCGATGGACAGCTCTAAAGGAATGGACGGTTGTGAATGCTGGGAGACTAAATTGGAACCGGGCTCACGACGCCATTGATTAAAGCGTGGAAACACCCCGTGCCGCATCATGAATTCAATGCCCTCGCTCGTAGACTGAACCGCCTCCTTGACGGTCGCAAATCCGTGCGGCTTGGCCATTTCCAGCCCGCAGACAAAGTTCGGCCGCACATTGGCCTCGCCAAAGACATCCACCGACTCGACCATCCACCTCACCCAATTCTCCCACCCCACGCGCCGGGTTTTTCCCGGATTGATCCACTCAAAAAGTCTCCTGTCCCAAACTTCCATATTCGCATGGTGACAGTCGACCCCGGCAGCCCGATAACGCTTCATCGTCTCTTTGTCCTTGGCGTTGGTCTGCAAGTTGATGTAGCGCTTGTGCCCTCCCCATTTTAAGGCCGAGGCGTACTCCAGGTAGAAAGCGTCCTCATCTTTCCCGTGCAGCGTCTTTAGAATCGTGCCTCCGGTGATAATAAAATCGATGGATGGAGGAAACCCCACCTCCTCCGTCGCATCCTGCTCGATGGAACGCGCCACTTCCGCCATGTACGAAACAGGCTTCACCGGAGCATTGAACGTAAAATCCTTCGACTCCTTCATCTGCCGGGCGTTGGTGTTGATGTCGCAGAAGCGGCATTCCTCATCCGGCCCCCAGTATTGGCAGTTGCGAAAGACCGTGACAAAATACCCATACGCGATGATCTCATGATACGCGGTGCCGTCTTCGAACTTCCGCGCGTAGTACTTAAGCGGCTTGGGAAAAGAGACGTTGCAGATTTCTCGGCCTTCCAACAGGAGCTTCGTCTGCCCCTCCACCACGTCGATCACATAGGGAGACTTGGAATTCAATGTGGTCTGCACCGTTACGGGCCTGAGACCGTAATCTCCCCCGCGGATTGTGAACCACTCGGGAATCTTCCGGTGCTCCTTTCGCTTCATCTCCGTCATCGGCATAAGATCATAAGAAAAAAGGCGGTACGACTTAACCAGGGACTGCGCCGCTCGCTCTAGCGCGGCGTCCGTAAACCAGTGGCCGACGCGAAGGAGATCCTGTTTAAGGATCACCTCGCGAGGAACATCGGAATATTCGGCAAAGTAAGACTCGATGCGACTTACGCCCCCCGGGCTCTCCATTGGTTCGGCTGCTTGCATGTTCCCTCCGATGCTTAGGCAACAACCTAGTCTCTGATGTCCTGCAGGAACGGCTCCGTTGAGATTTCTTGCCCTACGCCGTTTTCCCGAGCCAGGGTGTACACCTTAGCTGCCACAGCGGCAAACTGAAAACCCAGAAGGCCGAGGTTGTGAAAGAAAGTGATCTGGTCAGGGGAGGTGCGCCTCTTCGATGGGTCCCTCAACAGGTCCACCAGAGAGGGATAATTTAGAAAGTCGGTATTGCTAACAGGGCGCTTCGGGACCCGGGCGATCTCATCGGACCGACCAATCATCCAGGTAGCCCACCCATACTTGCGCTCCGAATCTTCCTTTCCAACAGCGGTCCCTAGCGTTTCTGTGCCAACCTGCACCACGAGGTCGCAACGCCGCACCACATCCCAACTCCATTCCCTGGAGCTCAAGTTGGCCAGGTGCATTCCTTTCTCGATCCAAGACGGATCCGTGACGACCAGGCCCGTAGAGTCCGTGCAGGTCGCCACGATATCCGAACCCCGGACGACCGGCTCGGGACGATCATAAGGCTCTACTGGGATTCCTAGTTCTCGGCTCATCTCCTCGGCATAGGCTTCTCGATGGGTCTTAGTCGGACTGTACACTTTGGCTTTGGAAATAGGGCGCACTTCTCGAAAGGCAGCGAGATAAGCCCGGGCCATCCCTCCGGACCCCAGGATGCCCACGACAGAGGCATCCTGCCGGGCCAGGTAATTCACCCCTAAAGCGGCTCCGGCCGCCACACGCAAATGGTGCAGGATGCCATCGTTCATAATCGCCAATGGTTCTCCATTCCGGGTGCTGAACATCAGCAGAAAGCCACTGAAGGTGCCAGGTTGGACGCAATGCAACTCATCGGTGCCTTCCTCTGTCCAGGTGACAATATCCGATTTCATGCGCGTCACAAAGACGCCCCATGGCTCAATGGCCCCCTCCATACTACCCCAGCGATAGTAGCCGTCGGAACGTCCGCAGGGAACCCAAACATCCGTTCTGGGCCGGGAAACCGCTCGACCCTGGGCCAGCACATGAAAGGCCTCTTCCAAAGCCTCGATGCAGTGCTTCGGCGTCAGCAGCTGTGAAATATCTCGATTGTTTAGATAGATCATGCGGGGATCTCCAAATACCAGGCAACCGCCTTTGCTATCTTTTTGCTCGATTGACAAGCTCCTCGTAAAATGCGCTCTTCTGGACGGCCTCCACCGGGGTTTCATAAACCACGTCCTCTACCTTGACTCCCGCCACCTTGGGATTGGTTACCGCCAGAAGCCGCTGCATGTTTTGTATGCCCTTCAGATTGGGCCTGATATCCAGGCCGTATAGCCACTGAAGCACGTCGTATCCGGTCTCCGCCTCTTTGGTGTTTGGGAGTCTTAAGTTTTTTGCCAGGGACTTAACCGACACTTCCCTGTTGGCAGGGTTCTGAATAAAGGCTACTGACTCAAGAGCCCCTCTAAGAATCGCATCCACTATCTGTGGATTCTGCTTGAGGTAAGAGCGGCGTGCTGCCAGCGCAAGCCCCTGATATGGAATCGGCGCTTTCCCGATATCTAATAGTACGGGGAACCCCTTCTGCTTGAGCAGAGCGCTGAAGGTATAGCCCAAGTATGCGGCATCGATCCTGCCCGCCGCCATCGCCTGGGTGAGCACGGACTGATCCCCAAGTACCAAGACCGTAACCTTGTCCCTTGTTGGCTCCAGCTTCAAATGCTCCAGGGCGAGCATGGAAAGCGACCACACTCCACCTCCGATGCTTTGAACCCCAAGTCTTTTTCCCCTGAGGTCCTCAGCTCTTCGGATGGTTGGAGCCACTACAAAGTCACCATCAGCCCGGTTAACGATCCCCCCAAAGAAGGCGACGTCGATACCTCCGACGAAGGCATTTAAGACCGACCCTGGAATCGTAAAGGCTATTTGTACGTCGCCTGAGGCCAGAGCGGCTACGGTCTGACCACCAGTGCGAATAGTGATGAGCTCGACGTTAACGCCGTGCTTGCGGAAAAAACCCTGCTCCACGCCGATCCAGAGAGCCAAAATCTTTTCATTGAAGGCTCCGTAAGCGATGCGCACTAGCGGCAACTCTGCAGCTTGAGCAAAGCCAAGGTTTAGAGTTAGAAACAGCAGGGCAAACGCGCCGCGCACCAATAACTTCTTCGGACGCATAGTGCATCGGGCCATAACGTGAGCCTCCTCTTTTCCTAACCTTGACTGTGGCCCGCCTAGCTTTCCGAGGGAGCGGAGCAAATCTCCAGCATCCTTTCGCTAACGCCCAAGCGGCGCCACAAACTCGCCATCTCCCGGTTTTCCTACGACCTTACCGTCCTGCATCACTACCTTGCCGCGGACGATGGTATAAACCGGCACGCCCTTGACCTTGCGGCCGTGATAAGGGGTCCAGCCCACCCGTGTATAGGTCGTCTCGTTGGTAATTGTCTCCTCTTTGTTCATATCCACAATCACCAGATCGGCGTCCGAGCCGACCTGGATCACACCTTTCCTCGGCAAGACGCCGAAGATCCGGGCCGGATTGTAAGAGGTAATACGCACCAGCTTATCCAGCGTGAGCTTGCCTTCGTTGACCGCGGTCAAAAAGAGCTTTAAGTAGTCCTGGATCTGCGGCTCGCCGCCGGGAGATTTCCACATATCTTTCCAGCCGACATCTTTTTCTTCCTTTGTATGCGGGGCATGGTCCGTGCCGATCAGATCGACCGTCCCATCGTCGATGCCTTTCCACAGCGTTTCGACGTGGTGTTCAGGAACCCAGAAGCCGAGACAGTAAGGCCCGAGCTTCTCGACATTCTCCCAGGAGCCCAGAAAGAGGGCCCAGGGATTCACCTCCACGCTGACCGGCCGCCCCTCCTCCTTGGCCCGGCGCGCCATCTCCAATCCTCCCGGAGTGCTCATGTGAAGGATGTGGAGCTTTACTCCGGTAGCCTTCTGAAAACGTAGAATGGTCGCGATGGCAGTATCCCAGATTATACCGTCGAAGTCGCGGTAGGCCCTGGCGTAGGCCTGCGGGCTGCGGTCGCCGCGCTGCCAGTATTTCTGTTCGATGACGTCCATCAGATCCTGGTCGTGCGGATGAATCATCAGCGGCAGGCCGGTCTTCGCCACCTCTTCGAAGCAGCGAAAGAGCGCGCCGTGATTGTGAAGCCCGATGCCGGGCATGTGCGGATAGTCTCGGCCCGTGTCCCGGACCATGAAGATTTTGAAGCCGAGACAGCCGGCCTCGGCGAGCTTGGAGATTTCTTCCGGCACCGTCCCCGAGGGATTGTGATTGAAATCCACAATTGCCTTTTTTTTGCTGATCTCGATGACATTGAGGTAGCGCTCCACCGTCGTCGTCGGCGGATCGACGTTCGGCATGCCGACCGACAGCGTGACACCCCCGGCCGCGGCGGCCTGGGTCGCGGTCGTGATATCTTCCTTGTGTGTGAATCCCGGCTCTCTGTGATGCGTGTGCGTGTCGACCAGTCCCGGAATCACTACCTTGCCCTTTGCCTCTATGACGGCACTGAAGGAATCCGGCAGGGCCGTGGGCTTCGCGAGCGCTGCTACTTTGCCTTGATGTACGGCGATATCCGCTTCGATAAGACCTCCGGGCGTCCAGACCTTTCCCCCTTTGACAACCAAATCCATCTTTTCCATGGCTCAAAATCTCCGTTCAGAAATGTTTGGAAACCCTTATATGACCGGCAAAAATCGCTGTCAACAGGTTGTGCCAATAGTCGCGCGCGGCGCCGAGAGCGGAGGTTGACTCCAAACCGCAAATCTGAAAGTATCTTTGGCGGACTCACCCGGCAGACCAAAAAAAGGAGGAAACGAATTATGGCGCAACAAATCAGGCCGTTTTTAACTCTCATGGTAACTTTACTTTTCCTCACACCGGCAGCTTTCGGTCAGGATGCCAAACTGATCGAGGCGGCAAAGAAAGAAGGCAAGATAGTGGCTTATGGCTCGCTCGAGTCCGACACCGTGGAGGCCATCAGGAAAGCCTTTCAAAAGAAGACGGGAATAGAAATGGAATACTGGCGCGCCTCTGCAACCAAGGTCATGGACAGGGCCATGACCGAGTATCGGGCCGGAAGGCCTCTCTTCGATGTCATCCTCACCAACGACAATCCGTTACAGATTATGCAAAAGGAGGGAATCTTCGCCAAATATGACTCGCCATCGGCCAAGGATTTTCCAAAGGATGCCATTGATCCAAATCTAGGTCCCAGATATCGGAACGTGATCGTCGGTGTCATTTACAATAAGAGCGTGATCAAGCCTGCGGATGCGCCGAAATCGCTTGAAGACCTTCTCAAGCCCCAATACAAGGGAAAACTGGTCATGCCCGACCCGACGCAGCACACGACTACCACGCAGTGGGTTGCCAGTCTCTTCAAGCTCATGGGAAAGGAAAAAGCGGACAAGTATATTCACGACCTGGCCGCCATGAAACCTATTCTGGTGGAATCGCTCCTGCCCGCGGCCGAGCGGGTCACCACCGGAGAGACGCCTATCGCCATTACCTATGTGAAGTACACGTTTATCTTCGGGCAGAAGGGGGCGCCTCTGGACTACGTAAGACTGGGGAAAATGCTCGGAGACGGACATTATGCGCCGCTCAACAACAAGGCCCCGCATGCCAATGCCGGCAAGGCTTTCATCGATTTCTTCCTCGGCGACGAGAGCATGAAAATCATGGCCAGCATGGGCGAGTTCGTGAATCGCAAAGGGGTCTATCCTCCGCTGCCGGACGCGGACAAGATCCAATTTGTCGAGATGGTGGATCTGGACAAGAAAGGGTTCGCGGAGAAGAAAAAGGAATACACCAAGATCTTCCTGCAGTAGAAATTAAGGCTCCGTGAATCACAGGTCTATCGCTATCGGGCGAGGGTTTCCCGCTGCCTGGACATTGACGCGCGCGTGGTCGTTTGTCAGCCAACCCATAAACTTGATCTTTCTCGGGGTGGCCGCCGTCCTCGCGTTTTTGAGCCTCTACCCGAGTTTCTTTCTCCTTTATGGAAGCCTGACGGACTCCCCCCTGGGGGTGCCGGGCCATTTTACCCTGCAGAACTACATTCAGGCATATTCAGACCCGGAGGCCTACCGCCTGATCCTGACCTCCTTTATCTTTGGCATCGGCTCCTCCGGATTGTCCGTAATCCTGGCCTTGAGTCTGGCTTGGATTACCATCAGGACCGACGCTCCTTTCAGAAGACTCTTCGAGCTTACCGCGATCATCCCCAATATCATGCCGCCGCTTCTCATTTCGATATCATGGGTCCTCCTCCTCAACCCCAGTAACGGCCTTATCAATGCTACGCTGATGCGGCTTCTGGGCCTGGAGAAAGCGCTTTTTAATATCTACTCCCTCCCAGGTTTGATTTTTGTTGAAGGGTTGATCCTGACTCCCCTTGCCTTTCTGATCATAGCAGCGGCCATGAAAGGCATGGATCCCGCGCTGGAAGAATCGGCCAAAACGCTCGGCTCCAATGAGTTCGGCGTCGCCGGGCGCATCACATTTCCCCTGATGCGACCGGCTATCTTGGCGGCGGCTACGCTGAATTTTGTCCGGGCGGTCGAAAGCTTCGATACACCTGCCATCATCGCGCTCCCGGCCAGGATCGAAGTCTTCACGACTAAGATCTGGCGTGAGGCCCTGGGCTCGTTCCCGACCAACCACAATCTCGCCGCATCCTACGGCGTGGGGATTCTTGTTATCGCCCTGATCTTCGTCTATCTCTACCGTCGCTTCACCTCAAAGGTAGAGAGCTTCTCCACCGTGACCGGCAAGGCATTTCGCCCTCATCAGATCGATCTCGGCAAATGGAGATATCTCGCCTCGGGCGCCGCTTTCGTCCTCCTTATCTTCATGGTGGTCCTGCCCTTTCTGGTTCTTCTCCTGGTCTCGCTTTTGCCTTACTACCATGTGCCCACCTGGGAAACCTGGAAGAATCTGACTCTAAGCAACTACCTCTACATTATCGAGACCCCAAGGGTCCACAGGGCGTTCGCAAACAGCCTCTTTCTGGCCATTGTCGGCGCTTCCATCTGCATGTTCCTCGCCGCCCTGACTTCGTACCTTACAGTAAGAACCAAGATCGCCGGCCGCGGCCTCCTGGAAGGGCTTGTCTTCATCCCCTGGGCCTTTCCCGGCACGGCGCTGGCCCTCGGTCTCCTCTGGGCATACGTGGATTTTCCCATCCCCATCTACGCTA
>Ga0209002_10004616_pt1 | contig 10785 bp, 12 predicted proteins | sample Rifsed16ft2_FD_184010 | JGI IMG/M metagenome (GOLD analysis project Ga0209002, IMG submission 184010) | Soil microbial communities from Rifle, Colorado, USA - sediment 16ft 2 (version 2) | ecosystem: Environmental > Terrestrial > Deep subsurface > Rock core/Sediment | place: Rifle, Colorado...
GCCCGAAGGGCTCGTGGCGGGCCTGCGCGCTTCCTTCTGGCAGCGGCGCCGGGCGGGCGGCTGATGGCGCCGGCGCTGCTGTCCGCGCGGGGGCTCGCCAAAACATTCGGCGGCGTGGTGGCCGTGGCCGACGCAACCTTCGACGTCCCCGCGGGCGAGATCCGCGCCATCATCGGCCCCAACGGGGCGGGAAAGACCACCATCTTCAACCTCATCACGGGCATCTTTCCTCTCGACCGCGGCGAGATCCGGTTCAAAGAGCAGGGGCTCAACGGTCTCTCCACGTGGCAGCGGGCGCAGCTCGGGATCGCCCGGACCTTCCAGAACCTCCAGATCTTCACGAACATGACGGTCCTCGAGAACGCGATGGTCGGCCGGCACCGCCAGAGCCGGGCGGGCCTGCTGGCCGCCGCCTTCCGGACGCCGGGCTCCCGCCGCGAGGAGGCCAAGATCCGCGAGGGGGCCCTCGCCTGCCTGGAGCTGGTCGGCCTTGCGGAACGCGCTCAAGACCCGGCCGGCAGCCTGCCCTTCGGCCAGCAACGGCTGCTCGAGATCGCGCGCTGCCTGGCCACCGAGCCGACGCTGCTGCTCCTGGACGAGCCGGCGGCGGGGCTGAACCTCGCCGAGACCGACGCGCTCGGGCAGCTGATCCTGTCGCTCCGCCGCCGCGGCATCACGATCCTGTTGGTGGAGCACCTCATGGACCTCGTGATGGGGATCTCGGATTCCGTGCTCGTCCTGAACTACGGCCAGGTGCTGGCCTACGGTTCCCCCGAGGCCGTGCAGAACAACCCGGCGGTGGTCGAGGCCTACCTCGGGGTCGAGGTCGAGGATGCTTGAGGTCGAGGAACTCTTCGTGTCCTATGGCGCGATCCGGGCCCTCAGCGGCGTCAGCCTGAGCGTCGGCGAAGGGAGCATCGTGACTCTCATTGGAGCGAACGGGGCGGGAAAGACGACACTGCTCCGGGCGATCTCCGGGCTCCTCAGGCCGGGGAGCGGGCGCATCGCGTTCGACCGCCGGGAGATCACGGGGAGGGCGGCCGAGGACGTCGTGAGGCTCGGGATCTCCCACGCCCCCGAGGGGCGCCAGAACTTCGCGGCCCTCACGGTCAGGGACAACCTCCTGATCGGCGCTTATCCCGTGTACCGCCGCCACGGGAAGGCCGGGGTCCAGGCCGACCAGGAGCGCGTGTTCACGCTCTTCCCCGTCCTCCGGCAGCGCCAGCGCCAGATGGCCGGCACGCTCTCCGGCGGCGAGCAGCAGATGCTGGCCATCGGCCGCGTCCTCATGGCGCGGCCGCGCCTGGTGCTTTTAGACGAGCCGTCCATGGGCCTCGCCCCGCTGGTGGTCCGCGAGATTCTGAAGCAGATCCGCCGCCTCCCCGAGGCGGGCACCACGGTGCTACTCGTCGAGCAGAACGCGCGGAGCGCGCTGGCCATCGCCGACCGCGGCTACGTGATCGAGACGGGGCGCGTGGTGCTGGCAGGGAGCGCGGACGAGCTCAAGCGGGACCCGCGCGTCCAGGCGGCCTACCTCGGTCGCGCGACGAAAGCAGCCGGAACGCCGTGAGCATCGAGGAGATCCGGGAGCAGGTGAGCCGGGACCCGTTCGCCGCCTCGCTCGGGATCGAGCTCCTCGACCTGACCCCGGGCTACTGCCGCGCCGCGATGCGGCTCACGCCCCAGATGGTGAACTTCCAGGGGAACCCTCACGGCGGCGCCATCTTCTCCCTGGCCGACTACGCGTTCGGCGCCGCCTGCAACGCCCACGGCGACCCGGCCGTGGCGCTCTCCGTCACGATTCAGTTCCTGGCGGCGGTCAAGCCCGGCACGCGGCTGGTCGCCGAGGCCCGCGCCGAGCGTCAGGGGCGGCGGGCCGGCTTCTACACGATGACCGTCACCGCCGAGGACGGCACCGTCGTGGCCACCTGCCAGGCCGTCGCCCTCCGCCCCGGCTGATGGGGTCAGGCATGCGTATTTGCGTTACGTAACGCAAATACGCATGCCTGACCCCAAAGACCCACGACCGTCTCGCCGAGCACGTCGAGCGGCTCGCGTATCACGCCGTGCGGGGTGAGCAATGGCGAGGTCGAAGGCTGCAACATCATGACCTTGCGCGACGAGAAGATCGCGTTCAAGCGCGCCTATCGCAAACAGCCACCGTTATAGCCGCGCTACGAGCGGTCTGCCCGAGAATGTGCTCGCGAGAAGCTCAAGAACCGGCGAAAATCGCCCTGAGGTTCTGCGGCTTGACTTGAGAGGGTGGTGTATATAGAGTGACATCATGGTGCGAACCCAAATACAGCTACCAGAGGAGCAGTACCGTCGCCTGCGCCGGTGGGCGGGGCGGCTCGGAGTCTCGCTATCGGAGGCGGTCCGCCGCTGCCTCGCCGAACATCTGGCGCAGGAAGAGGCGACGCCCTCGCGCGAGGAGCGGGTCCGCGCGGCGCTGGCGGTCTGCGGCAAGTACGCCGACCCGAAGGGACCGTCCCGCGTCGCCGCCGACCATGACCGTCACCTGGCCGAGGCCTACCGCCGGTGAGCGTGTTTGTGGACACGTCGGGCCTCTACGCCCTGCTCGTCCACACCGAGGCCAGACACGGCGAGATCTTCCAGGCCTTCCGTAAGCTCCTCCAAGAGGGGCGCACGCTCAGCACCACGTCGTACGTTCTGGTCGAGACCATCGCGCTCCTCCAGCACCGGCTGGGACTTGCCCCGGTTCGTGACTTTACCGAGCATCTCCTCCCCATGTTGTCCGTGGAGTGGGTTTCCGAGACGCTGCACCGAAAGGGCACCGAGCGCCTACTGCGCGAGGATCGACGGCGCCTGAGCCTTGTGGATTGCGTGAGCCTAGAATTCATACGGTCTCAGGGCCTGCGCGACGTGCTTGCCCTGGACGCGCATTTCGCCCAAGCCGGTTACCGCCTCCTCCCTCCCGCGCAGAAGTAACCAGGATCCGGCCTCGCTACTGGCAGCCGGACTTCTGAGATCCAGACCTCGGCTCGGTAACCGTTACTTTTGAGGTGCTACGCCGCCTTTGCTCCATGCGAGCGGCCAGGTGCGTCGTCTGGCCCACCGCCGTGTAATCCACGTGGAGATCACTGCCGATGGACCTGACCACCACCTCGCCTGAATTGAGGCCGACCCGAATCTGAACGGGCACCCCGTGCGCCCGCTGGACGTCGTCCCCGTAGCGGGTCACGCTCTCTTGCATCCTGAGGGCGGCATAGCAGGCGCGGACCGCGTGGTCCTCGTGGGCGACGGGCGCGCCGAAGAGGGCCATGATCCCGTCGCCCATCACCTGGTTGACTGTCCCTTCGTACCGATGCACTGCTCCCATCATGAGCTCGAGCACCGGGTCCAGGAGCTTCCGCGCCTCCTCGGGGTCGCGGTCAGCCAGCAGCTCCATGGAGCCCTTCAGGTCGGCGAACAGCACGGTGACCTGCTTGCGCTCCCCTTCCAGGGCGGTCCTCGAGGTCAGGATCTTCTCGGCAAGATGCTTGGGCGTGTAGGCCTCAGGGGAGGCGAAGCGGGAGGGAACGGTGGCTTCAGCACTAACCGGCGCGCCGCACTCGAGGCAGAACTTGGCGCCTCCCGGCAGCTCGACGCCACACTTTGCGCACGTCAGCGCGACGCGGGCCCCGCACTCCAGGCAGAACTTCGCCTGCGGTGGGTTCTCGTGGCGACACCGCGGGCACTGCATATCTCGCTAATTCTTCCACCTGAACGGGGCGAAGTGGCCGTTGTTCTGGCCGGTGGCGTCGTCCCAGTGGATGCCGAAGGCGTGGAGATGGCTGCGCGCCGCCTTGGCCAGCGCGAGCCGGGCGTTGGCGGGATGGGCGGTGTTATCGATGTAGAGCGGCTCGCCGCGCTTGGACGCGCTCGCCACGCCCTCAACGGCCTGATCGAGCACGCCAGGGATGGAGACGGAGCGCGTGAGCCCCTTCTTCTGGAACTGGATGGGCTTGGCCTCCACCCCCAGGAACTTCCCGATCAGCGGGGCCAGGGCCGCCATGGGCCCTCCGGCCTGGCCGCTCACGATCTGGGTCAGCGCCTGCTGCTGATCCGGCTTCGCCTTGTCGCTGACGATCAGGCCCACGGCCCAGTTGCCGTTCACCATCACCCCCGGCGCCTGGCCGACGACCGCAAACCTAAGGCCGTCCATCTTGACCTTTCCGTAGCGGCCCCGGTCCACGTTGAACGCGAAGGCGAAATTACAGTGACCCTCGGTGGGCTGGGCGGTCAGGTTGCTCGGGGCGCAGGGGCAGAGGTACGTGCAGCTGCAGGTCTCGAAGTACTCGCCGCTGAGCTGCCAGGAGGTTTTCGCCATGGCCGGCCTCCGTGAGGAAGGGGTTGGTGAAGATGAACTAGGTGTGGGGAACGCTAACAGGGACCACCGACGCGGTCAAGGGAGGATTGGGTTCTCGGGATTGACACCCCGCCAATCGCTTGATATGTCTAGACATCATTACAAGGAACGGGAGGTCGGCCGTGGTGTACACCGCTGGCGTTCCCCGGTACCTCCAAATCGCCCAAGCTCTCCGGGCCCGGATCCGCACGGGAGAGGGGCAGGGGGGCGGCCGGCTCCCCTCCGAGCACGCCCTCTGCGCCGAGTTCGGCGTCAGCCGCCCCACCGTCCGCCAGGCCCTCGACGTCCTGACCGAGGAGGGGTGCCTCATCCGGCGGCGGGGGCGCGGCACCTTCGTCACGGTGGCGCCGGGGGGGGAACGTACCCTCCGGGTGATCGGCTCAATCGAGGACATGATCGCCCTCGGCAACGAGACCCGGTACAAGCCGCTGGACCGGGGGGTCATCAAGCCTGCGCCGCCGGTGGCCAAGGCGCTCCGCTTGGCGAAGGGGGCTAGGGTCGTCAGGTTCGTCGGCGTCCGGCACAACGACGCAGGACCCTTCCAGCACGTCACCGTGTACCTCCCCGAGGACCTCGGCCGCCCCCTCCTGGAGGAAGACCTCAGCACCACCTCCGTCATCGCCACCGCGGAGCGCCGTCTGGGCATCGCCGTGAAGTTCTCCGAGCAGGTGATCAACGTGGCGCGCGCGCCGAAGGCGGTCGCCGACCTCCTGGGCCTGCCGCCCCGGACGCCGCTCCTCCACTTCCAGCGAACCTACTTCAGCGACAGCGGCGAGCCCATCGAATTTGCCGTGTCTTACCAGTCCGGCGAGCGCTTTCCCTACCGCGTCATGCTCTACCGCTCAGGCCGACGGGGCTGAAGGCATGAACGCCGCGCCCGTTCGAGCGCAGGCTTCGCCTGCGCAATCCTCCGCGGGGGAGGTTCGGAAGGGGGGCGGAGCCCCCCTCCGAGGTTTCAGAGTAGGATTCGACGTAGGGGGGACGTTCACCGACTTCGTCCTTCAGTCCGCCTCCGGGGAGCTCCACACCGGCAAGCGGCTCACGACCTACCCCGATCCATCGCTTGCCTGCCTCGAGGGGCTCGACGAGCTCATCGCGCGCGCCGGCGTCGCCTGGAGCGACCTCGCCCAGGCGGTCCACGGAACCACGCTCGGCTCCAACATCGTGATCGAGCGCAAAGGGAAGAACGTCGCGCTCCTGACCACGCGCGGGTTCCGGGACGTCCTGATCATCGGTCGCGAGAAGCGCTACCAGGTGTACGACCTCCAGATCGAGCCGCCCGCTCCGTTGATCCCCCGCCGCCTGATCCGCGAGGTCCCCGAGCGCATCCTGTCCGACGGCAGCGTTCTCCTGCCGCTCGACGAGGCCGAGACCCGCAGCGTGGTCCGGGACCTCGCCGCCCAGGGGATCACGACGATCGCGGTGTGCCTCCTCCACAGCTACGTCAACCCGTCCCACGAGATCCGCGTGGCCGAGATCATCCGCGCGGTGGCCCCCCAGATCGCCGTGACAACTTCCCACGAGGTCTCGCCGACCTTCCGAGAGTACGAGCGAACCAGCACCACCGTGGTCAACGCCTACGTCATGACCGCCGTGCGGGAGTATCTGGAGAACCTCCAGCGCGTCATGGCGACGCGCGGCTCCCGCGCCCGGCTCTTCGTCATGCAGTCCTCGGGCGGAATCGCCACGGCGGAGGCCATGCAGCGCTATCCCGTGCGCATGATCGAGTCGGGCCCGGCGGCCGGCGCCCTCATGGCGGGCGTTTACGGCGAACTGACCGGCCACCGCGATCTGATCGCCTTCGACATGGGCGGGACCACCGCCAAGCTCGCCCTCATCGAGAAGGGGAAGCCCTTCACGACCTCCACCTTCGAGCTCCACAAGGTGGGCCTCGCCGCGGGAAGCGGGATCCCCATGAACATCCAGGCCATCGACCTGGTCGAGATCGGCGCCGGGGGCGGCTCCCTCGCCCGGACCTCCTTGGGCGTGATCGCCGTGGGGCCCGAGAGCGCGGGCTCGACGCCGGGGCCGGCCTGCTACGGGCGCGGGGGAAGGGAGCCGACGGTCACCGACGCCGACCTGGTCCTGGGCTACCTGAACCCGGACTTCTTCGCCGGGGGAGCCATGCAGCTGGACGTGGACGCCGCACGCCGGGCGATCGAGGAGCGCGTCGCCCGCCCCCTGGGGCTCTCGCTGGCCGAGGCGGCGTGGGGAATCCACCAGCTCGTCAACACCAACATGGAGCTGGCCACGCGCGTCGTCTCCATCGAGCGGGGGCGCGATCCGCGGGACCTGACCTTCATCGCCTTCGGCGGGGCCGGGCCGGTCCACGGCTGCCGCCTGGCCCAGGCGCTCGGGATTCCGCGCGTGATCCTCCCGGCGGCCGCGGGCGTCACGGCGGCGATCGGCCTTCTGGCCGCGGAGGTGAAGTTCGACGTGGCCCGGACCTACGTGAGGAAGCTCGAGGACGTGGACCTCGACTACCTGAACCGGATCTTCGCCGAGATGGAAGCCCAGGCCGTGGAGGTGATCCGCGAGTCGGCGGTGACGGGCGAGGCGACGCTCGCGCGCTCGGCGGACGTCCGCTATCTGGGCCAGGGCTTCGAGCTGAACGTGCCCTTGGCCCTGGGGGCGCTGGGCCCGAAGGAGCTGGCGCGCCTCCGCCAGGGCTTCGACGAGGCGTACGCGGCGCGCTACGGCTACGCCAACCCGAAGGAGCCGGTGGAGGTCGTGAACTGGAAGCTGACCGCCCTCGGCGCCGGACCCACGGTCGCCCTGCCCAAGTACGAGCCCAAGGCGGGGGGCAATGCCGCCAAAGGGTCGCGTCGCGCCTACTTCCCCGAGCGCGGGGGGTATATCGACTGTCCGGTGTACGACCGTTACCGCCTCGGCCCGGGGATGGAGCTCAGCGGACCCGCGGTGATCGAGGAGCGCGAATCGACCACGATCCTGCCGCCGGGGTGCGTCGCCCGGGTGGACGACTACGCCACCCTCCTCGTCAAAGTGGAGCCGGTCCGATGAGTCGTCACCACGCCGTTCGAGCGCCGGCTTTGCCGGCGCAACCGACTCTGGGGGGAGGCATCGGAAGGGGGGCGGAGCCCCCCTCCGAGGAAGCATGGGTGGACGACTACGCCACCCTCCTCGTGAAGGTAGAGCCGGGTTCATGAGCGCGCCCCGCGTCGATCCCATCACGCTGGCCGTCATCTGGGGCGGCCTGCAGTCCATCGCCGTGGAGGTCGGGACCACCGTCCACAAGACGGCGTACAGCGAGCAGGCAAGAGAAGGCCAGGATTTCTCAGTCGCTGTCTTCGATCCGGTTGGACGCATGGTGGCCCAGGGACCCTACAGCCCCGGCCATATGGGGGCCATGTCCTTCGCGGTTCGCAACGCCCTCGCGGCCCATCCGGCGGAGACCTTGAGACCCGGCGACGCCATTCTCCTGAACGATCCGCTCCTGGGCTCCGGCCACCTTCCCGATTTCTTCATCACCCAGCCGGCCTTCGCGCGCGGGCGCCTCATCGGCTTCGTGGTGAACATCCTCCACCACACCGACGTGGGAGGTCAGCGGCCGGGGAGCCAGGGCGTCGTCGGCATCTTCGACTACTACCAGGAAGGGCTCCGCATCCCGCCGACCAAGGTCTGGAAGGAGTACCAGGAGGACCCCGGCCTCATCGGCATCATCGCCGCCAACACGCGGACGCCCGAGAAGGTCCTGGGGGATCTCCGGGCGCAGCGAAGCGCGCTGAGAGTCGGGGAGCTCAGGCTCGTGGAACTGGTGGAGCGCTACGGCGCGGAGACCGTCCTCGCGGCCATGGACGAGATCATGGACCGGACGGAGCAGACTATGCGCGACGCCATCCGCAGGATCCCGCCCGGCACGTACGCGTTCGAGGACTTCCTCGACGACTTCGGCCCGGGGACCGATCCCCTCCGGGTCGCCGTCAGCGTAACGGTCAAGGATGACATCGTGAACATCGACTACGCCGGCTCGTCCCCCCAGACGGCCTCGGGGCTCAACAGCTACATCAACTACACGCGCTCCTACTCCTACGCGGCGATCAAGTGCCTGACCGATCCCTACGGCCCCATGAACGAGGGCGCGCTCCGCCCGATCAGCGTCGAGGCGCCCCTCGGCTCGTTCCTGAACCCGCGCCCGCCGGCCGGCGGTGGACCGCGCGCTATCATCTGCTATCGCACGTTCGAGGCGGTGATCGGCGCTCTCGCTGCCGCGCTCCCCGAGCGGGTCGTCGCCGCCTCATCGCATTTCGCCAACCCGACCTTCGGCGGCTTCGACCCGAAGCGGAACCGGCGCTTCGTGGCCTACGAGCTGATCCTCTCGGGGACCGGCGCCCGGGCCGGGAAGGACGGCTGCGAGGCCATGGCCTCCGCCTTCAACGCCTCCAACATCCCCGTGGAAGCCCAGGAGGCCAACCACCCGATCATCGTGGAGCGCTTCGAGTTCATCCGCGATTCGTCGGGGCCGGGGAAATTCCGGGGAGGCTCGGGCGTCCGCCGCGACATGAAATTCCTGGCCAACGAGGGGAAGCTCACCAACCTGGCCGAGCGCCAGCGCTTCGCCCCCTACGGCCTCTTCGGCGGCAAGCCCGGCAAGCGCGGCCAGACAGTCATCAACCCGGGGCCGAACGAGCGGCTCCTCCACGCGAAGGAATCGGCCGAGTTCGAGTACGGCGACGTGATCAGCTTCCGGCAGCCGGGCGCGGGCGGCTACGGGGTGCCGGCGGAACGAGACCCGCAGAAGGTCCTCAACGACGTCCTCGACGACTTCATTTCCCTGGAGACGGCGCGCGAGGCCTACGGCGTCGTCATCGACCCCAAGACCTGGTCGGTGGACGCCGCCGCCACAGCACGCCTCAGGGTCACGATGCGCATCAAGGGCGATCCGCCCGTGGTCACACGCTCCGAGTCCCCTCTCCCCTCGGGGGAGAGGGCAGGGTGAGGGGAAGACTTGGATTTTAGGCTGAGCGAGGAGCAGCAGGCGTTCAGGCGGGCGGTGGCCAAGTTCGTGGACGCCGAGATCGCGCCCGTCGCCGACGAGCTGGACGCCAAGGGGGAGTTTCCGCTCGCGCTCTTCAGGCGGGTCGGGGAGCTGGGCTACTTCGGCCTCCGCTACCCCGAGGCGTACGGCGGGGCGGCGGCCGACATGGTCACCTACTGCCTGTGGGCCGAGGAGATGGCCCGGGGGTTCATGTCGGTGGCGGCGGCGGCCTGTATGCAGTCGCTCATGGGCACCCACTTCGTCTTCAAGTACGGCAGCGAGGAGCAGCGGCAGAAGTACCTCCTCCCCGCGATCAAGGGAGAGAAGATCGGCACCTTCGCGCTGACCGAGCCCAACGCCGGCTCGGACGTGGGGAACATCACGACCATCGCAGAGAGGCGCGGCGACCACTACGTGCTCAGGGGGACGAAGACCTGGGTGACCAGCGCGCCGGTGGCTGATTTCCTGACCGTGGCCGCCAAGACGTCAGCGGAGCGCGGCATGAAGCACATCGCCCTCTTCCTGGTGGACCGCCACACGATGCCGGGCGTCACGCTGGGGAAGAAGATCGACAAGATGGGGGTGCGCGCCTCCGACACCGGCGAGATCATCCTGGAAGACGTCCGCGTGCCCGCGGAGAATCTCCTGGGCGGCGAGACGGGCGGGATCGAGAAGGTCGGCGGGATCCTCTCGGAGATCAGGGTCATGACCGCCGCCCTCGCCCTCGGCCTGGCCCGCGCGGCGTACGACGCGGCGCTCAAGTACTCGCGCGAGCGGGTGGCCTTCGGCAAGCCCATCGGCGAGCATCAGGTCATCGGGTTCAAGCTGGCCGACATGCTCACGGCCCTCCACGGCGCCACGCTCCAGACCTATCATGCCGCCTGGTCCCTGGACCAGGGGCTGCCGGTGACGCGGGAGGCCGCCATGGCCAAACTTGTCGCCTCCGAGATGGCCAACCGGGTGGCCGACGAGGCCTCGCGCATCTTCGCCTCCTACGGCTTCGCCATGGAGTATCCTGTTCAGCGCTATTTCCGGGATGCCCGCTTCCTGCTGCTCGGCGGGGGCACCTCGGAGATCCTGCGCGTCATCATCTCCAAAGACCTGGAATGGAGGGCATAAGGAGCCAACCCATGACCCATCAGCCCCGCGGGCGCCACTTCGAGGAGTTCAAGGTCGGCGAGACCTTCCAGAGCCAGGGTCGGACCATCAATCCCGCCGACGTCTCCAACTTCGCCGGGGTCACCGCCGACTTCAATCCGCTCCACACCGACGAGGAGTTCGCCAAGAAGACCCCCTTCGGCGGGCGCATCGCCCACGGGCTCCTCACGCTGGGGATCTCCGGCGGCCAGCAGAACCAGCTCGGCCTCTTCGAGGGGACGACGCTGGCCCTCCTGGGGTTCGACAAGCTCCGCTTCACCGG
>Ga0209002_10004617_pt1 | contig 10785 bp, 7 predicted proteins | sample Rifsed16ft2_FD_184010 | JGI IMG/M metagenome (GOLD analysis project Ga0209002, IMG submission 184010) | Soil microbial communities from Rifle, Colorado, USA - sediment 16ft 2 (version 2) | ecosystem: Environmental > Terrestrial > Deep subsurface > Rock core/Sediment | place: Rifle, Colorado...
CGCCGCCGGGTCGCCGAAGACGGCGACCGCCACCGCCCGGCAGAAATCGGCGTCGAAGCCGGAGAACGAGCCGTCCGACTCGAGGAAACTGAAGCCGGGCAGGCCGCCGTTCACGCCGCAGATGAGCGTGCCGCGCTGCTTGATCGTGTCGAGCCGCCCGCCGGTCGGGACGACCTGCGCCGGCACTTGCACTACGACGGTCGCCTCAATCGGGACTTCCCGCGTCACTTCGACGACGCGGGTGACTTCGATCGTCTGGGGCGTGGCGCCCGCGGCCGGGGCGCCGCCTCCCCCGCAGGCCGCGAGCACGAGGCCGAGCAGGCTGAGGCCGGCAAGCAGTGTGTAAAATTTGCGATTCATATTCTCCTCCTTTATGGTCTTGAATGCCTGAAGCAGATCGGTCTCTCTGGTCTAGGGGATATCTGGCGTCTCACCTCCTTGTCACACGCGGGGCAGATTATGGGCTGAACGGCGTCACATGCTTACGCGAATTGAGTATAGTGGCTATCGTGAATCTGTCAAAGGAAGCGGCTTTGGTGATTGCAAACTTCTGGCTCGCCGTCCGCGTCCCCGCGGACGGCCCGCGACCCGCCTGCCCGGCGGGCAGGTGACGCGGGCCTGGAGCAGTATGTGTCATCACCAGGAGTTACTTTTTCTTCTCGCGGCTGGTCAGCAGCGCCTGCGCCCGCGCGCGGCCCTCGTTCAGGATCGGCGGGCCGTGGCTCACCAGCAGGTGGTCAAAGTCGAGCTGCGCCAGTTTAGCCTGTGACTGGCGGTTGAGGGCGTTGTCGTAGGTGAACGGGCCGAGCGGGTCGCCGAGTTTGTTGCTGAGGTTCATGAACGTATCGGCGCAGAGGAGCGCGCGGTCGGCGCGGTGGAGCAGGGCCGCCATCCCCGGCGCGTGGCCGGGAACGTGGAAGACCTCCAGCCCGTCCATGACCATGCCCTCGTCCAGCGGCAGCTGGATATTGCGACCAAACAGGGCGGGCGGCGAGATTTGGAGGAGCGGGTATAACAGGTCCCGGCTGGGGATGCGCCGATAGCGTTCCGAGCCGATGAGGTAAGGAAACTCCGCGCGCCCGGCGGCGATGAGCACCTTCCACTCGTCGCGCATGCGCTGCGCGGCGGCGGCGTGGTCGAGATGACCGTGCGTGAGGATGAGCCGCTTCGGCTTTTCGCCGCCGGTCTGCGCCAGGATTTGCGCGAAGATGACCTCTTCAAACCCCGGCGCGCCCGCGTCCACCACGGTCCAGCCGTCGCTATTCCTGACCAGGAAGACTCCGACGGGCACAAAGAAGGGAAGATCAAGCTTGAAGATGTGGGGCGTAAGTTGGGTAAAGGTCGGTGAGGGCATACCGTGCTCCTAGTTTGACGAGAACGGCTCGACTCGCTTTGCGCCGCCGGCAGGCAGCGACACGGCGTGATGCTCGAGCATTTTCCACGCCTGGCTGATCAGGCGGAAAATATTGGTCGCGCGCGTTTGGAGGATGCCGGATCCCGCGATGCGGGCCGTGTCAATGTTTTCGATGCAGGTGACCTCGGCCGTTTGTCCGAAGAGGCGCACCTCGGCATCGCTCGGCCAGACGTGGAGCGGCCCCTGATTCTCGAAGATGCGCTCCCAGCTTGCATGGATCGCCTTCCACCCGTGCAGGGGCGGCCAACCCGGATGCAGACAGACGGCGTCTTCCGAGGCCAGCCACACGCGCTGCATCGCGCCGAGGTCGGCCAGGCTCAAGGCCCGGTAGAAATTTTCGTTGGCGATGAGGACCGCTTCCGTCGCGTCCATCATCGAATTTGCGCTAACAGCGCGGGCAGATCCGCGAGCGCCGCGATCCGGCGCGTAGGGATGATGTTCCCATCGTGCGCGTGGTTCGCCGGATGGTCGGCGCGGGCGGTGAGCCAGACGTCGTGCAGGCCGGCGAGCTGCGCGCCGAGGATGTCGGCCCCGAGCGTGTCGCCGACCATCGCGCATTCGCCCGGCGTCAAGCCCCACGGCTTCAGCGCCAGGTCGAAAATCCTCGGGTTGGGCTTGCGGATGCCGACGGCCGCCGAGACGACGATCGGATCGAAGTAAGCGCGCAGGCGCGCGTTGTCAATCAGACGCTGCACGTTTTCGTCGTCGCCGGCGTTGGAGAGGATGGCGAGTCTCAGGCCGGAAGCGGCGAGATGGGCCAGCGTTTCGTAGACGCCGGGCATCGGCCGCCAGAGCGCCTCGCTGTAGGCATAGTACGCCTTGAGCGCCGTGGCGATGAATTGGGGCGAGGGGGGCGGCGCGCCCAGTTCCTCCAGCGTCGTCTTCAGAATCCAGGCAGTCGTGTATTCCACCCAGTCGGTCTGCCGCTGCTGGTTGAATTCGTAAACTTTGGCCGTGAACCGGTTGAGGAAGGCCGGCGGGTCGAGGTCATATCCGGCAGCCTGCAGATGCGTGAGCAGATCCGCGCGCATGCGGGGGAGGATGGCGTGCCAGTTGTGATCGTACTCGTTGTAGAGAAGCGTCGAGCCGAGGTCGAAGATGACGCCGCGAATCATGAGAGAGTTGGAGAAGGGGGCAAGTGTAGTTGTGCCTGAATCTGGTGCGCGAAATCGGCGTGGAACGCCGTCCACAAATCGCCCTCGAGGTATGGATCCATGCCGGGGAAAGGTGAGCCGCTCATCGGACTGCTCCAGTTCCTGCGCCCCTATTATATACTGCCCGCACTTGAAAATTCCGGATGGACTCGAATAGCCTCTTGCCTTTGTGCTTTCTCGTGCTACACTGATGCAAACCCCCTGAGGGAGAGGCCTATGCGCACAACCGACGAAGACGACGAGCCGCTGCTGATTGACGGCGCGGCGGTGCACCCTCAGCTCCTGGAGACGCGCCCCATCCGCCGCTGCCGCCTTGACGAATGTCAGGCTCATTGTTGCGGGTGGGGCGTATCCATCAACGTCAAGCAGGCCGAGGACATCCTGGCGCATCAAGAATTGATTGTGCCCCACCTGCCGTCGGACCGCCGGGACCCCGAGCGGTGGTTTGACGGGGTTCTCGAACCCGAGCACGATCACCCCGACGGTGGGATGCTGACGAGCACAGTCGTCGTCGAAGACCCCACGCATCCGACCGGGCACAACTGCGTCTTCCTCCGCCCCGACCGGAAGTGCGCCCTGCAGGCGGCGAGCATCGCCGCCGGGGAACATCCCTGGCGCTTCAAGCCCTTCTACTGCGCGATGCACCCAATGACCTTCGTCCGGCACGTCGTCAAGCTGGACGAGGCGAACCCGCTTTACATCAAAGGCGGCGACTGCCAGCGCGCTGCGCCTGAAGCGCCAATCCCGGTTTACCGGCTGTTTGAGGCCGAGGTGAAACTGGCGCTGGGGGAGGCGGGGTATGCGGAGTTGGGGAAGAGAGCAAGTGCGTGAATGTGTAAGTTGGCACAGGCTCAAAGTAGGAGGAGGGGCGGGGCAGTGGCGAGGTGATTTTGGAGCATCAGCCACGTGTGTTGAACCGCCGGGAGCAGGCTGCCGCTGCTGCCCTCGGCCTGGCCGAAGACGAAGAGCAGGACGAGCAGGATGGCGATGACGATGGCGGCGACAATGGCGACCTTGACCCAGTCAATCGGGGCCTGGCCCTGCACTTCGCCGGTCTGCCCGTTGACCATGAAGTGATACGGCTTGGTGTTGTAGCGGTAGTTGGCGAGGAAGACCGGGAGCAGGACGTGCTTGTAAGTCGTGTTTGAAAGTTGAGTGCGCACGTTCAGGTTGCGGTGCGTATCGCCGGGCACCTGCCGCTCGCACTTATCGTGCTCATCTTTGCGGATGAGGTCCTGGCCCGTCTTCCACGCGTCGGCCAGCGGGATGCGATAGGCCTCAGCCGCCCAGCCTGACAGGTAGTCCGGCTTGTAGGGGAGGAGTCTGGTCGTTTCGAACGGCTCGATCTTTCGCAGCATGGCCTGGTCGCCGGAGGTCGAGCCGGAGGCGAGCACGTCGTCGTAGTCGTCGCTATGATGGCCGGAGGTCGGGTACCAGCGCACCTTGCGCACCTGCCGCGTCTTGGTCACGCGCTTGCCGTTCTCGGTCGTCGTGTAGCGCTCGGTTTCGTAATAGTAGTCGCCGGACTCAGCCGTCCATCGGGATTCCGCGTGGGCGTCGAACGTCCAGAAGGGCAGGTACACACCCTGAATCTGCGCCGCGCCGGAACGCTGCAGCACATCCTTCGGGCGGAAGAAGCCTTTCCCCAGCCATTTCTTGTAATTCTGATACGCCTGATCGCTAGTGAGTTGGAACGGGATGACCGACTCCGGCCGGATGAGGTTGGGATCGGGCTTTTGCTCCAGCACCTGTGTGGAGCCGCAGAACGGGCACAGGGTAGAGGCCACCGCCGGGTCAACCTGGGTGGTCGCCCCGCAGGCGTCGCACCTGACGGCTTTCATCTCGCGCCCATAGCCGCGCGCTTTGCCCGCATCCGTGAGCGCCGTGGTGAGATCGCGCTCCTCGACGGCGGCTTGCGAGGCGGCGATGGCTTGCGTGTGGCCGCACTGCGGGCATTTGAGGCCGCCGGTCGCCGGGTCGTAGTCCAAGCGCGGCGCGCCGCACTGGGGGCATTCAAAAATTTGAGCCTGGTGTTGGGGAGCGGTCGGTTCGGTGGACATGGGGGAAATTGTAGTGAAATGAGGGAGGATTGCAAATTATGGAACCTGAAAGGCAGGCAGAGTCAGAGCGTCGCCAAGAGATCTGCCGGCGGAGTCAACCACGGGCAGGCGTTCGCCGGTTTCAGGGAGGTACAGGCCAAGCTCGAGGGGGTAGGCTCCGGGCGGGAGGTCGAACGTGTAAGTGTCAGAGATAAACTCATTGGCCGCCCAAAGCGAGGTGGGATAAGCGCCGTCGCGCGGCTGCGCGTCGGATTGCGCGACGACCTGGCCCGCAGCATCGAGGACGTGGACAAACACAGTGTAATCGGCGAGATCGGAGGTTAGAGCCTGCCAGTAGAGGGTCAGCGATGTTTTTTCGCGCGGCTGTAGGGCGTAGCCGTAAAGGGCGATGGTGTTGCTGAAGGCGATGCCTGAGGCAATGACGGGGGCAGGCGCGGTGAAGAGGCGCTCGACGGGGATCACGTCGAGGATGCCGAGGGCGGCCGAGCCGTAACCCTTGAGGTTGGCGGTGAGGTCAGCCGGGCCGGGAGGGAAATCAGGCGCGAGCTTGAGCAGATAGCGGTCCGTGACGAGTTGGCCGGGAGACCACTCCCAGAATGGGAAGGTGTCTTGAACCGGCTGGCCGATGTAGAGCAGATGCCCGGCCAGAAGGATGGAGAGCGGGTCGGGCGAAGCCAGGCCGGGGGCGTGCCAGTAGAGCGTGAGCTGCAGGCGTTCACCCTGGCGCGGCGAGGCGGTGTTGAGCGAGTAGCCCAGCAGGGCCAGATTCGCGGCGGGTTCAAGCGGCTGCGCGGGCGGAGTGATCGCGTTGCGGGCGAGGTAATCTTGAACGTCCGCCGGCGGCCCGGCGGGGAGGGAAACAGCCGGAAGCGCCCAAATGTCCCCCGCATAAGCGCCGCGGGCGTCGAGGTGCAGCAGGCCGGCGCGGGTCGCTTCGGAGTAGAGGCCGACCTTGAGGATATATTGGCCGGGCGGCATTCCGGCCGGAAGGGGGACGACGACGCGCGTGAGGAGCGTGTCGCCGGGCGACCATTGTTCGGAGGGATAGTTGAAGCCGCCGCTCTGCGACCAGGCGTTGTTCCACTGATCGTGGAGGCGGGCGTAGGGGATCATGTCTTTCGGCTCGACGAGGTTTTCGATGCGCCAGCGGAGATCAAGCGTGAGGCGTGATTCGTGAGGCGTGAAGCGGTAGCCGGTGAGAAAGATGGCATTGCCGAAATTCTCGTTGACGGGGGTGAGCTCGGGCAGGGGGGGCGTCTCGCCCGCGGCGAAGCGGTAGGCGCGGAAGTCGGGGATGTGATCTGGCCCGCGCGGCGCGGCGACGAGGTGCGAGTCCCAGGCCGCAGTCCACTCGTCGGGCAGCGGCGTGGAGCGCGAGATGAGATAGAGCGCGGGGCGGTCCTGCGGGATGGCGAGCGAGGCGCCGCCGAAGAGCCAGCGAATGGAATCAAAATTGCGCGCCAGGTAGGCGAGGGTCGGGTGGCGATAGTGAATCGCAGAGACGTAGACGGACGTATCGCCGAGGTCTTGCGCGTTCAGATACCCGGCGATGGCGGTGAGGTCGGCGTCGTTGTTGAGGCGCTGATTGGGCAGGTTGGCCCAGGCGACGAAGTAATCCTGAGCCGTGCTGAATGCGCCCCAGATGAGCGTGATGAGGCAGAGGAGAGTGACCGGGTAAGCATGCGGAATCAGGGGACCAGGCCACCTGGATTGCACCCAGCGGTATGCGGCGAGGAGGCCGCGCGCGGGAAAGACGAAGAGCAGAGGGATCAGACCGAAGGCGCGGACGTTGGAAGGAAAAATATCGTGCACCGAGACGGCGGTGGGCAAGAGCATGGCGGGGAGCCAGGCGAGGAGGAGGAATTCCGTGGCACGTTGGAGGAGGAGCGGGGGAGCAGGGGAGCGGGGGGACAGACCCCACCCCCTGGCCCCCCGCTTGCGCGCCGTCGGAAAGGCTCGACCGGAGAGGGGGAGCAGTGGGATCATGAGGTTGCGGAGGGTGATGAGCAGGCCGATGACGAAGAAGAAGCCGAACACCGGATTGAGGAGCGGGAGGCCAGGAAGGTTGAAGCGGTCGTAGGGTTCGCCGTTGACGAAGATCATTTCGACAGCGCGGCGGATGCCTTGCAGCAGGAGCGCAGTTTCCCCAGGGCGAGGCGCCACCTGACCGGCGCGGTTGAAGAAGCCCTGGGGATAGCGGAGGAAGTACAGGCCGAGGGGGGCGAAGGCGGCCAGCGCCGAGGCGCTGAAAATCCCAAATCCCAAGAGCCAAATTCTGAAGGGGGAGCGAGGGGCGGGAGGCGCGAGGCGGGAGGCGGGAGGCGTATTGTGTGCTGCGTCTTGCGTGTTGCGTAGGGAGGCGAGGAGGAGGGCAAGCCAGAAGACGGCGAGGGGAACAGGGAACAAGCGGGCGGCGAGGTAGGTGTAGGCGGCGAGGCCGGTGAGCAGCCCTGAGAGGGCTAAATCCCAGATCCCAAACCCCAAATCCCAAAAACCAGATCGCGATTGCCAATTTACTTGCCCGTCGCTCGACACTCGCCGCCTTTCACTCCTGTCAAAGCCGCGGAAGAGGAAGCCAAGGGCCAGCGATTGGATGAGCGGCTCGGTGATGACGCGAAACCCGAAGCGGGAGAAGGTGACGTGGAAGAAGGCGAAGGAGAGCAGCGCGGCGGCGAAGGCGGCGAGGGCGAGCGAATGTTCTTCAAAGCGGAGGGTTTCCCGCACGGCAAAAAAAGCGGCCGGGATGGTGAGGATGCCGAGCGTGGCCGCGGCGAGGCGGAGGGTGAAGATCGAGGAGCCGACGAGCCGAAACCAGAGCGCAAGCCAGTAGTAGAAGAGAACTTCGTGCCCGGTGTAGGCCGGGATGAAGATGGGGCGGTAGCCGTTAAAAGCGATGTCGTTGCCGAGGAGCGCTGTGGCGGCGAGGTCGTAATGCAGGCCGGGAGGGATCGCCGTCAACTGCCATAGGCGCAGAAAGGCGCCGACCAGGACGGTCAGCGTGAGGAGAAAATAAAAGCGGCGCGGCATGCGGATTGTGGATTGCTAATTGCTGGCCGGTAATACTCAATGCGACAACCAGAAATCAAAAATCAGCGGAGGGCTTGCTCCAAATCGGCGGTCAAGTCGTCCGCGTCTTCGATGCCGGCGGAGAGGCGGACGCAGCCATCGCCGATGCCGAGGGCGGCGCGTCCTTCGGGCGTGAGGGCGCGGTGGGAGGCGTGCGCCGGGTAGGAGGCGAGGGTGGCGACATCGCCGAGCGAGGCGATGCGCTGAATGACTTTCAATTTTTCCATGAAGGCGAACACTTCGGCGCGGCCAGCCCCTTTCAGGTCGAAGGCCAGCATGGCGCCGAAGCAGCCAGGGCGAAGGATGCGCTGTGCGACGGCGTGATCCGGGTCCTCCGGCCGGCCGGGGTAGTAGACACGCGCCACACGCGGGTGCCTGGCGAGCCACCCGGCCAACCGGTGGGCGTTGTGGTTCTGCTCGCGCACGCGGAGGGGCAGGGTGCGCAGGCCGCGCAGCGCGAGGTAGGCGTCGAAAGGCGAGAGGGTGGCGCCCAGCAGCCGGCGCGTCTCGCGCAGCGCGGCGGCGTCGGCTGCCGAGGCGGCGACGACGACTCCCGCGAGCACATCCCCGTGCCCGCCGATGTATTTGGTGGCGGAGTGCATCACAAAGTCCGCGCCGAGTTCAAGCGGGTGAATGAGGTAGGGGGAGGTGAACGTTGAGTCAACGACGACTCTGGCCGCGCGCCGGCGCGCCAGCTCGACCAACGCGGGCGCATCGGCGACGCGGCAAAGAGGGTTGGAGATGACTTCGAAAAGCAGACAGCCGCCCTGAGCGCCGGAGAGAGCAGCTTCCACTTCTGCGAGGTCCCGGATGTTCACCCACCGTACGGTAATGTGGTCATTAGCAATTAGGAATTTGAGGAGGGTCTGTGTTGCGCCGTAAAGTTCTGTGGCGGCGACGAGGGTCGCGCCGGGTTTGGCGCCGGCCGCGAGGAGCGCTGCGTGCATGGCGGCCATCCCAGAAGCGAAGGCCGCCGCCCCCGCGCCGTTTTCCAGGGCCGCCATCGCCGCTTCAAACGCTTCTTGCGTGGGAGCGGCGTTGCGCGAATAAACGTACCCGGCTTGTTCGTCGCCCAGCGCGGCGTCGAGCGCCTCCATGCTGGCGTGAGACCATCCGGAGGCAGTGACAATGGGGATGTTGGATGGCACGCCCGGCTTGGACACGATGTGGCCGGAGTGGACAGCGGCGGTGAAAATGCTGTTATGCATGGGGTCGGGGGAGCGTGGAAGTGAAGGCATGGCGCGATTATAGCATTCGACATCATGACAGACATCCTGCCTCGGCTGTTGCCTCAACCTTCGCGTTTTTGGTTGACATATAGCACAGACGTTCTGGATAGGACTAATCCTATCTGCAATCGTAGGGATGCCATAGGCTTTGCGTAGGAATTGGAACAAGCGCACTAGTACTGGCTGTGCTATCTTTACCGTCAGAAGGGTATAACTCTTCTTCTCCTCCTTGAGAGAGCCGGGGTCGGCGTCCCCGGCTCTCACGCTTAATGGGGCGGGCATGGGCGGACACGTAGGTCCGCCTCTACGTTCTGGCCGATTGGTATAATTTCCGCGTGGACAACCCCCAACGCCAGATTGCGCGGGCGGCTGGCACGGTGATGGCCGCTTTTCTGCTCAGCAGCCTCGTCGGCCTCGCGCGGCAAATTCTGATTTCGCGCGCATTCGGCACGGGCAGCGACCTCGACGCTTTCTACGTCGCCCAGCGCCTCCCCGACATCCTCTTCAACCTCGCGGCGGGCGGCGCGCTCGCCTCGGCCTTCGTCCCCACGTTCACAGGCTTTCTCACGCGCGGCGACCGCGAGGCGGCGTGGCGGCTCGCCAGCAGCGTGATGAACCTGGTCTTCATCGTCCTCTGCGGCGCGGGTCTGCTGGCAGCCCTCTTGGCGTCCCCCCTGGTGCGCTACGTGCTCGCGCCGGGGTTCATCGCCGGAGAGCAGCAGGCGCTCACGGTTGCAGTCTTGCGCATCCTGCTCATCGCCTCGGTCATCTTCGGGGTCAGCGGATTGCTCATGGGGATTCTCAACGCCCACCAGCATTTCATCTTACCCGCCCTCGCGCCGACGTTCTATTGGCTCGGCATGATCTTCGGCCTGCTGGTTTGGGTTCCCCGGATGGGGATTCACGGCCTCGCGTGGGGCGCGGTGCTCGGCTCAGCGCTGCACCTTGCCATCCAACTCCCCGGCCTGCGCGGCTTGGGGGCGCGCTACTGGCCCGGCCTCGGGCTGCGCCATCCGGCGGTGCGCGATGTGATCCGGTTGATGGGACCGCGCCTGATCGGCGCCGCGGCGGTGCAGTTCAACTTCCTGGTCAGCGCGGCGCTCGCCAGTTTTATGCTTCAAGGCAGCGTCTCCGCGCTCAACTATGCGTGGCAGATTTTCACGATGCCTCAGATCATCATCGCGCAGGGCATTTCCATCGCGGCGCTGCCCACCTTCTCGGCCATGGTCGCCCGCGAGGAGATCAACGCCATGCGCGCCAGCCTCGCCGACACCTTGCGCGGGATTCTTTTCCTCGCACTCCCCGCTACGGTGGGCCTGCTCATGCTGCGGGTGCCAGTGATCGCGCTCCTCTTCCAGCGCCAGAGCTTCGACGCCGAGTCCACCGCGCTCGTCGCGTGGGCGTTGGCGTGGTTCACCCTGGGGCTGGCGAGTCATTCGGTGGTCGAGATCGTCTCCCGCGCTTACTATGCGCTGCGCGACACGCGCACGCCTGTCCTCGTCGGCGTGGCCGCCATGGGATTGAATATCTTATTAAGCTTTATCTTTGCCTGGCTGTTCGCGCGCCTCGGTTGGCGACCGCACGGCGGATTGGCATTCTCGAACACGGTCGCGACGACGCTGGAGATGATCGGCCTGTTGTGGATTTTGCGCCGCCGCCTCGGGGGATTGGCCTTCACGCGCATCTGGCCGGGCCTGTGGCGCACGGCCTTCGCCTCACTCTACATGGGGTTGATCTTGATGCTGTGGCTGAGATATACACACGGGCGATCCGTATGGATGGTTGGGGTCGGCGGCGTGCTTGCCGGCGGGTTGGCCTTCTGGCTCGTGGCGCACTCTCTGCGCACTCCGGAAGCGCGGCTG
>Ga0209002_10004618_pt1 | contig 10781 bp, 7 predicted proteins | sample Rifsed16ft2_FD_184010 | JGI IMG/M metagenome (GOLD analysis project Ga0209002, IMG submission 184010) | Soil microbial communities from Rifle, Colorado, USA - sediment 16ft 2 (version 2) | ecosystem: Environmental > Terrestrial > Deep subsurface > Rock core/Sediment | place: Rifle, Colorado...
AAAGGCGGAAATGTTGGGTCAGACCCCGTTGGCGCGCGTCGTCGGTTATACCTACGCCGCGGTTGAGCCGAAATATCTCTTCATCGCCCCGGCGCGCGCCATTCCCAAGTTGCTTGACAAAACCGGGTGGGCGCTCAAGGACGTGGACTTGATCGAGCTTAACGAGGCCTTTGCAGCGCAGGTGCTGGCCGACGGTTATGCGCTGGCGGACAAGGGCTGGGACTGGAGCAAGGTCAACGTCCACGGCGGCGCGATTGCGCTTGGCCACCCGGTGGGCGCGAGCGGCGCGCGGCTGTTGGTAACGCTCATCCATACTCTGCGCGACCGGGGCTTGAAACGCGGGATCGCCTCGTTGTGCCTCGGGGGCGGGGAGGCGGTGGCCATGGCGGTGGAAATCGAGTAATGGGCAAATGGTAAATGGGAATTACCCATCGCCAGTTACAAATCACGAATTACCACGCTGCTTAAAAGAGCATCAAAGATGACCATTCAACACATGGCCGTGATCGGCGCAGGGACGATGGGGAATGGCATTGCTCAAGTGTCTGCGACGTATGGTTATGAAGTGACGATGATTGACGTCATCCCCGCCGCGCTGGAAAGGGGGATGGAGACGATCACCAAGTCGCTGAGCAAACTGGCCGAGAAAGGGCGCATCAGCGCGGAGCAGAAAGACGCCGCGCTCAACGCGATCACGACCGCCGGAGATTTGCGGGCCGCGCAGGAGGCTGACCTAGTCATCGAAGCGGCGACCGAGAACCCTGACCTCAAGCTCACAATCTTCCGCGACCTCGACGCGCTGGCGCACCCCGAAGTCATCCTGGCCTCGAACACCTCGTCCATCTCCATCACCAAGATCGCCGGGGCGACGAAACGCCCGGACAAGGTGATCGGGATGCACTTCATGAACCCCGTTCCATTGATGACTCTGGTCGAGGTGATTCGCGGGTTGGGCACGAGCGACGAGACGACGCGCGCCATCATGGGAGTATGCCGCCAGCTGGGCAAGACGCCCGTGGAGGCGAAAGACTCGCCCGGCTTCATCTCCAACCGCATCCTGTGCCCGATGATTAACGAGGCGATCTTTGCCCTCCAGGAGGGGATTGGCACGCCCGAGGCGATTGACACCGTGATGAAACTGGGGATGAATCATCCGATGGGCCCGCTGACGCTGTGCGACCTCATCGGCCTGGACGTGGTGCTGTACGTCATGGAGGTGCTGCAGCGCGACCTGGGCGACGACAAATACCGCCCGGCGCCGTTGCTGCGGCGGATGGTGGATGCGGGGTATTTGGGCCGGAAGACCGGCAGGGGTTTTTACGAGTACCCGTCATAGGCTGGACGGGAAGTGCGGGATGTATCAATTGGCATCCTCGCTAACTGCTCGTCCTGCTAACAAACAGATCGCCACAACTGATTGAATGGACTACGGATCAGGTATGCACAGCACCATACCGGAATAGATCAAGTTGGTAGTCAGGTTGTTAACCTCCTTCAACCTCTGCAAGGGAACCCCAAAATTGAGGGCAATACGGTACAGGGTATTGCCGGGTTGGATAGTGTAATACGTGATGCAGGCGGAAGTTCGATCCGACGCCGGGCGTGAGGAGGACGAGGCGGTTGCGGGTCTGTTGGTCTGGCGATTGTAGAAAGTGACTACGGCGCATCTCCCATTAGCTTCCATGGTTATTGTGGTTGACGCCGGACTCACCGGCGCCCAGCCTGGCTGCATGGACTCCGAGAGTATGTACGTGCCGGGCGGCAGCTTGTTGAAGCGCACCCAGCCAGTGCCGTCAGTGACGCCGGTTTGTGCTACACCGCCGTAGGCCGGCTGGAGGGTAATTTGCCAGCCGGGCAGGCCGGAGTCGTCGTAGTGATCCTTTTTGTACACATCCACGCAGGCAGAATCAGTGCGGTTCTTGAAGCGCACATGCTCACAGGCGAAAGGCTGGGTGACCGTCACAGTGAACTCGGGGGAAGTGACAGCTGACCAACCCTCTTGCATCACTTCCGAGAGCGTCCAGGTGCCCAGTCTTAAGAAGAACTGGAAGTAGCCGTCGGCGTCGGTGGTGGCGCTAAGTTCCTCATTAGTGCTGGTATTGTGTGCTTTGATTTGCCAGCCGCTCAGGCCCTGTCCCAAGTGGTTGATCTTGTAACCGTCTACGCAGCCCAATGACTCGTTGACGAAGGTCACCTCTTTGCCTATGCCGGGTTGGTCCAGGCTCACCGTCTGCTGTGTGTCGCCGACTGCGCGCCACCAGGGTGCGGGGACTTCTTCGGTGACGGTCCAGTCACCCAGCGGCAGACAGGTGAAGTAGACCACGCCGTCTGAGCCGGTTAAACCGTTCTGATCTATTTGTGTCCCGTCTTTGTGAGTCAGCTTCATTTTCCAGCCTTGCAGGGGCTGGCCCCGGAGGTCCTTTTTGACGACCCGGATAAAGCTGCCACACACCTGCTCGTTGACGAAAGTCAGGCTCTGGTAAAGGCCAGGCTCGCGGGGCGAATCAAGGTTGATTTTTATCGCGGTTGGATAACCCGGCACCGGCTCCCAGCCAACCTCGGTCCCTTCGGTGATAGTCCAGACGCCGGGGGCCAAGTTGCGGAAATAAGCCTTTCCCTGACCATCCGTCATCTCTGTCACAGCACTCGAGACAGTTCTGGTAGAGGTGGCCCTAATATCTAGAGGAGATGCTGTGATCTTCCAGTTGGGGATGCCAAGCATCTCCCCGAAGCCTGCGCTGCCCCCCTTGTCCAGCTTGGTCGCAATCAGGCTGGGTAACGCTTCCATCTTGAAGCGTACATGGGCGCAGCCAGAGCTGGGGTTGCCATTCAGCGTGACCTTGAAAGCGGCCGGAGTAAATGGCTGCCAACCATCGGGGAAATTGAGCTCTACGATGTAGATGCCCGCGCTCAACGGGCCATCGGGTAGTGTAGAGAAGTCCCCGCTCGGGCTGGCCGTCACCTGCCTCACGGGAGGTGCTCCGGCGGGACTCTCCGGCGTGACTATGACCTTCCAGCCAGCGCCGCCGCGCGGCTGCACGTAAACGTCAATGATATTCCCTTCGATGCAAATGCCGCCCTGTTCGGCGGCCGGCGGATTGAAGGGATTATCACCATCTGCGTTGCCACCAGTGGCGCTGGTTGCCGGGTTCTTGGCCGCGCCCTGCGGCGCGCTCGACGCAGCGTTGAGCTGGGCAGGCGCAGGGTCCTGGACGGCGACTGCGGACTGCAGCGCCGGCGCTGGCAGTTGGCCTGCCTCCACCGCCTTGAGGGTGTTAGTCGGCAGGACGGCGGCGAAGATGATGACCAGAGCCAGGGTGGGGCTGGCCACGACCACGATATAGAATAGCAGGTATTCAAGTGATAATTTCTTCTGTGTTGATTGCTTGACGTGTGGTTTGGCGTAGAGGGGCATGATGTCCTCCCTGCAAAGTCGCTCGGCGAGTAACCAGGTCTCCCCGCTTGAGCACCAAGCGTGGTACAGGCATGTGCGCCATTGCGCACAGTGGATTTGCTCCATTAGCATACACCACAAAAGGGTTTACGCTGGTAAATTTTGTGTTAGAGAGTGCTTTGAAATTCGTTATTGGCCCTGACTTGATCGATTAATGGCACGGCGCGCTGCCGGCGTCCGTAAAAGTCTGGCCCTCGATGGGGATGAACTCCCAATCGTAGCTGGCCGTGTGCAGGGCCAGCTGCAGGACGCCGAACGTGTGGTCGTTCCTCACCTCGCTGTTCGGCTCGGGCGGCCTTGCGAAAAGATAGTGGCTGCCGCCGCCCGTGCCCACCACGAATTCGCGGATTCCCCTCCGAGGGTCAACTGCTCCATCCGCCGTCTGCGGCGCAAAGCGCTCGTAGTCGTGGTCGTGGCCGACGAGCACGACCTCTGCGCCGTAGTCGTACAGCGCTTGCCAGAACGGGACAAAAGTTGGATTGCCGCCGTGTTCGCCTGAACTGAAGAGCGGATGGTGCCAGTAGGCCAGCGTGCAGAAGGCCCGCGAGGCTGCCAGGTCAGCGCGCAGCCATTGTTCCTGGGATGAGCCCACATCGCACCCCCCGGCCGGGGCGCAATTGCTGTTGAGGACGACGATGTGCCACGCGCCGTAGTCGTAACTGTAGTAACCCCGGTAAGGGTCGCCCGCCGCAGAGCCAAAGTAGTTGAAGTAACCCGCCGCGCCGGGCGTGTGGTAATCGTGATTGCCCGCTGCAGGCCGGGTGCGGTCTTTGTGACGGCCCCAAGTCGGGCCGTAGCAGTTGGCGAATTCTGCGTCGGAGCCGGATGAGTAAGCGTTGTCGCCCAGGGTAGCCACGAAGCCGGGCAGGTCATCCAGCAGGCTGGCCGTGGCTTCGTCAAAATCGTTGCCGCATGTGCTGATATCCCCAGCGGCGAACAGCATAACCACGATATCGGGCGTCGGCGTGTGAGTGCTGGTTGGAATGGGGGTGTCCGTAGGTATTGGGGTTGGTGTGAAGGTCGGGGTCGGCGTCAATGTCCAGGTCGGCGTCGGGGTAGGCGTGGGCGTGTGGGTGCGCGTGGGCGTGGGCGTCGGCGTACGCGTTGGCGTGCGGGTTGGAGTTGGGGTGTGCGTGGGAGATGGGGTATAAGTGTTGGTCGGCGTGAGCGTCGGCGTCGTGGTGGGGACAGGCGTTGCCGTTGGGGGCGGCGTCGGCGTCCCACGAAATGTCTCCACAACTGCCCGCCACCCACCAGGTTGAGCGGCCAGGTACATGCCGAAACCGGCGTATAGGAGAAGGTTGGCGAAGATCAGGCCCGCGATCCATTTCTGTTTCACGGGGCGGGATTATACCGCGCGCGGGCATAAATTGTGCTTCTCGATTTAGTCCCCCGCTGTTGGGGCGAAGCATTCGCGCTGCGGCAGCAGCAAACATGGCGCGGGTCGTGCGCGAAGGCTTCGCCCGTACAATCTCTGTTATACTTACGCCTTGTTGTCACGCCTGAACCTGTCGAGTTTCTTAAGCCTCGATCGGTCGGCGCGTTGAGCAGGCTTGGAGAATAAAGTGTTCAAAAGTAATACCTCTCTCGAAATCAGCCCGGTGCGCTTCTTTCAGTTCGCGCTCGTCGGCGCCTCTGGGCTGTTGGTCAACGCCTTGATCCTGGGCTTCGTCACGGAGCGGCTGGGCCTGTACTATCTCATCTCGGCCGCGCTGGCAACGGCCGGATCAACGACCTGGAATTTCAGCCTCTCCGAGGTGTGGGTGTTCCGCGGCCGCCGGAGCAGGGCGGGGTGGTTCAAGCGCTTCGTGATGTTCTTCCTGCTGAATAACGCCGCGCTCCTCATCCGCGGCCCGATCATGTGGGCGCTGACCTCCGGCCTCGGCGTCCATTACCAGGTGTCGAACCTGATCTCGATTGGGGCGATGACGGTGGCGCGCTACTTGTTCGCGAATCAGTGGATCTGGGGACGGCTGGTCAAGGGGGCTTACCGCTACGATATCCACGGCATCGTGACCATCGTCTCCGAGTCCGTCCTGCCGGAACTGGAGCCGTTCCGCACAACCCAGCCCATAGAACATCCGACGGTGCGCATCCGCATCGGACTGGCGCGGCTGGGGCAGACGCCCCCGGCGGGCGTGCGCCGGTTGGATTACGACGAGGGGCTGGGGCCCCTGGGCTTCCGGGCGCGCATTGACATCGGCGAGCGGATTGAGGTGCTGGCCTCGCCGCTGCTCCGCTGGTCGCCGCACGTGCTCTACACCAACCTGGTCGAGCCGATCCTGCGCTGGACGCTGGTGGAGAAGGGCTATGCGCTGATCCACGGCGCGTGCCTGTCCATTGACGGGCGCGCCCACTTCATCACCGCCCGGACGGACACTGGCAAGACCACTACGCTTCTGCAAGTCCTCAGCAATCAAATCGGCAACCCGGCTATCGCCTTTGTCGCCGACGACCTGACCATCGTCAACCCGGACGGGCGGATGTGGCCTTACCCCAAGCCGCTCACCATCAGCGCCCACACCGTGCGCGCGATCAACGCCACCTGCCTGGCCTGGCACGAGCGCCTGTTCCTGCCCCTCCAGAGCCGCCTTCACTCGCGCAACGGGCGGCGCTTCGCGCACTGGCTGGCGCACACGAAATTGCCCATGGCGACGATCAATGCGTACATACAGTGCCTGGTGCCGCCGCCGAAATATTTTGTCGAGCAGTTGGTGCCGGGCACGCGCGTTGCTCCCGAGGCGCAATTGACGGAGATGATCGTGATCGAGCGGACCGATGACCTGGATGTGCGCGTGCCGCCGGACGAGGCGCTGGAAATCCTCATGCGCAATTGCGCCGACGCCTACGGCTTTCCGCCGTATGCAGACATCGAGGCGTTCCTATACCAGTCGCACACCCAGGGCGACCTGAACGCGGTCGAGCGCGCCATCGTAGCGGGCGCGCTGCGCGGCGTGCCGACGACTCTCATCCGCCGCCGGACCGGCGACTGGTGGCCGCAGGTGCTGGCGCACATGGATGAGTTTTCTAACATCGAGAGCAATGTAACTTCTGAGAGGGTGATCCCCGCGGCGCAGCCGGCCCCCAGCGTGGTTGCCTGACGCCTCACCAGTCAGCCGCCCGGTTCTGAATGATGATAGCCGCCCCACGATGGGCGGCTTTTTCGTCTGCGCTGTTGGGTGGCTACACAGTCATGGGGACTCGGACGGTAACGCTATAAGGCTGATCCATCTCTAGGGGTTTTGCACAGTCAGGATAACCGGCAGGAGAACATGGTCGCCCTCTACACCGGAGGCTTCCCGGCCCATAAGACGCTGGCCAGTGTCGAGGCGGTATAACCCCACGTCCAGGCGATAATCGCCGGGGGGCATATCGGCGGGGAGGGGCACGAGATGGGGGTCAATTACGTCCTCGCCCGCCTGCCACTGGTCAGTGGGATACGCGCTGTTGCGCGGGGGGCTGTCCGCGCCTGCCACGTTGTAGCCGTCGGCGGCGAGGACGTGGACGAAGACGGTGTAGGACTCGGCGACTTTCCCGCGGGTAGTCCAGTAGAGCGTGAGGTGAATCGCCTCGCCTGCGCGGAGTTGCGGGTTGAGCACGCGATACCCCGTGAGCGTGATCCCCTTTTCGAATTCAACCGGATAAGGCTGGCGGGCAGCAAGCGACCCAGAGGGCGTGTCAAAGGTCTGCACGCGGAACCCATAGACGAAAGTATCAGCCGTCTTTTCGCAACAGGTTTCGAGCCATTGGCCCACAAATCCATCGGGGTCGTAGAGCGGGCTGGGTGAGAAAAAGAAACGGATGTGCTGATAGCGGTCACGGAGGGTCTGCAGCTGGGTCTCGACTGCCGGGAGGCCGACGACGTCGAGCGAGGCTGGCGGCGAGTCTACGGCGGGCATGGGGCCGCGATAGTAGTAATAGAAGGCCGGATCGGGGAGATTGAGGACGACGACTTCCTCCGGGCGCGCAGTCGTTTGGAGATAGGCAGCCACCGCGCGCCAGTCTGGGCTTTTCGCATAAGTAGGGTCGAAGTAATAGCGGGGGAGCGAAACGAAGGCCGCGAGCGCGAGGCTCGCCGCGAAGGTCACACTCCACCACACGCCGCGCGGCAAGGCGCCTTTGAGCGCCAGCGCGCCCGCCGCTGCCATCATCAACGCGCCTGGCACGCTGCTGATGAGATATTGTTCCGTGAAGATCGGGCGGTAAAGCGAAATCAACCACGCCATCACCACTGGGCCGAGAGCCAGCGCCAACAGCCAGGGCGCGGAATTTAGGTTCCGGCGCAGAGCAGCCAGGCTCCCGGCGATGAGCAGGATGGCCAGCGCCACCCCTCCGAACGTTTTCAGAATAATGGCGCTGTCTGGCTGCTGACCCACGCTGAAAGTGGTGAGTATACGCCACACCGCTTCGCCAATGCCGACCGGCTGAATCCATTGTTTGGTATGGCGTAGAAGCAGCGGGGCCACGTAGAGAGCTAGGGGCAGATAGGCTAACCCCGTCGCCAGGGCCGTGATCACCGCTGCGCGCCAGCGCATGCGGGTGCGCGGCGCAACGAGGAGCGCCAGCCCGGTACAGGCCAGCGGAAAAATTGCAAAGTAGTGCGCGAACAAGGCGAGCCACCACAATCCACCCGCCGCCAGCCAGTAGGCAAATCGACGGCGCAGCGCGGCCTCCCATGTCTGCCAGATGGCCGCGAGCACCAGGGCGATCAACAGCGCGTACACGCGCGCATCTTGCGCATACCAAACGAGGAAGGGGTTGATCGCGGCGAACAGCGCTGCCAGCACGCCGGCCCTCCGGCCCAGCCACAAACGCCCGAGGCGATAGGTGAGTGAGATCGTGACGACGGCGGCGAGCACCGAAGGCCACCGCACGGCCAACTCGCTGATGCCCGCGAGCCGCATCCAGACGTGCAACATGAATCCATACAGCGGCGGATTGGGAGACGACAGGCGAATACGCTCCAGGATCACATGGAAGGATTGAGAATACAGCCGAACGGAAACACCCTCATCGCCTCGCAGCGCATGATGGTCCAGAGCATACGCGCTCAGCACGTAGCCCAGCGCGACGATGGCCAACACGACCCCGAATTGACTCTGTCGTCGTGTGCGAACGCGCATGTTATCCGTCACGTTTCATAACCAGCAGGGTGATCTTGTCGCGCGACAGGAACCCCAAGGCGTTGGCCACCTTCGTCAGGCGCCGGAAGTAGGGCGTCATGTCGCCTTCGTCAATCACCCGGAAGCCGAACGGCTCGTAGAACGCGCCCATCTCGTGGCGGCAGGTCAGGAAGAGCGTCCTGGGATGCTGAGCGAGCAAGCTTTTGATGATCTGGTGGGCGATGCCGCGCCGCTGGTAGGCGGGGAGGACAGCAATGGAGGCAATCTCCCGGCTCCCGTCCCGGTGCGTTTTGACTTGACCCGTGCCGACGATTTGTCCCGTGACGTCGTCCACCGCGGCGATGAAGTTCTGCCACTTCAGATCCATCGGATTGATGCCCACCTGGCGGATGATGGCGACGATGTGCTCCTGATCGGCTTCGACAGCCGGGCGCAGGGTGATCATGGCGCTTGGCGTCGCCGGGGACCGCGGAGCGCGTCGAGGCCCAGGAGGCCAAGGGCGACGACGAGGGCCAGGATGGAAATCACGCCGCCCCAGGCCAGCGGGACCGAGCCGTACACCAGTTCGATCTCGTGCGCGCCGGAGGGCAGGCCTACGGCCAGCAAGGCCCCATCCGCGCGGAGGAGAGGGGCCGCCCGGCCATCCACGGTAGCGCGCCAGCCGGGAAAGTAGGCCTCGCTGACGACAAGCACTGCCGCCGCGGCCGAAGTAGTTCGCAAGCGTAAATGGCCCGGCGCATCGGAAACGATGGCAAGGTCCTCGTCGCCCTGCGCTGGCGCTGCGTCCACGGACTGAGACAGGAGCACAGTTTTGAATGGGTTGAAGGTCGGGCTGGCGAGTTGCCGGTACACCGCCTCGTCAGTCGGCGCGATGGAAACCTGATGGGCGAGGAAGGCGCGGCGTGGGGTATAGGCCAGCCAATAAACCCTGGTGATTCCTTCGGCATTCGGAGCTCCTGGCGCGCTGGGCGCGGACGACGCTTCTGCAGCCAGAGGGTTCGTCTCGGCTAGATCCTGTTGCCATGTGACGACGTACTTCACCCCCAACAGTTGCCAGCGAATGGATTCGGGCGCGCGCTCGACAAAACGCGCGTAGGTCGCGATCTGGTAGGGGGTGATGCCCCCTATCTCGCGATAGCGGTAGGCACAGCCGGCGTGGCCCGGCAGTTGGTAGACATCCTGGACGCGGAAGAAGACGTTCCGGTCCTGGGTGATGGGATCGAGCAAGGGATTGTAGGGATAGGTCTCGAACAGGGGCACCACGTTGAGCGGGCGGTTAGCGGCGAAAAGATCGAGGACGACCACGCTCACGCAGAGCGCCGGAATCCAGCGGCGGAGCGATGGGACGCGGACGCGGAAGGCAAGGAGCATGAGCGCTAGGCCAGCGCCGAGGGTCAGCACCCCCACGCGGTCGGGGAGGCGCTTCCAATCGCTCGGATCAAATCCCAGCCGCTTGAGGTACGTGACCAGGCCCAGGATTCCAATTGTCACGACAAAAAAGACGCTCCCCAAGCGGAGCAGGTGGTTCAGCCACTGGCGCGCGGAGCGCGCGAGCGGGCCGAGGAGGTCGTGTGCTCCGAATGCGGCAAGGACGGAGAGCGAGAAACTGACGACCAGCGCCAGGTGCTCCTGCCCCCGGAAGAGACGGAAGCCGGGGATGATCCAATAGGCGACGTCGTAGAGCACGCCTTTGGCACCGAAGGAGAGGATGAGGCTCGCGAGCGCCGAGGCGGCCCAGAAGCGGACCTCGGGGCGCCGCCGGTTGAGGGCGAAAGCCGCCAGGCCGAGCGGCAGCAGGCCGACATACAGGGGATGCCAATGGCTGACGAAGCCGGTGAGGAAAAATTGCAGCACATCTTCAAAGGGGAAACCGTGCGCAGCCTGGTCAAACGCGACCGCGGCGCGGGTGGAGTTGGAGATGAAATGGAGTGAAGGCAAAAGCGAGGCGGCAGTGAGCGCGGCCGTCAGCACGGTGAGCGCCGCCGCAAACGCGGCAAACGCGCCAAACCCCCACCGGGCTTGATGCGCGCGATAGGCGAAGTAGGCGATGGTGAGCAAGGCGACGTACATGAAGGTCTGTGGATGACCGGCGAGGAAGGCCAGCGCGAGCATGCTGGCGGCGAGGACCAGATCGCGCAGGCGGCGCGACGCGGCGAGGCGGCTTGAGAATAACAGCGCCAGCGGCAGCCAGGTATCTATTTCCA
>Ga0209002_10004619_pt1 | contig 10781 bp, 18 predicted proteins | sample Rifsed16ft2_FD_184010 | JGI IMG/M metagenome (GOLD analysis project Ga0209002, IMG submission 184010) | Soil microbial communities from Rifle, Colorado, USA - sediment 16ft 2 (version 2) | ecosystem: Environmental > Terrestrial > Deep subsurface > Rock core/Sediment | place: Rifle, Colorado...
GGTGGGATAATAAAGTATATCGCTAAACGAACACGGAGGAATCCAATTATGAAAAATGTAATAACTTCGACAATAGGCACAATAGGGGCAATAGTCAATGCGGCGTATCCATTGATTACAAATGGCGATATACCGCCGGAGACGATCATCATATCGGTGATCATGGCACTACTTGGCTTCTTTGCAAAGGACTTCACCAAAACCGGCACGGGGATGTAGGCCATGATAGACCGCTTCATAGAATACATCCCATTTCTTGCGATGACACATACGGGAGGGAGGCCGCACTTGAACTTCTCACGGATAGTAGAAGCGGTGATTATAGCGATAGTGGCAGGCGGCCTTTCTGCATACATCACCGTACAGAAGATAGAGTTGAAGTTGACATACTTAGAGCAAAAAGTTGATAAGATTTATACAGATGTATATGCGCCGAAATGGGAGAGACACTGAAGCCGATAACAGCCAAAGACCACGATTTACCAAAGTTACGCAGAGCAAACGAACCCGAGCCGACATCGGCGGAGAGTGATAAGATGACAGATGAGGAATATGTCAAAGCTATGACTGGATTAAAAGAGGTATGGGAACAACAGTTAAGTCCGGTAAGTTTGTCGCAAGCTGAGAAAATAGAACGTGACATACTTGACGAACTCTCCACGCTGAGGCAGAAAGTATTAGACATGGAGACGGCAAAAGCATTTCAAGTATCTATATTTGATAACCTCACTGAACGATTAGGTAAAGCTGAGGATTCACTACAGAAAACAGGTAAATTACTTGAGCGGATACTTGAGCTACAAGAAATGCACGGACGGGGTGGGAGATCGTGATATTGACTGAAAAAATAGACGAGATTGCCAAAGATTGCTCAACTCAAGGTTGGGATGGCTACGATGGCAAACCTATATCTCAGGGGACGGCAGAGTTGGCTAAGTTGATTGCAGGTATACTATCGTTGCGTTCTGATGACAAGTGGGATGCAGTCCCTTGTCCGGGCGGCGAGATAGATATCATAAACGAGGGAGAACGGAAATTGATAAGCGTAATCGAGTTTGACAGATGACAGCAATTGAATGGATTGAGCTTGCGCAGGATAGAATCAGGGATGCCAAAGTTACTGGCTACAGATGGAACAACATTGATAATATAGACAAAGCGTTGAAGTATCTGAATGAAGCGAAGGTGTTAATAATAGAGGAATCGTTAAAGACAACATGAGTGGAGGCATAACAGGATCAGATATGCTGACTTGGAATGACGTTAGATGGTTCAAGCCGGAAGAGTTCGATGACTCTCATGGTAAAAACCTTGGTAAGGACATGGATATGGAGACTGTCCACAGGTTAGACTCCCTTCGTGGCTGGATAGCCTGCCCGATTATTATCACGGCAGGTTACGACTCACAGGGACACTCTTCAGATTCATATCATTACAAGGGTAAGGCTGTTGATATTATCATCTGCTCGGACATGACCATGAGGGAGCAATGGCAATATATCAAGATAAGCGGCTTCAACGGTGTCGGTGTATATCCTGACTGGAAGTATAAAGACTTTAGGGGAGGCTGGCACTGTGACAGTAGGGATGTACCTCAACTCTGGCGTGAAGTCAGCAAGGGAGAATATTTCTACTTACTGCCATAAGGAGGGTTTAGATGTATAAAAAGAAGGCAAGTCCACCTAAAACATTGGGGATACAGTAAATGGACGTGACAGTAAAAATAAATGGCTTTTGTGCCTCTGGTGGCCATATCAATTTAACTGCTACAGTTGGTAGTAAGAGTAGGAATTTTACTTTGAATAAAAGTGATTTCCAGCTTGAACCAGAAGACTATGAGACTGCACTTGTTATTATACTCAGAAACTTTGTTAAAGAATCTGGTCTTACAAACTGGGCGCAGATTAAGACTGATATAGAAGGGAAAGTATTTAAACTTTAATGGCACAACCTTTACTTGGATATACTTATTTCCCAACTTTGTGGCCTGGGATTAATGCAGGCATTAGTAATCAGACCTCTGCATCTACATTAGATGCTACAGGTGAAAAAGCTGCAATAATCTTTAAAATACCTGCTGATGGAAATATTACTAAACTTGGTTTTAGAACATCAACAGTTACAACTGGTGATACTTTAAAGGTAGGTTTATATACAGTAGATGCTTCAGGAGACCCAACCGCTACTGCCTACAAGGGTATGGTAGCAGGGACTCAGGCCATATTAGCAACAGAGGATAATACTTACTTTAATGTGACTCTTGGTACTCAGGCAACAAGTGTAGTCAAGGATGACATAGTTGCATTGGTTATAGAATATGATTCTTATGTTGCCGGGAATATGGTCATAACAGGATTGGGGTCTACAAATACTGCATTCGTAGGTATCCCTTATGGGGACTTATATACAACATTATGGACTAAACAAAATAGTCTATTTTTTGCTACTATCGAGTATACCGGTGGCGTTTATTACCCCACATTGGGTATATTTCCGGTTGCTTCAGGAGGGGCAAGCAGTATTGCTTATAATGTAAACACAGCAACCTTTGATGAGTATGGTATCCACATAAATATACCTGTACCAGCAAGGGCTGTTGGAATATGGGTAATCCTTGCTGTAGCAGTAGGTGCAGATTTTGAAGCTATCCTCTATGAAGGAACTACTGCCTTAAAAACTATCACCCATGATGGAGATTATGCGGTAAGTACAATTGCAAGACCGTTTTTTCTTTTCTTTCCAACTACACAAGACTTAACAGCCAATACTGATTATTATATTGCTATCAGACCAACAACTGTAAATAGTGTAACTTTTTATTTCTTTACTGCTCCTTCAGTGGCAGCAGCCGCACAATTTCATGGTGGCGCTGGTGCTTATAGGGTCAAGAGATTAGACCAGGGTGCATGGACTACTTCTGAGACAACAATTATAGGCCAGATGGGAATTATACTTGATGCTTTTAGTGATGGTGTAGGCGGTGGCGGGATGCCTATTTTACGTGGTTCTGTGGTAGGAGGGTAGAATGTATTTAGGTGAGTATAGAATTGACGATTATGTAACTCTCATAGCCACTACTCATAGGTTTAGTTCTGGAGCAGTGTATGCGCCGACAGCTATTACATACAGGGTCTATGAGGACGCTACTGCTGTAGAGATAGTTGCAGACACTGCAATGACTAATTTCGATACTGAAACTGGGTTTTATCTTGATAGGATACAGTGTACGGCGGTGTTAGGTTATGAGGTAGGAAAAACTTACACGGCTTTAATTAAGGCTACCGTAGACAGTGTAGCGGCAATTACTGCTTATACTTGGAGAGTATTGACTCCTCCGGTTAATGTTACCCAGGTAGCTGGCACTGCTCAGACGGCGGGAGACCTTAAAGCAAGTATTACTACGGTTAATGATAAAACATCTCAGCTTAACTTTACAGCAGCGACTTATGTGATGGCAGATGTAACAGCTATATCCACTGATACAACAGCAGCAGATAGATTAGAGACAATGCTTGATGGTACTGGGGGTAACACTTTAACGGCAACTATTTCAGGAGATGTTTCAGGTAATGTAACTGGTTCAATAGGCAGTCTTGGTGCCACAGCAAAAACCGATGTCAATACAGAAGTAGATACAGCCCTTGCAGATATTAACCTTGACCATATAGCAGGCACGGCAACAGCCATTCCAGCAATCGTAGCAGGCACATACATTGATCAGATGATGGATGATGGTACAGCGGTATATGATAGGACTACTGACTCTCTGCAAGCTATAAGGGATAAGGAAACTGATATTGAAACCGATACTGCCGTAATAGGGGCAGCCGGAGCAGGTTTAACAGCAGTTGCTATAGGCATCGGAGGTATAGCATCTACTTCTTTTGCTGCCGGTGCGATGGATTTGGGTGCTACCGCCGCTGATTTCCCATCTGGTATAAAGAAAAATACTGCCCTTGCTAATTTTATGTTCTTGATGGTTGATTCCACTGATCACCTGACACCTAAAACAGGATTAACAATTACGGCAACAAGGTCTATTGACGGAGCGGCTTTCGGAGCATGTGCCAATGCCGCCGCTGAAGTAGCTTCTGGGATGTATAAGATAAGTTTAGCGGCTGCTGATTTAAACGGCGATGTAATTACATTAAGATTTACATCTGCCACTGCAGACGATAGATTAATCACAATAATAACGACAACGACATGAGGACAACATGATAATTGATTGGTCAAACATTTATACAGGTAAACAGGAGATGTATTACGGAGTAAATTCAGAGAAATCCTTTAATTGGATTATCTTACTCGTTACATCGGCATTTCCGTTTACTTATTATTTTAACAGAAATAGTAAATGGGGGAGGTCTTCGGCTAATGTTTAATAAGATATTAATTCAGATAGGATTAAAACTTCTTTTTTGGGGAGCATACAAGATATTACCACAAGCAAACATCGTCCCTGACAAGGTAATAACTTTTGCCCAAATCTTTTGCGATAAGTACGAAGCGGTCACTGATGTCAGCGGTGAATGGAAAAGACATCAGGCATATTCGGCACTTATCAAGAAATTTCCATTAGTTAAAAAAAGGGTTCTTGCTCTGGCAATAGAACTTGAAATAAACAAGAGGATGGATTGAAATGAAAATAGTTAATGAAGGCTTTGAAGGAATTGGTTATGAAGAATCCTGGACGGAAACCGTGTCTGGCGGTAACACCCTCGATGAGGATTCAACCACTATTGCTTGTCTCGGTGCACAAAGTCTAAAAGCGATAACTACTTCTGTAGCTGCACCATCCGCCTATGCAACAAGAACATTCGGCGATGTAAATGCAGTATATCTCAGAGCATGGGTTTATGTATCTGAAAACGGTTTAACCGTAGCTTCTGAAATAGCTAATATTCTCGATATTAGAAATTCCGCCGGAACAAGTGCGGCAAGGATTGAATTAAGAAATAATGCTGGAACTTTTCAGATGAGATTTATTTATTATTCGGATGGCGGTGAAGTAGCAACTGCCGGAGTAACAGTTGTTGTTAATACCTGGTATCTGATTGAATTTAGGTACGATACAAACATTATGTTATGGGGTTGGATATTGAATAATGTTGTTCAAAATAACGGTCACTTAACAGGTGCAGTCCTCACTCCAAACCGTCTCGTGGCAGGCATTGTCGGTTATACCGGTACTGCACAATCAACTGTTCATATAGATAGCATAGCAATAGATACCGATCAATATCCATCCCTTATTGACAGTTCAGACCCCATCATCCTTGAAGTGCCGAGTACAACGATATTATTTGCTTCAAGGATTTACATTAAGGAAATTCGGTGGGTTGGAGCAACAACTGCCGGACATACAACAGTTCTTCAAAATAGGAATGGTAGGACTTTATGGGCATCGGAGGCTGCCGGAGCCAATTTTGTTGACAGTTTTTTATATGAAGGATGGGTAGAGGGGCTTTCTATTCCTACCCTTGCTTCAGGGAAAGTATATATTCAAATAGGATAACAGGAGGGAATAAAAATGGCGAATGACCTTACTCAAGACCCCTTAATTATAGATACCGCAGCAGCAACGGTACTTTCTACTAACAATCTTTATATCAAATCAATTCGCTGGGTAGGCGCTACCACTGCTGGGCATACGGCAATTATCCATGATCAGGCAAGTAACGTAATATGGTCTTCAGTTGCATCGGGGGCTAATTATGTGGAGGCTGAAATCGTAGAGCAATGGGTAAATGGGTTGATCGTCCCGACACTTGCATCAGGGGTTTTATATATCCAGATTGGATAAGAACAGGGGGAATAAATGTCTATATTCAATAAGAAAGATAAAGTAAAGCCGGAGTCAAGCGAACCTAATTTAATTGACCAGTTAACGTTAAGAATAACGGCATTGGAAGATAAGTTTGCTCAGCATTCTCATGTCAGCCGGAATCCGATAGCTATAAAAGAAACGTCACCATATCCCGTTCTAAGAATTGAGGGGAAGGATAATAAGTCTTAATGCAAGAATGTACCGAACTACAGCAGATGCAGGCCATAGATGCAGGCATAATTGACAAGGATACGTTTTTTGAAGGCTTCTGGTCATTTAAGCCAACATGGATATTTCAGCAGTTTATCAATAGGCCGGAGAAAATTATCTGTCTTTTCAGCGGGAACCAGTATGGAAAAACCAGTACCGTAGCATATTCCTATGTCTTACGTATAATGGGTATGCACCCCATAGAGAAAAAGAATATGAGGCCGGATAATCCTATTCGGACGTATCGTTTCGCATCTGAATCGCTTCCCTCAGATTCGGAAGGAGGCGAAGTCAGGAATACTCAGTACCCTGAATTTATGAAATGGCTGCCGAAACATCTTATCAAAAAAGATATTACGGTAAGGCGTCCGGTAGTAGATATATACGACCCTCAAGGTGGGCCGGATATTCATATAGACTTTACTTCTTTTGGGCAGACTACTCAATCTCAGGCCGGCCAGAAAAGATGTTCAGTGTGGATTGATGAGGGCGCCTCTAAAGAATTCTATGAGGAACAACTTCCCCGCTTACTTGCTGCTGATGGAGACTTAATCTACACATTAACACCTGCTGAATATGTCGGGTTTGAATTTGACGAGTTCTTTGAGCAGGCTTCCTTTTATGTCAGAACGGAAGCAGTAAGAGATAGAATGAAGAAAAGATACAATAAAATTGTACCAGAAATAGAGACTCGTGATGGTAAAGATATTGCTGTTCTTATGGCAGCTACAGACGATAATCCGATATTAATCAAGAAAGATATAGATGCAATGTTTGATTTATTGGCAGATGAAGATACTATAGACATACGCCGGTACGGATTATTCAGGCAAGCATCTGGTCAGATATTTAAAGACTTCGATGTTCGTACTCACGTTATATCATCAAACCAGTATTTTCCCGAATGGGTTCCACATGGTTGGATGCACGCAAGGGCGATAGATTACCATGAGCATGTACCTTGGGCGTGTTTGTTTGCAACAATGAGTCAGCAAAATGAAGTATTTATTTACGATGAACTTAACCCATCGCCTGAAACAATGGTGACATTACAGATTGCGCATGTACTTGCAGGTAAAAGCAGGGATTACAAGTATTACTTGAACCTTATTGACCCATTGGCGGCAAAGAAACAGAGTAATACAGGGCTATCAACTATTGACGATTTAAACAGGATGTTTAGTCAATTCAGGAAAGAAGGCACATGTACCGGCGGTTATTGGCAATCGTGGGATACTAAATCTACAAGAGGCAGAGAAGAGATACGGAATCGTCTCAGGAACTCAAAACTATGTGGCAAGCCGTTTAATAATAGGGTAATAAAGGACGGCATAGCGACATATCTGCCAACATTATGGATACTGGATAATTGTCATAAGACAAAGGAATCGTTCAAAAACTGGCGGAAAGAGGAGTGGAATAGCAGAGAGGCACTATTGACAAAGGATGAGAAGGATAGACCACAGCAACGGTTCTCTCATTTCCCGATGGCAGTAGAAGCGTTATTTAAGCATCCGGCATTCTCTGCTGGCAGATATAAGGAACAACTTTTAAAGGATAGGGATACACAGCATAAACATTACTTCCAGAGGGAGGCGCATGGAAGATAAACAGTGTAGTATATGTGGCGATATTAAAGCTATATCTGCTTACTATGAAAGACATAGTAGCCTTGATGGATATAGGAATGAATGTAAGATATGTCTTAGCGAAAGAAGTAAAACAAGATACAAAAATAATTCTGAACATTCAAAACAAAAAGCCATGGAATGGTATATGAATAATAAAGCAATATCGCATCAACTCAGTAAGGAATGGGTTAAGGCAAATCCAGAGAAGAGAAAGGAAATTCAAAGAAAACATTATTCTGCGAACAAAGAAAATAAGAAGATATATCAAAGATTGTGGGCTAAGAATAATCCTGACAAAGTAAAGATAATAAAAGAAAAGGAGAGGAAAAAGCATATAGAAATATATAGGGAATACCATAAAAAGTTACATTGTAGGAGATATAAAACAGATAATAAATATAGATTAAACCATTTAATTAGAGGGGCAATTCATGCAAGTTTAAAAGGGAAAAAGGAAGGTAGACATTGGGAGGATATAGTTGGATATACCTTGAGTCAATTGATGGTACATTTAGAAAATAATTTCAAAGATGGAATGAACTGGGATAATCAAGGTAAATGGCATATAGACCATAAAAAACCAATATCATCATTTAAGTATCATTCATACGATGATGATGAATTTAGAAAATGTTGGACATTAACTAATCTTCAACCATTGTGGGCACATGATAACTTAACCAAACATGCCAAAATAATTGAGGTCAATAATGGATGACAAACACTTTTATGATATTAATATAGAAAATCACTTAGCATCTATTATTATTGATAATGAGTATAAGGCATCAAGTAACAATAAAGTTGTTGAAAATAACGACTTTGACGCCGCGATAGATATGTTAGAGTGCGTCAGAAGTGAAAAGTCGGTAGATTGGGTCAGTGACATATTTCTACCTGAATTTCCATCTATCCTTATGACTGCTGCCGGTGGTTGGGCGAACCAATATTTCAAGACCCGTGACTTTATCGAAGTGAAACTCGAAGGAGATAACCCTAAAGACATAGTGAAAGCGCGTGGCGCAAAGAAGTTAATCAATAAGACCTTGAATCAGAAAGATATATTTCATTACCATAAATACATCAGAGGGCGACTTATCAATGCCCTTGCCGGCCAGGTGTATGCGGTTTGCTGGTGGGATCAGGAAGTAAAGCAAGTCATTACCGGCTATCAGTCTTCATATAGTCAGGATGAAAATGGCAACCTCATTACTTCACCTAAACCTATTTATGGCGAGAAGATTGTAAAGGACAGATTCAATTACGAGATAATTGATCCCCGGAATGTCTTTACTACAAACGAGTATTCATACTCGATACAGGAGAAAAACGCTGTCATTATCAGGTCTGAGAAAACTTATGAGGATTTACTTGCAAAGGCAGATGCCAACAACTATATCAACCTTGATGTTGTCAAAGAGTTACTCAAAGGTAATGGTTCAGCACAGGAGACACAAACATCTCAGGAAACATATAACAAAGATGATAAGAAACAGAAAGATGGTAAACCCGTATCGAAACAGTTTGATGTATTGGAACGATTTGGTAAGATGTGGTGTAAGGTGACGGAACGTGACGAGAATGGCGATCCAATATCAGTCAAACCTGCATACGATACCTTGAACATGTTATCTGACGATGCGGTACTACTTGAAACTATTATAACATTTGCCGTAATCGGTACAACCAGAGTCATGGTACGTTTTCAGTTATGCCCTTACAAGGATGCAAAAGGGAATCATTATAGGCCGGTTATTAGAGGTTGGTGCTACATCCATCCTACAAAGGATAGCGGCTTATCAGATGGCAAGTATCTGAGAGAATTGCAGATTGCCTTAAATGATACATTCAACTTATCCAATGACAGAGTTAAACTTGCCACTATGCCGACATTGATAGGCCGTAAATATGCGATGGAAGATAATCAGACCATATACTTCGAGCCTGAGCATGTCATGGAAGTAGAAGACCCTGCATCTGATTTACGAGAACTCCTCATTAAGGACGATATAGGTGGGGCACTGAATCAGATAGCAATGATAAAGAACTCCATGCACCAGATTTCAGCTAAATTCCCTACGACTATGGGTGATGTGCCGGAGAACTCGTCTACCACAGCTACGGCAGTTGTAGGGGCTGATAACAGGGCAAACCTAAGAGATAACTTCACTGACCTTACATTTGAATACACATTCCTCATAGACTTATATCAGATGATACTCAATATGTCATATCAATACATGAGACCGGAAACGGCGTTACAGGTTATGGGTGAGGATGCCTATGAGTTCGACTCGGAAGCGGATTATTCTTATACACCATTGTCACAGAATATTGAAACAGATTACAATAAATACCGCAAAATTGCTTTGATTGACCAAATGCTTGGAAGAGTTTCCAATGTGCCGAATCCTCGCACGGCAGCTTTACTGAATTATTTGTTATCGAAAGCGTTTGACTTGCTGGGTGATAATTTCCCTGATTATAAAAATTATCTGCTGGATGAGAAGTATGTACCACCGGAGCAGGGAGGCTTAACATCGGGTAATCAGCCGACAGACATGAGGAATGCACCGACATCGAATCAATCCGGTATGCCTATGAGCAATATGGAACAGTACACGAGGGGGATGTAAATGCCAACACCGTTAGAAGACATTGCAGGGTTCCTATCAAAAACAGGTAAACGAGGCGCTCAGACCCTTGACATCTTAGGTAAGTACCACCCATTTGTCACTGCCGTATCATCTACGTTAGGATGGGAGTTATTAAAGGACGATATTCAGCGGCACGAGGAGCTTTTAGAGAAGATCTACAATGAGCAGGCTGACCCGCAGGAATTGGCGGAGTTCAGGTATTTAAAGTTAAGGTTAAGAAAAGTATCGGAAAGGGTAACTATTTACCTTGACAAAATGAAAGAAATCAAGTAGATATAAGTCAACGTTTCAAAATGAAACATATAGCAGATATAAATGATATACGGAAGGTGATAATAGATGCGTTGCGGCAACTGAAAGGACTTGAGACTAAACTTAAAGAAGTGTTAGATACCATAAAAGCCTAAGTTATAAGTAACACGTATTAACCAGAGGCCATATTGAGGGCAGAAC
>Ga0209002_10004622_pt1 | contig 10780 bp, 8 predicted proteins | sample Rifsed16ft2_FD_184010 | JGI IMG/M metagenome (GOLD analysis project Ga0209002, IMG submission 184010) | Soil microbial communities from Rifle, Colorado, USA - sediment 16ft 2 (version 2) | ecosystem: Environmental > Terrestrial > Deep subsurface > Rock core/Sediment | place: Rifle, Colorado...
CGCAATCAGCCAGACCTTTAGGGTCTGCGAGACCCTAAAGGTCTTTTAACGGAAGAACTGCGCGATGGACACCAACAGGGCGATGCCGCCGATAATCATCCCGGCAATCGCCCAGTTGCGCCCCCGCATCAGCTCCCGCGAGGCCTGATACCCCAGCCAGCCGGTCCCGATGCCGATCAGGCTCAGGATCAGGCCCACGACCAGGGCAAGCACCGCTCGCTGGCTGATTTGCAGCGCGAGCATGGCGGCGACGCCGAACACGAGGCTCGACTGGGCGTACTTATTCCTGGGCGCTTTCGGTTTTGGTTCGGCGGGCGGCGTGGAGGGCGGCGCTGACGGCGATGTGGATGGTGGTGTTGACATTGAATAATCCCTTTCGATTGATGTTATTTGAAGCGGGCTTTGCCTGTTGGCAGGCCCGCAATTTTCCGCTTCAGGCTGTTCTTCCGGCGCAGGCTGCTTTTGCAGGTGGGCGCGCTTCGCGCCATGCCTGCCGCCGCGGCGAGTCTTGCGCTGATCGCCTCGGGCTACTCGTGCCGCGACCCATCCGGCATGATCGCCCCGCTCAACTGCGCTTCCCTGAGATTGACGCCTTCCAGGTTGACCTCGGTAAGGTTGGCGCCCCGGAATTGCGTCTCGGTCAGTTTAGCGCCCCGGAGATCAACCGCGCGCAGGATGGCGCTGGTCAGATCGGCCTGGGACAGGTCGGCGCCGCTCAAGTCCGCCCAGCTCAGGTCGGCCCAGCTGAGGTTGGCCCCGACGAGGTTCGCGCCGTGCAGCTTGGCCCCGCGCAGCTTGGCGCCGTTGAGGTTGGCGCCGCGCAAGTCGGCCGCGCTCAGATTGGCCCCGGTGAGATCGGCCGTCGCCAGATGCGCGCGGCTGAGGACCGCCCCGCTCAGGTCAATCTTGGCTAGCCACAAGGGGCCGGGCCGGTTGAGGAGATCGTAGATTTGAAAATGCGTGAATTCGGTCACTTTGTCGCTCCTTGCATGATCGTAAGTGTAGAGTGAAGACGAGACCAGATCAATATGACTTAACGGCCCTCAGCCTGATCAACTGTCCAGCGGCCGGCTCGGGTCCCACCGGGTGATCAGCGGCAAGTAGAGATCGTAATCTGTTTCAAGTCAGTTACAAAGCCGCAAAGAAAGAGAGAGAAGGCAACACGCACTTTCTCTCTTTATTCTTTAGCTGGCCCGCCCATTCAGCGCTTGATCAAGGGCAGGTAAACGTACGTCGCCTCCTGGAAGTTCTGACCGGTGATGGCAACGTCCACCACCGTCACCGACCGCGTAACGGGCGCAAACGCGTAGCCCGATTTTACTGCCTTCAGGGTGTACATGCCGGGCAGCAGGCTGAGGGTGTAATTGCCAGCGGCGTCGGTCAGCGCCGCCGCGCTACCTTCCAGGGTGCAAACCAGCACATCGGCCAGCGGGTTGCCGTCCTGGTCGCGTACCTGCCCGGAGACGTTGTAGCGCGTCCCAACAACTGGCGTGGCGATAAAGTCCACCCCGTTGCCGTCGCTGCCCGCGATCATCACCGTGCGCGTGACCGGGTTGAAGGTGTAGCCGCTCAACAGAGGCTGCACCACGTACGTACCGCCGCTCAGGCCATAGAAGTTGTAATCACCGGTTTGGGTGGTGGTAGTAAAAGCCCCGGTGTTAAGCAGGAGCGTCACCCCCGCCAACGGCAACGGCACCAGCGGCGTCGAGCCGGTCAGCTCCACCCGGCCCTGGATGGCGTAGGTCAGGCCCGCCTGATTCGGGCTGGCGCCCCATGTATCCAAGATGATGGTATTGCCCACGGTGTTTGTCACCACTACACCCTGGCCAGAGGGGTTGAGCGTGGCGTGGAAAGGGCCGGTGGGGCTTCCCCAATAGTTGCCAGTAACGGTCACCACCGTGTTGTTCCCCACCGTGACCGTGATGCCGTTGCCGGTGGTCTTGCTCCCGTAGAAATCATTACCGCTAAAGGCAGAAAGCACCTGGCCTGTGTTACTGCCAGTTTTGGCAGCCTGCACCGCGCCGTTGTTGTTGAGGAAAATGTTATTGCTCACGGGCGAGAAGATGTTGCCCGCGCCCTCGATGAGGAACGACAGGCCGACTCCATTTTCCGTGAACGTGTTATTGGCCACGGGAGGGGACACATTGGCAGCGCTGGAGGCGCGGATGCGCAGGCCCGCCAGGGCGTATTTGATCACCGCGTAATCGAAGGTGTAGCCGCCCTGGGCCGGCGGGGTGAGGCCGCTGCTGGCCAGCGTGAGCGCGTACCAGTCCGTGCGGCTGGGCGTGGTGGCGCTGCCGTCGTTGTTGGTGTCGCCCCCGCTGCTGTCGTCCTTGACCGAGGTGAAGATCACTGGATCGCTCGGGGTACCCTGCACCGCCAGTTCGCCGTTCACCGTCATAGCGCAACGTCCGCCCTGGTTCGCACCCGTGCAGCCGATGGTCTTGAACTTGACGATGGTGCCTGCCGGCAGGTTGACGGTGGTGGTCACCCCAATGACCACATCGGTGATGACCACGTAAGGCAGCCGAATCCCTGTGTTGCCATTGTACACCTCGTTCCAGCCGGTGCAGTTCTGGCCGCCGCAGTTGAAGGTGCCGCCCAGGGCCACCGCCGGATAGCCGTTGTTCACAAACACATTGGTCGTGCTGGAATACACCGGGAAGGCCGAACCGCCCAGCACGATGGGGAACTGCGTGTGCGAGTCGAACGCGTTGCCGTACACCAGGGGGCGCGACACCCCGATGACGCTCGGGCTGGAAATGCCCGTGCCCAGGCCGTAGACATTGTTCTTGAACAGGTTGTCGTGGATGCTGGAGTTGATGTCGCCGGAACTCTTGATGAACAGATAGGCGCCGTAACCGTTCTCCTCAAACGTCGAGTTGGCAACCTCTGGGAGAAAGTTGCCGCTGGCCGGGCCTTCATATTCCACGCGCACCCCAAACGCCGAATACTTGACCAGCGCATACGCGAACTGTTTGGTCAGGCCTACCGGCTGGAGCTGCTTGGCGGAGAACACCACCGCGTGCCAGTTGCTCTTGGCCGGGGTGGTGGCTGCGCCATCGGCGTTGGTGTCGCCCCCGTAAGTGTCGTCCTTGTATGAGGTAAACACCACTCGATCCGCCGCGGAGGTGCTGGTCAGGTCCAGATCCCCATAGGCGTCAATAGTCAGACCCTTGCTCGTATCGAACTTGAAGATGGTGTTGGGTAGCACGGTCACGGTGTCTACGTCGGCGCAGGGGACGGGTTGGTTCTGGGCGTTGACGCAGTTGACGGGGCCAATCACCGTGTTCAGGGCCACTGCGTAAGGTATATCCACATTCTGCTGTGGCGAGCCGTTCACCAGTTCCCAGGCGCCAGAGTTCATAAAATATCCGCCCAGGCCAATAGCCAGGTGAATGTTGCCGGAGAAGGTGTTGTTGTTGTAGGTAGGGAAACCCGTGCCGTTAAGGAACACCGGGAAGCCTGTGTTGAGGTTGAATTGGTTGTCTATTACTACCGGACGCGAGGCCCCGGAGGGGAGTATGGGGAGGGCACGGGTGTAGATATCGGTGTGCAGGCCATAAGTGTTGTTGACGAACAAGTTGCCCTGGATGGTGGAAAGGATATCGGCCACGCCCGTCCGGCCGATAAGCAGATAGACCCCGCTCTTGTTGTACTCGAACGTGTTGCTCAGGACGGCAGGGGCGATGTCGGCGGCCCCCCAGTTGGCGATTTGTAGGCCGGCGCGGGCATAGCGGAACAGGGTGTAATCCACCGTGGTAGTGCTGTTGGTGATGATGACGCTGTGCCAGTTGTCCAGCGCGGGCGGATTGGTGTTGCCATCGTTGTTGGTGTCGCCCCCGTAGGTGTCATCGCGGTAGGAGGTGAACACCACGCGGTTGTTGTCGGCGCTTCCCAGGTCCAGTCTGCCTCCCACATGCATATAGCGCAGTGCAGCCGGCCTGGCCGGGTCGTAATAAAACTTGAAGATCGTGCCCGCTGGGACCGTGATGGTCGAGGATGGGTAAATGTGGAAGTCGGCGTAACGGTTGGGGACGTCCTGGGTACCAGACGGGGGATAACCAGGCAGGTGATAACCGGGCAGGTTATAGCCCACTACATTCCCATAGACCACATACGGCAGGTAGCCCTCCGGGACGATCTGCGTGGACACAGGCACTTTCTCCCACGTGCCACTGGCGAGGAAATGCCCACCGAGCGCAATAGCCGAGTGGCGATTAGTGCTGGCGAAGGTGTTGCCGCTATAGGTGGGGAACCCCGTGCCGTCCAGATAGATAGGGAAACTGGGCGAGGTAAAACCTGTGCCAATCGCATTCTCATCATGGTTATGGAATGTGTTATTGGCCAGATAAGGCCGTGAGGCCCCTATGGCCGTAGTCGTAGCAGGATAGGCCGTGCCCGTGCCCAGCCCATAAAGATTATAAGAAAAGGTGCAGTCGGAAACCGTGGAAGTGATGTCGCCGGCTTTGGCCGTCCACAACATCAGGCCGAAATAGTTGTTATTGAAGTTGACATTAGTGATGGGCGGGGCGATGGCGCTCCCCCCGTCGTTGTAAACCCGCAGGCCGTAATACCCATAGCGCACAATGGCGTCGTGGAAATTGTGCGAACTCTGGGTGATGCGAATTTCACGGTAATCGCCCGGGAGGGGTTGGGTGATGATGTCATCACCATTGGTGTCACCCCCATAAGTGTCATCTCGATAAGAAGTGAACACCACCTCGTTGCCCGCCGTGCCCGACAGGATCAGGGTGCCGGTAATGTACAAACCCGCCCGCCGACCCGGGTCAGGGTCAAGGATAGGGGCCGTGTAGATTTTGATGATGGTTCCGGCCTCCACGTAGACCGTAGCGGTGGCGGGGATGCCCACATCTTGCAGCACGTAAATGGTGTCGGAATACCACGTTTGGCTCGACACATTACCGGTCAGGTAAACACAAGCCACCTTGTCGCCGATGTTGCACGAGGGCTGGGCGTGCGCCGGAGCGGGCGTGGCCAGGTAAAGAACACTCGCTGCGCCCATGGCCAGAAGCAAAGCGCCCCAACGTGCCCGCAAGGTTGTTAAGATTACCATCGCCCAACTTCCTCTGCCGCCGTCGTCATCGCTCCGTCGGCGGGCGTGAGCGGGGTGGGAACATCCACAGCGTTGACCGGCGGCTGCACCAGGGGGGTGAACAGCAAACTGCCGAGGATCAGTAACACAGCCGCCGATCGTCGCGTGCGGCGAAGCGCAGAAGAATGATCTGACGAGAGAAAAAGATGTTTATGCCACATATTCCTGCCCTATCTCCGTCGGGTCACGGCTGATGATGGTTGGGCAATCTGCTTCGTGCTCATCGCTCACCCCGGTTGTGACAACCTCGTTGCCGTCGTGGGAGCTGTGATATCCGCCTCAAAGCGTTCAACCCTTCTATTGAATAATCACCGTGAGTCCAGACGACAAGCTGGCCCAATCGCCGCTGCTCCCCAAACAGACCGCGACCTCTGAAAAACACATTGACAGTGTGAGCGCATAGGTCCCTGGCGCCGCAATCGTGAGGTTATCCCGCCAGCTGAGTGTGCTGTTGGCCTGGCCCTTCGGCGCCAGCGAAGCTCCCTTCCAACTGGTATGGAAGTTGCCGTTGCCGATCGCGACGCCGAGAAATCCGTACGACAGCACGGCGTCGGTGTTATTGGTCACGGTGAAGCGGAACCAGATTCTCTCGTTCGGCGCAAAGGTCAGCCGGCGCGCCTCCAGCCGGAACGTCCCCGTCACCCCGTGGGCGGTCACCGGCCCGGACGAAAATTGGCCGCCCCGGCTGGTTGCGGTCGGCGAGGGCGTGGCCGTCGGCGCCCGGGTGGCCGCCGTGACCGGGCGGCGGGTGGCCGTCGCCGTAGGCGTTTCCGTCACAGGCGCGGCCGTCTTGGTCTGCAGCGGCGTGTCCGTCGGCTGTTCCTTGGTGGGGACCAGCGTATACGTGGGATAAGGCGTGTACGTCGGGTAAGGCGGATAGGGAGTATAGGTGGGCAGCGGCGTGGTCGTCACGAGCTGCGTGACGACGATGACCTCCGGCGTGGGCACACCGCAGGCGGCCAGGAGGCCGGCGATTAAAACGAAAAACAAACCGTAGGCAAAGGCGTGCATCACTCGTCGCAACTTGGCATTCCAAACGCTCAAGAGTAAACTGGTCTTCATGCTATATCTATCCACTTCTAAAAAGGTAACGGGTACGCAAATCCTATTTGAGACTCGCGGAGAAGACGATGAAGCCTAAATCCCACGTCAATGTGGTCCGCCGGGGCACGGGCGAAGCGCTCGTCGCATCGGCCCGCTGGTGCAGCAGCAGCCTCTGCCGGCTGCGCGGCCTCCAGTTCCGGCGGGGCCTGGCGTCAGGCGAAGCGCTGATCCTGGTCGAGGAGATGGACACGATCATGAATTCCTCTATCCACATGTTCTTTGTCTTCTTCCCGATTGCGGCGGTCTGGATCAACAGCCAGGGCCGGGTCACCAGCGCTCAACTGGCGAAGCCCTGGCGGCCTTATTACGCCTCACCCGCCCCGGCCCGCTACGTCCTCGAAACCTCGCCCGACTTTCTCGACCGCATCGCGATTGGCGACGAAGTAGATTTCGTTTAATTGCTGGCCCATCTTATTGCCGTCCCTTCATCACTGCCACACCTAGCCCTTGCCGTGTTGGACATTCCCATTTTGGGCCTGCCAAGAAAAATAGTAAAGCGGGTCATAGGCCAGGAAGCAATCGCTAACCAAGACCCCGGCGTAGTCGGTCCCCAGGATGACTTCCACGACTTCGTGCGCCCGCGATGGGTCAATGATGTACAGGCTCACCTGCTCCTGCATCATCATTCAACGGTCACACCTCAATTGGCCGGCGCTGAATCTGTTCATGTGCCAATATGTCGCGCCGGGTGAGCAGCGAGAGGCCGTAGAACCCTGCTACGATCAGGAGCAGCGCCTTGATCCCTGTCACGAAGGTGACTGACTGAAGCAGCGCGCCCACCAGCGCCCCGATCAGGTTTGCCCCCAGGGCGGCGTCCTTTCCCGCCGCGCTGGCGAAAGAGCGGATAAAGATCATGCCGCTGAAAAGCATCGGCAGGGCCGTCAGACCGCCGATGATAAGCGCCTTGGTAGGATAAGGCAAGAAGGCAAACTGCGCGAGGTCAACAAAGTACAGGACCAGGCAGATACCTATGAGAGCCGCGTAGACTACGCTTAATGGCATCGTGGGGAATCGGTGCGCCAACAAATTTGCCAACAGGATCATGGCGAGCACCCCGGAAACAATCACCGCATTGACCTGCCAGGTATTGCCCAGGACCACAGAAGCCTTGCTGATGTTCTGCACTTCCAGCAGGAGAAAGGCAGCGCCGAGAAAGAAGAAATGCCAATGTGTGCGATTCCACTGAGCGACCAGACTAGAGGCGCGCCAGCGTCTTAAGCTCTGGACAAGAATCAGGAACATCAATCCTGCCAGAAGCCAGTAGAGAGCGGGTATTCTGGGTTGTTCCAGATAAATGTAGGGCCAGTCATCGGTAGCAACTTTTGTCGTGTACGGCAGAGATAGGGGGTAGGTCCGTTGTAACTCGTCTATGAGCGCAGCCAGTCTCCGATTCTGAGCGATTTGCTGTCTAGCCGTGGCCAGATCACCAGTGATAAACATGACGCCTCCCCAGCCATAATTGCCACGCGGCATGAAAAAAACGATAGGCTCTTCATCAAAGACATCCCGGAGGACTCTCGCCATACGGTCAGCGATATAGGGCTTCTGGGCCCAAAAGCTGAGAACCATAATTCCGCCGTCGGCCAGCAGCGATTTAGCCTGGGCGATGCTTTCCCGAGTGTAGACATAGTGATCCAATCGGGCGTTGGTCATGGCCGTGGTGGTGTGAGAGTCTAAGAGTCCAAAAGAAATCACGTCAAATCTTTTGGCGCTAGTGGCGAAAAAAGAGCGCGCGTCGTCGTTGACGACTTGTACCGCAGTCGCGCTGTAGGGTCTTTCAGGATGGTAGTTGCGCCCCAGCATAATAATGGCGGGATCAATCTCCACGGCGGTGACTTCTTCGACATCGTGGCGGAGCCCTCCGGCGGCATCATTGCCGGCGCCTGCTCCGACAATCAGATAAGTTCGGGGGTTCGGGTGCAGCAATAATGGGATGTCGTACTGGCTAAGACCGTTCATCACAGGCGGGTAGCGTTCAGGATCCGCCGTAGTCTGCGCCTCACTCAAATCAATCATGGCCTGGTAGCCCGTGTTGTTTACCGCGACCACATACTCGCCGGCCTCTCGTTCACGCTCCGCTTCTCTGAGGACGAGTTTTTGATAGGGGGACCAGGCGACGTCGAGTGAACCTGGCTCCCACCCCGCCAGCCATGAAAGGACTGCGATGCCAATGAGCAGGGCACGGTTGACCGTCGTGTTGCGGCCGGCCCTGTCCAGGAAGAAAAAGACCAGAACTCCTACAACCACAAACCAGGTCACGGGAGGTTGATAAGCCAGGCTCAGGAAGACAAAAAGCCAGGTTCCCAGAAGGCTGCCGGCCACATTCGCCGAGTAGGCCCAGATGATGTTGGGATGGTCATCCATCAGGCGCCCCAACAATCGGCCAATAGGGACGAAGATGTCAACCATCAACCTTAGGACACAATAGGTTATCCCCAGTCCCAAGACAATGGCGAAGAGGGTCGCCCAAAGATTGCGGCTGACGGCTGAGCCCCGGATCACCAGATTGGTCGGGCCCCAGATCACCAGATCCCCCAACGTGCTTAATAATGCACTGGTCTGGCCCAAGGCTGATCGGCTTATGGGAATAGCCAAGAGCAAGACGAGGAAAGCCAGCGGGATTAGCATCTGACGGAAGACGATCGGCTGGCGACAAGTGAAGCAGCCAAGCCCTAGCCCCAGGAAGCACACGACGAGTATGCTGTTCTGCAAGTAAGCGAAGATCCGGATTTCCGTGCCGATCCAGCGGATGAGCAGCATCTCCAGGAAAAGCCCCAGCACGCTGATCAGAAAGATTGCCCAGGTCCGGCTGGCCGGTCCGTGAAAGTCGCTTGGGTCAGATTGCATACGTTCTTCAGACACGGTAACCTCTCATCAACAACCCAAGCAGAACAAGAGTGGAGACCGAGTATCGCAAAAAGTCGAACTCGCCGAATGTGGGCGTGCTCAGCGGAGCCAGGGTGACAAGCAACAGACCCACAATCAGTACGAAGGGCAAAGTTTTACGCATCATTATTCGTACAACCACGAGACTTCGTGTGACTCGAGACGCTAAGGAATACATTATCCATTAGCCAAGACGGGGTTTGACGATGTTGCAGAACTTTGCGCCCGGCGAGAGACCACCCACGCCCACGCCACGATGGCAGGCACACCTACTTGAAGGGCCATGCGTGGAAGCCCCAGAGCAGTGAACAGTCGCAACTGGGCCATTGACAAGGGGGGGCCGACGAAAGCCGTCGTATAGAGCACGGCTGTCCAGGCTAGAAGGGGGCCGCCATCCAATGGGCGGTCGCCTCTCCCATCCAGGTAGTAACTCCATACAATCCCCAGGGGCAGAAGCAAGAGCATCAAGTCGTAAAAAAATAGTTGAGGGCTGATTAAGAGGCCCAGGGCGAAGGTTGCCGCCCATCCGAGGTCCCAAACGCGAGTTCCAGGTTGCCAAGAAATACGCCGCCACCAAAGCGCCAAATAGATAAGACTCCCAACCGTTAGGCCCGCGGCCAGCAGATCGGCCCCCGTCTGCCAAATATGATCAAGCAAAAGCGCCGAGAAACCAAAGAAACTAATGATTCCCCAAGATATATCTAGGATTCGCTCCAATAAAGGCAAACGCGGGATGAGACGCACAAAGTTGATCATCGCTGCTGGGCTGATCAAAAAACCAATAGCCACCAATACCCCTCCAGCAACTGCAATCCCCAACAACGCTCGCCAACGCCATTTGATTAACAGCACTACTCCCAGGGCTATCGCTAGTTGCGGCTTATAGAGCAACAGGCCGGCCGCTATGCCGGCCGCGAAGTCATGCCTTCGCCTTAACCAAATGAACACCAGCGCATAAAGAAGCAAGGTAAAGGCAGTGTTTTGTCCATACATAAACCAAGCCAGTGTTGGATAGAAAAGAAGGCTGGTCAGCACTAAACGCAGCACCGAAGGAGCGCGGGGATGAAACAAGGCCTGTCGGAGAAGAGACACCGAGAGCGTGAGAGCCAGTAATCCTGCCCCCCACCAAAGATAGAGGCCAGTCAAATAGTCGCCCAACGCGAAGGGCAGATATAACACAAGGCTGAAGGGCGGGTACACAAAAGGATGAAAGGTGTTTTGCCGTGCCGGCGCAACCAGGTTTTGCTGATAAATCTGCTGAGCAAGAAAATCGTAGAGATCTTCCATGCGGTCCTCGAGAAAGAACCGCCCTCCCATGTAGAATTCTTGAAAGTCTATGCCAATGTTAAAGTAAGAAGCATCCGTGAGGCCAGGGCCAATAGCCTGGCTCACCATCCAAGTCAATAAAGTTAGCACAGCGATGGCTGTAGGATAGACTCTTAAGCGTTTAGGCGTCAGCCAAGACACGATGGCCTCGACGAGGCGCGCCTGGAGAGCCAGGAGTCTCGACTGATAGATGAGGCCAATCTTCATGACGGTCATCTCCTCTGCTGCGCCAGGCGAGCAATCAGCCACGCCCATCCCGCAATGACCAACGTGCCCAATTGAACAGCCATTTTTGGAAATCCCAGGATTACACTCAACTGCTGTTGAGCCGCCGTCAAGTAATTGCCA
>Ga0209002_10004630_pt1 | contig 10771 bp, 12 predicted proteins | sample Rifsed16ft2_FD_184010 | JGI IMG/M metagenome (GOLD analysis project Ga0209002, IMG submission 184010) | Soil microbial communities from Rifle, Colorado, USA - sediment 16ft 2 (version 2) | ecosystem: Environmental > Terrestrial > Deep subsurface > Rock core/Sediment | place: Rifle, Colorado...
CGTACTTGGTCCAGTTTATCCCATCGTTAGAGCCAGCGTATCCGAATTGGCCTACCTGGAAGGCATCGACGCCGATATACCACATCTTGTATGTTAAACCGTCATAGATGATGTGTGGATAGCGCACTTGACTGCCGTCCCAATCGCCGGGCAATATTGGAGAGCCAGATCCATCCAGGACGGTTTCGAAGCTAGAGAGGTCCCGCGCCCAGCCGGCGGCTTCGTAACCGCCCTCCAGGGTGAGGCTGGTGTTGATATGGATATTTTCTGTGTAAGTCCCTTGCGCGATTCGAATCACGTCACCTTCTACCGCCCGATTATCGAGGGTGTAAGTGATCGAAGCGCAGGGCGCGCTGGTCGTGCCGCAGGTGGGAGAATCCGCTCCGGAGTCGCCATCGACGTATAGCGTCCCTGGGGCCGCGTGAACCGCGGAGCTGGCACCTGTGCCCGACAATAAGGCTAACCCGATGATCAGTGCCAGGCTTACCAGGATGGTGGATCGAAAAGATTTTAATCCCTGCTTTGGTTTGATGAGAGCCGATGTTTTCATAGTTTCCTTCCTTTCTTAGCTGATTTTGTTGGTAGACATCCCATTGGGCTGTAATTATTTTACACCCCGCGCCCGTTAAATCGAACTAACAGGACTGCAAACTAGACTGATATCCTCGTTTATTCCGGAAAATCAAATATCGCGTGCCTTGTGTCTTCACGAGGACTTTCTAATATCCCTCATAATCCTTCCCCCTTCAATCGGCGGGCAGATATGGCGAGTGGTTCAGCAGCCAGCGCCGCACCAGCGGGCGAAAAGCGCGCAGCAACTTTCGACTTATTCAATGTCAAGTACACTTGACATCTGGTAGCATCCGATTATAATGTAAACCATACTTTACATTGGAGAAGAGATAATTCTTCGCAGCCGATTGAAAGAGATCCGTCTTCAGAAGGGGCTTAAGCAGGAATCGCTGGCAGGTGTGATCGGGGTGACCCGCCAGACCATCATCGCGATTGAAAAAGGCAAATTCGTGCCTTCGGTGAAATTGGCGCTCGAGCTGGCTAAGGCATTAGACCAGCCACTCGAAGAAGTCTTTTGGCTGGAAGTCAGCCAGGAGGGTTGATCATGATCGGTATGTCGCGTTATTATCTCAGCCGGGCAGTTCTTTCTGCCGTCTTCGGATTCTTATTCGCTCTCACCGGTTCTACCTGGTGGGTAGCGGCTCTCATTGGTGCTATCGCGTTTGCTTTCTTTCTTTGGGCTCCGCACAGTGGACGCTACGTGGTGCATCCTGAATTGGGTGTCACCGCACTGCGCCGCGATGAACGCACTCAGGGGATTAATGACCGGTCAGCCCGCAACGCCTTTATTGTTACTATGCTGGCGGTGGCTGGTGCTGCCCTGTATTTTGGGCGGTTTACGCCAGCTGTTGTCCCTGTGGCTTTCCTAAACTATACGCTTATTCTTGGTGTCTTAATTTATTACCTTTCCTCTTTCTTGCAACGCCGGTCGTCATAACTCGAGACAAGTTATTGGCTGGTAGAATCGCGGGTGCGATCGTCCAGGGTTTGGATTCTCTCAGCCCGGATCTTTTCTTCAAATCGCCTGACAAACAGCCGAAAAGCGTCGTTTTCATTCTTATTGGCGTATTCCCCAGCTTTTGCCTGGAACAGGAATTTTTCCCGCCTGAGTGCTTCTTCAGCGAAATCAAAGTTCCGCCAGTACTCTCGAAACCGAAACAGCCGCTCCAGAGAAACCAGGATGGTGACGAACAGGCTCAAAAGGGTGGGAAACAGGGTGGGAAACCTCTCACCAAGATCCGCGTTGATCAGGACTGGGACGCTCGCAGAAGCGGTAATGGATAGCGTGCCGACAATTAAATAGGCTCCCCGGTAAATCCGACTGAGTCGGGTATAAGCGCGGATCTTATCGTCGACTCTCTCTTTGAAATAGGTCTCTGGGTTGAGTTTTGTCACCAGGAGCTGAGCGTCATTAACTTCGATACTTTCCTGCACCATCATGATCCTCCTCCATAAACGAATAAATAATTTCCGAAGATATTTTATCATCTTTGTCCATTATCAAAGATGCGGTGTCACGCATCTGGTCAAATGCGTAAAACCGCATCAGGAGACTTTCGCCCTCCAAGTCTCTCTAGCTCATCCTGTCGAACTGGCCTCAGGGCGAGGTCTAGGTTTTCGTGCTCCGTCCGTGGGTTCTATCGGTGGACCTTAGCGTCGACATCATGGTCGGCGAAGTACGGGCGCCAGGGGCCGCTGCCAGCGATGAATGGCTGCATCACGGCGCGCTCTGCCTGAATGGTGTGCACCAGGTCGTGGGCCGCCCATTCGTGGAGCATCTGCTCCAGGGTCACGGATCCCAGTTCGCTGTGGCGTGCGGTGCGGCTGAGATCCGTTTCGGCCACTTGGGCCAGGGCCTCCAGGCTACGCGCCCGCATCCGGGCAAAGGAGGCGGCGATTTCATCTGGCCATGGGTTCGCATCCATCGCTATCCCCTGGGTGTCTGGGTTAAAGGCCTCGAGATCCCGCCCCGCCAGGAATGCCTGGACGCGCGGCGGAAAGACCCATTGCTCGGTATCCAGCAGGTGCAGCAGGCACTCCAGCGCCGACCATTCCTTGGGCGCGGGCGGTCGGGTCAACAACTGGACCGGCAAGGTTTCGGCCAGGCTTTTCCAGCGAGATGGGGTGGTGGACAAGATCGCTTTAACCTTTAACAACATTTCGTTCATGTGTTACCTCCATCTGGATTCGGCTTAGCAGCGCATTCCAGGCCGCTGCGCTTGCCTTTTGCACCAAGGCCCTCATGATATTATTTCCGCTCCTTTTAGTACCTGCAGCGCTCGCAGCGTGATCCATTTGCTGGGTTGGCCTTTCGCCTGGCAGATCGCCGGTGATGGCGCGCGCCTGCCACTCGAAGGCCGCTTCAACTCGGGGGTCATCACTGAAGCCCAGGCGTCCCAGCGCATACGGGAAGAGACCGTTCAGGCAGTGGACGGCTGTGCTGGGCACTGGCGGCAGGCTGGCAGCGAAGGCATGGTTAGCGGTGATGGTCTGGCTCAACAGGTACTCACAACCGGCGCGCACGCCATCGTCCTGCGGGTCGACTCCCAGCTCAGCCAGGAAGACGACCTGCCAGGACGTGGATTGATACTTACTGTCCTGGGGGATCCACCTGCCTTCCTGACTCTGGGCGCCCAAAACGCGCGGTACTGGCCCATATCCCATGATGGTTTCTTTGGCCTGGCGGACTTCGGTGTTGTCCTCAGGCTGGCCCAGTAGCTCGCGCAGGGCAAAGTAGCGCACGCCGGGGTTATCGAGGTCGTCTTCGAGCAGCCAGGGGAGGGGAGTGCCGTTCAGCATTTGAGAGTTATTGGGTGGGTAGTTGAAATTTTCATGGCAGCGGAGGGGCGTCTGCTTTGGCCTTTGCGACGATCTCGATATAGGTAGCCACCTGGCGCGTCACCCAGGCCACACCTTCCTTCTTCACCATCTCGTAATCGAAGAAATTGCGCGCCCCGGAGACGGCGCATGCTCCACAACGGATGTACTCGGCGGCATTATCCAGGCTGATCCCTCCCGAGGGGATCAGGTTCATCTCGGGGAAGACCATCTTCAGATTGGTCATATACTTCGGCCCGCCGAGCGCGGCAGGGAAGACCTTGACCATGTCCGCCCCGGCCTCCATGGCTGCCAGACACTCGGTGGCTGTGAAGGCCCCCGAATAGCAGGCGGCGCCATAGCGCCGGGCCGTGGCGATCACCTCTGGACGGAAAGCTGGCGAGACGATCACGCTCACGCCAGCCAGGATCGCTGCCCGGGCCGTCGCTGCGTCCAGCACGGTGCCGGCCGCAACCAGCACCTCCCCTTTGAACTGCGCGGAGATCGCCTTGAAGTGCTCCAGGGCGCACGGCGTTGTCATGGTGATCTCAACCACCCGCGCCCCCCCGGCGTGCATGGCGTGGATATAGGGAATGACGTCGTCCTCGTCTTTGATCTTGATCGCCGGCAAGACACCGGTGTGTTTTGTCCAGTATATGGCGCGTTCGCGCAGGTTCATTTCATCGATCATATTCTTTTTTATCCCTGTAGAACCGTCTCCCAATTTACCTTCTGGGTACCAAACTATACCCTTCCTCCAGCAAAGCTTCCACATCCTGCGGCGAGACAGTCGCCACATCCCCTTCGAGGGTGTGAGCCAGGGCGCACAGCGCGTCGCCGAAATCCAACGCATACTGGAGATCATCCTTTTCCAGGTAACCGTAGAGCAGCCCGGCGAAGAAGGCGTCCCCGCTGCCGAACTGGTCGACCACTTCGAATTCAAACCGCCGTCCGGAATACATTTGGTCTCCCTGCAACCCAAGGCTCCACCAGCTACCGCGCTGCAAGCCGTCCATCTCCCGGTAGGTCAGGCTGACAATGGCGCAACCGAACTCGTCCCTGTAAGTGGAGAGCAGCTGCTCGTCGTTCCCCTGGTAACCAAACACCTTCTCGGACACCGAACGGTTGGTCACCAGGATTTCGACCTGGGGCAGGATCTGGCGGTAGAACGCCAATGCCTCACCTGGCGCCCATAAGCTTTCGCGATAGTTCACGTCGAAACACAGGCTACAGCCGGCTTGCTTAGCGGCTCGAATGTATGCCAGGGTAGCCTGCTGGCAGCCGGAGTTGAGCGCAGGGAAAATACCGTCCAGATAAGCCAGGCGCGCCCCCTCCAGCAGCCTGGGCCAATCGAAATCCTCTGGGGTGGTCCTGCTGGCTGCGCTCCCTGCGCGGTCATATAAATGGGTCAATCTGCGTGGCGCGGCGCTGAATTCCACGAAGACCATGCCGATCTTGGCGCCCTCCAACTTGACTTGCGACATGTCCACGCCATAAGAGTCGCCCAGCGATAGGGCGAGCCATCCCAGCTCGTTGTCCGGAAGTTTGGTGAGCAGGCGGGTTTTCTTGCCTAATGCGGCCAGGTTGGCAGCGATATTGAACTGCGCCCCACAGGCGCGCAGCTCGAACGCAGTCGCCCGCCTTAACCGCTCATACTTCGGCGGGGACAGGCGCAGCATCATTTCGCCGAGAGAAATCAGATCGATGGGCATTTTGCGAAAAACGACGAATGACGAAAGACGAAACGCGGAATGCGAAATGCGTAATAATACATCTTACGAATTACGTTTCACCTTTAACGCCCTTTTCGTCTTGCTTAAAATCAGTCAACCACTCGCTGTCCCACAGGCTGGGGAAAGCGTTCTTGACGTATGGGTGTGCGGCGATTACGCTCTCGTTCAGCTCGACACCGAGCCCTGGCTTTTCCGGCAAGATGAACTCGCCTTTTTGCAGTGGATTCCACCCGCAGACCAGGTCGTCCCGCCAGGGGACGTCAAACTCGCCGAAGGCTTCCTGGATCATGAAATTCGGCGTGCTGGCCGCGAAATGCAGGGCAGCGGTCAGGGCGACCGGGCCAACCGAGCAGTGCGGTGCGACTCGCAGGTCCTGGGCGGCAGCCAGGGCGGCGATCTTCTTGCTGATCGCGATCCCGCCACAATGGGCGATGTCCATCTGCACCACGTCGCAGGCGCGCAGATTGATCAGGCGGTAGAAGTCCGCCAGAGTATACAGGCGCTCTCCGGCGGCGATCAGGCCGGTCACTTGCTTTTTGACCTCTGCTAATAGGTCGAGGCTATCCGGCGCGACCGGTTCTTCCGACCAGGTAGGAGCATAGCGCTCCAGGCGGCGGATCATGGATACCGCTGTACCGACCGACAGGCGGCCATGATACTCGATCATCAAGCCAATCCGCGCCCCGACCGCCTCTCGAATTGCGGCGACCATTTCTTCGGCCAGATCGGCCTCAGCTACATCCAGGTCCTTCCAGGCAATGCCGAATGGGTCGAACTTGAGCGCTCGGTAGCCGCGCCGGACGGCTTCCCGGGCCAGTTCGGCGTATTCTTTTGGGTTGCGCGCCCCGCCGTACCAGCCATTGGCGTAAGCCGGGAGGTGCTGGTGGTAGCGCCCGCCGATTAATCGATATACCGGCTGGTTGCAGGCTTTGCCAATGATATCCCACAAGGCGATCTCCACCCCGCTGATGGCAGTCATAACCGTCGCGCCGCCCTGGTATTGGTCGCGCACCATCTCGCCGACGATGGCTTCAATGTCGAACGGGTCGCGTCCGATCACCCGCCCTGCTACCCACTCATGGCACAGTGTCTCGACTGTCTTCTCCTGCCACTCCAGGGAGGCCTCACCAACGCCTGTCAGCCCACTGTCAGTGTGCAGCCGGATGAACAGGTAATTGCGCAGGCCGGCGTTGGTCAGGAAGGTTTCGAAGTGAGTGACTTTCATTTCTTTGTTAAGAAGGCACGCGCTTCCTCGTCTGACGGTTGCGGGTCGAGCGGTAGCCGCACGACTTCCTGGCGGTACATCGATAGGTGGGCAGCGACATTGATCTCGTAAGCCCGGTGCCCGTCCCAGCCGGTGACCAGCGGTCGATCGGTCCCCCGGATCGCCTGGCAGAAGTTCTCGATCATCCCCATGAACCCACCGAACTCTTCGTCGAAGATCAATGTATTTGGAATGATCGGCCGCCAGTGCTTGGCCGGGCCTTCCTCCTCATCGTACAGGATCAATTCAAACTGGTCTTCGACAGCCAGCCAGCGTTTGTTGCCGTAGACTTCCACTCGTTCCCACGGCTTGAAACTCAGGGCGGTCGCCGAGCTGTAGACGTTTCCGACTGCCCCGCTGGAGAACTCCAGGTTGATCGAAATGTTGTCGACCGGATAATTGAGCTTGTTGCGGTCGTATTTGTTGACGCCCAGGGCGTAGACGCTGGTGACGTCCCCCATCAGGTAGCGGGTGATGTCAAAGATGTGGATCGTGCCCTGCTCCAGGATCCAGACGTAATCGTAACCCAGGTTAAACTTGGCGACGTACAGAGCCGGGTCTTTCACCGGGCCTTGTACGATAAATTTCTTAGCCCAGCGATAAGGCGGTGAGTAGCGCTTGTTGGCTACAGTCATCAGCACCAGGCCTTTCTCGTCAGCCAGCTTGCACATGGCTTCGGAATGAACCAGCGAGCGAGTGATCGGCTTCTCGACCAGCACTGGCAGGCCGCGTTCCAGGCAGGCCATCGTGTGTTCGTAGTGCAGATCATCCGGGGAGGCCACGATCACACCATCGAATTCTTCCTCGGCAAGCATCTTGGCGTAATCCTTGTACCAGCGGCAACCGTACAACTCGGCTACTTTCTTCCCGTCGCGCTCGTCGCGTTTGGAGACTGCTGGCACTTCGATCTGCTCCCAGATAGTCCGCAGGCGCCAAATTGCCGGCAGGTGCTTAGACTGCGTCACCCCGCCAGCGGCGATGATGCCCAGCTTTACTTTTTTGCGCGCCGCGCGCTCCTCGTCATAACCCACTCCGTAAACGTCACCTAGATCGAAGGCGCGCTTGTATGGGGTGTGTCCAAATGTGTCTTCAAGCATGAAGTCAGCCTCCTAGGATCCGTTTTATCCTTTGCCGGAAGGCGGCAATCTCGGTGGCTCCGTCCAGGATGCCTACCTCCAGGTCGTATTGGCGTCGGTCTCCCGGCTCCAGCCAGATCAGCTCACCATCTGCCTCGACCTGTTCCCGGCCAAAGCCGTTGCTGCACGGCTCGATGCCAACGGCGTACTGGCCTTCGCCCATCATACGCCATTCGATATAGTTTGGCATTTGCCATTGGTTGTAAACCACGTACAGGCCGCGCCCCTGGCCGCCGTTGAGCGACGGGTTGACGATCGCCACCGGTACACTCCCGTCAGCCTCGGCGACCATGTGGTGCTGGAAAGTCTGCTGCACCCAGTTTTTCGTCGGCTGGATGAAGTGGCGGTATTCATTGCGTGGGTCAGTTACGTTCCCGAATAACACATCTGGGGGGTGTTCGGGCGAGAAGGGGGCGATCAGCTCAGAGCCGTCATCCACGATGGGGAAGCCGGCATTAATGTGGTACAGGTACATGTGAGTTGTCCGCAGGAAGCCGGCGTTCTCGATCATATCCTGCATGAAGAAACGCTTTTCCCCCAGCTGGCAACTATAGCGGCGTGTCAGGCGCAGGTTCTCGCCATAAGTCTGGGCTTGTGTCACTTCGCCCACCGCTTCCAGGAGGCATTCGTCGCCCTGCCAGCGCTCGCCGTAGCTGAGCAGCTTGCCGGGGGTCAACGCCACCCGGTCGTGAACGCCGTAGCGGTCGGTTGGACGGGCGGGGAAGTTGTAATGGCTAACATCGGCCTCTTCCGGATTGCCGATGTGCAACATGCCACAGGTGTTGTTAAACCCCCCCAGGGCCGTGCGTAGCCAGCCGAACTCGTCCTGTCCTTCGAAGTACCATGGTCCAGCCAACTGGGTGGGCGGAATCCAGGCTAGCGATTCCCCCTGGTATTCAGCGTAGCCGACATCCATGCCGCGTTCGATGGCCACTTTGAAGGTTAGTCCGCTGCCAGTGCGGAACTCCAGGATGCGCACGCCGCGCGCCGGACCGTCTTCAAATGCCAGCAGCTGCACGCCGCCGACCTGGGAGATGTGGCCCACCCGCCTCAATAATTGCTCACGCGTATAGGGTTTTCCAAACAGGTTGGGCATTGGGATACCTCATTGGATTGTCCTGGTGCGCCGGGGTCCTACGCTCAGCGAAGGAGCTGCGAAGAGATCTCTTTAGCAGCTGAGGCGGTTGGCATGGTCTCCGCCAGCATGCGGCGGCTGGTTACCTCGACGAACAAGGCGATCAGGATCACCATTCCCTTGTAAAAATAAAAATATGCGTCTCGCAAGCCCATCGTGCTCAGCCCGTTGTTGAGCAGGGCCAGGAAAAGCACGCCGAAGATCGTCATCCTCAAGCCGCCCTCGCCACCGGCTAGCTTATTGCCTCCGATGATCACAGCAACGATCGCGTCCAACTCTAGTCCGAAGACCGCGTTCGGCTCCGCTGCGCCCATGCGCGCCATGGTGATGACCGAGGCTATGCCTACCAAAAATCCGCTGAAAAGAAAGATACCGATCTTATACAGGTCAGTGCGCACCCCAGCCTCTTTGGTCGCCAGCTCATCGCCGCCGATGGCATAGGTGTAGCGGCCCAGGCGAGTCTTATTCAATAGCAGGGAGCCGAGCAAATATGCCAGCAAGATCAACACCATGGGTGGGGAAATTAATCCGAGGAAGCGGTCATTCATAAACCCAACCAGCGGGCTCTGGATCACGATCGAGGCTTTCTCGGTCAGGGCTAACGCCAGGCCGCGCGCCCAGATGTATGCAGCCAGGGTGACGATCACCGGGTTGATGTCCGACTTGGCGATCAGGATGCCGTTGAACAAACCGATGGACAGCGTAGCGGCGAAACCAGCGATTAAAGCGATGACAATGTTGTTGGTTGCCCGAAAGGCTAACCCGATCACCACACTTGACAGGGCAATGGCCGAACCGGGTGACAGGTCCAATACCCGGGAGATGATGCCAAAGGTCACCCCGACCGCCACGATCGCCAGGGCGGCGTTCTGCTCCAGGATGTTTTGCAGATTGGAAAGCGTCAGGAAATTATCGTTGACCACAGCAAAGATGATCACCATGATGACTGTCATCATGGCCAGGCTGAACCGCTGAAAGAGGTGGCCGATTGCTTGACGGAGTTTCATTCGCCGGTCCATACGCAATACCTCCTAATCTCCTTTACCTGGTCCGGCTCCGGCTGATCTGGTCCAACACCGCTGCACCCAGGATGATAAACCCGGTGGCGGCGCGCTGGTAATGGGCAGAGATGCCCATTATCGTCATATAGTTCAGGATCATCGCCACGATGAACGCCCCCAGGATAGTCTTTTCCACCCGGCCTACCCCACCGGAAAGCTTTGTGCCACCCAAGATGACGGCGGTGATGGCTTCGAAAGTCAACCCCTGCCCAACGCCCGGGCTGATGGCTCCCAGCCGAGCGCTCATCAAAATGCCGCCAATGCCCGCCCCGAATGCGCACAGCACATACACCAGGATTTTCGTCTTAACTGTGGGGACGCCGCACAACCTGGCAGCCCGTTCGTTTCCGCCGATCCCATAGATATAGCGTCCCAGGATCGTCTTCTTCATCATGATCGCCGCGATAGCATAAAGAACAAACATCAGAACAGCCGGGATCGGGATCAACAGCCAGGTGGTAGCCTTGATGTAATCGAAGATGGGCTCGGTTACCCAGAGCCACGAGTTATTGATCCACAGGATCATCTGTCCCATGCCACGCACGGCGATCAATGTCCCCAGGGTCACGATCACCGGGCTGATGCCAACTTTCTCAATCAATAAACCATTCACCAGGCCTACCAGGGCAGCGGCCAGCAAGCCAGCCAGAATAGCCAGGCCGGTAGGCATGACCTGGTTGAAGATCAAGCCATTCATCGCTGCTGCACTGAACAGCACAATTGCTTCGACAGACAGGTCGATCCCGCCGATTAAGATGACCAGGGTCATGCCGATCGCCAGGATGGAAGTGATCGCCATCTGTCGCATGATATTTTGCATGTTCTGGACCGTAAGAAAATATTCGGCGGTCAGGCTGAAAATGATGAACAAGACCAGGGCGACCAACACGGTGCCCAGCCGCTCCATCCAGGCTGCAAAATGCTCAGTGAATGGGACTTTCTGAAGCGCCTGTTGTTTCGGTTGCGTAACTGCCATTACCCTTTCCACCTTGTCTGGAGTTGGCTGTCGCTCCTTGAATATTGGCTAACAGCACCTCTTCGCTGGCCTCATG
>Ga0209002_10004632_pt1 | contig 10770 bp, 7 predicted proteins | sample Rifsed16ft2_FD_184010 | JGI IMG/M metagenome (GOLD analysis project Ga0209002, IMG submission 184010) | Soil microbial communities from Rifle, Colorado, USA - sediment 16ft 2 (version 2) | ecosystem: Environmental > Terrestrial > Deep subsurface > Rock core/Sediment | place: Rifle, Colorado...
CGCCCCTTCCCGACACGTCCGTTATTGAGCCTGAAAGAGAGAGGCCCGGAACACATACGAGCATAAGCGCCTCTTCATCGCTCAATCTTTCAAGTCTCTCCCTGTCCATGCCCATCTCTCTCGCCTTCTCTTTGAGCCTTTCGCAATCTATTCCCCTTCCGTCATCCGTAAGCGTGATTACGACCCTGTCCTTTTCGCCGGCCACACTCAGGGTTATTGTTCCGGCCCCCGGTTTGTTGGCGCCTATCCTTTCCGCGGGAGTTTCTATGCCGTGGTCCACGGCATTTCTTATAAGATGCACCAGCGGGTCGGCCATCGATTCGAGTATGCTCCTATCGAGGGTCAGGTCCGCGCCCTCAATCTTCAAGAGGGTTTCTTTTCCGTCTTTTTTCGAGACATCCCTGACAATGCGCGGAAGCGTTTCTGTCAGATTGTCGAAGGGCACCATTCTTGCGGACAGTATGTTTCCGCGCAGCCTTTCCACGTTTTTCCCGAGGCCGTAAACCAGTTCTTTAAGCTCTATGGATTTCAGGCGCGCCGAAATAGGTTTAAGTCCCGACATGATTCTAAGGAGGTCTCCTGTAATCTTTAAAAGCTCATCGAATACACTTTTATTGACATTCATTATGTCCGGCAGCCCGATTGAATGGGCGACATCCCGCGCGCCCCCGGCCCCCGCGGGCGAAATTATATCTTTCATCGTTTTAATAAAAGAAGAGGGGTCCATATCATCGAGCGGAAGGTCCTGCTCAATCCTTCTTGTCATCTCCTTTAACACATCCAGGGAGGAGAGCAATACCGAGACCATCTCCCCCGTTGCGCCCTTGCCCGTTTTGCGCAGGTCGTCCAGAAGGTTTTCCTGCGCGTGCGCAAACCCCTTCATCTTCTCATAGCCCATGGAGGCGCACATGCCTTTTATGGAATGGTAATGCCTGAAGAGTTTATCTATCGAATCGGGGGCGGAAGCGTTTTTTGGATCCGCCTCAAGGAGAAGAAGCCCTTTTTCTATGCCCGAGAGGCGCTGGTAGGTTTCCTGAAGGAAGATTGCCTTGAATTGTGAGTTGTCCATATAGGGTCAGCGCCGGATTGGTATTTCTTAACCCCTCTGCGACAAGATGTTTGATGCCTCGTTATAAAGGGCGCCGCAGTCAACGATAGAAACTTCAGAGCCGCTTAGTTCAATGACCCCTTTCGTGAACCTTTCTTTTGCCGGTTTGAATACTCCGTTTTCCTGGTCTTTCTTCCATAAAAAATTCAATCTTTCCGCTCCGCAGTAAAGCCCCAGGACCCTTTTACCGTCTCTTGCAATTATAATGGCGTAAGGGCCTGCGGCCTTGCCGTTATTCCCGAACAGGTTTTTAAGGTTTAAAACCACCAGCGGCTCACCCCTGTCCGCAATCACACCTTCTACGGGAGGAGCGGCCTGCGGCATTAAAAATACCCTTTCCGCGGTCACTATGCGCGCTATCTCCGAAAGTTCCAGGGCAAAAAATCTCCCCTCTATATTGATTAATAATTTGTCGCTGTTTTCCCTGTCCATAGAATCATTCCAGGCGGAATTTCGCGGCAACCCCTTTTAACTCTTCCGCAAGATGGGAGAGTTTTTTCCCGGCATTGACGGTCTCCTCAATCGCGGTCGAGTGTTTTTCCACGGCATTGTCCACGCCCTCTATTGAGGAGAGGTTTTCCTGGGCGATGTTTGCCACCGCGCCGATTATATCAACCATCTTTTCGGCCTTTTCCTTCTGTTTCTCGGTGAGCGAAAGCACAATCTTTGCCTTCTCTGCAACCTCGGAAGAGTAATCCGTGATGCCTGAGAATATATCTTTTATCTTTCTTATATCGTCCCTGCCTTCCTTGATGGAGGCGACCGATTCGTTTGCCGTGGAAACCACTCTCTCAACATCCCTTTTAAGTTCCACCACTATACGCTCAACCTCCTCAACGCTTCTCCTTGTATTGTCCGCAAATCTCCTTACCTCTTCAGCCACAATCTGAAAACCCCTTCCGTGCTCTCCGGCCTTGCTTGCCTCGATTGTCGCATTGAGGGCCAGAAGGTCCGTCTGTCTGGATATGTGGGTTATCATATCGAGTATCCTGGGTATGTCGCCGAGTTTTTCATTAAGATGAGAGGAAGACTCTTCGCTCTTTTCTATCCCCCTGAATATGGTCTCCAGCTTTCCTATCGCATCCGATGAGGTGTTTGCCCCGCGCACGACCATGGCGTCCACCTTCTGAGAGGAAGCGGCCGTGTCGGTAACCTTCTGCGCCGCGGAATCGCTCATCTTTGAAACTTCTTTTACCATGGCGGAGGTGTTTTCTATATGGCGCACCTGCTGCAACGCTCCGTCGAATATCCTGGCCGTGCCTGAGATGACGTCCCTGCTTGTTTCGTGCCCCTTAGTTATTATGTCGTTAAGCGTCTGCTGGGCCTCTGCCAGGTTTTTTACCGTTTCTTTGAGGTGCCCTACAAGCGTTCTCAAGTTTTTAAAGACAAGGATAAGGGCCTCTTCAAGGTCGGTTGATTCGTCCGGAAAGATTTTTGCGGAGTGGGCCGCATTTTCCGAGGGGCTCAGATCCCCGCGGCCTATCCTCTGCGCCATCTGGGTTAAGCGGCCAAAGTTTTTTGTAAAACCCCTGGTAAAAATCTCCCCCAGTATAAGCCCCGTGGCCATGGCAACCAGAATGGAAAAAGGGGTTCTCAACCACTCCGGCATGCTGATATTTTCAACGAGCTGCGGGGCAAACGCGGCGGCCGCAACCACTGCCAGAAACCCGAATATGAATTTATACCCTATCGGCACTTTCATGGTTTTATAGCGGGCTATTATAGAATTTCTACCGGCTCCGGTCAATTGACGCCGGATTGCCCCTGAAATGTTCGTAGCCTTCTTTTTTCACAGGGACGCTTGCGCCGTCTTCCTTTACAACGCTTATGCCTTTACCGGGGGGAAGTATCTTCCCTATGGGTGTTATCCCGACCCCGGTATTTTTGGCGACCTTAAAGATGTCTTTTGCCTTTTCCTTCGGCGAGGTGAATAAAAGTTCATAGTCCTCGCCGCCGCTTAAGGGAAGTTCCCACGCGGCGGGGTGACGGTTGACGTAGTCTTTGACCTCGCTTGAAAGCGGAAGTTTTTCAAGTTCAACCACCGCCCCCTTCTTGCTCTCCACGGCAAGATGTCTTAAGTCAACAAGAAGGCCGTCGCTTATGTCTATCATTGATGTCGCAAGTTTTTTCCGGGAAATCAGCCTGCCCACGGATACCCTCGGCCGGGGATTCAGATGCCTGGCCACCGCATTTTTGAACGCTCCGTTTTTATCACCGGGGGCGCCTCTTTCCTTTAAGGCCAGGAGCCCCAGGGCGGAATCCCCCAGAGTGCCTGTAACATATATTATATCGCCGGTTTTTGCGCCGCTTCTGTATACAACCTCGTCTTTTTGGGCCTCGCCGAGCATCGCCGTTGTTATAACAACCCCGCTATGCGATGCCGAGGTGTTTCCGCCTACAAGAAAGACTCCGAAGGCATCCGCGCAATCTTTAACACCCTCATAAAACTCCTCAAAAAAATCCTGCCCGGTTTCAGACGGCAGCGCTATGGAGACGAGGAAAAATAACGGGGTGCCGCCCATCGCTGCGATATCGGAGAGGGAAATACTTACGGACTTTCTTCCAAGAAGTTTCGGCGGGGTGTAAATCTTAGAAAAGTGGATTCCTTCAACAAGCGTGTCTATGGTTGAAAGAAGGCACCTTTTATCGTCTATACGTGTTACAGCGGCGTCATCTCCGATTGCCTTTAATACGCGCGGGTCTTTATGGGTGAACCTCTCTAAAAGCCTTTTAATCAGGGAGGTTTCGCCGATATCTTTAAGTCGCATTCAGATGCGCTTGGACAGCACGGTTGCGGCCGGAAAAATTCCTAAACCGCATTCAGATACCCTTTACTGCCCTTCTTGCGGAGAGTTTCTCCGACGCCGCCTGTTTTTTTCCGGTTTTTTCTTCTTTTTTCTTCTTTAAAACCAGTTTCAAAACCTCGTCCATGTGCTTGACGAAGATTAGATTGAGCTCTTTCCTTACATTCTTCGGTATCTCATCAAGGTCTTTTTTGTTCCTTTCGGGGAGGATGACTGTTCCTATCTTCGCGCGAAGCGCCGCGAGGCATTTTTCTTTTATGCCGCCGACCGGCAGAACCCTTCCCCGGAGCGTAATCTCCCCGGTCATCGCGATGTCCTTATTGATGGGTATCTGGCTGAGAACGGATATTACGGCCGCGGCCATCGTAATGCCGGCTGAAGGGCCGTCTTTTGGAATGGCGCCGGCCGGGACATGTATGTGGATGTCTATGTTCTTGTAGAAGTCCTCCGGAAGGCCGATGGCCGCGGCCCTGGTTCTGGCATAACTAAGGGCTGCCTGGGCGCTTTCCTTCATCACTTCCCCGAGATGGCCAGTAAGGGTAAGCTGCCCCTTCCCTTTCATTGTTGTCGCTTCTATGTAAAGTATCTCTCCTCCCGCGGATGTCCAGGCAAGCCCCGTGGCAACCCCTACCTCGTCCTCTTCCTGCTCGGCCTCCGGCAGGAATTTGGTTACGCCGAGGTATTCATGGATGTTTTCAGCGGTGATTTCGGTCGGCTCCTTTTTGCCCCCCGCAACCTTCTTTGCCACTTTTCTGCAGATTGACGCAACCTCTCTTTCAAGGCCCCTTAAGCCCGCCTCCCTTGTGTATTCGCCTATGGTCTTTCTTACGGCCTGGGGTGGTATGATGACGAGTTTTTCCGTGAGGCCGTTTTCCTTTATCTGCCTCGGGATTATATATTTTATGGCGATAGCGAGTTTCTCATCCTCGGTATAGCCCGGTATTTCTATTATTTCCATCCTGTCCCTCAAGGGTCCGGGTATCGGGTCGGTCAAGTTTGCCGTTGTTATAAACATCACCTTTGAGAGGTCAAAGGGAACGTTCAGGTAATGGTCGCTGAAGGAGAAGTTCTGCTCGGGGTCAAGAACTTCAAGAAGCGCCGAGGACGGGTCGCCCCTGAAGTCCATCCCTATTTTATCTATCTCATCCATCATGAACACAGGGTTGTTCGTATTTGCCTGTTTCATGCCCTGGATAATCCTTCCCGGAAGAGCCCCCACGTAGGTGCGTCTGTGCCCCCTTATCTCGGCCTCATCCCTTATGCCCCCAAGCGATATTCTTACAAATTTTCTGCCCATGGCCCGGGCAATACTCCTTCCAAGGGAGGTCTTGCCAACCCCGGGCGGCCCGACAAAACAGAGGATCGGCCCCTTTGCCTTTTTTTTCAGTTTCCTTACGGCAAGGTACTCCAGTATCCTTTCCTTTACCTTTTCAAGGTCGTAGTGGTCGGCATCCAGGACAGCCGTCGCTTTTTCTATATCGAGGGTGTCGCGGGTCTGCCTGCTCCATGGCAGTTCCACAAGCCACTCAAGATATGTCCTTGTAAGGGTCGCCTCGGCGGCGTCGGGATGCATCATCTCCAATCTTTCCGCCTGCTTCATCGCTTCCTTTTCAATCTCATGCGGCATCTTTGCCTTCTTTACCTTTTCCTTGAACTCTTCTATCTCCTCGCTTACTTCCTCTATCTCCCCCAGTTCGCTCTTTATCGCCTTTAACTGCTCCCTCAGGTAGTATTCCTTCTGAGTTTTGTCCATCTCCTCTTTTGCCTTGGTCTGGACCTTTACCTGCATCTGGGCAACCTGATATTCCCTCGCGAGGAGTTCATGCACCCGTTCAAGCCTTTTAACCGGGTCCAGTATCTCAAGAACCCCCTGCGCCTCGTCGACCTTGAGCCCGAGATTCGCGGCAACAAGGTCGGCAACCCTGCCCGGGTCGCGGATGTTTTCAAGAACCATCATCACCTCCGGGAATACCACCTTCCCTATGGAGGCCATCTTCTCAAGAATCTCACGGACGTTTCTTATCATTGCCTCTATCTCAAGGGAGGTGGCTTCAATATTGGCCTCCTTCAATTTTGTGATTTCCACGCTGTAGAAGGGTTTTGTCTGAAGGAAGGTTTTTATCTGGGCCCTGGAAAGCCCCTGCACGAGTATTTTTACCCGCGCGTCCGGAAGCTTGAGCATCCTCATAATCATGCCGACCGTGCCGGACGTATAGAGGTCTTCTGGCTCAGGGTCTTCTTTGGCGACATCTTTCTGCGTTGCCATGAAAACGAGCCTGTCTTTTGTAAGGGAGGCGTCAATTGCGCTTACAGACCTTTCCCTTCCGACAAAAAGAGGCACTATCATGTAGGGGAATATGACGATATCCCTTATCGGCAGAAGCGGCAGTGTTTCAGGGATTACAGGCTGTTCCTCTGTTTTTTCATCTTCCATTTTTATTTTCCCCGTCCTTATTATTGTGTTTCTATCTTTATCTCTTTGGGCCTGCCCCTTTTTTCGTCAACCCGGGGAAGCACTATCCTTAATATCCCGTTTTTGTAGGCAGCCTTTATCTTATCCGAATCCACCGGAAAGGGCAGTTCAATGGTCCTGAAAAGCCTGCCGAAAGAGCGCTCCATGCAGACGTAATTTACGTTTGTTTCATCAAAGCACTCGTATTTCAGCGCCTTTATGCTGAGGGTGTTTTTGAAAAGCGTTACCTCTATATCCTGGCGCCTTACCCCCGGCATCTCAATCTCCACCGCTATTTCTTTGTCCGTTGAATACATGTCAACGCACGGGATATGGTTTGCTGGCTCCATGCCCCTGGCAATGTTTGCATTTTCCATGGTTTCCACTATGAATTGAACCATATTGCCCTCTGTAGCCTTCGGCGATCTTGATGATTTTGCCATGATATTCCCTCTCTGCCGATCCGGAAATCAAAAACCCCTTTTCATTATTTAACAATTATTTTTTGTTTTTGGCAAGGATTAAAATTCATTGCCCGGATACAAGCCTCCTTATAAACTTTCTCAGTTCTTCTTTTATCCCGGCCCTTTTGAGCCCGAAAAGGATGTTTGCCTTGATAAATCCAATTCTATCGCCGGCGTCGTAACGGTCTCCCTCAAACTCAAGGGCATATACCTCCTCTTTCTCAAGAAGTGTCTTTATCGCGTCCGTAAGCTGCATCTCGCCGCCCTTTCCGGGAGGAGTCTTTTCAATGGCGGCAAATATCGCCGGCGTGAGGATGTATCTCCCGATGATGGCGAGGTTGGAAGGCGGGTTTTTTTCCGGCTTTTCAACAAGGTCAATAACCCTGTATACCCCGTTTTCTATCCTGCTGCCCTTTATAATGCCGTAAAGGTGCGTCTTTTCCCTGGGGACCCTCTCTACGGCGAGTATGCTTGAAGGGTATTTTTTAAAGACCCCGAGCATCTGCTTCATGACAGGGACCTTTGATGAAATTATATCATCGCTTAGAAATACCGCAAATGTTTCGTTTCCGACTATGCCCCTTGAGCAAAGGATTGCGTGGCCGAGCCCCCTGGGCCTTTTTTGCCTTGTGTATACATATTGAAGGTCCTGAGGGACATCGCCTTTTATGCCGGAATTAAAAGAGTTTTTTTTCCCGAGAAAGTTTTCGAGTTCAACGGATGCGTCAAAGTGGTCTTCTATCGCCCTTTTTCCCCTGCCTGTTATGAATATTATTTCCTTAATTCCCGAATCTTTAGCCTCCTCAACGCAGTACTGTATGAGGGGTTTATCCACAACGGGGAGCATTTCTTTGGGGATGGACTTTGTTACCGGCAAAAACCTTGTTCCAAGGCCTGCCGCAGGGAATACCGCCTTGGTAATTTTCATGGTAATGGGATAATAGTAAGTTTTTGCCGTCAAGTCAAGGTTATTTCAGAGGTTTTCCGGGCCGTGGGGGGGGGCGGTTAAAAAGGGACCGGTATAAGGTATGTGTATCTCGCGAGGAGTTTTTTAGTTCCGGCACCGGGGAAACATACCGTGAGTTTTGTTTTTTCGCCCATGCCTTCAGTCGCCTTTATAATCCCGGTGCCGAAGCTCGGGTGGGATACCTTCATTCCAACCTGCCAGCAATATTCCCGGGGATGTTCAATCTGGGTATCTTCCATGGTGTAGAAGACCTTTTCTTCCAAGACCTTTTCCTCGACCTTTCCCTCAGGGGTTTTTTCCGCCCCGATTATTTCTAAAAACCCGGGTTCTATCTCCGAAATAAACCTGGATGGGCTCCTGTACCTCAATTCGCCGAAGATTGTCCTTTCCCTCGCGGATGAAAGAAAAAGCCTCTCTTTTGCCCTTGTCATTCCTACATAGAAAAGGCGTCTTTCCTCTTCCACATCGTTTTCCCTTTCTCTGGCCATCGCGTGGGGGAAAAGCCCTTCCTCAAGGCCTACGATAAATACCACTGGAAATTCCAGCCCCTTTGCGGAATGGAGCGTCATAAGCGTCACACGGTCGGAACTGGTATCGTATGCGTCCACATCGCTTACAAGAGAGACATGCTCCAGGAAATCCGAAAGGGATGGGTTTTCACCGGAATTCGATTCAAAATCCTTTATCGCGGATACAAGTTCGTGTATGTTTTCAATCCTCTGGTAGCTTTCTTCCGTTTTTTCCTTCTCCCACATCTTGAGATAACCCGTATCCTCAAGTAATTTTAAGGCAATCTCATGGGGAGGGGGGGGAGGGGATTCCTTCTTTATATCCTCCAATATCCTGAAAAATTCAACCTGCTCCTGTTTTTTTATTACCCCCCTTTTTATTGCCTCTCTGAAGCCCTCATAAAGGGTTATGTCTTCTCCGCGGGAAATCTTTTCCACCTCCTCAATCTTTACCGCGCCTATGCCGCGGGGAGGCACGTTTATTATCCTTTTCAGGCTTATGGTGTCGCCCGGGTTTATCGCCACCCTGAGATACGAAAGCGAATCCTTTATCTCCTGCCTTTCATAAAACCTTATTCCCCCGACTATTGTGTAGGGCATTCCTTCCCTTATAAAATGTTCTTCAAAGACCCTTGACTGCGCGTTTGTCCTGTAGAAAACGGAAAAATCCCTGTAACCGTGAGAGGGGTCTTCGTCCCTGGCCTCTTTTATGCGCCCCAGAATCAACCTTGCCTCGTCGTGTTCGTTTTTGCACTCCCGGTATATTACCGGGGCGCCTTCTTTTTTTTCCGTCCAGAGGGCCTTTTCATATCTCGTTTTGTTTTTTTCAATCACCGAGTTTGACGCCTGGAGTATCCGTTTTGTAGAGCGGTAGTTCTGTTCAAGCCTCATAACAACCGCGTCCTTCCAGTCTTTTTCAAACTCCAGTATATTCCTTATGTCGGCGCCCCTCCACGCGTATATGCTCTGGTCGGGGTCGCCAACGGCGCAGATATTCCTGTGATAAGAGGCAAGCTCTTTCATAAGGAGATACTGGGACCTGTTTGTATCCTGATATTCGTCAACGAGTATATGGCGGAAATTCTCCCGGTAAAAAGAGAGAACATCCGGATAGAGACTGAAAAGCCTCAGAGGCTCGCATATGAGGTCCCCGAAATCCAGGGAGTTCATCTGCCTTAATCTTTTCTGGTACAGGGAATAGACCTCTGAAACCCTTTCGGAGAAAAAATCGTTTACGCAGCTTTTTTTGTAATCCTCCGGGAAGATTCCTTCGTTTTTTGCCCGGTCTATGCAGTAAAGTATCGCCTTCGGGGAGAATGCCTTTTCGCCTATCCCAAGCTCATTCATCACGTTCTTTACAAGCCTTAACTGGTCGTCATCGTCATAGATTGTCAGGTCTTTGTTTATGCCTGTAAGATGCCCGTGTTTTTTAAGTATCCGAAGCCCTACGGAATGGAAGGTCCCGAGCCAGAGCCCCTGCGCCTTATCCCCGAGGAGCCTTTTGAGGCGCTCTTTTATTTCAAAGGCTGCCTTGTTTGTGAATGTGACCGCCAGTATGCTCTGCGGCGCGATATCGCGGCCGGAAACAAGGTACGCAATCCTTGTCGTGAGGACGCTCGTCTTTCCGCTTCCCGCCCCCGCGAGTATAAGAAGCGGGCCGCCTTCAAACGTTGCGGCCTGCCTCTGCATGGGGTTCAGTCCTTTTAAAATCTGCATGATTAAAATTTAACATAAAGGGATTATGGAGGCAACGGGTTTCTTGAGGGAAACCCTTCCCGAAAAGTTCCGTTCGCCTGGGCGCCCGAAAAGGTTCTTACTTGAAAGGCGTTTAAAAATCTGATACCTTAACTTCCCGTGGCGCTTAAAGTGATAATAGCCTCGCCCGAGGCGCTCCCCTTTGCAAAGACCGGAGGGCTCGCCGATGTAACCGGCGCGCTCCCCCTTGCCCTTAAGAAACTCGGATGCTCTGTCACGCTCTTTATGCCCCTTTACAGGGAGGTGCAGCAGAAGGGGTTTTCAGGGATTGAGAAAACCGGCGTATCCGTTACAGTCCCGGTCGGTGGAAGAAATGTGGCGGCCGAGGTTTTTAAAGGAGAAACAGAAGGCATCCCCGTATATTTTCTGAAGAGGGATGAGTACTTTGACAGAACCTACCTCTACACAACCCCTGACGGGGACTACTTTGACAACCTGGAAAGGTTTACCTTTTTCTCAAGGGCGACACTTGAGGCAATATCGGCGCTGAACCTGAAACCAGACATTATTCACTGTAACGACTGGCAGACAGGGCTTATCCCGGCATATATCAAGAGCATATACAGCCAGTCGCTCTGCGGGGCGGGCGGGGCGGCAACGGTCTTTACCATCCATAATATCGCCTATCAGGGGCTTTTCCCTTCAATGTTTTTTGACGCCACGGGACTGCCCCTGAGCCTGTTTAACCCGGAGGGGATTGAATACTGGGGG
>Ga0209002_10004634_pt1 | contig 10767 bp, 12 predicted proteins | sample Rifsed16ft2_FD_184010 | JGI IMG/M metagenome (GOLD analysis project Ga0209002, IMG submission 184010) | Soil microbial communities from Rifle, Colorado, USA - sediment 16ft 2 (version 2) | ecosystem: Environmental > Terrestrial > Deep subsurface > Rock core/Sediment | place: Rifle, Colorado...
TCCTGGGGGCAAGCAGTTGGAACGGCGCTAGCGACGCAGTGCCCGGAGCAGCGCGGATCCTTCCGCCTCGGTCAGAATCCCTTTTTTGATCAGAAGGCTGATGAGCAGGCTCAAGATTTGGCGCTCGGACAAGGACGACTCCTGGGTCGTGTCACGGGGTCTTGGGGCCTCGGGGACCGAGATCTTCTCTCCCCTTAGCTCGGCGAGCCATCTCTCCAGCGCCGGCTTTTGGTCCGGCTCAACGCGCGTAAAGGCGATCCCCATCCCCATGCCCGGCTGGGAATGAACCACTGTACCAGAAGCTTCGAAAGTCCTTTCGTGATGCGTGAGCCGCAGCTTGAGTTCGGTGCCCGCCGAGAAGGGGTTCATCGTATCCACGTAACAACCACTGACGCTCAGGTCAGTGGTGCGTGCCTTGACCGCGGTCTCCGACCGCACGTCGATCAGCTCGGCAGCGGCAACGAACGGGTAGCGAGTGGCCGGAGGCCCTGCGGCAGCCTTGTTGTCGGTCTTCGAGCCCGGCTCGGCTGCGCCCTTCTTTGTTTCGGAAGGAGGTTCGGGCATGGTTTACGTGGCAACCATTCTAGACGAATAGAAGGACTCTGGCCACACGGATTGAGCGTGTGGCACAGGCAAGCCGCATCTTTTTCTGCGCAAGCTCCCACCCTTAAAATATGGAACACATCAATGTAGTCGGTGTGTAGCCGCCGGAGGCAGCTTTCGAAGCCCCGGCGAACCACCCAGTTACCGAAATTGCCCACGCCGGTGGCCACGACAAACTTCTCATGATGGGCGGGCAGCACTTCGCGGAGAACCCGGACCATCTGCACATCCCAGTAAAACCAGAAAAGGTAGTTCATGCCGGCTTCGATGCCCGCGCGAAGCGCCGCCCCGCCCGGCCGGTAACGACCGCTCAACCCGAGCCGGAAGACTCGCTGCCCGGTACGGCCGAGGGTCGTGAACAGAAAGTCCGTGACGAGGCTAGTTTCCTTTTGCATTCTTTTCTCTTATCCCGCCATGAACCTGCCCGGCCTGATGGCGGGCTAGTGCCAGAACACTCGGAGAATTTTCGTGACGCCCCAGCCCAGAAAGGCGCAGAAGGGGAAAGTGAGAATCCAGGCGATTACCATTTCTCGGCCTACGCCCCAGCGCACGGCGGAGAAGCCACGAGTGCTGCCGACACCCATAATGGCGGTGTTGATGGTGTGAGTGGTGCTGAGGGGCACGCCGAGGCGGGAGGCGAGTTCGATGGTGAGGGCGGCGGCGGTCTCGGCGCAAAAGCCATGCACGGGCTCTAGCTTGGTGAGTCGCAGCCCCATGGTGCGGACGATGCGCCAGCCCCCGACGGCGGTGCCCATGCCCATCGTTACCGCGCAGAGCAGGACGACCCAGTTGGGGATAGCGAATGCCGGCGTCAAACCTCCCAGAAAAAGAGCCAGGGCAAAGACGCCGATGAACTTCTGGCCGTCGTTGTTGCCGTGGCTGAAAGCCATAAACGCGGCTGAGAGAATCTGGAGCCGGCCAAAAACCACTCGCACCCTTCCCGGACGGGCCCGAAAGAAGATGCGATAGACCAGGATCATTAAGAGCAAGCCGCCGCCGAAGCCGAGGAAGGAGGAAAATCCGATACCGACGAGAACCTTTTTCCACCCCTCCCAGAGCAGCGCCTGTGGCCCGGCCGTTGCCAGGGCGGCTCCGCTGAGCCCGGCGACCAGAGCGTGGCTTTCGCTGGTGGGCAGGCCGCGCGTCCAGGCCAGCATGCTCCAGCAAACAATGGCGATCATGGCGGTGGCGATGGTCTGCAAGTTGATGACGGCTGGATTGACAATCCCCTTCCCAATGGTATGCGCCACGGCCTGGCCGGCAAAGGCACCGGCGATGTTCAGGGCCGTTGCCATGAGCACGGCCGGATACGGCCGGAGCACCCGGGTGGAAACGACGGTGGCGATGGCATTGGGAGCGTCCGTCCAGCCGTTCACGAACTCGGCCGCCAAGACAAGGAGAAGGACAACCAGGGTGGAAGTCTCAATTCCCGCCATCGGGTGGCCTCCGAGCAGATGCCTTCCCCAAACACGGATAAGTCACGAAGCTAGCGGGGTACAGAGGACGGCCGTCGAGCTCAGCCGCCTTTCAGAACGACGGCTTCCAGGACGTTGGCGACGTCCTCGCACTTGTCGGTGGCGAACTCGAGCACTTCGATGATCTCTTTCCACTTGATAATTTGCACGGGGTCCTTTTCTTCTTCGAAGAGCTGAGCGATCAGGGAGTGGCAGAGCCGATCACCTTCATTTTCCAGCCGGTTGATCTCAATGCAGTAGTCGAGGATGAGGACATGGTTCCGCTTCTCGAGCACACGCACCGCCGCCACCACCTGCTCGGCGGCCCGCAGCACGATCTTGGCCAGCTCGACCACGCCGGGGCGGATGTGCTCGAGGCCGTAAATTACCAGCCGGCCGGCAACAGCATCAATCAGGTCGAGCACGTCGTCCATTTTGCTGGCAAGCTCGTGGATGTCTTCGCGGCCAAAGGGGGTAATGAACGTTTGGTCGAGCCGCCTCATGAGGTTGTGGGTGATGGTGTCGCCCTTGTGCTCGAGGTCTTTGATCTTTCCCGTCTGGGCAGCCACGTCGGTGTAATGCTCCAGCAGTTCGGTCAGAGCCTTGGCAGCGGCGTGGATGTTCTCCGCCTGCTCGGCGAACAGGTCGAAGAAAGACAGTTCGCGCGGCAGAATCCGGCTCAGCAATCCTGGCATGACAGTCGAACTCCTTTAAGAAGTGCTCAACGAGCGTCCGACTATACCCGAAACAAAGGCTGCGGGCAAGGAAGGGCTGCGGGGAAGAGCGCGTTACGGCGACCGACTGAGGCATGCATAAGGGACTCGCGGATATTCATTCGCCCTACCGTGGGCAAGCCCCGTTGAATCGGGGCAAGCTACTTGCGAACGGTCACCGCATACCAGAGGACGGAACCGTCCCCTTCGGTTACCGGCTCGATCCTCAAGATCGTAAAAGGCGGCTGAAGGTTTTTCGCAAGCGCTTGATGCACGGCGCGTTCCCAGCCGGGCTTGTCGGCGGCGGGCAGCAACTCCGCGCTCACTCGATAGACTCTCAAGCGAGCCGCGGGCTCTTCGGTAAGCAACTGGATCCCGGCGGTGGGATTGGGGGTTGGAACCTGGTCGTGGAACCAGCTCCGGGGAGTGAGGAAGACAAAGAGGAGGACGGCGGCAACGGCGATGTCATACTGCCAGGTGCCGCGCTCCTGCGACCAGAAGAAAAAGCGCGAAAAATTTCGCGATGGATTCATACGAATTTTTCCAGCCTGGCGCATGACTGGTGCCGTTCCAACTTGATGAGCCTATACATCTCGATCCTGGATGATCAATAAAGCATGCCGTGTGACTTGCCGAAAATGGCCTCAAATAGTTGGAACGGCACTAGGCGACGCCGTCCTGGATTTGTCCATCGCGCATGTGCATCACCCGGCGGGCGTAGGCTGCGGCCTCCGGGTTATGGGTGATCATCAGGATGGTCTGCCCCAATTCCTGGTTCAGCTTTTCGAGCATCTTCAGCACGACTTCCGCGGTCTTGCTGTCCAGGTTGCCGGTGGGCTCATCCGCCAGCACAATTTTAGGTTCGTTGATGATGGCGCGGGCGATGGCGACGCGCTGCTGCTCGCCGCCGGAGAGCATGGAGGGTTTGTGGCGAAGGCGCTCGCTCAGCCCGAGCAAGTCGGTGACCAGCTTAAAGCGGTGGGGATCGAAGCCGTTGCCGTGGATGTGCTGGGCGATGGCGATATTGCCTTCGGCGGTCAGTGTCGGAAGGAGGTTGAACCGCTGGAACACGAAGCCGATCTTGGTGCGACGAATCTGCGTCCGCACGGCGTCCGAAAGTTCAGTGAGGTCGTTCCCATCCACCAGCACCCGGCCCCGAGTGGCCTGCGTCAGCCCACCGATGATATAGAGCAGCGTGGATTTTCCGCAGCCGGAAGGGCCCATGACGGCAACGAATTCCCCCGGCATCACCTCCAACGATACCCCTTGCAAGGCGGCCACATCTACCTTGCCCACGCGGTAGATCTTCCAGAGATTCTCGGTTTTTAGGATAGCTTCGGACAACCCCGCCTCACGGGGCACGCTACGCCCCGACCAAACATAAATCTTACACCCATCAGCGCGGGTCTGCCAGCCCCGGCCTTTCCCACGCACGGCACAGCGTAGGGGCAAGCTTCAGCTTGCCCTCTCTCTCTCGCTTGCCCTCGTTTTGGCGCGGTCTAAAGACCGGCCCCTACTCATACGCCAAGGCTTCAATGGGGTCCTGTTTGGCGGCCAGATAGGCCGGGTAAAGGGCGCCGGCCAGAGCCGCGACGGCTGCCAGGAACGAAGCTTTTGCGAGCCAGCCGCCGGTGATGAGGATGATCAGGGTGGGAAAGAGATTTAGCATCAGCGCCCGCGTCAGGTAGCTCAGGCCGATGCCCGCGCCGATGCCGATGCCGCCAAGCAGCCCCGCCTCGCTCAGCACCAGCTTGACGAGGTAGCGGTCGGAAGCGCCCATGGATTTCAGAATCCCGATTTCGTGGGTGCGCTCGAGGATGGTGGTGTACATGGAGAGGAAAATCACCAGGAACCCGATGACCACCGCCAGCACGATCATGGAGTCAACGAACGCGTTCAACCCGGGCAGGCTGCTCGAGGTCATCATGGAAAGGTAGGATTTGAGCGGCCGGAGCTGGTGCCGGGGAAAGACCCGCTGCATGGCCGCCATCACCTGGCTGGTTTCCTCCGGGTCTTTGCACTTGACAAAGAAGATGGAAGCTTTGTCTTGCGACCCGGAAAGGTCCTGAAGAGTGGCGAGGGGGACGAACAGGCGCGATCCCTTGCCGTGCTCGACGATGCCGACCACCCGAAAATCATGGTCCAGCAAACGCCTGGTTTCCCCCACGCGAATCTTTTTGGCCGCGGCATAGAAATCGTCCACCAGAAGCTCGTCCGGTTCCTCGAATGCGCCTCCCTGGTGGAACACGAAGCCGCCCGAAACGGCGTCGAAGCTCTTCGGCTCGATGCCATAGATCAACTCAATGCCGGCGGAATGGAACTGAACCAGGACCGGCGCCACCGCCTTGACGCCCTTCATTTGCTCGAGCTTCTCCCGGATCCGGATGGGCATGGGCGCGCCGCTGAAGGCCAGAATCAACGACGAAGAGGGCGGCTGCATCATGATGTCGGCACCGATGCCCTCAATGCGCTTGGCCGAGTCTTGAAGCAGCCCGCTCGTCAAACCCACGATGATAACGACCAAGGTCACCTCGACGGCGATGGCGATGATACTGATCGCCGTCCGCACGGGGCGATGGGCGATGTTGCGGCTGATCAACTCAGCGATCATCGTGAAGCTTCCTTCGAGGCTTCGAGCTTCACCAGCTCCGAGCCGGGCGGCTGGGCCAGCTCAAATTTTTCGGCGGCGAGCGGTTGATTGGCGATCAATTTCTGAACCTGGAGAACCAGCGTGTAATCGTCGCGTGGCCGCAGAAGCGTGATCGAGCGCGGGTAGTTGATCTCGCCGAAAGCCGCATAGTCGGCATAGGTTGCATCGGAGACCAGCCGCCCGCCGGACGCAAAACTCTGAATGCGGGCTACGCTCAAGTCCGCCCGATCCAGCCATATTTTTTTCTGGATCTCGAGGCCGGCTTCGCCCCCGGCCGGCTTTTCCCGCAGCAGAGAAATGACGTAGTAACGATACGGCGGCGCGTCCCACTCCTCGGGAAAGGTTCGCAAACCAGAATCGGCCGAGCGCTCGGCGACGGGTGACGGCAAGAGCGCCTCCACCAGGTGCCCCGGCCGGAGGTTTTCAATCGGCTTCTTCGAAACGCGCTCCAGGCGGTTCGGACCCACGATGAACTTCTTCTTGGACGGGATGGAAATCTGGAACGTCTCGCCATCCGTCACCATGTCAAAAATGTTGGTGTGAACAAGGGGCGCCTGGCCGATGAGGCGCAGCTTGGCCGGCCGCTCGGCAAGGATGAAGGCGCGAATGTCGTGGTATTGCTCGATGACCCCGGAATAGGTCGAACCGGCGGTAGGGAAGAGTTGCACCGTGGCGTTGAGAGTGCGGATGGAGTCCGCCCAGGCGCGATATCGCTCGAGAAGCGTGTCCAGCGTCGCTTCCTGCGCGGGGCGTATGGCCGAGGGTGGCAGCCGCTTGGTCACCTTCACCTTGGGGCCGCAGCCACCCAGCGCCAGGGTCGAGACGATGACGATGATGGCACATTTCATAAAGCCTTCGATCCCCGGTGATCCGCGGCGGCCGCCGAGCAAATGGGCAATCTAGCAGCCGCTCCGATAGCCTGTCAATCGAAGCCGGCCATGCCCTGACGCCGGCTTACATTTTCATCCTCAGGTTATGACGGGCGGCAATGGGTTGCAGTTGCCTGGCGAGATCGGCGGTTGTGAGTCGATCGGAGAACACGATCACCTGGCCGTCGTAGAGTTCGATGACCGCCATGGCGGTGTAGCGTTCGAGGGCGCCAGCATAGGCATCGACGCCGCGATGGGAAAGGTCTCTTTCCAGATCGGGATCGGCACTGGCGCCATTTCCGGCCCGACCGCCGAAGAGATCGCCGTAGAAGCGCTGCGCCAGTTGCGCCAGCGATTCCGCCCCGGGCGAGGCGACGCTCAAGCACCGCTCGCCGGCAAGCATGCAACAGGGAATCCCGTGGCCAGCGCAAAAATCTCCCACCCGCCGCGTCTGGCTGAAGAAGTCGAGCGAATAAGCCTGGCTGCCAAACAGGGCAGCCAGGATTTCCGTCCACACGGGCACCGCGCTCGCCGGGGTCAGCGGCTCTTGTGTCTCTTCGTCGTAGAGGGAGAGCCGCAGCGTCCCCACCGGCAGCCCAAGATCCACCGACTCCAGTTCGAGCAGGGTCACGGGAGAGTATCAAACCGCCGGCCCGGCCGGGCCAAAGCGCTCCTGGAATTCCGGCGACTGCTTTCGCAATTCCAACCAGTCAAAGAAGGCATCGGGGAGCTCCAGCCACCGGCCGAACCAGAGCGCGATCTCCTCTTTCTCAGCTCGCTTGTTGGAGGCAACCTTCGCGTTGCGCGCGATCATCATCGCCCGGCGCTGGCCTTTCTGAGCCACCGCCCGCACCCGGTTCAGGGCGCGGCGGTCCGCCACCTTCTGGAATTTTCGCCAGAGTTCGTCCAAGCGGACGAGCGATACCTCCGCGTCGTAGAGCGTGCTGAAATGAAGGAGGTCGCGAAATTCTTCTTCGTAGCGGCCCTCGGTATCGGTGGCTTGCGATTCGACCACCGGGATGCCGGCGTCCTCCAACACACTTGCCAGGTAGTCGAGCGAAGTCGGGCCCTCTTCCGGCCCGAGCTGAACGATCAGCCGCCGGGCAATGCCATCCAGATCGGATAGTGTCGCGCGGCGGAGATTCATCCCCCGGGCGACCTCCAGGATCAGGGACTTTTTCGTCTTGCTCACCAGTCTCCCCTAACGGGATCGGCCGGCTGGAGGCCTCGTCGAGATTCTACCGCTTTTGGGGTTCTTTACGGAACCGTCGCCCCGTTGTGGCGCGGTTGTCGTTTTGGGAGGCTGGGGAGGCGTGAGGAGCTTCTTGGGCGGACGAGGAGTCGCTTGGGACGGCGCGGTCGTCGCCGTTCGCCCGCTTCCCGCCACCGGTGGGGTGGCCTCTGCCCTCCCGCTTTGCTGGGCGACTGCCTGAGCCAGGGCCTGCTGGGCCAGAAGATGCCGATAGCGCGCCACATTCTCCGAGTGCTGGGCGAGCGTCTTGCCGAAGAAATGCCCGCCGCGGGTGTTACTCACGAAGTATAGATAGTCCACATAAGGCGGGTAGAGAGCCGCCTCGAGCGAGCTTTTGCCGGGATTGGCGATCGGCCCGGGCGGCAGCCCGCGGTTCCGGTAGGTGTTGTAAGGTGACCGGATGGCGAGCGTTTGGCGGTCAATTGTTCCGCCAAAGCGATTGAGCAACCGAGCGGCGTAAATGACGGTTGGGTCGCACTGAAGCGCCACCTGCCGCCGCAAGCGGTTGTAAAAGACGCCCGCCACCAAAAAACGTTCCTGGGTGTTGGATGTCTCTTTTTCGACGAGCGACGCCATGGTCACCAATCCGTGGACAGAAAGGCTGTAAGGATTGCGGCCGTGCGGCCCAAACTGGTCAAAGACCTGCCGGAAGCGTTGCACCATCGTCGCCACAATCTGGTGCGGGCTCACCCCCATGGGGAAGGAATAGGTGTCGGGAAAAAGATAGCCTTCCAGGTTAGGCGCTTCGGGAGCCAAATCGGAAATCAGGGAAACGTCCCGCGCTGCCCCGAGAAAACTTTCCGCCGTGACCAGCCCTTCGCGCTCGAATTGCCGCGCGATCTCGAACATGGTAAGACCCTCGAGGATCGCCAGCGTGTGCTGATAGACTTCGCCACGAGCCAGCTTTTCAAAAACGTCGTAGGGCGAGAGCGGCTTCTGGAAGTAATATTCCCCGGCCTTCAGCGTTTGCTTTGGCTTGAGAAGGCAGATCAACACGAAAGGGAACCGGCTGCGGATGACGCCAGCACCGGCCAGTTGCGTGGCAATGGTGGCGCGATGCGTGCCCGGGGCAATGACCACAAAAATCGGCTGGCCGTACCCCTGGTAGGGACGCCACAGCTCCATCGCCATCCACGAAACTCCCGCCACGGCGACCAGAACGGCAAATAGAACAGACTTGCGCACCGGATGTGCCAAAGCCTACTCCCTCGCCTTCGCTTGGCGATCAAGATAAGCCCGAAGAACGAGGCTGGCTGCCACGCTATCCACTGCCCGGCCCTGCCGTTGCCGGGATGCTCCTGACTCGGAGAGAATTTCTTTTGCCGCAAACGTGGTGAGCCGCTCATCTTCCAGCGCCACCGGCAGGCCAAGCTCGCGGTGCAGGCGCCGCGCAAACGAGGCCGCCCGCCGGGCCATTTCTCCCTCATCGCCACTCAAACGAAGGGGATAGCCAACCACGATTTGTTTCACCTCGTGCTCCCGGCAAACCTTGCGCAAGCGACGAAAATCCTCGTTGCGATTCACTCGTTCCAGGCTGGACAGGGCTTGGGTCGTGATACCGAGAAGATCGGAGACGGCCAGGCCCAACCGGCGCGTGCCAAAATCAATTGCCAGCACCCGCCCGCGATGGCCTGGCCCCTTGCTAGCATCCCCAGGGGAGCCTTTCATTCAAAAGTATTATAGCGGCCGTCCCCCCAAGCCGTCAATTTGACTCACACGGGCGAGGCTTCGCTTTTCCTCAGCCTCTTGTCCTGCGATATGATAGTCGGGCTTGCCCCGAGCTAATCGGGGCTCGCCGTGAACCGCGTTGGGGGCGGGAAGATGTCCTTTGTGACCGGACTCCGGTGCGTATTTTGCGGTCGCGTCCACTCGACGCGAGTGGGCTACACGTGTCCCGACTGTGGAATCACCGGCATCCTGGACGTGCAGTATGATTACCGGGCAATTGGAAAGAGGCTCAATCGCAAGTCGCTTGCCCGGCGTGCCGATCGCAGCCATTGGCGCTACCGCGAGCTCTTGCCCATCAGCGACCGCTCTCCCCTTCCCGGTTTGCCCGTGGGGTGGACGCCCATCCTGGAGACCGCGGCGCTTGCCCGGCACGTCGGCGTCAGAAAGCTCTATCTCAAGGATGACGGCCGCAATCCCACTGGTTCGCTCAAAGACCGCGCCAGTGCGGTCGGCGTCGCCAAAGCTTTGGAGAAGCGGCGGCAGACCATCGCCTGTGCCAGCACGGGCAATGCCGCCTCATCGCTGGCCGGAATGGCGGCCTCGACCGGGATGCGCAGCTTCATCTTTGTTCCCGAGCGCGCGCCCGAGCCAAAAGTGACTCAGCTTCTCATTTTCGGCGCCACGGTCTTGCGCGTCCAGGGAAGCTACGAGCAGGCCTACCGTCTCTGCCAGCAGGCCTGCGAGCGGTGGGGCTGGTATAACCGCAACTGCGCCATCAACCCCTACCTGGTCGAAGGGAAAAAGACAGTCAGCCTGGAAATTTGCGAGCAGCTCGAGTGGCAGCTTCCCGATTGGGTCGCGGTTTCCGTGGGCGACGGGTGTACCATCGCCGGCGCCTGGAAAGGTTTTCGCGAGATGAAAGCGCTGGGCCTGGTTCGCCGGACGCCCAAAATGTTGGGTGTCCAGGCGGAGGGGGCGGCGCCGGTGACCGCCGCGTTTCGCTCGGGCGAGCCTCTTCGCCCCGTTGAACCAAACACCCTGGCGGATAGCATCGCCGTCGGCGTGCCCCGCAACTGGAAAAAGGCCGTGCTGGCCGTCCGGGAATCCGGCGGCACCATGCTCAATGTTTCGGACGAAGAAATTATGGACGCCATGCGCTACACCGGCCGGCTGGCCGGCGTTTTTGCTGAGCCGGCTGCCGCCACCGCAGTGGCTGGCCTGCGCCGGGCCGTCGTCGAAGGACTCATTCCCAAACAGGCCAGCGCCTTGGCCGTGATCACCGGCAACGGCCTCAAAGACATCAAATCGGCCACCAGCGCCGTCTCCGGGCCGTTTGAAGTTTCTCCGGAGCTCGGCCCGCTTGCCGATTTGCTGGCTGAGCGCGGCTTGGTTCCGCAAACATCGGTTTCTTGATCCATCATGAGATCTCGAAAATTCACTTCCCTTCTGATCAAAGACATTCACACCCTGGTGACGATGGATCCTCGGGATACCGTCATCCGCGGAGGGTTCCTGTACGCCGAGGACGGGGAAATCCGGCAAATCGGCGGGCGACCGG
>Ga0209002_10004635_pt1 | contig 10764 bp, 9 predicted proteins | sample Rifsed16ft2_FD_184010 | JGI IMG/M metagenome (GOLD analysis project Ga0209002, IMG submission 184010) | Soil microbial communities from Rifle, Colorado, USA - sediment 16ft 2 (version 2) | ecosystem: Environmental > Terrestrial > Deep subsurface > Rock core/Sediment | place: Rifle, Colorado...
GCAACCAAAGAGTGAACGGCGGCCAGTTTGTTGCATTGGGGCCAAAAGTCCCGCGTGCCCCAAATCTCGCCAGTAAAACCGGGCATCACATTCCCCCTTGCTTTCAGCAAGCAATAGAAGCGCCTCTTCGTTCAAATCGGGGAATAATTTTTCTTTGAAAGTCAGGAAGGTAACAGTCCCAAATGACTTGGATAGATGCTCGAGAACAGGAAGGGCATAGGCAGCCTGTGTGATTTCCATTGGCACAACCATTGCCAATCTGCCGCCGGGTTTGACCATCGCAATGCTATGGATGAGAAAAGGCGCCCAAGAACTTGCCAACTCGTTGAGTTTAACTCCCTGGCTCGCCGCACACGCCAGCGCCAACTTGCGCGCCTCGCCAGCGAAACGCTGATATCGAATGAATGGCGGATTGCCGACGACTACATCTACTTGACGGGCAGGGATGCTATTGAGCTCAAAGAAATCGGTCTGCCAGAGGTTTCGTTTTTTTACGCCAAGCTCGTCTGACAATTCCTCAGTGATGCGAGTATAAGTCTCTGGCTCTATTTCCACTCCAAAAACTTGAGCGGCAGGCTCACCCCCGAGTCGAAGCAAGCGCTGGCAGGCAGAGCGCAGAAAAACACCCCCTCCAAAGCTTGGATCCATTACAGTGTCTCGCCCTGTCCGTATTCCCCACCAAACCAGAAACTCGGCTACCTGGGCGTCCGTGTAGAAAGCGCCAAGCGCTTTAGCACTCTCGCCGCGCCGGGAACCTTCAATTTTGGATCGTATGTTGTCTATCATCATTGCCGGTGTTCCACCTGTAACGAAGCCTCCAGTCATACCACATTATATTCCCGAATCTCTTTTCCCTCATTAAAGCGGCTGAGGGCCAGCGCTGAGATGTCCACCGCGCTTGCGCGGCCATCGCAGATCAATTCGGCCATCAGTTTCCCGCAGATCGGGCCGTGCATGAAGCCGTGGCCGGAGAACCCCCCGCACACGTAGAAATTCTCGACGGGAGTCGCGCCGATGATCGGGTGGGCGTCCGGCGTCACCTCGTACAGCCCGGCCCAGTGCGCGGCGCGCCCGGCCTTCTCCAGCAAGGGCATCCGCTTCGCCGCGGCTTCCATGTGCGTCACCTCCCAGGCCTCGTCCACGCCCTCGTCGAAGCCGGGCGGCTCGCCGTTGTTCGACATCCCCGTGAGCAGACCCTCGCCCTCGCGGTGGAAGTACAGACTCTGCGCGAAGTCAATCACGAAAGGAAAATCGGCGGGGACTTCGGGCAGGGGAGTGGTCGTGAGCATCTGCCGCCGGATCGGTTGGATGGGGAGGGTGACCCCGGCCATCTGCCCGACGCGGGCGGCCCACGGCCCCGCGCAGTTCACGACGACCCGGGCGGAGACCCCGCCCGTATGGGTCTGCACGCCTCGCGCCGTCCCGCCCTCCACGGCGACGCCTGTGACCTCAGCCTCGGTGAGAAGTTTGACTCCCAGGCGTTTGGCGGCGTTGACGTAGCCCATCACCACGCCGTTCGGGTCGGCCAGCCCGTCGCGCCCGTGGAACGTCCCGGCGAGCGCGTCGGGGGCATGGATGAGCGGGATGCGGCGGCGCACCTCGTCGCCCGTGAGCCATTCGGTCATCACTCCCAGCGAGCGCTGCAGCGCCACGTTTCGGTGGAATGCCGCTACATCTTCTTCGCGTGTGAGCAGGAACAAATAGCCGCACCAGCGCAAATCAATCGCCTGCCCGGTCTCGGCCTCGAAGTTGCTCAGCATCTTCAGGCTCGCCAGCGAGAGGCGGATGTTGACCTCGGTGGCGAACTGGTGGCGGATGCCGCCCGCGCACTTGCCGGTCGCACCCTGCCCGAAGAACGGGCCGCGTTCCAGCAAGACAATATCTTTCACGCCGCGCAGGGCCAGATGGTACGCCGTGCTCACGCCCATCACGCCCCCGCCGATGATGAGGACCTCGGCTGTAGAGGGGAAATCAGTCACGATTAGAAATCAACCGTCTGCCCCAATCCCTGGCGCTGCGCCTCGGCCAGCGCCTGCCCGGCGGCAGCCACGTCCTGCACAGCCACGCCCACCGATTTGAAGAAGGTGATCTCGTCAGGCGACTGGCGTCCGGGCTTGAGGCCGGCGGCCACCTCGCCGAGTTCGGTCCAGTCTTCGGCGCGGGTCTTCCCCTCGCTCATCGGGATAACCAGGTCTCCGGCTTCGGCCAGCGCGGATGCGCGCGAGTCCACGAAGAGGCAGGCGCGGGCGACGGTCATCGCGTCCACTTCCTGCATCTGCAGAGTGTAACTGCCCACGCCGTTGACGTGCGCCCCTGGTTTCAGCAGGTTGCCGTCAAACACGGGAGTTGAAGAAGTGGTGGCCGCGCAGATGACGTCGGCGTCGCGCACGGCCTCGTCGGGAGAGGAAGCCGCGCTGAGCCGCGCCGAGAGTTGGGGCTGCATCTCGGCGATGAATGCCTGTACATGGTCGGGGTGAGGGGCATAGACTTTGATGAAGTTAAGCCGGCGCGCCTCGTCAATCGCGAGGGCCTGGGTGCGCGCCTGCGCGCCGCACCCCAGGAGGGCGGCGGTCTGCGCGTCGGGCCGCGCGAGCAGGTCGGTCGCGGCCCCCGAGGCGGCGCCGGTCCGCCACGCGGTCAGGAAGGTCCCATCGCACAAGGCCAGCGGCTCGCCGGTGCTTGGATCCAGCACGACGACAATCCCGTGGATCATGGGCTTGCCCTGGCGAGCGTTGCGGGGGAACACGGAGACGATCTTCACTCCTAATGAGCCAAGGCCGCCTTTGGGCAGGTAGGCGGGCATGAAGAGCGAAACGCCCCCGCTTGCGCCCGGCTCAGCCGGGTCGGCGGGCGGGACGGGCAGGGCGGCGCGGAGCGGGACGGCCGCCTGGCCGGTGGAGAGCTCGGCAAAGGCCGATTTCATCGCGGCGATGGCCGCGGGCATGGGCAGAGCCTGACGGAGATCGTTGGCAGAAAGGAGAGTCAGTTTCATACGGAATACGCACTACGCTTCACGGAGCATTCCGTTAACGCACGAGCTTACTTGCCGTCGAGCAGGGTGACGAACTTGAACTCGCCGTTCACCACCCTATTGCCAGACATGGTGGTGATGGTGGTGTCGCCGTTCGCGTCAATCGAGAACGTGCCGAGGACGCTGTTGAAGTCCTTGGTCGCGAACACCGCATCGCGCACGGCCGCGCGGTCTGTCAACGGCTTGCCCACCGCGCACACGCGCTCGAAGGCATCCAGCAGCAAGGTGGCTGCCACGTAGCCGTACACGGTGTAGACTTCGGGGTCAGAGCCGAACTTGGACTTGTACGCGTCGCGCCACTTGGCCGCGTCGCCCGTCAGCTCACTCGCCGGAACGCCGCCGAAGGTGAGGTATGTGCCTTCCGTGGCCTGGGTGCCGGCAGCATCAAGGAACGCCTCCTCCAGGATGCCGTCGGGCCCCATGAGCATGCCGGCATAGCCCACGTTGCGGATGTCCTTCCAAAGTTGGCCGGCGTTGTTCTGCGTGATGCCGCCGAAGTAGATCAGGTCGGGGTTGAGGTCCTTGATCTTGGTGGCGAGCGCCTTGTAGTCGGCGGCCCTGCTGTCAATGCCCTCGTGGCCGAGCACGTTCAAGCCGATTTCCTTCGCCGTCTTGTCGAACACGTCGGCGATGCCCTTGCCATAGAGTTCCTGGTCGTCGAGGATGTACACGCTCGCGGCGCCCAGGGCTTTGGCCCAATTCGCGGCTACCACGCCCTGCAGGTCGTCCGCCGGGACGACGCGGGAGTAGTTGCGCGCGCCGTTCGGATAATACTTATCCGGCTCGTCCGCCGTGCCCTTGCCGGGCTTGGTCAGGCCGGTGTAAGTATTGGCCGGGGAGATCATGACCAGATTCTCGGCGTTGATGATCGGGATCATGAGTTTGGCCGCATCGGAGTTGTAGGTGCCGATGACGGCGACGATGTTCTTGTCCGCCGCGTATTCCTTGGCGTTGGCCGTCACCACGTCCGGGTCCCACTTGCCGAGGGCTGCGGAGGCGTCGTCCTTGGCCTCGTACTCCATCGTCCACTGGCCGCTGCAGGCCTTGCCGCCCTTCTCGTCGAGGGCCATCTTAATGGCATTCACGATGGTCTGCGTCTGGCCCAGCGAGGAGCCGGTCATCGGGAGGTCGGACACGATCTTGACTTTGCCGCCCTGCGCCGCCCCGCCGCAGGCCGCCAGCGCCAGGCTGGCAATCACGAGCAGTGAAAACAGGGCCGATGTTCTTTTGGACATCTTCGTTCTCTCCTCCAGAGAATCTCGACAAGACAGATCCACCAGGTTTACCAGGTATAGATGAAGGTGCGGCGTGTGGGAAGATGCGGCGACCAGGGGATAGCGCCGCAATGCACGTGCAGTGAGCTGGTTGGCGGCAGTCTGGGCCTCACGACATTGACGTGCGATGACACCCACCACAGCCCGACCTGTGGTCGTCCGGCCCAGTTCGTGCCCCATTCTACACAAATGCCGGCCAACTTGATCGCCGACCGCTCCACGTCATAGAGCAGGTCTTGGGTCGCCCCGCTCAAAGCGGCATAACCCAGGCACAGGACGAGCGGCAACAAGGCCGCTCCCCATATCAGCCAGCGTGGCGCGGGGTGAATGGCATTCGTAGTCATGAGGCCGCCCATCCCATCCGCTCAGGGCGGGATTTACCTGCGGCGAAGCGCATTGCGCCGCGCGCTGACGCGGCGTGCGCTCAGGTGATGCCAAGATATGCCTTCTGCACCATCTCATTCTGGCGCAGGTTCTTGGCCGTATCGCTCAGGATGACCTGGCCGGTTTGAATCACATAACCCCGGTCGGCGACCTGCAAAGCCATGCGCGCGTTCTGCTCCACCACCAGAATCGTCGTGCCCTCGGCGTGGAGTTTGCGGATCGTGTCGAAGATGCTCTGGACGAGGAGTGGCGCGAGGCCCATCGAAGGCTCATCCATCAACAGGACGCGCGGCCGGGCCATCAGCGCCCGCCCGGTGGCCAGCATCTGCTGTTCACCGCCGCTCAGCGTGCCCGCGAGTTGACTGCGCCGCTCTTTGAGCCGCGGGAAAAGGTTGAACACGCGCTCCATGCTGTCCGCGATCTCCTGGCGGCTTGCGCGGGAGTAGGCGCCCATCTCCAGGTTTTCGGTGACGGCGAGGCGTCCGAAGACCCGCCGGCCTTCAGGCACCTGGACCACGCCCTTGCCGACGACCTCGTGGGCGCGATACGCGCTCAGGTCTTCGCCCGCCAGCCGGATCACGCCTTCCCGTGGGCGCAGCAGGCCGCTGATCGTTTTGAGCATGGTGCTCTTGCCCGCGCCGTTGGCCCCGATCAGCGTGACGATCTCGCCCTCGTCCACCGTGAGCGAGACGCCTTTGAGCGCATGGATATTGCCGTAATAGGTGTGAACGTTCTCGACTTCCAATAAAGCCATTGTGGCTCACTCCGCGCCCTAGGCAGGCTCGCCGGCTGCCTCGGCCTCTTCTCGCCCGAGGTAGGCTTCAATCACTCTGGGGTTGGTCTGAATCTCGACCGGCGCGCCTTCGGCGATTTTTTCGCCGTAATCGAGCACCGTGATGCGCTCCGAGATGCCCATCACGACCCCCATGTGGTGTTCGATCAGCATGATGGTGAGGCCGAGCTCGTCGCGCAGCCGGTGGATGAAGGCCGTCATCGCCTCTGTCTCTCTGGGATTCATCCCGGCCGTCGGCTCGTCGAGCAGCAGCAGCTTGGGCTTGCTCGCCAGCGCACGGGCGATCTCCAATCGCCGTTGATCGCCGTAGGCCAGGTTCCTGGCCAGGTGATCGCCCTTGCCGGTCAGCCCCACGAAGGCCAGCAGGCGGCGCGCCTCGGCCAGGGCCTTGGCCTCCTCGCGCTGCGTGCCGGGCGTGTTGAAGATCGCGCCTAACATCCCGCTCTTGAGCCGGGGATGCTGGCCCACCAGGATGTTTTCCAGCGCGGTCAGGTTGGCGAACAGCCGGATGTTTTGATAGGTGCGGGCGATGCCCAGTTGGGTGATCCGGTCGGGCGAGAGCCTTTCCAGATGGTGGCCGTTGAGGAGGATCTCGCCGGCCTCCGGCTGGTTGAAACCGGTGACGCAGTTGAAGAAGGTCGTCTTGCCCGCGCCGTTCGGGCCGATGACGCTGTGGATGAATCGTTCCTGGATTTCCAGATCAAGGTTGTTGACGGCGGTCAGGCCGCCGAAGCGTTTGGTGACTTGGCGAGCGGTCAGGATAGGGGCCATGGCGTGGTCTCTCAAGAAGCGGGAGCGGACTCGGGCGCGACCTCGCTGGCGGCTGCCTCGTGGAACTCGCGCTTGTGGGTCGCCTCGGGCCAGAAGCCCTCGGGGCGGGTGAGCATCATCACGATCAGCAGCGCGCCGTACATGAGCAGCCGGTACTCGGAGAACTCGCGCAGCAGTTCCGGCAGCCCGACCAGGACGAGCGCGCCGACGAACACGCCCGGCAGGCTGCCCATCCCGCCGACGATGATTAAGGACAGCACGTTGATCGAGATCAACAGGCTGAAACTGTGAGGGTAGATCGAGCCGATCTTGGAAGCGAAGATCGCGCCGCTCAACCCGGAGAAGGCCGCGCCCGTGCCGAAGGCCAGCAATTTGGTCGCCACCAGGTTGATGCCCATCGCCTGGGCCACGTCCTCGTCCTCACGCATCGCCTTCCAGGCCCGGCCCGGGCGAGAGTCGCGCAATCGCCGGGAAATAAAGAGTGCCAACAGGCAGCCGGCGACGATCAGGTAATAAAGCGTTTGCGGCGTGTTGAAGATAACCGGGCCGATCTGCCCCTCGCCGACCTCGACGATGCCCTGCGATCCGCCGATGTAGGGTTTCAGGAAGTCGGACAGCGCCAGGATGCGGATGATCTCGCCGAAGCCCAGGGTGACGATGGCCAGGTAGTCGCCGCGCATCTTGAGCACGGGGATGCCCAGGATGATGCCGAACAAAACGGAGACGCCCACGGCGATGGGCAGGGCTTGCCAAAACGAAAGCTGTGGGCCGAAGACGATCTGGCCGGCATTCTGTCCGATGGCGCTCGACGTCAGCACGCCCATGACGTAGGCCCCGATGGCAAAGAAAGCCACATAACCCAGGTCGAGCAGTCCGGCGAAGCCGACGACGATGTTCAGCCCCAGGCCCATCAGGATGAACAACCCCACGCTGTTGGTAACATCACTGAGGTAGGGGCCCAGGACTCTGGGCAGGTAAAGCACCACGGCGATGGCGACGACGATGCTCCCCCAGCGCATGGCGCGATGTGTGGCCGGCGGCTGGGCGCGGATGCGATCCTGAACTTTATCGCCCTGACTCGCCCACAGATAGTTCCCGCCCGCGACGGCTACGAAAACCGCGATCGCGCCCGGGACGGAAAGCCCTCTGCTCCCGAACATCCAACTGAGGACCGCGCCGACCTGGGGCATGTTGGTCAACGTCACGCGCAGCAATTCCTGGAGCAGGCCCAGCAACCCCACCCAGAACAGCGCCAGAATGACCGCCCGGCGAATGCCAGCCGGAAGAATATTGATCAGTCCGCCGGCCGCGCCGATCATCGCTCCTGCGCCAAGCAGGTAGAAGATGCCCACGACGAGTGACTCCTGAAGGAAAGTCAGGATTCTGATTAGAGCCGGGGAGGCGTTGGGCAGGATGGCGCGCAAGTTCAGTAACGGGATGATCACCACCAGAACAGCCAATATCCCGGCCGTGACTAGCCCAGCCAGTGCGCCACTGGGCAGGCTGTTCAGCCCAGGTTGGCCGGCCGCCCGGCCGGCGGCGAAATATCCGGCCATCAGGATGGCGATGAACAGCAGCGTCTGGCCCATCGTGATGACGCCGGCAATGATGTCGCGTTGGCTAAACTCTTCCACCATCCCGACGAGTGATATCAACAGCGCCACGACGCCGCCGATCAGCCCCATCCGCAGAGCATTGAGCCAGTTGAAGTGAGTGTTTTTCGTCATGGACGCCGCCTCACGCCTTAGCCGTGGTCAGCTGTTCACCCAAAATGCCGGTCGGGCGATAGATCAGGACCAGCACCAGCATGGTGAAGGCGATCACGTCTTTGAGTTGGTAGGGGGCGGGGATGCCCAGCCCATCGAGGAACAACGTCGGCCCGACGGATTCGAACAGGCCCAGGAACAGGCCGCCCAGCATCGCGCCGGGGATGTTGCCGATGCCGCCCAGCACGGCGGCGGTGAAGGCCTTGATGCCGGGGATGAAGCCCATGAAGAAGTTCACCTGCCGGAACATCAGAGCGTACAGCACGCCCGCCGCCCCGGCCAGCGCTGCGCCCAGGATAAAGGTCCGGACGATGATGGCATCTACGTCAATCCCCATCAGCGCCGCCACGTCTTTGTCCTCGGAAACGGCCCGCATCGCCTTCCCCGTGCGGGTGCGCTGGACGAACGTATACAGGCCGAACATGAGCACGGCGGCTGCCACGATCACTACGACCTGTATTTTTTGAATGATGAACTCCCCCCCCAGACTCCACGCGCCGTCGAGCACTTCCACGTCGGGGTAGGCCCTGTTCTGGGAGCCGTATAACCCCCGGAAGGTGTACTGGAGGAAAAAGGAAGCGCCAATGGCCGTGATCAGCGGCACCAGGCGCGGCGAGCGCCGCAGCGGCCGATACGCGATGCGCTCCAGCAGCACGGCCACGGTGATCGAGGTGGTCATGGCCACAGCAAACAGAGCCAACAGCGCCAGCAGCGGGTTCTGGTCGAGGAAGCCGGAACGGTTCATCGCGTCGGCGACAAAGTAGCCGGTGAACGCCCCGCTCATATAGACTTCGCTGTGAGCAAAATTGATCATGCGCAAAATACCGTAGACCAGGGTATAGCCCAGGGCGATCAGGGCATAGACGCTCCCCTGCGCCAACCCAAAAACAACGAAGTCAAACCAGTGCCGGGCCGTATAGTGACCGGCCCGCAGCGTCAAGAACGATCCGACGACGATCAGGGCCAGGATGGACCCTCCGACCAGCCACATGAACAGGTCGGTCAGCGTGAAGCGTTCCAGGAAGCGTCGCAGCATCTCTAACTCCTTGTTTCGGCTACCCCTACCTGCTTGAGATGGCAAATCAATTCAGGGTGAACGGGCACATCGAAAGCCGTCGAGGTCGTTCCGGCCTGGGAAGGCCCAGAAACGATTCGCCGCTCGCACGGCGCGGGGTTCCACGCTCCAGGCGCCGCCCCGGAGCACGCGAATGTTGCCGGACGAAGGTCCTGCCGGATTCTTGGCCGGAGAGGCGGCATAGTAGTGGCTGTCATACCAGTCCGCTGTCCATTCCCAAACATTGCCCGCCATATCCAGTGCGCCATAGGGACTCACACTGGCGGGGTATTGCCCTACCTCAGTTGTGCCGCCCACCTGTTGATTGAAATTTAGCCGACCTGAGTCGGGCAACTCATTTCCCCAGGGATAGAGGGGGCCATCTGTCCCGCGGGCGGCCTTCTCCCACTCGGCCTCCGTCGGCAGCCGTCGCCCGGCCCGCGCGCAGTATGCCTGAGCTTGTAACCAGGTTACGCCCACGACCGGATGATGGGTATAGGCCGCTATAGTGTAACGCGGTGAACGCATCGGCGCTGTGCACTTCCCGGCCTCGGTGCATCGCTGATACATCGCGTTGGTTACTTCCGTCCGATCTATCCAATAAGCGTTAAGGTCAACCGTGTGCTGTGGTTGCTCGTCGCCCTCCGCGTCCGCGTCGAAGTCGCCGCTGCCCATGAGGAACTCGCCGGCCGGGACGAAGACCAGGGCCATCCCATCCACCTCCGCCACGAGCGTTGCGCCGACGTCCAGCGCCAGCGCAGGCGGTGACGGGGTGGGCCGTGCGGCCTGGCAGGCCGGGGCCAATAACAGGAGCAGCCCTGCGAAGACGCGCATCGTGTGGTTCGTGTCTCAGCGACTTTTCACCGTTGGGAGGTGTGGAATGAGCCGGGTAGGCGTTCGGCCCGGCTCATTCACGAGTGACCTAGGATAAGCCTCTACACACGACACACTTGAGGGGCGATTATTTGCCGGGCTGCCAGAACACAGGCGGCGGCCAGGCGCCGTTCACTTCGGCTTCCGAAAGCTTGAAGACGCCCAGGGCCTCGCCAGTGGCGCAGTCGCCGTTCGCGTCGCAGGTCAACTTGCCGGTCAGGCCGTTGAAGTCCTTCGTCGCGTACATCGCGTCGCGCAAAGCCTGGCGGCCAATGTGAACTGTGCCGTCCGCATCCTTGACGGCCGCCTTCTCGATCGCGGCTAAGAGGATGTTCGTCGCGTCGTAGGCGTGCGCGTGGAAGCCGCTAGGCGGAACGCCGCCGAACTTGGTCTTCCACTTGTCAAGGAACTGTGCATAGGCGCTACCCGGGGCTGGATCAACGTAGGGCCCCGAGAGGTACATGCCGGCGGCCGCCGAGCCGGTGCCCTCGGGGAACGTGTCGGCAAACAGGCCGTCCGCGCCCATCAGGATGGTGGTCTCCAGGCCGGCGACCTGCTTGGCTTGCGCGGCCATGAGGTCGCCTTCCGGCTCGAAGATCGGGAAGTAGATGATCTCCGGCTTGCCGGTGGCGATCTTCGTCAGCACCGGCTTCATGTCCGTGTCGCCGACGTTGACGGCTTCCTGGGTGGTGACCGTGCCTCCCAATTCCTTAAACACGTCAGCGAAGACTTGCTGCAGGGATTCGGCGTAGGGGCTGCCGTCGTGGATCGTCGCCGCGGTCTTGACTTTCAGTTCGTTGAAGGCGAATTCGGCGGCG
>Ga0209002_10004636_pt1 | contig 10760 bp, 10 predicted proteins | sample Rifsed16ft2_FD_184010 | JGI IMG/M metagenome (GOLD analysis project Ga0209002, IMG submission 184010) | Soil microbial communities from Rifle, Colorado, USA - sediment 16ft 2 (version 2) | ecosystem: Environmental > Terrestrial > Deep subsurface > Rock core/Sediment | place: Rifle, Colorado...
CCGCAGGCCCATGAGGTATTGCGATGCTCCCGATCATGAGTTGATGATCCTACTCGCCCACGGCGTCTTGCCGCAATGCGAAGAGTTCTTTGAGTTGCGCCGTCGAAAGTTCCGTCAACCAGGCTTCGCCCGCACCCACGATGGCTGCCGCAATCTCCTGCTTGCGTTCGATCATCTCGTCAATCTTCTCTTCAAGCGTGCCTGCGCAGAGGAATTTGTGGACTTGCACATTGCGCATCTGGCCGATGCGGAAGGCGCGGTCGGTCGCTTGATTTTCAACCGCCGGATTCCACCAGCGATCAAAATGGAAGACGTGATTAGCTGCGGTCAAATTTAGTCCTGTGCCACCCGCTTTGAGCGAGAGCACAAAGATCCGCGGGCCATCGCCCTCGGCCACCTGAAATCTTTCGACCATGCGGTCGCGCTGCTTCCTGGGCACCGCGCCGTGCAGGAAGAGCACTTCGCGCCCGAAGGTCTCTTGCGCGTGGCGCTGAATGATTCCGCCCATTTCAGCGAACTGCGAGAAGACGAGCGCGCGATCACCTTCGGCCAGGACTTCTTCGAGCATTTCGATCAAGCGCGCCAGCTTGCCCGAACGTCCGGGAATCGCTGAATTGTCGCCGAGAAACTGCGCTGGATGATTGCAGACCTGTTTGAGCTTTGAGAGCGTCGCTAGCACGACGCCCTTGCGCTGAATGCCGGTAGTGTCATCGAGCGACTTCCTGGCATCCTCGACAACCGCCGCGTAGAGTGACCCCTGCTCTTTGGTCAGTGTACAGAAGACCTTCATCTCCATCTTCTCCGGCAGATCAGCGATGATCTTCTTGTCGGTCTTGAGGCGGCGCAGGATGAAGGGGCCCGTCAGTCGTTTCAACCGCTGAGCTGCATCAGCATCGCGCTGAGCCTGAATCGGCACAAAGAAGGTGCGTTTGAATTCGGCCTGCGTGCCGAGGAGGCCTGGATTGAGAAATTCCATGATCGCCCACAGATCGCCGACGTTGTTTTCGACCGGCGTGCCCGTGAGCGCAACGCGGTAATCAGCGGGGAGTGAGCGCGCAGCCCGCGCCTGCTTGGTGTTCGGATTCTTGATGTTCTGCGCTTCATCCACAATCACACCCGACCAGTCCACCTCTTTGAGAATCTCACAATCGCGTTGCAAAAGCGAATAACTGGAAATGACGATGGCATGCCTGGCAGCTTCTTCCTTGAACGCCGCGCCCTTCGCGCGGGTGACGCCGTGATGCGCCAGCACGGGTAAGTCAGGCGTGAAGCGCGCAGCCTCCTTTTGCCAGTTGCCGATCACCGAGGTCGGGCAGACGAGCAACACAGGACGCCGCCCGTTGGCGTGCCATTCACGCTCGATCAGCGCCAGCGCCTGAATGGTTTTGCCCAGTCCCATATCATCCGCCAGACACGCGCCCAACCCCCACTGTCGCAAGAAACCCAGCCACGAATAACCGCGCACCTGATAAGGCCGCAACGTGCCGTGAAATTGTTCCGGCACCACCATCTCTGCAAACGCGCTGCGCCCTTCCAACTGTGCGAGGAAATCGCCAATCCAGCCTGAAGCCGTGACCCCCTCGAAGGCGATGCCGCTCGGCGTGTTGGCCTTGCCCAGCGCCATCTGCGCCACTTCTCGTACCGTTGCCCGCCCCGCCCCTTTCCTCTTCCAGAAATCGAGCGCCGTGTGAATCTCATCAGCCTTAAGCTGCACCCACTGGCCGCGCACTTTGACCAGAGGAGCTTTGAGCGTGGCGAGCGCTTCCAATTCTTTGAGGGTGAGCGTCTGATCGCCGAGCGCGACTTCCCAATTGAACTGAACAACCTGACCAAGCGACAATCCGCTGCCGCCTTGCATCTGCGGGCTTGTGACGTTGGTGGCTCGGATGCTCAAGCGCAGCTTCGTGCCTTTGCGGGTCCACCACGCCGGTAGAAAGACGCCGAAGCCTGCTTGCTCCAACAGCCAGGATTTCTCGGTGAGGAATTCGTGTGCGCCGGTGGCGTCAAGATCGTAGCCGCTGGGCGTGGCCGCCTTCAGGCTCTGCTCAATACGCGGGCTCAAACTGGCTGCCTGGCCGAGCGCCGACAGCAGATACACGCGCGGATTGAACGCGCCGCGTTTGAGCGCCACTGCCGCGCGCCGCGTCGCGTTCCAGGCATCGGCGACCGGAATGAGCAGACTGGGATCATCAGCCGCTTGCAGCAAGTAGCGAACGTGCCAGTCTGCGTGAGATGCGGCGACAGGGCGATGGGGCGATGGTCGCCGTGTCGCCGTGTCGGAGTCACTGGGTTCTTCGAGGCGGAAGCAAAGGCGGAACGGGGTTGCCGCAGAGACAGAAATTGGGCGCCGCCACTCGCGCACTTGCTTAGCCAGCAAGGCCAGCTCTGATGCCGCGCCATTCAGATCTCCATCCATCGTGCGCAGCGCGTGTAGCCATTCATCGTGAACGCTCTCGAAGGCTGAGGTCTTCGTCCTCTTCGATGGTGGCCCGGAGACCGCAGGCAGACCGGATGAATCAGCCATCGCAATGCCGGAGCGCATGAGGTAATCAACCGCCCCGGCATTGAAAAGAGTTGAGCAGGGTGAGCGCAGGCGTGTCAGGCGGCGCAGCCGCGTCCGCTTGCGTGAGCGCGCGGCAAGCATGAGGCATGGCTTGAGCGAGCCGCGCCAATCGTTGGGCATCGGCCCCGACAATGACTGGTTTCCAGCGCGCGCGATACATCTCTTCCATCGCCTCCACGCTGGGCAAACACTGCTGGCGTGCCACCAGCGTGCCACCGAAGCGCATCGCCGTCACCCAGAAGCCCAGGTCGCGGCCAATGATGACACCCGGCCCCAATGTCTCACGCCCCACGCACGCGCATAGCAGGTCAATCGCCTCCGCCATCGTTAACGGGCTTGCCGTCATCGCCCAGGGCGCGAGGCCGGCTTTAGCGCTCGACGATGGCGGCTCAGCGACCAACGGGCTAGAGGCAAGCGCGTGTCCATTCACCGTTGGCAACCAGGCCGTCATCACTTCCGTCTGGCTCTGATTCCTCATCAAGCCAGGCGCGACCTCACCCAACACTGCCAACAATGCGTCGCCGCCCGCGTCATAGGGCAGTCGTTCTGCTGAAGTTGATATTGAGCGTGAAGCCGCCGGCTTCCGTCTGCGTGGTGTCTCTGACCTCGTCACCACCCCCGCAGGCGTTTCACCCCACAACCAGAGTTGCCCTTCTCCGAATCCGGCGTGAAAGACGATCATCTTGGTTTACCTTCGGTATGCTGGGAAATTTTTCATGGCGGGATAGGGGAAGCCGGCTACAGGCCTCAGAAAGCAAGACAGCCCTTCAGGGCTCAAGCTGCCCCAAAGGGCTGTCACACCAGCTCGCCCAGTCGGAGGTGCTGGGATCGTCCGATTGCTCGTTCCCGCCGGTCCTCACCGTCCTGTCCCATCGCTGCAACAGAAGGGATGCCGTCGAAGTGGCCCGAGGCTACTACGCCGTCGGCCGAAGCATCAAGCCGAAAATGAATCGAGGCCAGCAGAGAGACACCACAACCCAACTCGGAGACCCCGAGCGCGGGAGCGACGGTGAGGGAGCGCGGTGGCTCAGCTTCGCCAACCCAAAGCAATTTCCGTGACGCCGACGAACGCCCAAGGAGAATGAAAAACTCAAAAGCAGGCAGGAAGCAAGTCGCGCAATGCCGTTGAGAGAGTTCGAAGTCCGCAGGCGCAAGGCCCGTGGACGGAGCTGTAATAGGCTGCACCGCCGAAGGTCGAGGGCACAGGCACAGCCCGAAGCCGTGGCGAGCCGATTGTGATCGAGGTGACGGACGTAAGCACCTAACGGCGGTGCGGACCCTGTGACGGGTCAAGCCACTTGGAACGATTGTCCCAGGGGTTCAAAGCCTGCCGTCTCTTGCCGCTCCAGTTTGGCCCTGATCTCTTCAAAGCGCCTGACCGTTTCCTGTGAGTACAGGCGCTCTCCGCAATGAAGGCAGACCTCAGCCTGTACCCTCAGGACGGCAGTATGAAGCCCTCCTCGCAGGAGCTTTTCCACTTCTTTCTCGACCAGTTCGCCACCGCACACCGGGCATCTCTCAAATGGCATCATGGTTGCTTTTTCCTCTCTCGCCAATTGATCCATCGATCCGGATCAGGGCGATACACCGTGATCAGGACAGCCCATCGATTTCTCTTGTTGTATGCCCAAACACTATGCACGGGATCTCCGCCGAACGTTTGACCGTATATCAGATAGCTTGGGTATGGCTTGTCCCCCGGATAGTCCTCGATAATTTCACCGTGAAGAACGGAGAGGTAGATTTCGTCAAACGTGAGCCCGTCAGCCTCGGCTTCCTCGTCTGCATGATCTGTAATTCGAACTCTATTTTCCCGAATCGCTTCAATGATTTGGGCGATACTCACTCACTTTGCCCCTATGCAAAACAGTGCAACACCGTTGGTTCGGATCAAATTGACGAAAGCGCTTCGAAGACATAGAGTGATTCCATCCTGAGAGGCTCGATCCGTGAGGGGGAACCTGGAACGGATCGTTAACCAAGCTCAGCTCGTCCTTTGCCGTAGGCTTCTTCGCGGTGGCCGATCCGGAGCACGAGGAATCCTTCCTCCGTTCGGGCGTAAATGACGCGAGAGTTCCCTACGCGGAGTTTGTACAGTCCTGCGAATTCTCCGGAGAGGGCTTCCCCCTTGTGGCCCTCCGAGGCCAGCATCCGCTCGACTGTCCGCAGAACTCGCACCGCTACCCCTTGGCCTAGCTTCCGCAGATCCCTCGCGACGGATGCCTTATACTCAATTCTTGCGGCCAAGGCGCTTCCGTAACTCAGCCGCGGAGATCACAGGGTCGTCCTTGTCCCTCAATCGGTCCAAGGCCACCTGGTAGTCAGCGTACTCGGCCATGTAGGCTTCCAGCGCCTTCCGAATAAGGTAGGTCCTCGACCGCTCGGTGGCGCTCGCCAGCTCGTCGAGAGCCTTCGCAATGGCTTCAGGAAGTCGTAGTGAGATAGACACCGGCATTGCTTACCTCATTTGTAATACATGCAAGACAAGTATACGACTGGCGGGCACAGAGGTCAAGTCTCAAGTGAAGGTCGGCTCGTTGAACGCGGAGTCTACAAAACCCCGAAAAGGTCCTCGCTGGAGGGGCAATGAGTAGGAAGTACCAACCCGATTGAAACGTGGTGAGGTTGATCGGGATCCCTATCCGGTCAGATAAAGCGGTCGGGTAGACCTATGAGGGCCCACCCGACCGAAACGCTTGATTGATTAGTTACAGCGGGGCGATTTCATCGGCCCACAAGAGGACGACGACTTCTTTGCTGATGCCGACTTCTTAGGCGCTGTCTTCTTCGCCTTCGAACCTGATGTCTTGGCCATGTCGCATCACCTCCTTCCTTTGTGGCCTTCTGACCTAAGGTCTGACGTGGGACGCGCGTCAGAACCTACCGGCCCCACCGTGCCGCCTCCTTGACCCGCTACGATGGGCGTCGTTGTGACCCCAGGCTACTTTGCAGCCGGCCCGAGCGTCAAGCCGAAACTGAAACAGCCAACGAGCACACCTGGGTTCCATCTGGCGATGCAGAGCCTGAGGACTACACTCAGGGGGTCGGGCGATGGGTCTCTGCGGAGCGCGACCACGATGCCCGAGAGGAGGGTCAATGCCGCGATCACGTGGATCGCCATAGCCATGCCCACGAGATCGGCGATGACCCCGGCGAGGAGCGCCCCGACGGCATAGCCAAGGTCTCGCCAGAAGCGATAGACTCCCATGGAGCTAGCACGCCAGACGGGATTCGTCACGTCGCCGATAGCCGCAAGCAGGACCGGGTAGACCATGGCGGTGCCGAGCCCCTGCAAAAGGGCTCCGATGATCCACCAGCCGTAGGTGGGCAGCAGGACAGTGAGCCAGATGCCGACCGCCTGCACCGCCATCCCTCCTGCGATCAACCACTTCCGCCCGAGACGGTCGCTGAGGGGACCAGTGATGAGCTGCAAAATTCCCCACGAGGCCGGATAGACCGCCTTGATGACGCCAATGGATGTCACCCCTAGCCCGTAGGACGCAAAGAATAGCGGATAGATTCCCCACGACATCCCGTCGTTCAGGTTGTTCACAAGACCCGCTTGGCTGCAGGCCGATAAGGCCCGCTCCTTCCAGGTTGTCAGACGGAAGATCTCCCACAGCGATGGAGGTCGATCAGGTGCGCCCGCCTCACCTTCCTCTGCGCCTCGCCGTGACTCGCTGGCACGCAGCCTCACCATGGATTGTGCGACGATGCGTCGAGCTTCGTAATGCGCATATTCAAGTGTGTCCCGGATAAACAGGATCGATGTGGCGAGGCCGGCCACGGCGATCCCGATCCCCAGGTAGAATGGGTACGGGCGCAGTCCGTAGACCGCCCCAATGTAGCCCGTGACCCACGCCATGATGCCGACGGAGAGGTAGCCGGCGAACTCATTCAGACCCAGGGCAAAGCCGCGCCGCTTCGGGCCGACCAGGTCCACCTTCATAATCACCGTCATCGACCAAGCCAGAGCCTGATTCGCCCCGAGCAGGACGTTCGCCACGTCGAACCAGAACCAGCGATCGGCCCAGATGATGATGAACGGGACCGGGAGGCCGATTAGCCAGCCCAGAACCAACACGCGCTTGCGGCCCCACGTTTCGGAGATGCGAGCGGCGAAGAGGTTGCAGAGCGCCTTGACGACCCCGAAGCTCACGATGAACGACACGATGGCGGTCTTTGAGGTCAGTCCGAACTCCTGCTCGCCAATGAGCGGGACCACGGTCCGCTCAAGTCCCACCATGGCGCCGACGAAGGCGTTGATCAGGACAAGGAGGGAGAACTGCCCGAGGTTCTCTCGGAGGCCAAGCTTGATCTCTTTCGCCGTCACTGCCCGCACTCCCCTCGACCTAGAACCAACGCCACAACCACCACTTTTCAAACAGCACCTTGCCCCAATGCCATGCCCTGCTGGGTTTCCGAAGCGTAATCATCGGCTGTGGCTCAGCGTAGAAGTTGCCCCCGCCATACGCGGCCATCCCGTGGCCGACCTCAAGGATTCAGTAGCCACTTCCGTCGAACGCCGCTTTCGGCCCCCTCCCCAGGATCTCGTTGCCGATATTGCGGACCACGACTTCAGCCTGATGATGGGCGAAGACCCCCGCCTTGGGCAGCATGAGGCCCCCCGGTAGTTTGATGGCCGTTACGTCGCCTAACGCGTACACTCTCTCGTGCCGGGTCTCCAGGGTCTTCCCGTTCACAGGGATCCAGCCCGTCGCATCCGTCAGCCCCGCCTCAGCCACCACGGCAGGGCTTCTGTGGGGCGGAACTCCACACAGCAGGTCATAGCGCGCCGTGCGCCCATCCTCGAAGGCTAGTTCCTTTGTCTCTGGGTTGACTGAGGCCAGCTTGACCTTAGGGACGAAGGTGATCCCCCGCGCCTCGATCATCTCCTTCAGCGCGGCGCCGACGGCAGGCCCGGCCACGGGCATGGGCAGGGCTTCCGGCGTGAAGACGTGCAGATCGACCTGCTGTCGGAGCCCCCTCCGCCTGAAGGCGTACTCCATCAGGAGGGCGGCCTCGTACGGGGCGGCGGGGCACTTGAAGGGGAGGCTTGAGATAACGACCGCCACGGTCCCGCCCCGGAAGCCGGCCAGCGCATCCCTGAACCGCTCCGCCGACTTCAGATCGTAAACGCTATGGGCCCCCTCCGAGAAACCCGGGATCATCTGGGGCGCCAGCTCGGCGCCAAGGGCGATGACTACGTGGTCGTATGAGATCTCCCCTGCGGCTGTCCTCACGCCTCTGCCGGCAACATCGATCCGCGTCACCTCGGCCTGCACAACCTCGATCCCTTTGCGTTTCAGGATATTCAGGTCCCGGCAGAGCTGCCAGGGCTGCCGCCACCCCAGCATGAGCCACAGAAAGGACGGGGCTAAAGCGTGCTTCGCCGCCTTGTCCACCAGCACGATCCGATGCTCCCTGTCCAGCCTCCTGCGTAGCTCGTTGGCGGCGACGAGGCCGCCGACCCCGCCGCCGAGGATGAGAATGGTCTTCCCTGCCATGGTCTGCCTCCTCCTGCCTCAAAAACCATACGTGAGACGCAGGTACACGTTATCGTTCGCCTCCAACTGGCCGAATGCCGTGCTTTGCTTCGCTCCGCCGAAGAGGTTCGCGCCAAGAACACCGGTCAGTTGGTCGGTGATCTTGTAGGCGACCGTCGGCCGGAGATAATAGTCCTGATCTGAAGGGCTGAAGAAGACGAAGAGCGACAGCTCAACGGTCTGGTAGCGCAGGAGCTGGGTGAGCCGCAGGGTGAGCAGGTGGCGAAATTCATCGCGGGAAGGCGCGCCGGGAGGCTGGGAGGTTGTGAAGCGGTCGAAGTGGAGCATCTGCTCGACGAAATACTGAAGGCCCAGGGTGAAATCGCTCCAGGCTTGGCGCTCGTACCCAACGAGGTACTTCATGGACGAATTCTCCACGAATGGATTCCCCCCAGCCCGGTCCTCCAGCGAGTCGTAATACCCGAGCTCGAGGTACGCGATCCCTTCCAGGACGGGGCCACGGACGCTCCCGCCGTAGACCGCCAGCTCGGGGTAGAAAAGCTCCCGCCTCGGCGAATCCCTCACGCCAAGGGGCGAGTGAAAGAACCCTTTGAACCCATACAGCGCCACCTCGTAGCTGCCGAACTGGCGAAGAAGCCGCAGCGCCCACTCCGTGTTCGCCGGGGTTCTGGCCGGCTTCGTGAGAACAATGGATGCATCCTTTCCGACAATCTGGTTGGTGAGCCCGTCGTAGAAGGACAGTCGCTCCCCCGTCAGGACCGTATCAGCCGTAAAGAACGGGATCGCCACGAGATCGACGGACACGGCGCCGACAAATAGGCTGGCCTTCAATGCATCCGATGCGAGCTTCAGGTACTGGGGCTGGCGACCGATGAAGAAGGAAATGTAATCCTTCGGGAAGACGTCGTTGATGAAGAGGAAATCACCCGTCCCCCAGGTGATGATCTGCCGACCGACTCTCAGGTCGAGGTTGGGCAAGGGGGAGTAATCGACATACCCTTCCCGCAGATCCACTTTCACCGCCTCGTCTGCCACGTCTCCGAGGAAGTCGGTTTTCAGGAACAGCCGGGGGCCCCCCTCCCACTCCTGGTATAGTTCCAGTTGCACCCGCCCCTCTCCCAGGACGAGGTCTTTCGGCTGTGTCGAATCTTCGACCACTCTCAGCCCACTGGCCACTTCCACGAACCCGTGAAGCGAAAAGCCCTGGGCATAAAGGGGCACGACGAGGCCGCTTAAGAGGATCGGCGTCCAGAGCTTCAAGAAGGCGACGCGCCTCAAGCTTCACGCTCCGCTCACCTGACTGCCTCGGCAGGGGGGGCTCGCAGGTACCGTTCCGTAAAGAGGGTGTCCGAGAGTTTCAGGTTATACCGGACCTCCTGAAAGGTCGCCTCGGTCCGGTGGCCGGTTTGAACGTTCTTCATCGTCCGCCTCGTGATGGTCCAAAAGCCCTGGATCTCCTTAAGCTCATCGGCGGAGAACACCTTGTATAGATCGCCCCGCGTGTCGTAGTACTCCTCCTTCAATGGCAGAAAGGTTGTCTTGTCGATCCAAGAGAGCTTCCGGCTGAACTCCGTCCCCCTGGCCTCCCTCGGACGGCTCTCGACGACATACACCTCCCGGCCGTCGAGCCGCTCCTCTCTGACAAGTTGGTGAACATCTTCCTCCACGCCCCGCCCGGAGATATCCTCGTAACTGAAGTCGGAGCCGACGAAGCTTGACCGCTTGTCGTCGGCGGCGATGCGGCGGACCAGCTTCAGGGCGGGGATGAAGAGCCAGCGATCGGCGTTCCTTCGGGGGTATTTCCAGACCATGAAGGTCATCTCCCGAACGTCTGGGGGCCTGTGGAAGTAGATGAAGTAGCGTTGCTCCCCGCCCTCCTGGAGATCCTTTCGCAGCATGGTCATCTCGCGGATCCGCTCTTTTCCGTCGCCACTGACGAGCCGCATCAGGACCTTCGCCTTCATGTCGTCGCCAGGGTAGTACTCCGCCAGATACGCTCTCTTCATCACCTCTTCTGCTCCGATCTTCTCGGCCCCCTCGGCCGACGGGATCGCGAGAGACAGCAGCGCGAAAAGCCAGAGAAGGCCGAGCCCATTTGTGTTCCGCGTCCTCATGGCAATCCCTCCCGGGTCCCCTTGATGAGCCATCCTTGCCACATCGAGATTAGCGCCGGAAGATAGATGATCGTCACGCCTGCCGACAGGAACATGATGGCCATCATGAAGACCCCGACGGTGATATACGGAGTCAGGGCGGAGAAGATCATCGGGGAGAACCCGAGACCAAAGAGCAGGGCATTCCGTAGGATCCCCTTCCCAGGGCGGGTGACGGTCCAGAGGAGGACAGCATCGAGGTCCGGGGTCTCGCGGAACCTCTGGCGGAACCGGCTCACAAAATGGATGGCGAAGTCGATGGCCATGCCCAGCGAGAGGGTCGAGAGAACCGAGATCGGCATGTCGAAATCCTTCCCGACGAACCCCACCACACCGTAGATGAGCAGGATCGTGAAGAGCAGTGGGAGGAAGCTGACCACGCCCCACCTGAGCGACCGGAAGCTGAGGGCGATGAGGAAGAAAACCATGATAGACGAGAGGATGAAGCCGGAGAGCATCCCCACCAGAACCTCGTCGTTCCACACCATGTTGAAATAGGCGATCCCGGCCGGTTTGTACTCCACGCCACTGAGAGGG
>Ga0209002_10004637_pt1 | contig 10757 bp, 6 predicted proteins | sample Rifsed16ft2_FD_184010 | JGI IMG/M metagenome (GOLD analysis project Ga0209002, IMG submission 184010) | Soil microbial communities from Rifle, Colorado, USA - sediment 16ft 2 (version 2) | ecosystem: Environmental > Terrestrial > Deep subsurface > Rock core/Sediment | place: Rifle, Colorado...
GACGACGAAGAGATCGTCGGACGCGGTCACGAGCTCGCGCACGTCCCCTTCCCGCGTGTAGCGCCCGGGCATGGTCTTCCAGGGCGACCGCCAGGTGACGCGGGCGTAGTCATAGCTCCACGGCTCCCGCCCATCCGGGCTCGTCTCGGTCGAGAAGCCTCGCTCGGCGAGCTTCGCCCGCAGCGGGTCGAGGGTGAGCGGCTCGAGGCGCACCCCTTGCGCCGGCGCCGCCGCCACCGCCTGGTCCCAGTACACCCTCATGGTGGTCACGAGGCGCACCCGTCGGGAGGGACCGAGCCTCCCCGCGAGGTCGACCACCAGCGTCTGGGGTCGGCCGACGGGCACACCAATGGACCCGACCGTCTCCCACGCGCCGTTCTCCCCTTCGACCTCGAGGGTGGGGGCGACCATCCGGAGCCCCGCCTGGTGCGCGGCCACGTTGTCGCTCGAGAAGGCGTAGTCCGTCCAGCCCGTCAGCAGGAGCAGCGTGTGCGTCGCGGGCAGATCAGACAGGTCGAGCGTGAGCGCGTGCGTCTTCGCGTAGCCGCGGATCCGCTCGAGGGGCAGCTCGTCCGCGAAGCGCCGGTCCCGCCGCGCCAGCCGATCCGTGACATCGCGCCCGCGGTGGTCGGTCGCGCGCGGCGGCCGGGGGTCGCGGGCGGCGAACAGCCGGAAGGGTTTCGGCGGCGCCGCCATGCCCTCGTCCGGGTGCACCTCCACGTCCTCGGGGTGGTCGATGGCCAGCAGACGGAGGCGGTCGAGGTAGAGCACCTCCTCCAGCTCGTTCGTCACCCGCAGCTCGTACCGTCCGTCGCGAGGCTGCAGCTGGCCGGGCGCGATCCGCACGTACTCCACGGGGTCGGGCTCGTTTCTCACCCCCGGCGCCACCCAGTACCCCATCTCCCCCGTCCCCAGGAAGTCGGTCACGAACTCGAAGCCCTCCCCGTTCCACGCGTAGAGGTAGGGACACGACGAGGGCTTGCGGTCGAGCTCGGTCACGTCGAGCGAGACCGGCCGTCCCTCGGCGGGGGGGCCCGGAATGTCGGTCTCGGTCTGCACGACGCCCGAGACCCAGATCACCCGCACCGCATCCGGCTCGCGACGCGCCGCGAGCCCGAAGAGCAGGTCCGCCGGCGCCGGCATCGGCACCGCGGCCGAGGTCTCGAGCTTCTGGCGCAGGCTCCCGGCGCGGATCTCGACCTTGGCCCCCACGCCGCCTTTGTTGCTCACGCGGCCTTCGAGCCGCACCGCAAACGACCGATTGCGGTTGCCCCCTTCGTTCGACAGCGACACGACCCGGTCCGCCGTCGCCATCACCGCATCCGTGTCGCCGTCGAGGTCGAGGTCGGCGAGTGCGAGCGCCGCGCCTTCGAGGGCGGCGCCCCGAAGCGCCTTCGCGAAGGCGGCCTCGCTCGCGTCGCTCCAGCCGCTCCCGACGTTGCGGAAGAGGCGCGGTCCCTTCGCCGTGGCCACGAAGAGATCGAGCAGGCCGTCGTTGTCGTAGTCCACGAACTGCGCGGCCTGGGCGGCCCCCGCCCCGGCGGGGGCCGCGCCGACACGGAAGCCACCCCGCCCGTCGCTCAGGGCCATCGACGAAGCCGGCCCCGAGGCGCCGAGGAAGAAGTCGGTGAAGCCGTCCTTGTTGACGTCGCCCGCGGCCACGCTCAGGAACGGCCCCGCCGACCCCAGGCCGACCTCGGAGGCGACATCGCGGAAGCTGCCGTCCCGCAGGTTCCGGTAGAGGGCGGGCGGGGCTTCGTGGCGCAGCACGAGCAGGTCCATGTCGCGCCGGTTGTCGTAGTCGGTGGGCACGACCGCGAGCGCGCACGCGGGCGCACCGAGCTTCGCCGACGCGGTCACGTCGGTGAAGGTGCCGTCGCCGTTGTGCTGCAGAAGCAGACCGGGCACGGGGGCGAAGGGCGGGTCGACGCCGGCCACGACGGCGTCGAGGTCGCCGTCGTGGTCGATGTCCACGAAGGCGGCGGTCAGGCCGAGATGGGGCCAGGTCGGGATCCGGGCGCTGGTCGTTGTATCCCGAAACCGACCATCGCCCTCGTTGCGATAGAAGGCGAGCCCGCCGGACCTCAGGACGAGAAGGTCCGCGCTCCCGTCGTTGTCGTAGTCCCCCGCGACGGCGGCGAGGGCGCCGATCCCCCCGAGCCCGGCGCTCTCGGTCACGTCGCGGAAGCGCCCACCCTCGTTGTGTCTCAGGCGCAGACCCGACGGTCCGGCCTCGACCAGGTCCGGCGCCCCGTCCCCGTCGACATCGGCGAGGACGAGGGTGCTGCGCGGGCGGTTGCCGCCGGCGGGTGAAACGGGCCAGGTCTCGCGCTCGACGAAGGAGACGGCCGGTGTCGGCGTGTCCACGCTCTCCGCCTCCGCGCCCGTCGAGGGTAGGGCCTCCGCGTAGCGACCCTGCTCGAGGTAGGTCTGGCCGAGCGAGGTCTTGTAGGTGCTCTCGCGGAGCTTCTGAAAACGCTCCATCGCCGCGAGGCCCTCTTCGCTCCGCCCCGCGCGCGTGAGCGCCACCCCGAGGTTGTAGGCGGCGCTCACGTTGTAGGGCTCGGCCTCCGCCGCCCGGCGGAAGAGGGCCACCGCGTCCTCGTACCGCCGGAGCTGCATGTACACCTGCCCGAGCGTCACCGCAGCGCCGACGTCCGCCGGGTCGCGCGCCCGGAGCGTCTCCAGATGGGACACCGCACCCTCGGTCTGGCCCTCCGCCCTCGCGATCAGCCCGAGGATGTAGTGGGCGTGCAGGGAGCCGGGGTCCGCGGCCAGGACTGTCTCCGCCTCCCGCCTCGCGGCTGCGGCGTCCGGCACGTAGAAGAGGGCGATGGCGAGGTTGACCCTGGCGAGCGACAGCCCGGGGTCCCTCGCGAGCGCGCGCGTGAAGGCCTGCGCGGCGTCGGCGAAGCGGAACTGCTCGAGCAGCGCCACCCCCAGGTTGTTCTCGCGATAGGCGGCCTCGCGGGTCGCGCTCGGCGTCTCCGAGGCCCGCGCGGCGAGCCCGGCAACGAGGGCCAGGCCCATCGCCAGGCCGGCGGCACGACTCGGGCCACGCATGACCATGCGGTCATTGTGTCCGCCGCCGACCCTTCGACTCAAGGTGCCAGGGGCTTAGCGCGGGCCGGCAGCGGCCTAACCGCGAGAAGGCCTTCGCCCTCCTGCACGAACACCACCTGGTTGGCCGCCACGGGCCCGATGCGGTCCACCTGTCCGCTGGGCCAGACGACCTCGATCGCCTCCGCCCGAGGCCGCGGGCCCAGGCCGAAGGTCAGGGCGGTGTCGCTCTGCGAGCAGTAGCTGGAGCCGGTGTGCACCCACCGCCAGGGCCGGAGCCCGTCCGTCAGGGTGAGCGTCACCTTTGCCCCGATCCCGTCGCGGTTCGACCGCGTACCCCGCGTGCGGACGCGCAGGAAGTGATTGTGGTTGCCACCGTCGTTGCGGAAGAGGTAGGCGGGTCCGTTGTTGGTCGTCACCAGCACGTCGAGGTCCCCGTCGTTGTCATAGTCGCCGTGGGCGGCACCACGGGCGACGATCGGGCGCTGCAGCGCGGGCCCCAGTGTCGAGGTGGCCTGCTCGAACCGCCCGTCCCCGAGGTTGCGGAAGACGTGCGGAGGCTGCGCGTAGGAGACCTTCGGCTGGACGGCGCCGATGTCGTCAGCGACGTGGCCGTTGGCGGCGAAGATGTCGAAGCGACCGTCGAGGTTGTAATCAAAGAAGAAGACTCCGAAGGCGAGGGTGAGGAGGCTCGCCCGCCCCACCGTCGAGCTCGGCGCCTCGTCCAGGTAGAGCCCGGTTCCCTCGTTGTGATAGAGGCCGATCATCTCGTTCGAGAAGTTGGCGATGACGACACCCGCGTGGCCCGTGCCCCCGTAGTCGGCGGCGTCGATCCCCATCCCCGCCCGCGCCACCCCCGTCTCGCCGAAGGCGATCCCCGCCCTCATACCGACGTCGGTGAACGTCCCGTCGCGGTTGTTCCGCAGGAGCTTGTTGGGCTGGGTGTCGTTGGCGATGGCGACATCGGGCCAGCCGTCGTCGTCGTGGTCGAGGAGGGCGACCCCGAGGGCCTTGGAGGAGGGATCCCACACCCCCGCCTTCCGGGTCGCGTCCTCGAACGTGCCGTCGCCCCGGTTGCGAAGGAGGGTCGGGCTCTCCCCCTGGTAGGACTCCGGCGTGCAGTAGGACTTCGTCTTGCCGTCGAGGGTGCAGAAGAGATCCTTCTCGATCGACCACGTGACGTAGTTCGCCACGAAGAGGTCGAGCTTTCCGTCCCGGTCGTAGTCGAAGAACATCGCGCTGGTGCCGAAGGTGCCTCCTCCCTTGGTGCCCGTCCTGGCGGTGACGTCAGCGAAGCGCCCGCCGCCGAGGTTGCGGAAGAGGTGGTTGCCACCGATCGCGGTCACGTACACGTCCGTCCAGCCGTCGCCGTCATAGTCGGCGGCGGCGACGCCCATGCCGTGGAGCTCGACCGCGAGGCCGGCCGCCTTGGTCACATCCGCGAAGGTCCCGTCACGGTTGTTGCGGAGGAGCGCCGCGTAGGTGGGCCCGCCGGGTCGTCCCCGCCAGCGCCTGCCGTTGACGAGGAAGACGTCGAGCCAGCCGTCGTTGTCGTAGTCGAGGAAAGCACAACCCGAGCCCATCGTCTCCGGGAGGTACTTTCTCCCGAAGGCACCGCTCGTGTGCTTGAAGCGGATGCCGGCGCCGGCGGTGGCGTCGACGAACCGTACGGCGTCGCCGCCCTCACCCTGGGCAGAGCCCAACCCCGATCGCAGCATGGCCGCGGCGGCGACGAGCGCCAGAAACGGCTGCCATGAACCCCTCATGGGGCGGCCGCCCTCACCCCCCGCTCGGCCTCGGTCCGGTGCGCAGAGCGCGAGGGTCGCGGACTCGATCCGACCCTTCGCGCCGCGGCGGCCGGCGCCGGCGCGTAGCCCCCCCCGGCCGAGACTCGCCTCCCGGAGCCATGCTCGTGGACGGCCTGCCGCTCGTTGTTGTCATCGGGGTGGAGCCGTCGGTAGGGACCGGTGATGAACTGCGCCGATTCGTCCGCCTTGAAGCGCCGGTAGAGCGTCTCGTGCGTCCTGGCCATCGCGTCGTCTCCGACTCCCTGATAGCTGAGCATGAGATTGTAGTGCGCCTGCAGATCCTCAGGGTCGACCGTGAAGACCTTGCGCAGCTCGGCGACCGCCTCACGGTACTGTCGTCTTAGGAAGAAGACGCGGCCGATCTGGTTCTGCACCACACGATCCCGCGGATACTGCGCGGCGGCGGCGCGCAGGTGGACGAGCGCCTCGTCGTAGCGCCCCGAGGCCTTGAGGGCGACGCCCATGAAGAAGTGGGCGCTGGCGAGCTTCGGGTTCACCTCCAGCGCGTGACGGAGGACCTCCTCCGCGCCAGTGACGTTGCCCTCCTGTACCCGCGCCCGGCCGACGTTGACCCAACCATCGGCGTAAGCGGGGTCCATCTCGGTCACCCGCAGAAACGCCGCCTCCGCGCCCCTGAGGTCGCCCTGGAGAAGGAGTCCGATGCCGTAGTCGTTCCATCGCTCGCGGACCGAGGTCTCGAGAACGGCGCGGGTCACCGGCTCCGGGGCGTCACGGGGCAGGATCCGTATCTCCGCCTGCGCCTCCGCCAGGGCCGTGATCGGGAGATCGGGGATCCCCTTCACGTTGCCCGACACGCCCGAGGTGTCGCCGGTGAAGACCCATTGACCGTCGTCGTGTCCAGGCCCCACGGAATAGTCACCCTGGGCGGGATCCCGGACACCGGCGAACGCCCACTGGGTATTCCACCACGCGAACTTGCGGTAGTTGAGCCGCGCCGTGACGCGGAGGCGGTCGGCGCAGTCCTCGGGGATGCGGAGGCGATAGTGCACGGTGTCGGCGGCGCCGGGGGGGATGAGCCGGACGTAGGCCACCGAGCGCGTGGCCCAGGCGTTGCGCTTGTTGATCCGGTTGCCCCTCTCGTCGAGCATCAGGCTTCGGTAGAAATGCGCGCCGGGCTCGACCGGTCCCCGTCCGCCGTCCTCGAGGAAGCCCGAGTGGAGGATCGCCTTGCCCGCTGAGTCCACGGCCTCGAGCTCGACCCAGACGTCGAAGGCGTCGACCGTGCCCCCCGGAAAGAAGTGTCCGACGCGACGGGTGCGGACCACGACCTCGAGCCGCGCGCTGTCACCCCGCCGGAGGGCGGCGTCCACGCGGTCGAGGGGGGCGATGACCTCGCCCGGCGGCGAGAGCACGGCGCGGGACACGCCGAGATGCATCGACTCCTCCCCGGCGGCGAAGGTGGAGCTGAGCTGCGGCTCGGCGCCCGCGAGAGGCCGCTCCTCCGACGCCTCGCCGGGCTCGGTTTTGACGAGGCCGAAGACGTCGATCGAGACCTGCCGGTCCCGAAGGAAGGCCTGGGTGATCCGGAGCTGCTCCTCGTCTCCATTGACGAAGGGCAGCGCGGTGTTGGCCCCCGGGAAGCGGTGGGAGTGGACGCTGCCCCCGCGGGCGGCGGGGTCGTTCGAGGGCACGAGCGGCATGTGGCAGTCGGCGCAGCGCTGTGGCTGCGCCGGGTAGTAGAACGAGCGCGCCCCCTCGCCCGACACCCCGGAAGCCTGCCAGTTGTCGTACTCGTTGAACCCCCGGATCCACCGGTAGGCGTTCACGGGGACGTCGAGGTGGACCTTGTGGCAGGCGGAGCAGAACTCCGGCGTCTGGCCGGTGTGGAAGCTCTTGAGGAACGTGCGGGAGTGCGGCCCGGGGTCGAGCCGGAGCAGGTAGTCGTGGGCCGTCCTCAGGATCGGGTTGTCGCTCACCGCGAGGTCGTGCAGCGGCGGGTACTCGATCGTGAAGTCGCCCTGGCCCATCGTGCTCTTGACGTGGACGATCGCGTGGCAGGAGGCGCAGCCCAGCCCCGCCTGCGCGGCCGGGGTGTCGGTCCGGCCCCGGATCGGCTCGTCGAAGTTGCCGTCGAAGAGCAGCGCGTGGTCGTGGCAGCCGGCGCACCACTTCGACGGCCGAGTACCGACCACGTCCTGCATGTACTCGATGGACTTCCGGTACCACTGGTTGTTGAACGACGAGAAGCGGTGGGCGGAGCTGCTCCACTGCTCGTAGATGTCCTTGTGGCAGCGGCCGCACTCCTGGCTCGTCAGGAAGAAGTTGGCGGGCACGGTGCGGCCGACGTTGGTCTCGGCGGAGGAGGGGAAGAACGGTCCGCTCGCCCCCTGCCCCTCGCCGTCCATCGAAAGCGGAGGCAGCCCGGGGTTCACGATGGCCGGGTGCGGAGGCCAGATATCGCTCACCGCCCGCGCGAGCGGCGAAGCCAGCGCGAAGAGCGCCGCCGCGACCGATGACGCGGCGAGGCCGCGCGGGGCGTGACGGGCGAGGTCCCGCCCGGCGCCGAGAGCGAGGAGGGCGGCGAGGCCCATGAGGGCGATGTGGGTGTAGAGGAGCCAGCGGACGGGCCGCGTCGTGCCGACGAACAGGAGCACCACGCCCAGCAGCGCCCCGGCGCCGAAGACGAGCGCCGTGGCCCGCCACAGCCCACCGAGACCACTCCAGAGGCGCCGGGCGCGCGCCATGAGAAGGGCGCCGACGCCCAGGCCGAGGAGTGCGTGCAGGCCCACGTTTGCGAAGTAGGCGAGGCTCGCGTCGGCGCGGGCGGCGAGGAAGAGGCTGTTGAGGCCCAGCGCGACCAGCATGCCCGCCAGAATCCTGTCCCGTCGCTCCATCCCGCCTCCTCTGCTACGGAACGTGAGTGGCAGATAGCAGCAAGGCCCGTGCCGACCTCTGGGCGAAGGCCCGCCGGGATGCGAGGCTCCGTCGGCTGTGTGACTTCCGAGGGGTCGGGCCCAGGGCCTTCCGCCGGCGGCGGGGATGAATCATAGGGTCTACGCCTAGAGCAAACGATTCATCCCCTGCGGAGGCATCGACAGCGCCGCTATCCACGGCCGGCAAGGAACAGGATCCCGAGGATGACGAAGGCGGCGCCCGCCGCGCGCCGGATCCAGATCTCGGGGATGGCGCGTGCCGCCGCCTCGCCCAGGAGCACGGCGATGGCGCTGGTCGCGACGAGGGCGGCGGCGGCGCCGAGGAAGACGGCCAGGCGGGAGCGGCCCGAGGCGGCGAGGCTCAACGTCGCGAGCTGGGTCTTGTCGCCGAGCTCGGCCAGGAACACGAGGCCGAACGTCGAGGCCAGCAGCTTCCACTCCACGGTCTTCACCTCCTTCGTCGACTCGGTCGGGTGGGGGTCATCGGCTCTCCGTCGTGCGGCCGGCCTTCGGCCATCGTCTGCAGCTCGGCCCGACGCGCGACCACGAACTCGAGGAACGCGCGGGTGGCCGAGGGCTGGAAGCGTGCGAGCGAGATCGCGGCCACGGTCCGGCGCAGCCGGTGCCCCTCGACGCGCAGTCGCGCGAGCCAGCCCCAGGCCACCTCGTCCCGCACCGCCCAGGCGGGGAGGAAGGAGATGCCCAGGCCGCGCTCGACCATGAGCTTGATGAAGGAGGTATCATTCGACTCCAGGGCGAGCGCGGGCTGGACGGCGATCTTGTTGAAGAACTGGTCGGTGGCCCGGCGTATCGAGCCCCCGCGCTCGAAGAGGATCACCCGCTCCCGGCCCAGGTCCTCGACCGTCGCCGCATTCCGTCCCGCGAGGCGGTGGCCGTGGCCGACCACGACCACGAGCTCGTCCTCGAAGAGGTTCGTGACCTGCAGCGTCGGCGAGTAGACGGGCAGCGAGGCGAAGCCCACGTCCGCGGCGCCGTTGAGGATGTCGGCCACCGTCTCGTCGGTGCTCGCGGTCGTCCGAAACGAGACGTCGATCCCGGCGTGCGTCCGCATGAACCGCTCGAAGAGCGGGGCGAAGAGGTGGACGATCGCCTGCGTGGCAGCGGCTGCTCGCACCCGCCCCTTCGGCGAGTGCTCGCCGCCGCGGAGCAGCTCGCGGAGGCCCTCCGCTTCGTCCAGGATGCGGACGGCGTACTCGAGGGCGGACTGGCCGGCGGCGGAGAGCTTCACCCCCCGCTTGGCCCGGATGAAGAGCGGCTCCCCGAGCTCGGTCTCGAGGGCCTTGATCTGATGGCTGACCGCGGACTGCGTGAGGCTCAGCCTCTCCGCGGCGCGGGTGAAGTTGAGCGTCTCGGCGACGACGCGAAAGGTGCGGAGCGGTGAGAGTTCCATGGCCCCTCCCCGGCTCCCGGCAATCAGGGGGGCTCATGGAGCATACCAGAGCCATGAGCCGCATCGCTCGCTGCCGCCGCCGGGAGCGAGTCAGAGTCAGGACCCGAGCGGCAGACTGAGGGTCAGGACCAGGCTCCCCTGACCGGGGTTGATCGCGCCCAGGTCTTGGTTCGAGAGGTGGTAGACCTCGACCCCCAGCCGGCGGCCTCGCCCGAGGTGCCAGGCGAGCTCGATCCCGCTCCGGAACTCGAGCGGGTCGCCGAGGTCTTTCCCTCTGCCACCGTGGTTGTAGTACCCGGGGGCCAAGCTCGCCCCAAGGACTACGTGCTCGCCGAGGGCCACCTCGAGGGCGAAGCCGACGTAGGCGTGGAAGGCGCCCGCCGAGGTGGCCATCGCCCCTACGATCGGCCGGAGCCGCCACCACCGCTCGCCGATGCCGTACCGGGCGCCCGCCTCCACCGCGCGGTAGGTGTCGTCGGTCACGTCGAACGCGCCGAACGAGAGCACGAGGTCGCCGGCACGAGCGGGGCCGGCGATCATCGCCGCGGTGACGACGGCGGTCAGGAGTCGCATGAGCAGGCCCCTCGATGCGCGCTCGAAGAAGCGAACGAGAGACGACGGCCACACGGAGGACGGCTGGCGCTAGACCACGTTCACCAGCTGCGAGACGTTGATGGTGTTGCCGCGATCGTCCTTGAACTGCACCGCCACCGTCAGCGTGGCCTCGCGGCGGAGGTCGGGCAGGATGTAGCTGAGGGTCTGGGGGATCTCGAGGCTGCCGCCACCCTCGACCCGCTTGGTGCCCACGAACACGACGAGATCATCCCCATCCCAGTAGTTCGCGCCGACCTGTACCCCGCTCTGGGGGTCGAAGACGGTGCTGTTCACGAAGACCAGCTCGCCCCCGAGGCCTTGCCGCTCCGACACCGTGATCTTGTAGGCGGCGGTCACCGCGCCCGTCAGGGCATTCTGGCTGCCGGGCACCGGGCTCGGGGTGATCGTGACCGTGATGATGGAGCGAAGGGCACTGGGATTGGACGGGGTGGTGTCGCTGCTACACCCCGGAAGGAGAGTGGCCGAGAGCAGGACGGGCAAAAGACCGAGGAGCCTCCGACGGCGGAGCGATCGGCGGCCGGTCCGTCCTACGGGCAAGGGGGCGATCTCGAAATCCGTCATGGGGCTCCGTGAAAACAGACATCTGGAAGACAGTCCCGCATTCTAGCCGTTCCCGTCCGCCGCCGCACGTGCCGCCCGAGAAGGGCCGCGCGGCTGTGGTAGGCTGTGGGGGGATGAGCGAAGGCGTCGAAGGACGAATGGTCGGGCGCCGGTACGTGTCCAACCAAAACGAGTCGGTGCGTATGTTCAAGGACGACCGGCTCGAGTCACTCTCCCACGTGCACCCCGCCATCCCCCTGGTGCTCTACGTGCCGGTGGTCGCCTATTACCTGCTCCGTGCTGTCCGGGACGGTCTCCTCGCCGGCGGCGCCATCGTCGTACTCTTCGCGCTCGGCGTCTTCCTCTGGACGCTGACCGAGTACGTGATGCACCGTTTCGTCTTCCACTATGAGCCGACGAGCACCTGGG